>Ga0070764_10001161_pt1 | contig 11291 bp, 8 predicted proteins | sample HubBroMetageWRM4_FD_67287 | JGI IMG/M metagenome (GOLD analysis project Ga0070764, IMG submission 67287) | Warmed soil microbial communities from the Hubbard Brook experimental Forest, New Hampshire - Hubbard Brook CCASE Soil Metagenome WRM 4 | ecosystem: Environmental > Terrestrial > Soil >... | reverse complement strand
GCCTGCGTGCCCGTGCCGCTCAGTGCAATCGTCAGCGGTGCGCCCGGTCCGTTGTTCGCGATCGAAATCGAACCCGTCGCCGCGCCCGCCGTCGTCGGTGCGAATTGCGCCGTGAACGACGTGCTCTGTCCGGCCGTCAGCGTCTGCGGCGTCGAAAGGCCGGTGATGCTGAAGCCCGCTCCGGTCGTCGTCGCCGAAGAAACCGTCACGTTCGCCGTGCCGGAGTTAGTCAAAGTAATCGTCTGCGTGGTGTTGCTGCCTGTCGCCACCGAACCGAAACTCACGCTGCCCGGATTCGCCGTCAGCTGGCCTTGCACGCCCGTGCCAGACAAAGACACAGTCGCCGGGGATCCCGCCGCGTTGCTCGCGATGGAAATCGAACCCGTCGCCGCACCAGCTGCCGACGGGGTGAACGTCGTGTTGAACGACGCGCTCGCGCCCGCCGCCACCGTGATCGGAAATGCGCCGCTCGTCGCGAAACCCGTGCCCGATGCACTCGCCGAAGTCACCGTCAGCGTCGCATTGCCGGAGTTCGTGAACGAAACCGTCTGCGTGCCCGTGCTGCCCACACTCACGTTGCCGAAGCTCACGCTCGGCGAGCCCAGCGTCAACTGCGCTTGTCCTGCCGTGCCCGTGCCGCTCAATGCAATCGTCAGCGGCGAACTCGGCAGGTTGCTCGCGATCGAAATCGATCCCGAAGCCGCGCCCGTCGCCGTCGGCGCGAACTTCACGCCAAACGTCACACTCTGTCCCGCTGCCAGCGTTTGCGGAGTCGTCAGACCTGTCGTGCTGAACGCCGCGCCCGAAACCGTCGCCGAATTGATGTTTACGTTCGCCGTGCCGCCGTTTGTCAGCGTCACGTTCACCGTGCTGCTGCTGCCAGTCAGCTGGCTGCCGAAATTCACGCTGCCCGGATTTGCCGTCAGACTACCTTCGGTCCCCGTGCCCGTCAGCGGAATCGAGATGTTTGAATCCGTCGCCGTGCTCGTCACGCTGATCGATCCCGTCGCCGCGCCCGCTGCTGTCGGCGCGAATTGCGCTGTGAAGGAAGCGCTCTGTCCCGCCGCAATCGTCAACGGCACTGTGAAGCCTGTCACGCTGAAGCCCGCGCCACTCGCTGCAATCTGGCTCACCGTCGTGCTCGCGGTGCCCGAGTTCGTCAAAGTGACCGTCTGTTGTCCCTTGCTCGAAACCGCCACATTGCCAAACGCCACGCTGCCCGGATTCGCCGTCAGCGTCGAAGTCTGCGAAACCGCATTACCCGCCAGCGTAATCGTCTGCTGCGAGCCTGGCGCGTTATCCGTCAGGGTGATGCTGCCCGTCGCCGCGCCGGCTTGGGTCGGCGTGAACGTCACTGCGAAAGTCATCGACTGGCTCGCGCTGATCGTCTTCGGCAGCGAAAGCCCGTTCATTCCGAATTCGTTTCCCGAAAGCTGCGCCAGATTGATCGTCACGTTCGAATTGCCTGTGTTCGTCAGCGTCACATTCTGCGAGCTGGTCTGGTTCATCTGCGCGTTGGAGAAAGTTAGTGACGTCGGAGAAATCGAAAGTCCGGCCTGCGTCGCAGTTCCGGATAGAGAAACCATCAGAGGAGAGTTGGACGCGTCACTGATCACCGTTAGCGCGCCGGAATCGGTTCCCGCCGCCGTCGGCGCAAACTGAACCGTCACCGTGCTGCTCTGGCCCACGCCCAGCGAAGCGGATGGATTGCCGCCCGTCACGCTGAAGCCCGAACCCGTCACCGTCGCCTGCGAGATGTTCACAGTCGCCGTGCCGGTGTTCGTCACCGTCACCGTCTGCGTCGCGCTGCCGCCCACGGCCACGCTGCCAAACGTCACGCTCGTCGATCCCGCCGAAAGCACGCCGCTCCCCGGGTTCGATGGCGAAGTCTTCGCTGAGCTGGTGTAGCCGGCGCAGCTCGAGAGCCCGATCATCACCACGAAGAGTATGAGCGTCGCGACGAGCGCGTAGGAGTTTGAGGCGACGTCGCGTGTGATTTCGTTCCGCGAGGTCGAAACTTCGCACTGCAGATTGTTGAGGTGGCGGTTGTTTTTCATGACGCGGCCAGTGTAGGGACCGCGTCTGTGCCTCAACTACTGGTCAGGGGAACGAAGATAGTTCCACTGCTTTCGCCTGTTCGTATAGGCTATAGACAACCTGAACACACTCGGGGACAGGTCATCTAACTCTCTTATTTTCTTCGTTATCTAAGGTGTTTCGTGCAGGCATACCTGTACGACCCCTTAGCTCGCGGGGCCGGGCTTGGGCGAAAGCTCAAAGGACAGCTGTTCGAACTCCTAGGCCGATTTCGAAAGCCCGGCAATTTTGTCCCCTCGTTGCCGTACGAAATGCGGCAGGTTGATCGCGACTCCAGCGCGCATCGCAACTCGCGCAGCTTATACTGCTGGCGTGGAACCATTTCCGATGAGCCCGGGCGGCATCCAAACCGAACGCCGGTGCACTTCGCGCATGAAAATCCTCGTCACAGGTGGCGCCGGATTTATCGGCTCGCATTTCGTCCGCCACATTCTCGCCGCGCGCTCTGACGTTCAGGTCGTCAACCTCGACAAGCTCACCTACGCAGGCAATCTCGCCAATCTTTCCAGCGTCGCCGCCGACCCTCGTTACCAATTCCTCCGCGGAGACGTCTGCGATCCCGTCGTCGTTGAGCAAGCCATGACAGGTTGCTCCGCAGTCGTGCACTTCGCCGCCGAATCTCATGTGGACCGCAGCATTTATGATCCGATCCCGGCCGCCCAAACCAACATCGCCGGCACTCTCACTCTCCTCCAAGCCGCCCGCAGTCTCGGCGTCGAGCGCTTTCTTCACGTCTCCACCGACGAAGTGTACGGAGACATTCCGCTAGGCCACGCAGCCTCGGAGAAATCGCCGCTCGCGCCGAATAGTCCCTACGCCGCCTCGAAAGCCGGAGCCGACCTTCTCGTCCGCTCCTTTATACGCACCTTCGGCGTCCGGGCGATGATCGCCCGCCCGTCCAACAATTACGGCCCCAACCAGTTTCCCGAAAAATTTCTTCCGTTGATGATTGCGAACGCGATGTCCGATCAGCCGCTTCCGATTTACGGCGACGGCCTGCAGGAGCGCTGCTGGCTCCACGTCGAAGACACGTGCTCCGCGCTTCGCCTCATTCTCGAACGCGGCAAGTTAGGTGAGACCTACAACGTCGGCAGCGACACGACGCATACCAATCTTTCGCTCGCGAAAGACATTCTGAAGGCAGCAGGGAAGTCCGAGACCTTGCTTAAGCACGTGGAAGATCGTCCCGGCCACGACCGCCGTTACGCGCTCGATTCCACAAAGCTCCGCCTCGAGCTTGGTTGGTCTCCCAAGCTGAAACTGCAAGTAGGCTTAGCTTCTACGATCGATTGGTACCGCAGGAATACAGCGTGGCTGGAAGAAATCAAACGGGGCGAGTATCGCGATTATTACGATAAATATTACGCGAATCGCACTGCGGCGCTCGAATCGATACGCCGCCCCGCCCCTTCAAACGCAAAAACGAAAAACTAGGCCATCGCGCGTTCTGCAAACCGCAGCCGAGGCGCCTTGGTCGTGATCGCCACCGGAGCCTTCGAACGCAGCGCTTGCAGCCGCGCACGCCCGCTCGACATTCCGAAATCCATCGGCGACTCTTCACCTTCTTGGCCATTGCGCACAAATCCCGAAGCCCGCTGCGCCAGGTCGGCGCGCGATTCCACGCCAAATTTCGCCAACAGCGTGGAAATGTGGAATTTCACCGTGCGTACCGTGATGTTCAATTTCGCCGCGATCTCTTTGTTGGCCCGGTTGCACATCACCGCGTGCAGCACTTCGCGCTGCCGCGCGCTCAGCGAAGTCGGGCACGCAACGGACCGGCCCTCTTCCAGCAATTCTTCAGCGCGTGCCACCAGGCGTTCGATCAGCGAGCTTTCCGCCGGCACCAGCACTTGGAAATTCTTCGGATCTTGTCCCCGCACCAGGCACTGCATCGCCAGTTGCCCTGCGATGCGTTCCACCGTGCACTCAAAATCGCGCGCGGATTCGCTCTTAAACTGCGGCATGCCCGTCGCCGCGTCGCAAAAAACGAACACGCTCGGATTCTGTTGATCGAATTTTTGCTCGGTCTCTACGAGTTTCGGAAACGCTCGAACTTTTTTCACAATGGCCTTCCGTCTGCCAGCCCAGGATTGCATTCGGCTAAGCTTGAGGATTTCAATTTTTTGGTGCGATTGCTCTTGTACTGCGGTATGTCGAACTGCGCTTTTGGGTCGCCAGGAAGGCGGTGACTTTCGGCCGATCGTAAGGGGCGATCACGCGTTAGGTCGAATTGCCTTCCTACAGCAAAAACCTTACTTACTGCACGCGAGGCATGGCATGACGCGTACCAAATCGCATATTTTTTAAGTGACTCAAAATGAGACGCTTACCGCCTTCGTGTTTCCTTCGGAGGCGAAAGATATAGGTAGAATCTGCCCGCATCGGGCAAAAACTGCACGAATCTATGTTTTCAATCAGTTACAGGGTTCTACCGACCCTGTAACCCGCCAGAAATCCACATCCCCCCGCCGCAGGATTCGTCCCCAAGCGAACCGTTTTCGCGCTAGACTTGCCGCCGTTTCGCCGCCCATTCGATAGGAGATTTCGGGTGAACACGTTCATGCGTTTCGGCCTCGCCGGATTTTCAATCCTCGCCGTCGCGTTCCCGCTTCTCGCGCAGATTCCGAAGGTCGCGCCCGCGCCTCTCCAAAATCAGTCGCAAGCCGGCGGCGCATGCTCCGTTCAATCCACGTGCGCTGAAGTCGCGCCCGGCATGATCAAGAAAGCTCTCGGCCCTTCGCCGCTCGAAGAAAATCTCCGCTACCTCACCGATACGATCGGCGGCCGCGTCACCGGCACTCCCGCCGCAGACCGCGCCGTCGGCTGGGCCGTCGAAGCGTTCCGCCACGCCAAAGTGGACGAGGTCCACACCGAGAAGTACACCATTCCGGTTTCGTGGTCCGAAGGCCACACGCACGTCGAAGTTCTCTCGCCCGAACCGTTTCCCGTTCGCGTCGTTTCAATCGCGTGGTCTCCCGCCATCCCAGACGGCGGCATCGACGCCCAAATCATCGACATCGGCAATGGCGACGATGCAGCCTTCGCCAAGGCCGGCTCCGCTACGACCGGCGCAATCCTTCTCGTTCACTCCGATTTCCTCACCATCTGGGACCAGCTCACCGAGGAATACAACACGCCTCCCCCGATCATCGCCCGCGCCATGAAGGCCGGCGCCGTCGCGATTTTTTGGATGTCCTCCCGGCCGAATCTGCTGCTCTATCGCCACACCGTCACCGTCGATGGCCAGCTCGAAAAAATGCCGCAAGCCGTCGTCGCTCGCGAAGACGCCGAACGCATCGCGCGTTTCCTCGCCGCCGGCATGAAAGTCAAAGTTCACTTCGACATGCCCAATCGCATCGGCGGCCCCGTCACCGCCGAAAACGTCGTCGCTGAAATTCGCGGCCGCGAAAAGCCCAACGAATTCGTCGTCCTCGGCGCGCACCTCGATTCCTGGGACCTTGGCACCGGCGCGCTCGACAACGGCTGCAACTCCGCCATGGTCATCGACTCAGCTCGCGTTATCTACTCCTCCGGCACCATTCCGCGCCGCTCCATCCGCTTCGTCCTTTTCACTGGCGAAGAAGAGGGCTTGCTCGGCTCCGCCGCCTACGCGCACCAGCATCGCGCCGAACTCGACAACATGATCGCCGCCATCATCTTCGATTCGGGCGACGGCAAAGTTTCCGGCTACTCCCTGAGCGGCCGGAAAGATATCGAAGCGCCCCTGAAAGAAATGCTCGAGCCCGTCGCCGTGCTGGGCGTGAAAGAATTCACTCAGGACGCCAGCATGGACACCGACAATTTTGATTTCGTCCTCGAAGGCGTCCCCACTCTCGTCGCCAATCAAGCGCCTTCCAATTACATGCTCAATTACCACGCCGCATCGGACACCTTTGACAAAGTCGATATCGCCGCGCTGAAGCAGCAAACCGCCATCGCCGCCATCAGCGCCTTCGCCCTCGCGGACAGCACCGACCGCGTCGGCCCCCGCCAGTCGCGCTCCGAAGTCGAGCAACTCCTTCACTCAACCGGCCTCGAAAAAGACTTGAAGGACACCGGTTTCTGGCCCTACTGGGAATCTTCCGAACGCGGCCGCGAGAAGTAAACGCCCGTGCGCTCGCGTATAATTAAGGGGATCGATGTCATCCACCCCGGTTCATTTTCATAGCTCTATGCGTTCAACGCCCCACATGCCCGACGCAGGCCGCACCGCACACCCGCTCGCGCGCATTCTGGCCCTCGACTACGGCCGCAAACGCATCGGCCTCGCCCTCTCTGACGAACTCGGCCTCACCGCGCAACCCTTGCTCATCCTCACCCGCAAAAATCGCCGCGAAGACCTCTCGCGCCTTCGCTCCATTTGCGCGAAACATGGCGTTGCGCGTATTCTCGTGGGCCATCCGCTCCATATCACCGGTGAAGCCGGCGAAATGGCGGATGAAGCCGCTGCCTTCGCGGCGCGCATCGCAAAAGATCTCAAGCTCGCGGTCGAACTCGCGGACGAACGTCTCACCAGTTGGGAGGCCGGACAAACGATGGCGGAATCGGGTAACCAGGCGCGGCGCAAAAAGAAATCCCCGCACCTTGATGATGTCGCCGCCGCCATTCTGCTTCGCGAATATCTCGACCGTCACCGCAGCGCGGAAGCTTCCGCCTCGTCACAAGAGGGGCGATAACCCGCGATGCGCCGCCTTGGCCTTCTCGCTTTGCTCCTCATCGCCGCCATCGGCGCCGGCGCCGGCTGGCTCGATTCGCAAATCAGCCGCCCCTACCGCGGCCATCGCCCCGAAAAAGTATTCGTCGATATCCCGCACGGCACTTCGCGCTGGGGCGTCGCCGGGATCCTTCGCCAGAATGACGTAATCCGCAATCGCGTCGCTTACGCTCTTTTCAGCTTCTGGCATTTCCGCGTGCCCATGCAGGCCGGCGAATATTATTTCGATCGCCCGGTCGATACCCGCGAAGTTTTCTGGCAGCTCGCGCAGGGCCGCGTGTACGTTCGCTCCTTCACCATCCCCGAAGGCTGGACGATGTTTGACATCGCCGCCGAAGTCGAACGCGACAATCTCTGCAGCCGCGAAACTTTCCTCGACCTTGCGAAAAGAACCGGCTCGATCAAAGAACTCGCGCCAAACGCAACCAGCCTCGAAGGTTTCCTCTTCCCCTCCACCTACGACTACACGCGCACCACTTCCTGCGAGCAGATCATTCACCGCATGGTTCAGAATTTCCACGCCGTGTGGGATTCGGTCAAGACTACGCCGCTCACCAATCCTCCCTCGAATCTCTCGCCGCTCGATACCGTCACTCTCGCCTCGCTCGTCGAACGTGAAACGCCCCAGCCCGGCGAACGTCCTCTCGTCGCCGGCGTTTTCTTCAATCGCCTGAAGCGCGACGATCCCATGCAGTGCGATCCCACCGTCGCCTACGCGATGGCCCTTGCTGGACATCCTGTCAAATACGTCCGCGCCTCGGATCTCCGCTTCGATTCGCCGTACAACACCTACATCCACAAAGGCCTGCCGCCGGGCCCCATCGCCAATCCCGGCGAAGCCTCCCTGCGCGCTGCGCTCGCTCCCGCGCCCACCGATTACCTCTACTTCGTCGCCAACGATCAGGGCGGCCACTTTTTCGCCAAGACGCTCGCCGACCACAATCGCAATATCAACAAATACCGCCGCTCCCTCGCCGCCGACGCTGCATCGAATCCCTCGTCGGCAGCCGTTCCATCCGCGAAGCAGTCGTCGCAGCCCGCTGCGCCGCATCGAGGTCCGTCGTGAAGCCCGATCACTCGGACGAGCATGAACATCACGAAGGCGGATCGCCTACCAAGAAGGCGATGATCCTGGAAGCCGCCGAAGCTTTGGGCAAACCTCGTTTCACGCCTGCTGAAATCGAGCAGATCCGCCGCAAGCTCATCTCGCAGCTCGGCGAAAAAGGAAAAACCTCCTCCGACTACGTCGTCAGCGTTCTCGAAGAAGCCGGCCATCGCGTCGTCTGGTCCACAAAATCCGACACCGAAGGTCTCTACGAAGAAGAATTCAGTGACCTTCTTCACTTCTCCACGCTCGAGGAAGCCGAAATGTCCCTCGTCCGTCTCGACGAGCTGTTCCGCAAATTTACGCGCGACCACGAGCCCGCCGCGATCGAACGCACCCGCGAAATTGCCCGCCTCGGCCGCCGCCGCGCCGAAATGATTTCGCGCAATTCAAAAGTCGATCCCAAAAAACGCGCCGAAAAGGAAGAAATCGCGCACTGGTTCGCCATCTGGCTCGAAACTCCCGACGCCTTCTTCGATTGGATCGAAGTTCGCAAGCAATCCGCTGAATTCTTAAAAAAGTTCGGAGACGCCCTCGGAGACGTCGAGCCATGATGCTTCTCGAAATCGAGCCGCTCGATCTCGGCGAAGACGTTCGCGCCGTCGGCCTTGAACTCACCGAAGCCGACGAATATCGCGAGCCGATCCGCGGTGAAGAAGCCACCAAAGTCTGGACGCGCGCGCTTCCCGTCATCGCCGGAACCGAATCCTGGACGCTCGATTTTTTCAGCCACATCGATCGCGTAAAAGATTTCTGCGAAACGCACCAGATCGAATACCGCGCATCCGGAAAACGCGTCATCGTCGTTCCATTCACCGGTGCCGCGCATCTCGAATCCCTCATCGAGCGCTTTCAGAAAGAAACCTTCGGCCTCCGCGCCGGTGATCTCTCCACAAAAGAAGACGCCGTCGTTGAAGCCGAACTCGCCCGCCGCGGCATCGACGCCTATCACACGAATTTCAAAAATTACGTTTATTGCGGCGCGTGCGATTTTGAAAATGGCTCGCTCGTCCTCTTCACCGACAAACTCACCGCCAGCGAAGTCATCCGCCGCGTCCGCCCCGTGCTCGACGCCAAAGAAGTCGAAGTCCGCCTCCCCGCCTGACATACCGCGAAACACCGGCCGCCCCCACGCGTCCGCGCCGCCACATCCAACCTGCCGTCCCAAATCCGAACTGCGCCCCGATTAGTACCTCCGTTCTATTTCCCTCAACGTTCGTCCTAGTACACTCGATTAGAGACTCAGGAGCAGTTCCTCCCTGGTGGTTTAACGGTGCAGAGTTCGTCCACAGCCGCGACCCAGCGTGCGTTTGTCCGCAGCCTGAACGTACTGCTTAAGTATTGTAATCTCTATGGGTTGCAGCACGCCCGCTCCACGGCCCAATTCGATGCCGCCTGGGCCGAACTGCGTGCCGTCACTCGCGGCACCGGCGACTTGGGCTTCCTCGTGGGCATTTCCGGCTCGCATCTTCTTCTGGATGGAGTCCCGCTCGACCTGAGCCCCGCCGAACTCGACTTTGCCGAGCTGCTCACCAGCGCCCGCGTCGGCAGCATCCGCTTTCTCGCTTCCGCCAGCCGCAGCGATTTCCGCCAATTCATCAAGGCTCTCATCGAGTCGCCCACCGAAGGCACGCTCGCCACGCGCCTCGAAGCGCAATTCGGCTATCACACGAAATCCAAAATCCACACGAGCGAGAGTCTGTTCATTCAGGATGGCGCCGGCTTCTATCAGGGCGGTTCCACCACCGCGCTCGAATCGCAGATCGCTGGCAACGGATCGGAATCCAGACGCACGCGCGAACGTCACACCGAGCCGAAGCCGCCGCACCGCGAACCGAAACAATCGCCCGCGCATTCGTCCTCGCGCACTTCGCCCTCGCCATCGCATACGAACACTTCGCATTCGGCTGCGCGCCGCTCGCAACGCAACCGCATTGCGCGTGCCGCCGCCTCCGCTGCTTTCGCCGCGGCATCGGACGAGGTCGATAACGCCGAACTCGCCGACGTGAAAGCCTTCGAATCGGTCCTGCACTTCGAAACTCAAAGCATGTTCGTCGATCAAAGACCCCGGGAGCTCACATTGTCCGATCTTTCCAGCGCGAAGGGCGCGAGCGGATTCGATGCAACGCAGGCCAGTAAGGAATTGCAAGCCGCACTTCGCAAGATCGGCGAAGAAATGGCCGCGGAAAGCGACTCGGCGCAGCAGACGAGATTGAGCGTCGCGTTCACGCGGTTCAGCCAGGAAGCCATCGCCACGAAGGACTACGAATCGCTCGAGCAGTCGCTCGACGTGCTCGCGAAGCTCGAAGAGTCCCGCCCCGGTTGGGCGCAGAGCCTACGGCCGCGCATTGGTGTGAGGAATTGCGTGCCGGACTTCATCGAGACCGCGCTCACCGCGGAAGATGTTCCCGCGGGTCTGCTCGGCGTGATCGCGCGCGTGCCGGAAGAGGCGAGCGTGATTCTGGCCGTGCGGCTGGCGCGGTCGGCCCGCTGTCAGGAGCGTGAGCGCGTGGTGGATCTAGCGCGATCTCTCGGCGCATCGTGCGCGCAGCACCTGAAAGAACTGCTGCGCAATTCCGGCGCCGAGAAAGCCGCAATGGCCATCGGACTTCTGAGCCGGCTCGATCCCTACGCCGTAAATGAACTGCTTCCTCGCCGGCTGCGCGATAACGGCCGCGACTTCCATGACGTGATCGTCCGCCAGCTTTCCATCGCCGGCGCTCAGAAGCGCGGCCACATCCTAGCGAACTCGATGGAGCTTTTCGATCCGATGATTCTGCCGCTCGCGCTGGATGAAATTGGAATGAGCGGCGACCTGGAAACCGCGCCAAAGCTGCTGAAGCTGGCGCATGGCGGCGTGGTGAAGAACTGCACGGAGTTTCTGCGCGTGAAGGCGATCGAAGCGCTCGGCCGTTTGCGCGCGACCAGTGCGGCGCCAGCGTTGCGCAACTTCGTCGAGTCGCGCAAGACGCTGGGCTGGGAATTTCCCGAAGAGATTCGCACGGCCGCGGCGCAGGCGCTCAGCAAGTTCGATCTCGCCTGGGCGCGGCAGTTCCTGCCGAAGTCGGGACTCGACGCGAATATCCTCGCTCTCGCGCCGCTCGACCCGAAACCGAATCGCGACTACGTGCGGCAGCGGCGCTACAAACGCGTGAAGCTTTCGCGCAGCGTGCCTGCGACGATCTCCACACAGCACGCGGCGTTCAACACCGCGATCAGCGTGCTCAGCCTCGATGGCGGCTTGCTCAGCGGCGATCTGAAACTTCCGGTTGGCTGCGAAGCCACCCTGAAAATTCCGGCCGGGCTGCGATCGATCAGCATGCAGACCGTCGTGCGTTTCGTGCGCCAGCAAAAAGCCGGATTCGAGATGGTCGG
>Ga0070764_10001160_pt1 | contig 11314 bp, 9 predicted proteins | sample HubBroMetageWRM4_FD_67287 | JGI IMG/M metagenome (GOLD analysis project Ga0070764, IMG submission 67287) | Warmed soil microbial communities from the Hubbard Brook experimental Forest, New Hampshire - Hubbard Brook CCASE Soil Metagenome WRM 4 | ecosystem: Environmental > Terrestrial > Soil >... | reverse complement strand
GCATTTCAGTTGCGGGAACATGCCAGCGAACGGGAAAAGCTGGATATCACCGCCAACTACTATCAGAATGTAACCGGAGAACTGGATAAAGCGGCCCAGACGTATCGGGAGTCGATTGAGAGCTACCCGCGATACAGCACAGCCTACAACAATTTGGGGAATGTCTACGCTGAGCAGGGACAGTTTGAAAAGGCTACAGAGTCGTATCGCCAAAGCCTCCGCCTCGCCCCGGATAGTGGTGCCCCCTACACAGACCTTGGCAACAGCCTGCTATCCTTGCAACGCTTCGACGAAGCGCGGCAGATCATCCGCGAGGCACAGGCACGAAAACTGGATAATTTCGTATTCCACGATGCTCTCTACGCTCTTGCCTTTGTCGGCTCCGACTCCGCGGCGATGGCGGAACAGCAACAGTGGTATGCAGGCAAGCCGGAAGAGAACATGGGACTGGCTCTGGCATCCGACACCGAGGCCTATGGCGGTCATCTGGGCAAGGCGCGGGAACTGACCAGCCAGGCGATGGACTCGGCCATTCGGGCGGACAGCAAAGAAAATGGGGCGATCTGGCAGGAGAATGCCGCTATCGCACAAGCCGCTTACGGCAATCCTGCGGAAGCGAGGCAGTCGGCGGCAGAGGCTTTGAAGCTGGCTCCCACGAGTCAGGGCGTCGAGGTTGAAGCCGCGCTGGCGTTTGCCATGGCGGGCGATACGTCGCGAGCCGAATCGTTGGCGCAAGACTTGGGGAAACGCTTTCCGCTGGACACGCAGATGCAGTCGCTCTGGCTGCCCACGATTCAGGCGCAGTTGGCGCTGAATGGCGACAAGAAGAACCCTGCTGCTGCCCTGAATGCGCTGCAAGCTGCTGCGCCCATCGAGTTAGGGCAGACTGCGTTCGTCAACAATATTTCCTGCCTCTATCACGTGTACATACGCGGAGAGGCATATCTGGCAGCCGGACAGGGGAAAGAAGCCGCTTCCGAGTTTCAGAAGATCATCGACCACAACGGGATTGTCTGGAATTGCTGGACTGGAGCGTTGGCGCATCTGGGCGTGGCAAGAGCAAACGCGCTAGAAGCCGGCTACGCTCACGTAGCGGCGGACGCATTCGTCCGCCAACGCGAGAAAACCCCATCCGATTACGCAGCCGCCCCCGCAGCCGACAGCCCGGCCGATCGCGACGCCGCCCGAGTCCGTGCCCTGGCCGCCTATAAAGATTTCCTAACCCTTTGGAAAGATGCTGACCCTGACATTCCTATCTTGAAGGAAGCCAAGGCGGAATACGCCAAGCTGCAGTAGGTGGGTTCGAAACCGAGTCAAGTCAAAAGCTAAAGTCAAAAACTAAAGCCAAAAGCAGCCGACAAGAGTGTCCGCTCTACACTTTCTTTTTTGCCGCTGCTGCCGCGGTGGCCCGGTTGGCGCGTTCCTGCAAGGCCAGGCTCACTACCTGCATCATGTCGTCTTGCGGCGCGGGTTTGCCGGTCCAGATCTCGAACTGGCGGGCGGCCTGGTGGACGAACATTTCAATGCCGGGGATAATCTGCGCGCCGCGCTGTTTTGCCAGCTGCAGCAGGCGGGTTTCGGCAGGATCGTAAATCATGTCGAAAACGTAGCGCGCGTTGATCTCTTTTTCCTGCAGAGGAGTCTCGCGGCTATTGCCCATGCCGACCGGGGTAGCGTTGATGATCACATCGAAGGCGTATTTCTTGAGGTCGGCGCGTTTTATCGAACGCGCGTGGGCGCGGCGGGCAAGTTTTTGTGCCGGGGCCGCGCTACGGTTCAAAATGAAGACTTCGGCACCGCGTTCCTTGAGGCCGAAGACCGCGGCGCGAGCCGCGCCTCCTGCGCCCAGCACGAGGATCTTTGCGTCCTGCAGCGTGCTCAGGCGGCGTTCGAGAGGACGCACTACTCCGGAGGTGTCGGTGTTGAAGCCGTAGAGTTTGCCATCCTGGGCGCGGACTACCGTGTTGCAGGCGCCGATCTTGGTGGTGTGACTGTCAGTGTTATCGAGGTACGGAAGGATGGCCTCTTTGTACGGCATGGTGATGCTGAGGCCGTGGATGGGAATTTCGCGCACGCAGTTCAACAGGTCTTTGAGCGTCTTGGCATGCAGCGCGAGGTAAACGGCATTGACGTTCTCGCGCCGGAACGCGGCGTTCATGATGGCGGGCGAAAGCGAGTGGGCGACGGGATCTCCGGCAACGCCGTAGACGCGGGTGGCGGCGTCGACGGTATCGATGCGGTACACGCTGCGCAATTCCTGCGCAGTGGCTTGTCCGGGAGCGGTCTCTTCTCCAGCGCTGACCGCCGCGAAGGTAAATACACTGCCGGCGCGAACTCCGAGCACCCGGCTGATGATGCCTTGTTCGCCCATGCACAGGCCCACCAGAGAATGGTTATCGCCTTCGCGCTCCAGGAACTGGATCATGGCAACGTTGTCGGAGAGAGTCGCCGCGGTGCTGACTACCTTGTAGAAGTCGGCAGGGAAAGCGCGCAGCTTCTCCAGAGTTTCATCGAGCTTCCTGGTGCCACGGAAATCGTGGAAGGAGAGAATCAGAGCGGAGCGGCCACGCAGCTTTTGCAGTTGCGCCGGTTTACACTTTAGTGCCGTTTGAAGTTCGACATCGACCAGTTGGCAGCCGATGGCTGAGGCTTTGGCCAGGATGTCAAGCTGAGCCGCGATAGATCCGCGGAATCGGCCTCCACTGGCCACGCGGCGGCAGGTTGCGATCACCACCGTACCGGGGTGAGAGTCGATGAAAAGCTTGATCTTAGGAAGCGCCAGACCCGGCTTTGAGATGTAGTCCAACCTGAACTCCAGGAAGGAGTTATCTCGAATCAGGGCCTCGGCTTTCTCAACCAGTTCAGCGGCGTCCGGAGCCGTAACCGCGACGCAAACCCGTGGCATGCGCAGCGGCAGCAGACGGGGTGGGTAGCTCCTGGTTGCAGAGATCATCTTGAAGTGATAGTTCGGCGCGAATCTTACAGGGGCTTAATTCCAGATGCAACAAGGTATTCACAAATTACGCGAAAAACCGGTTTCCACGACCCGCCTTACACCCTCGTAACCTTGACCCCCTCTTACCCCCTTGTTACCTTCCTGTTGAAGCCTAGCTTCCGTGGCATTTCGCTGGAGAGGGGGCTGCGTGTGTCTCTTCTCGGAGGTAACATGAAGAAAACAGGACTGTTAGTACTACTGGTCACGAGCGCTATGTGGGCTCAATCGGCGGGAACAGGAGCTCCGGTGACCCCGGTCACCCCGGACGGAACGACCTTTACGTCCGCCAACTTTCCCATTCAGCGGGTCATGATGCCGACCTATGCGGACATTTACTGCGCGGGCTTCATCAACCGCCAGACCCTCCCAGACGCCAATTTCATCGCGGGCGGCTTGGACAGTCCGACCGACACGAAGTTCGTCAGGGGCGATATCGTCTTCCTGAAGGGCTCAGGCTACACTGCTGGCGCGGAATACGAGATTGTTCGTGCTTTGGAGGACATCAACAAGTACGAGATGTTTCCCGGCCAATTCAAGCTGCTCAAGGCAACAGGACAGCCCTATGAAGAAGTCGGCCGCGTGCGTGTCCTCGATATCCGCAGCAAGACGGCGGTGGCGCAGGTTGAATATTCCTGTGATCCTCTAAGCCCCGGCGATACGGCGATTCCATTCGCCGAAAAGGCGATGGTGGCGTTCCATCCGCCGCTTCGCTTTGACCGTTTCCTGCCCACCGGCAGCAAGGTTTCCGGACGCATCGTGATGGCCAGAGATTTCGATTCCCAGCTGGGAACCGGTCAGAAGGTCTATTTCAACGTGGGATCGAACCAGGGCGTAAAGGTGGGGGACTATTTCCGCGCCGTGCGGAACTATGAGGCCACTTTGGAAGATCCCGTGGATTCGCTTTCGTTCCGGACTTCGGCGAGTGAAGACACGCAGAAGAAGCAGCCGTCCTTCGACCCAGGCTTGTGGGAAAAGGGCAACGGCCCGGTAATTCACGTGAAAGACTTGCCGCGGCGTGCGGTAGGCGAGATCGTGGTCATCGGAACCACGCCCACCACGGCAACCGGAATGATCGTGTTTGCCATGGAAGACGTGCACGCCGGCGATGGCGTGGAACTCGACGAACAGGCAGCGCAACAACAGTAACCCTCGCAAGCACTACAGACACAGTCACACCGGGGACGGGCAACCGTCCCCGGTTTTGCGTTTGCGGCAGCGGCTATGGAACAGTGGCCAGTGTTCAGTGGCCAGTACAAACCGATTGTGCTGGCGGATCGGCCTAGCCTCACTGCCCACTGATCACTGGCCTCTTTTTTCACAGAAGACCTCCGCGGTGAAGGCTTCAATGGTCGCGCCTTTTTGCCATGCGTCCGGGGGCAATCCGGCTTTGCGGCAGGTTTGTTCCAGGAAGATTCTGCGGTCCCAGGCATGTTCGACCGGGACCTGGGGCAAAAGCAGGCCGCGGCGGCCTTGCCAGCTGATGAGGAGGCCGTGACGGCCCACTTCGATTTCTTCGGGCAGAATCGCTTGCGCGGGCGAGAGGATGCTCAGCTCAACTGCAAGATGAGGAGCTTCTTCCCGAGTAACCGGCGGAAAGCGGTTGTCGTCGAAAGCCGCGGCACGCGCGGTTTCCGCCACGGCTCGATAGACCGGGCAGGTGCTCACATAGCCGACGCAGCCACGCAATTCTTCTCGGCGCTCGCCTCTTCCAAGCGGATCGTCTGCAGGACGATCGTCTCCCGGCAGATCGTGGCACAGGTAGAGCGAAGTGAATACTCCGCGGGGCTCGGCAAAGTGAGGGGTAGGGGGCTCGAGGGAAATCTCCCGATGCTCGAGGGCGGAAGAGATGGAATCATGCGCCAGACGAAGCAACTGGATGCGCTCTTCCTGGGAGAATTCCTGGACGGAAACCACCGCCGAAGACGAATTATGTTGTGGGAGCGACATCGGCATCTGCCGGTCGGGGCGCCGGTCGCGGCTTGCGGCGACGGCTCAGAATGAAGGCGCGACGGCGACTCTTGGAAACTTGCCGGTCAATCTTCGACCAGAAGGCAGCGAAGTAATCGACGCCCGAAACCAGCGACACGCAAACCACGAACCAGACCGACACGTAGGCGATCCAATGCACCGGGAAAACGAAGTTGCCGTAAACCGGCCACTCTTTCCATCGATGATCGAGAATCACCGCGACCACGGAAACGATCTGCACCACCATCTTGAATTTTCCCAGTTCGCTGGCTTCGATGGTGAAACCCTCCGAAGCAGCAATCGAGCGCAGGCCGCTCACCAGAAACTCTCGGCCAATGATGATCACCGCGATCCAGGCTGGAACCAGGCTGGGATTGAATTGCACCAGCGTAACGAAAGCGGCTGCGATCAGAAGTTTGTCGGCCATGGGATCGAGGAGGATGCCCATGGTCGTGATCTGCCCGCGTTTGCGAGCCAGGTATCCATCGATGCCGTCGGTCATGGAAGCGGCAATGAACAGCGCGGAAGCCAACAACTCTTTGGCGCCGTGCTCACTGCTGAAGTGACTGGAGGACAGGATCCAGATCAGCAAAGGGATGCTGCAGATGCGGATCAGCGTAATGGAATTGGGCAGGTTCACCGCACTCAGCGACCGTTCCGGGAGACAGCTTGATTATCCTCCACGGTGAGAGGGAACGCAATGATCGGGAAGCCGCAGTCGCGACACGAAAGTCCCAGGAAGGTGCTGTGCTGAAATCAAGCACCGGCTCGATTATTTCGGCGCCGGAGCCGTTGCAGCCGGCTTCGGTTGCTTGGCGATTACCTGATCTTTGATCTTGTCGTACGTAGCCTGGGGAATAATCTTTTTCTGCACCAGGTCGAGCTTGGTGCGATAGGGACGTCCCGCAATGATTTTCTGTGAGTAGGCGTCGCCGATGCCAGGCAGGGCCTTGAGTTGGTCGGCAGTCGCGGTGTTTATATCAAGCTTGTCAGCGGCCGCGGCGGCTGGCAGAGCGGCGACCGCACTGGGGCGCGCCTGCGCGAATGCCTGAAACATCAGCACCGCGAGCACCAGAGGTAACATCCGCGCGAACAGTTTCCGAGCGCGTAAACTCATAAATCTTCCCTCCTCAGCACCGCTGCCGAAAGCCCGCAGGTTTTAACTGGCGACTGGCCACTGAGCACTGGCAACTGGTTTTAAGCGTAAATTCCACGCTGCCGGATCGTGTATGCCACGCGATCGATGGCCAGCATGTAGGCTGCGATGCGATTGTTGACCTTGTGGGTCTCGGCGTAACGCACCACATCTCCGAAGGAAGAAATCATGATTTCCTCCAGCTGCTCGTTGACTACTGACTCTTTCCAGAAGTAGCCCTGACGATCCTGCACCCATTCGAAGTACGAAGTGGTCACGCCACCGGCGTTCGCCAGAATGTCGGGAATCACGAAGACTCCCTTGTCGGTTAAGACGTCGTCCGCCGCCGACGTAGTGGGACCGTTGGCGCCCTCGGCCAGGATGCGGCACTTCACGCGATCGACATTGCGCGATGTGATGACATTTTCAGTCGCCGCCGGAATAAGTATTTCGCACTCCGTCGTGAGCAAATCTGCGGCATCGTATACCTCTGCACCGGGGAAGCCTTGTACCGTTCCGTTTTTCTGCCGGAATTCGACCAGGGCGTTCAAGTCGATCCCGCTCTTGTTGTAGAGGCCGCCACCCACTTCGGCGATGCCCACAACTTTGTACCCAGCCTGATGCATAAGGTGCGCGGCGTTGGATCCGACGTTGCCGAAGCCCTGCACAATCACGCGGCTGCTCTCGCGCGACAGGCCGAGCTTCTTGATGGCCTCGTCGCACACCACCATCACCCCGCGGCCGGTGGCTTCGCGGCGTCCGCGGGAGCCGCCGATATTGATGGGCTTCCCGGTCACCACCGCAGTGACTGTCTGCCGCATGTGCATGGAGTAGGTGTCCATCATCCACGCCATGATTTGTTCGTTGGTATTGACGTCTGGCGCGGGAACGTCTTTCTCCGGCCCGATGAATTCGATCAACTCCGAGGTATAACGCCGCGTCATGCGCTCGATTTCGCCCATCGACATCTTGTGCGGATCGCAGATCACGCCGCCCTTGGCCCCGCCGAAAGGAATATTGACCACGGCGCACTTCCAGGTCATCCAGCTGGCCAGAGCGCGTACTTCATCGAGCGTGACGTCGGGTGCGTAACGGATGCCGCCTTTGGCCGGGCCGCGCGCAATCGAATGCTGCACCCGGAATCCAGTGAAGACCTCGAGATGACCGTCATCCATCTGGACCGGGATGTACACCGTCAGTTCGCGGTTGGGATAGCGCAGCACCCGCCACAGGCCGTCGTCAAGATTGAGCTTCTGGGCAGCCAGGTCAAAACGCGCCCGCTGCGATTCCCATGGATTGCTTTCTTTGTCGACCTGTGGTGGGGCAGTCATCGTGGTCATAAAATGGTCTCCGGAATGATTGCGATTCGAGGTGTTTGGGCCCGCGCCGGGACGAGTTCCCGGAGTGATCGGGCAAACGTTCCGAGTATATGAGCGGGGATGGGTGGTAAGCAAGACATTGACTGGACCACGAAACTGTTACGGCAACACTGCCGCTCGCTGCGCCAGAAGATAGGCTGCCCGGTCATTCGGAGTAAAACCTTTCTGCTCGGATACCATCGTCAGTGGCGTGCCCTGATACTCCCGATAGGAGTAAGACGGCCGGCCATCCGCGGCAACATCGATGCCTACAAATTCCACCGACTTCACCCGGTCGGGAATTTTCGCTCCGAACCAGCGATCGTCTTCGCGCTGGGTCCACGTCACCAGCGAAAGCACCGATCCAGTCGGATAGTTGTGCTGCGAGTTCGCTCTCGCGTACCTGACAGCAAGGTCATTGCCGTATAGCGTGGACATTGTGGAATCTGCCTTGTTGATTTCGGAAGTGATGACCTTCCATTGCAAGGGATTCGCGGGCAACAGGCCGACCACGGATGCGCTCTGATTGATGGTTGCCGGGATCCTGGTCTCCCCGCCCGAGCACCCGGACATACTCAGAAAAACCATACTTACTGAGAGAATCTCGGCAAGCAGGCACATTCCATTCAGGGATGGCTTCATTGTTGACCTCGAATTGGCGAGGTAAAGACGTAGTTGGTACTGGCTAAGGGGATGTGGCAGCCGACGCATTCGTTGGTGAAAGTTGCATCTTTGCCATAGGGCTTCAGGTCCGCTCCCCGCCATCTCGCCCATCCCCAGCCTTTGGTCTCCGCGTACTTCTGGCTGTCCCGGATCATGAATTCCACCTGAAAGAATGGGCCCGTGTGCACCAGGCCTTTATCGTCAGGCTGTTGGAACCACGCCACCTTGGCGAAAGCTGTCCCGTCCGGCCACGGATTGATGTGATTGTTCGCAATGGCCTGAACGGCGACATCGTTGCCCAGGATGACGCGCATCGTTCGGTTATCGAAGCGGTCGGTGCTGCTGATAGCTTTCCAGTCTTTGTATTCCGGCAGGAAAGCGATTCCGTTCGGAGCGGGAGCAACGGTCTGGTTTACATTGCCTGACTGAATCCATTTGTCGTATTGCGCGTCGGCGACGCCGATCTCAGCGGCTGTGGCTGCCGGTTGCGCGGGCGGAGCGAGATAGCTTTTCAAGACCGCCAACTGTTCCCCGGTGATCACAGATTCCGGATGAAGCCGCTTGTACGCCGGCGGCGGCATTGCGCCTAATTCAATCTGACTGACAGCCTCAAAAAGTATGCCCTGTCGTTGAGCCGCGGGAAGCTTGTCGATCTCCGAAAAATTAAGGTGCGCTCTTCCCTCCCGGACGTCCCGGACCACGAGCCAATATGCGGGGACTGGCTGGTCGAACCATGACAACACCGTCTGGTTGGAGTGGCAGTTATAGCAAGACGTTCTGACAATCTGCTTCACATCGGCCGGCGCTTGCAGGTCAGCCGTTACTGGAGGATTTGGCAAAGCAGGACGAATGAATTGAATGCCCACAAATGCGACACCCAGAATCGCGACGACCCGGGCGATTGTTTTCCAGCGGGATTGGACTCCGCTTGGCATGTCTTCAGTGCATCTTCTCTTATGATGCCGGAACCCTCGCGGCGGCTTAAAGTTTTATTTCCATCCCCTCAGCCGCAGCGCGCACCTTGGGATAGTAATTGCGCGCCTCCTTCACGACGTTGTCGATCACCACATCGGTGTGGTCGGGATCGTGATGGAACAACACGAGCTCTTTAGCGCCGCTCTCCATGACAACATTCACGGCTTCGCGCCAGTGGCTGTGTCCCCAGCCGCGGCGGCGCGCCTCGTATTCCTCGGGAAGATACTGCGCGTCATAGATGAGCACATCCGCGCCTTCAGCCAGCTTGCGCACGGCCTTGTCAAAAGTAGCATCGCCGGGCTCATTGTCGGTGGCATAGACAAGAATTCCATCTTTGGTTTCGAGACGAAAGCCCATGCATCCCTGGGGATGATTAAGCCAGGCAGTCTGCAGTCGAACACCGTCTTCCACCGTGATGCGTCCGGCCTCGATGTCGAAGAAGTCGCGACGCGCCTTCATCTCATCGATTTTTACCGGGAAGTAAGGCGCGGCCATCTGCTCGCCCAGCACTTGTTTCAGGCTGCGGGTTCGATTGGAGCATTGAAAGAGAAATCGGTTTTCCGCGTTGGCGTACAAGGGGCGGAAGAATGGCATGCCCTGAATGTGGTCCCAGTGGAAATGAGAAACGAAGACATGTGCGGAAAACGGACGGTCGCCGAATTCACTTTGCAGTTGCTGGCCGAGCACGCGGAATCCTGTGCCGCAATCGAAGATGTAGATGTGGTCGCCGAAGCGCACTTCGACGCAGGAGGTGTTCCCTCCGTAGCGCATGTTCTCGGGTTGTGGGGTTGGCGTGGAACCGCGCACGCCCCAGAACTTGATCCGCATAGGCTCGTAACTGCACCCGGACCGATTGCTTGGTATTCCTTGGTATCTTCCGACGATGCGCCGCGTCCGTCAATTGCCGGGCTGGTTCACAGCCTACTATTTCGTAGTCTTTCCCTGGTAAGTACGAAAGTACTCCGGGCGGAGGACCATGCGCCACACAAAGACCGCGTCAAGTAGCGGCTCCCCTATAATGAATTGCGAGGCAGCGCCGCAGTCAGCCGCTCCTCATCCTTATCCTTCACACATCTTTATTTTGTGCATGATTAAGCCCGAGTTCAAAGAATTCTCGCGTCTGGCGCGGTCCGCGACGCTGGTGCCGGTGGTGAAATCGGTGAGCGCCGACCTGCTCACTCCGGTCTCAGCCTTTCTCTCGATTGCGGAAAACGAACCGCACGCGTTTCTACTGGAGTCGATCGAACGCGGCGAGCAGATCGGACGCTACACCTTCCTGGGAGCGCGGCCTTACATGCGGCTGCGGGCGCGAGGTTCGGCCATTGAGATCGAACGCGGGCGCCGGCGCGAACGGCACGAAGGGAATGTTTTTGAGTTCGTGAAGCTCTTGCTGAATGAGCACCAGCCGGCTTCGATGCCAGGATTGCCGCCGTTCAGTGCCGGGGCTGTCGGCTATTTTTCTTACGACGTGGTGCGGCAGCTGGAAAACATTGGCCAGCGGGCGAAGGACGACCTGTCTCTGCCGGATTGCGAATTGATGTTCTTCGACCGGTTACTGGCCTTCGATCACCTGCGCCACCAGATTCACATCGTGGCTGCGGCCGATGTTTCGCGCGAGAGCCCCCGGCGAGCCTATGACCGGGCGGTTCGCGATATTGCGACACTTGAGAGAAAATTGGCCGCGGGATTGCGCCCCGCGATGTGGCGCAAGTCTGCTAAACCTCATCCCGGGAAGCTCAAGATCCACTCCGGAACGACGCGAGCACAATTTCTTCGTGACGTGGAGCGCTGCAAGGAATACATTGCCGCGGGCGACATCTTTCAGGTGGTGCTGTCGCAGCGGCTCGACTTCATCCCCGGAATTAAGCCGTTCGATCTTTACCGTGCCCTGCGTCAGGTGAATCCTTCCCCGTATCTTTACTTCCTGCGAATGGGAGACACGCAGATTCTCGGGTCGTCTCCAGAAATGTTGGTACGTGTGACCGGACGCCGGCTGGAATACCGCCCCATCGCGGGCACGCATCCGCGCGGACGAGACGAGGCTGAAGACCTGCGCCTGGAACAGCAGATGCGCAACGACGAAAAGGAACGCGCCGAGCACGTCATGCTGGTTGATCTGGGCCGCAACGATCTCGGACGGGTCAGCGAATATGGCTCCGTCAAAGTAAAAGACCTCATGTATGTGGAGCGCTACTCTCACGTGATGCACCTGGTCTCGGC
>Ga0070764_10001159_pt1 | contig 11325 bp, 9 predicted proteins | sample HubBroMetageWRM4_FD_67287 | JGI IMG/M metagenome (GOLD analysis project Ga0070764, IMG submission 67287) | Warmed soil microbial communities from the Hubbard Brook experimental Forest, New Hampshire - Hubbard Brook CCASE Soil Metagenome WRM 4 | ecosystem: Environmental > Terrestrial > Soil >... | reverse complement strand
ATCTGGTCGGACGTCACGGAAAAAGTGGCGGACGAAATGTTCAAGGCCCTGGAAGAGCAGGACAAGCAGGGCGTGATCAACCCGGTGTACGTGATGGCCGACTCCGGAGCGCGCGGTTCGAAACAGCAGATCCGCCAGCTTTCCGGAATGCGCGGATTGATGGCGAAGCCCTCGGGCGAAGTCATCGAGACGCCGATTACTTCCAACTTCCGCGAAGGTCTGACCGTGCTGCAGTACTTCATTTCAACGCACGGCGCGCGTAAGGGTCTGGCCGATACGGCGCTGAAGACGGCCGATTCGGGCTACCTGACGCGGCGGCTGGTGGATGTGGCGCAAGACGTAATCATCAATGAGTTCGACTGCGGCACGGCGGACGGCATTTACGTGGAGCCGATTTTGGAAGCCGGCGTCGAAGTCGAGCCGTTGCGCGACCGGGTGGTAGGCCGCGTATCACTGGAGAAGATCAAGGACTACGAAGGCAACGTGATCGTCGAGATCAACCAGGAAATCACCGAAGAACTGGCGAACTCGATTCAAGCAGCGGGCATCGAGCGCGTCAAGATTCGCTCGGTGTTGACCTGCGAATCACGGCGTGGAGTTTGCGGACGTTGCTACGGCCGCAACCTGGCTACCGGACGCTTCGTGGAAATGGGCGAGGCCATCGGCGTGATCGCGGCTCAGTCTATCGGTGAGCCGGGCACGCAGTTGACCATGCGCACGTTCCACATTGGTGGCACGGCGACACGCGTCACCGAACAATCCAAGGTGGAAGCGCGCAACAACGGCTTCGTGAAGTTCATTGACCTGAAAGTCGTCGAAGGCCGCGGCAAGCAGATCGTTTCGATGAATCGTTCCGGCTTGATCGCGGTCGTTGACGAAAAGGGCCGTGAGAAAGAGCGTCACCATGTGGTTTATGGCGCGCGCTTGAAGGTTGAGGATGGGCAGCCGGTCACGCTGGGCCAGACGATGGTCGAGTGGGATCCCTATACGTTCTCGATTCTCACGGAAACCGCTGGTCAAGTGCAGTTCAAGGACTTGCAAGCGGGCATCACGATCGAAGAGCAGGTGGACGAAGTCACCGGGCTGTCGCAGCTGGTTGTGACGCTGCCGCCGGGTGATGAAAAACACCAGCCGACGATCTTGATCCGCGGAGCGCAGGGCCGCACCAAGAAGTACTTGATGCCATCACGCGCTCACTTGATGGTCGTGGATGGCGATGAGGTGCAACCTGGCGACGTGCTGGCGAAGATCCCGCGCGAAACTACCAAGACCAAGGACATCACCGGAGGTTTGCCGCGCGTCGTGGAACTTTTCGAAACGCGCAAGCCGAAGGATCCCGCGGTCATCAGCGAAATCGACGGCGTCGTGAAGTACGGCGAAATCGTCAAGGGCCAGCGGAAGATTTACGTCGAAAGCGAAGACGGCAAGGGCGTCGCGCAGACCATCAAGGAATATTCGATCTCGCGCGGCGTGCACATCAACGTGCAGGAAGGCGAACACGTTGCGGCGGGCGAACCGTTGATTGATGGTCCGCTGAACCCGCACGACATTCTCGCCGTTCTCGGTGAAAAGTACACGCAGGCGTACCTGGTGAACTCGATTCAAGAGGTTTACCGGTTGCAGGGTGTGAACATCAACGACAAGCACATCGAGTGCATCGTGCGGCAGATGATGCGCTGGGTGAAGGTCGAGGACGTGGGCGATACGACGTTCCTTCTCGAGGAGCAGGTGGACAAGTTCCGCTTTCGCGAAGAGAACGACCGTGTGATCCGCGATGGCGGGCGGCCTGCGACCGGGCGTCCTTTGCTCCTCGGCATCACCAAGGCGTCGCTGTCCACGGATTCGTTCATCTCCGCGGCCAGCTTCCAGGAGACTACCCGCGTTCTTACCGAAGCGGCGATTTCCGGGAAGGTGGATTACCTGCGCGGCTTGAAGGAAAACGTGATCATGGGCAGGTTGATTCCCGCGGGCACCGGTTTGGAGCGTTACCGCAACATTCAGCTCCTCACCGAAATCCCCAAGGAAGAACCGGAATCCATGGAGCCGGAGCTTACGCCGGAAGAAGCGGCAGCGCTGGATTTCCTGCGCAAGGATACGGACGCGGTGGCCGAGAGCTAGACGCGATTTACAATTCGACCCTGGTGGCGCGCGATTCGCGGGCTTCCGGGCCAAGCGAAGGCAAAGGGGCGCTGCGATTTTTCGCGGCGCCTCTTTTTTTTGCTTAGCGCGAGGATTTCATCCGGCCACCCTGTCCTGCCGGCCTGTTATGTAACTTGGCATATACCGCGTCTTTCTTTTCCTCTTAGCGCGCGCACTCAGTAAAATTGATGGGAAGAACGGAGTATGGTGGCTCTCTCCGCGGAGAGGGCGCGCGGATACCCGCATGTCCAAACGAAGCTCAGATCCATCGCCATCACAGGCATCGAAACCCGCGCCTGAGCCAGCGTCCGAACTGGCGCTGCCGCAGGCGGGCGCAGGCGCTTCCACCGAAGCGCAGTTCCGGAAGCTTGTGGAAGTGATTTCCCGCTCGCAGCTGAATTATCGCGAGCTGATTGACAGCCTGGACCACGCGGTCTTCACGATTTCGCTCGATGGTGAAATTCGCGTCGCCAACCGCCGCTTCGTGGAAATTCTGGGCGTCTCGTTTCAGGATCTGATCGGCCACCGGCTGGAAGAATTCATCGCCGTGCCCACCATGGCCGACGCTATCTGCGGCCGCGTCGCCTTTCTGCAAAAAGGGCACTGGGCGGGGCGAATTTCGATTCAGCTGAAAAGCGATCCGCGACGGCGTTTCTATGATTGCTGGCTGCAGGCGATGACCGACGACGAACAGGTCACCTCGGTCAGCGGCTGGGTGCGCGACGTTACTTCGCAGCACGAATCGGAAATTCGCTTCACCGAGCTTTTCGAATCGCTGCGCGAAGGAATTTTCTTCACCACTCCTGAAGGCACGCTGCTCGATGCCAACCCTGCGCTGGTGCGCATGCTGGGATACCAAAGCAAAGAGGAACTGAAGAAGCTCAATTTCCGCGAAATTTACGCGAACCCCGCGCAACGCGACGCGCTGGTGCATCAGGTGGTCTATCAAGGCGCGGTGCAGGACGTGGACGTGATCTACCGCCGCAAAGACGGCTCGCTCATCCACTGTCTCGCTTCCGGATTCGCCATTCGCGACACATTTGGCCGCACCATTCGCATGCAGGGTACGCTGGTGGACATCACCGAGCGCATCGAAATCGAAGCGCGCCTGCACCAGGAACAGGAATTCGTGCGGCGGCTGGTGGCCAGCTTTCCGGACATGATCGCGGTGATGGATTTCGAGGGGCGCTTCACGTTCGTCAGCCCGCGGGTGGAAGATATTTTGGGGCATCCGGCGCAGGAACTGGTTGGTAAGCTGCTGAGCGAACAAATTCACCGCGATGAAGTGCCGCAGCTGCGTGAAGCGTTTGCAAAGCTCACCAGCGGCCGGGTCGCCAACGCGCAGTTCGAATACCGCACCAGGCATGCCGACGGAACCTGGCGCTCGATGCGCGCCAGTGCCAGCCCGCTATTCGACGCCACGGGGAAAATCAATGGTGTGGTGGCCTCGGCGCGCGACGTCACCGACGCCAAGGTTGCCGAAAAGCAGAACCTGCAGAAGGAGAAGCTCGCCGCGATGGGCGAAATGATGTCCGGCGTGGCGCACGAGCTAAACAACCCGCTTACCGCGATTCTGGGCGTCAGCGATTTATTGCGCGAACGCGCCCCCGACGACGCCACACGGCGCCAGACGGAGATCATATTGAAGCAGGCGCGGCGCGCCGCCGTGATCGTGCAGAATCTGCTGGCATATGCGCGGCCTTCGGCGCTGGCGCGCAAGAAAATGCGTCCAGAGGAAGCTCTGCAAGCGGCGATTGACCAGCAGCGCGCTTCGCTCTCGCAGAAAAATATTTCGATCGAGCTCGCGCCGCCGGCCGCGGGGCTGGCCCTGGAAGCCGACCCCAAACTCTTGCATCAGGTCTTCGTGAATCTGATCGTCAACGCCGAGCAAGCCATCACCGGCCACGGCGAGCGTGGCGCGCTGCGCGTTTCCATCGAACGCGCCGATGGCAAGATCGCCTTCGTATTTGCGGACGACGGGCCCGGCATTTCTGCGGAAAACATCAGCAAAATCTTCGATCCGTTTTTCACCACCAAGCGTCCGGGCGGCGGCACCGGCCTGGGCCTGGCGATTTGCACGGCCATCGTCAAGGAGCATGGCGGATCCATCGAAGTGCAATCCACTGCCGGTAAGGGAGCGGAATTTCGCGTATGGCTGCCGGAATTCGTGGAAGAGATCAGCGCGCCGCCGCTTGCGGTGCGGCCGGCGGTTGCCGCTCCGGCGGGCTCAGGAGCTCTGCGTGGACATTCCGTATACGTGGTGGACGACGAAGAAAGTATTCGCGAGATCGTGCAGGAAGGGCTTTCGGCGCGCGGCATGACGGTGGAAGGTGCGTCCAGCTCCGAAGAGGCGCTGCCGCACCTCGCAGCGCACCGCTACGATTTTGTGCTTTGCGATTTCAATCTGCCGGGGATGAATGGCGAAGAATTCTTCAAGCGAATTCAGACGCAGCCGGGAACTTCCGCTCCCAAATTCGTTTGCATGAGCGGCGCGCTGCTGGATTCCGGTACGCTGGCGCATTTTACGGAGAAGGGCGCTTCCGTGCTGCAAAAACCGTTTCATATCGCCGCGCTGGCGACGCTGCTCAGCGAACTGCTGCAGCCGCAAACCGCCGCAACGAAGTAGCCGTCGCTTGTAGCTCTTCCGCCGTTGCTGCTACTTGGGTTTGCCGCTTGCGCTGTTTGTGCTGCCGGCGGGCGGCACGGAATTCCCGTCCACTCCGAAATCCCAGAAATACAAGCTCGTCGCTCCACCCTGCACCACTTCCGCCATGGCGTATTCACCCGGTTCCAGGCTTGCGCCCAGAGTGAAGCGGAACACGCCGTGTGCGATCTCCCATCGCTGAATGGGGATTGATATTTTCCCGGTGGCGGCCTGTTCCTTGAAAAGTTCATCCAGATTTTCCAGGTCGCGTTTATCGCCTTTCACTTTAGCGCGGATCAGGTCCAGTTGCGGCTCGCGCCCATCAGCCGTGCGCATGTAGAACTCTGTCTGCGTGCTTTTCAGCCGGAATTTCGCGCGCGTGCCCCGCAGAGAGATGGTGTGCCGCGTGGGAATGATCGGCACCGGGATTAGCACCTGCTTCAGCATTTGCGTCTTGCTGAATTTCACGTCCGCTTCCGCCTGCGTCAGCGGATAGACGGCCTTGCCGTCGAACTCAAACAGTCCGTCGCCCGGTGGCAAAAATACCTTCGGCGCGATTTCGATGCTGGCATCGACGTCCATGGCCTCGGAGCGCCGCGCCACCTCCGCCGTGTGCACTTTGGCAATCAGTGCGGCCTTGCGCGCTGTCTCGTCTGACGCGCTTTTCTTGGTAGCGTCCCAATCCACCAGCGACGCGGGGATTTCCTCCCAATCCCTCTGGTCAATGCTGAAGTAACGCACGCGATCGCCGTCCACTTCGTACTCGCGGACCAACTGGAAGCTGCCGTCCTTGAGCATCAGCTTCTTGCCGGTCGGCAGGCCCGGTTCCGGGGCGTCTTGTACAGGCTCGGAAGCCGCGGGCGAACCGGGATTGGCGGCGGGCGGATTCGCCGGCGTTTGCGCGCGAAGGGACGGACACAGCAACAGCACAGCGAAAGCGATTCGCACGAAGGGCCTAAGCAGCTGCGGCGCGCGACGCTCGAATTTTGGTTTTGTTGCCATCAGCGGCTCGTGCTTTAGAGATTCGCCGGGCCTGGTTTCGGCGCGCTCTCCCCACACAGACCTAGGATGCAAATTCCAGACGCGGGGTTGAGCGTAGTAAGGATAGCTTGAGCTGGCGGATGGCACAACTTTGATGAGCGAGGCAACAAAAATGGCCTTCCAGCTTACCGGAAGGCCCGAAAAAAGCGCTTTTAAGCGCTGAATTTAGCAGTGCCGATTTGATGATGATTCCTGACGATGATTAGTGGTCGCAGCGCGGCTGCAGCACCGTGAGGATCATCAGGTCGGAGTGCGAGAAAAGCCACTTTTCGGCTTCGGCGCCGGCGGCTTCTGCAGCGCGCGCGATCGTGCCCAGGTGCTTGTTCTGCGCCAGCTTCCGCAGATGATCGGTGCAAATGCCCGTGAGAGAGACGACTTCGTCTTCGGTGAAGATTTTCTGGCTCACCTTAATTCGCACCATCGCCGACCTCCTACGTACTTCGATGCTGCAAGTAAATTAAATGCTGCAAAAGCTCTATGCAATAGCCCTTCCGTTCTATGCGGCTAGAACCCCTCGTAGTACGGGTCAGCCGAACCCCCGCTCTCTCTATGGTTTGACACCAGAACAGGCGAATTTGCTCCGAAGCTCTCGATTGCACATTCTTGCCACAAACAGGAAAGGAAAGTCTAATCGTGGAATGTTTCTACAAGTTCACGGATTTGTTTCGCGTGGCGCAATTCGTGATAGCCGATGGTGCGGAACCATTCATACATGTTGAGGTTGCCTAGGAAGGGATGCTCATAATGATAGGCGCTCACATCTGTGCCGCGCGTTGACTCAATGAATTCCAACGTGGCCTGGCGTGTGGCAAGCAAACCTGCGAAAGATTCCTGCTTGGCGCGAACCCGTTTTGCATCCAGCGGAATTGGGGTGCGCACTTTGCGCCCGCGCCAGGTGGCAATTGCCAGGGGCAAGTGGAAACGTTTGCGCAGCGGCACCGGCTTGGGCGCGGACTGCAGCAGTCTTTTCAACCCGAAAATTGTGCGTTCTTCGACGCTCGCCACGTGCGCGATGACTTCGGCTGCGGACCAGCAATCTGGAGCAGGGGATTCGCGCCAGCGCAGGTTGCTAACTTCTTCGGCGACGGATAACAGTTTCGCGCGCGAGGTTTGCAGATGCCGGACGATCGAGGCCAGTTCTTGCACAGGCGCATCTCCTCAAATCGAGAAGCCACCGGCTTTTTCGAACGCGCGAGCCAGTTGCAGGATGCGGCTTTCGCCGAAGTGGCAGGCGAAGATTTGCATGCCGATGGGCAGTCCTGCGGACGTCTTGCCGCAGGGAACTGAGATCCCTGGCACGCCCGCGAGCGACCCTGTAACTGTATATATATCAGCGAGATACATCTGAAGTGGATCGGCCGTCTTTTCGCCCAGCTTGAATGCCGGCGTGGGCGCGGTCGGGGTCAGGATCGCCTCAACCTTTTCGAAAGCGTTCGCGAAATCCTGTGCGATCAAGGCGCGGACCTTCTGTGCGCGCAGATAATAAGCATCATAGTAGCCTGACGAAAGCGCGTAGGTTCCCAGCATGATTCGCCGCTTGACCTCCGGGCCGAAGCCCCGTTCCCGCGTCTTGCGATACATGTCCATCAGTGTGGTGCCCTGGACACGCAAGCCGTAACGCACTCCGTCATAACGGGCCAGGTTCGAGCTGGCCTCGGCCGTCGCAACAATATAGTAGGTGGCGATCGCGTAATCCGTGTGCGGCATTTTCAGTGGCACGCGCTTGCAGCCGAGCTTTTCCAGCAGCGCGATGCCGGCTTGTACCTTGGCCTTCACTTCCAGGTCGAGGCCTGCGCCGAAGTAGTCCTCGGGCACGCCTATTCGCAGGCCGTCGAGGGACTTCTCCATTTCGGCAGCGTAATCAGGTACGCCAACAGCGGCCGAAGTCGAGTCTTTTGAGTCATGTCCGGCAATGACGGACATCACGGTCGAGGCGTCCGATATGTTCGTAGCAAACGGGCCAATGCGGTCGAGAGACGAGGCGAAAGCGATCAGGCCGTACCTCGATACGCGTCCGTATGTCGGCATCAAAGCGGGTATCCCGCAGTATGCGCCGGGCTGCCGAATTGAGCCGCCGGTGTCAGTACCGAGTGCAACTACCGACAAGCCAGCGGCCACAGCGGCAGCTGAGCCTCCACTGGATCCGCCCGGCACTCTATCCAGTGCCATCGGGTTCCGTACTGGACCGTATGCTGAGTTTTCATTCGAGCTTCCCATGGCAAATTCGTCGCAATTGGTCTTGCCAAGGATTACGGCACCCGCATTCTCGAGGCGCTCGATCGCAGTCGCATCATACGGTGGCGTATAGTTCTCTAGGATCTTCGATCCACATGTGGTTCGCACGCCTTGGGTGCTGATTACGTCCTTAATGGCCACAGGGACTCCGGCCAGAGGCCCCAATGCATCGCCGTTGGCGACGGCGGCATCCACGCGGTCAGCCTGGGCGTAGGCACGCTCCGGGCAGAGCGCTAGGAAAGCGTTCAGCTCCGGGTTGCGACGCTCAATTTGGGCGTAGAATTCCTTCGCTAGTTCACGCGCGGAAGTTTTCTTGGTCAGGAGCGCGTCGCGCACGCTCCCAACGGTCCAGGTCGGCGCGGCGGTCATCGCTCGATGACCTTAGGGACGCGGAAGTACGGCTTGGCAGCGTCGGGAGCCTCCGCCAATACGGCATCGGCCACATTGCATGGAACCACTACGTCGTCCCGCAGCTCAAGCTCGGCTCCTGAAGCCGCAGCACCCTGCGCGCTGATCGTCAAACGCGAGTCCTGGTGCGCGCCTCCTGCGCCCTGAGGGCGCATCTGGGTCATGGGCTCAACGCCGGAGACGTCCAGCTCCTGCAGCTTGCCAATGTAGGCGAGGATCTTGTCGAGTTGGCCGCGGTAGGTCTCCACTTCCTCAGGCGCCAGTTCCAGGTGGGCCAGTTGCGCGACGCGCAGCACGTCTTCGCGGCTAATTTTCATGGAGGTTCCGCGAAAGGCGCAGTCTGCCGGCGCGATCGATTGTGAACATTCGGAATTTCATGGCATCCATCTTAGTACAGAAGGGGTCCAGCGCAAGTGCCGCCGCGCGCCGGAAAATCGCACTGGCAAGCGCCGCAGAATTCGTCAGGCCTTGCGGCGGCGGATGAAAGGAATGTGCTCGTTGTCCAGCTCGTGGGAGATGTGACGGGGCCCGGGCTTTGCGGCGACGAATTTCACTTCGCGGACCAGCGTGCTGCCCCAGGCCTTGTTCACCTGCGCGCAAAACTCGCTTTTCATTTCTTCGAGTTGTTTCCGCCAGGCTTTGCCGTCGGCTGCTACTTCCAGGCAGCCCTTGTGGCAGCGCACCGGGCGCGTATGCCGCGCGAGAGTTTTTCCCACCACGCTGGGCCACACGCCCGAAAGCCACGCGACCGCAGCCTCCGGACGCTTCAATTGGCGCAGCATTCCACCCAGAAAATTTCCCGCGCGTTCCATGGAAGCCGGATTCTAGCACACAAATCGCCGCGGAAATATTCGCAGAAAATTTGACCGCGAAAAGCGGATGGCCGCGAGATCCGAAGCGCGGCAAAGTATGTGTGCAAGCGATGGAGCAGCAGGCACACTTTGCAAGAGGAGCAAAAATGATTCCGATACGCGTAGTCGCCATACCCACGGAAATTGCCGATGCAGTTCGCAACACGCACAAAGACGCGCGCTTCGGCCATCCGGCGCACACTGCGATCGCGGTGGAAGGCACCCCGTGCCGCCACTGCCTGCAAATCATTGCGGCCGGCTCCGAAAAGGCCACGCTATTCACGTACGACGCGTTCGGAGGTCTCGAATCGTTGCCTTTGCCGGGTCCGGTTTACATTCACGCTGAGGCGTGCGAGCGCTATCCGGAGAACGACGGTTTTCCCGTAGCGTTGCGCAACAGCCCGCGAACCCTGAACGCCTACGCGGGAGGACGGCACTTGCTGGCAGCGGAATACGTCGAGAACGGCAACGTGGACGCTGGGATCGAAAAACTTTTCGCCCGTCCGCAGGTCGATTACATTCACGTGCGCAGCACTACCTCCGGCTGCTACACGTTTCGCATCGAACGCGCCGGCTGACCCGGAACGCGTTCGCGGCGGTTAGCGGAGGGCGGTCTCGCACGCGCTGCGCCCGCCCCTACGTCAATTCGCCATCAGCAACAGTTAAGGCGCAGCGACGGTGCCGACGCCGTTGAGGCCCAGTTCGGGCGCGATGCCGCGAAGCGCGGCGATGCAGAAGGAGATGTGCTCGTCGAGCGGAACGCCGAGTTGTTCGGCGCCTTGGTAGACGTCGTCGCGATTGACGCCGCGGGCGAACGCCTTGTCTTTCAGTTTTTTCTTCACAGAAGTGGCTTCGACTTCGTGGATGCTCTTGCTGGGCTTGATCAGGGCGCATGCCGTAAGGAAGCCGGCCAGTTCGTCACAGGCGAATAGGGTCTTGTCCAGCGGGGAAGTGCGTGCCACGTTGCAGTAATCGGCATGCGCCAGGATGGCGTGGATCATTTCTTCGGGGTAGCCGCGCTCGCGCAGAATCTTCGATCCTTCGTAGGGATGTTCTTCGGTCGGGTGATGAGCCGCATTCGGCCAGCGCTCATAGTCGAAATCGTGCAGCAGCGCGGTCGTGCTCCACAACTCTTCGTCCGCGCCCAATTTACGGGCATAGGCGCGCACGCAAGCCTCTACCGCGAGGGCGTGTTTGCGAAGACTTTCACCCTGCGTATACTCGCACAGCAACGACCAGGACTCTTCCCGATTTGGCATTTTTCCCCGGGTCCAGTTTACCGCATCGCGGAACTGCGCCGCCAGAGCCTCCCGCAGGCCGGCACGGGCAGTCCAGGCGGGCCACCCTGCCAGATCCGGGGAGTATTTGCGCCGCGACATGATAAGACTCCGATGAAGGGCCGTGACACGAGCGCTGAAATGTTCGGGATTGGATGCCACCGGCGAGGTGGTGATCACCTTCCGGCTCAGGCGGCAAGCGGTGCGGGTCAGCGATAGGACTTAGGGCAGAATTGTCTCAATCGGACTCGCGCGAGAGAAATGAGACGTATTATTTTGAGACACTTTCGGACGCGAATAAGTAGTCCCCGCAAGCGATTCGGTGTTTGTTCTCTTCATTCATTGAACACAAACGCTTTGCGGGCGCGAATTCCGCAGCAACGAGCACCAAAACACACAAAGGAAGCCGAAAATCTCTCGCGAAGTGTGGGCACCAAAATTGCAAGCACAATTCGTCAGCGCATGACGCTGAATGGCATTGTGTCCATCTCGATAGCGGACGTGAAACGGCGAGGGCGAACAAAAGTCGCACCACTTTTTGGGCCGTGGGGGAAGCGAAACGGCTCCTGATTGTGGTCTCCGCTGCGGGCAAGCTAAAATGATTCCGGCAAGAGGACGAAAAAGGGCTTGACAAGAAATGGCACCGTGTGGAGAATCGCTCCCGCGCCTGTTTCTGCCTTCCCCTGTTGTGACGTTCCTCCCCTTCGCATCGCCGGAATAGTCTGTGAGG
>Ga0070764_10001156_pt1 | contig 11335 bp, 9 predicted proteins | sample HubBroMetageWRM4_FD_67287 | JGI IMG/M metagenome (GOLD analysis project Ga0070764, IMG submission 67287) | Warmed soil microbial communities from the Hubbard Brook experimental Forest, New Hampshire - Hubbard Brook CCASE Soil Metagenome WRM 4 | ecosystem: Environmental > Terrestrial > Soil >... | reverse complement strand
CCATTCGAATCGGTCGTAATACCCTGCGGAAAATCGAGCTTTGAGCTCGTCTGATAGGTCAACGCCAAACTTTTTAACGAGTAGCCGTAGATCGCATTGCCGGAAACGGTTCCTGCGTTGGCGACGTAGAGCGTTTGCGGCCGCTGCACGGCGCTTGCGCTGGGAGCCCTGGGATCCGGTGCGGCGGCCGGCGATGAAATGACCGACGCGCAGGCATACGCGCTGCGCAGAACCAGCGTCCCGAAGAGGGAGCAGCTGCGCTGCGTTTTCATTGGCACGGCCCTCCTAACAAGTGGTAGCCGTACCTTCGGCGGCCCTGAGGAACCATGCTTTGGCGCGTGAGGCCAAGAATAGGGCGGCCGTGAAGCAAAAGTACCGGTATGGGGAGATGACCTGGCCGGAAGTCAAATCGGCCGCCGCGCGTCCCTGCGTTGCGATCGTACCGATCGCAACGCTCGAAGATCACGGCCTTCATCTTCCGATCGACACCGACTTGTTGCTCTGCGAGAGCGTCTGCGAGCTCGCAGCCTCACGCGCACCGGATCGCATCGTTTTGGTTCCGCCGATCAATCACGGTTACAGCCCGCACCACATGGATTTTCCCGGCGCGATTACGATCGGGGCGCACACGCTCATCGAGTACGGCCTGGACGTCTGCAAGAGTCTGGCCCATCACGGCTTCGAACGCATCCTCATCGTCAACGGACACGGCAGCAACGCGCCGTTCATCGACGTCATCGCGCGCCTCTGCGTCGTCCAGACCGGCGCGCTCGCCGCCGCGGTGAGCTACTGGGCCGCCCCGGGCGTCCACGAAGTGGCTGAATCGCTCCGAGAGTCGCCGGTCGGCGGGATGAATCACGCGTGTGAGTTTGAGACCTCACTCTATCTCGCCCTGCGCCCCAAACTCGTCGACATGACGAAAGCGGTCGACGAAAGCTCGCACCGTCCGTCGAAGAACTACTGGACGGATCTCATCGCAGGCGACGGAGCGCTGGCGATGATGGAACACTGGAGTCAGCTGAGCGAAAGCGGCGTGATGGGCGACCCGACGAAGGCCTCCGCCGAGAAAGGCCGCGCGCTGCTCGATGCGGCCGCTAACGGCATCGTGGAGCTCGTCGACGAGTTGCTCGCCCGAAAGCGCCGGGTGCGGACCGACCACCACTGAAATTGGCGAAACCCCCGTCATCCCGGCACAAAATTGATGATCGTTTGACCGCGCGGCGCGCGACCTGGTGCTAGACTTTGCGTACAGGCGTCTTGTGAGACCGCGGATTTTTTATTGCCTTTGGGGCGTGCTCGCCCTCGCGCTTGCCTTCGCGCTCGAGCGCGCCCCGGCATCTGCCTCGGTCGCCGAGAGCTTCTCCTTTACCGTGGCGCGCGCGTCGCACCCGTTGCCGCTGGACCCGGCGCTCACAGATCCGGCCTGGGCGGCCGGAAAGGTACCCGACGGGAACGGTCCCTGGCAGAACGTGACGACCCGCTCGCCGGCTCGGCTCGCGACGACCGTCTATTTACTCTACGACGACCGCAATCTTTACGTCGGGTTTCAAGCGCAGCAAGACGGCGTGCCGATCGTTGCGACGCAGACGACGAACGATGTGGGGTTCGGCGTCGACGATTTTGTCGGCATCGGCGTCGACACGAGCGGCGCCGGCAGCCAGATCTACTACTTCGAGACGACGCCGCGCGGTATTCGCTACGAACAGGCGAACGAAAATGCGCGATTTCGACCGCGCTGGAACGCCGCTGCGGCGATCGGCAACGGCGCTTGGAGCGCCGTGCTCGTCATTCCGCTCAACGTGATCCGCGTGCCCCGCGGCGGAAAGCAGACGTGGCGGTTTGCGTTCGTGCGCGGCGTCGCGGCGCGCGGCGAGCATCTCTCGTGGGTTTGGGATCCGATCATGCAGGACGCGGCGAGCGGGACGTGGCCGCCCTTCGCGCCGGACCCGAGGTTCTGGCCGGCGGGTAATCTCGATCTGGCTGCATCGGCGGCGGCGCGCCCCAAGCCGCGCGCCGACATCTACGGCTTGGCGAGCGTCGGCCAAGATCGCACTCTCGTGCAGCAAGCCAACGGCACGTTCTTGCCGATGAACGTGCGCTGGTATGGCGGCGATCTCAGCTATCCGCTGACGCCGACGATCCGCTTCGTTGGAACGCTCAATCCCGATTTCTCCAATGTCGAGATCGATCAACAGACGATCGCACCACAAGAGTTCGAGCGCCAACTCGTCGAGTACCGGCCGTTCTTCGCGCAAGGCGCGGCGTATATCAATGCTAACTCGGGCCTCCGCTCGCCGGCCGGCACGTACACGCAGGCGCCCTTTCTCGTCTTTTACTCGCCCTCGGTCGGACCGTTTGACAGCGGCGGGAAAGTCGAAGGAACCCTCGACGAGAATTCGTTCGGCGCGTTGACCTTTCATGGTTACGATGCGACCACGAATAACACATTCAGCGATTCCGCCTACGGCTTTCAGCACTCTCTGCCGGGCGGCGCTTTTAGCTACTGGAGCGACGGCGTCTTCGCGAACCACAGCATCGCCGGATGGGACAACACGATCGAGAACGGCTTCGAAGCGCGTGACTTACAAAGCGGCATGATCGAGTTCGCCGATTACTCGTTCGAGAACGGCTCCTGGGTTCCGCAGGGTCACGCCGACCTCGCGCAGTTCTTCGTCGATCGGCACAAGGGCAACTTCGAAATCAACGGCGGCTATCTCGACGTTTCGCCAAACTACAACCCGATTGACGGCTATACCGCGAACTCGGACATCCGCGGGCCCCAGTTCTTCACCGATTATGCCGGCGCGACGCCGGGGATCAAGAACTACACGCTCTTCTTCACCGCCGACCGATTCTTGGACGACTCGGGCGCGGTGCATCAAGCCGACGTCCAATACTTTATTACCGCCGTCTTCAAGAACCAGTTCTCGCTCGACGGCGCGGGCGAGGCGGTCGGACAACTGCGCTCTTACGGCATCCCCGCAGGGCCGGGCTGTACCGGGCCGATTCTCTTCACCTCGAGCTTTACCGGTTATCCCTGCTATCGCGACGGATTCACCCAACCGTTCAACCTCTACCAGATTCCGGTCGGCTACAAAGACGGCACGCCGACGCCCATCGATACGAGCTACCAGTGGGGGCCCTTCGGCGATAACTACGTTCACTTATTCACGCTCGTGACGAGCCGGCCGCTCGGACAGCGCTTTACGCTCGGCTTAGAATACGACGGAACCTACGAGCGCGCGTTCTCCACCGGCGTCCTCGATTCGCAATGGTTGCGCCGCATTTCGCTCGGCTATAACATCAGCAACGAAAGCACGTTTAGCGTCGGGCTGCGCGACATCAACGGCTACGGCGGCTTCGCGACCCAGATCGGCAACAACTTGGCCGTCGGATTCCATCAACGATTCAGGACCGGCAACGAGCTCTACGTGGACTACGGAAGTCCGGCGGCGGGCGCGACGCTCAATCGGCTAATCGTAAAGTACGTCTTTCACGCAGGCGCCGACGCGGGGACGTAGCTTGAGTAGGCGAATTGAACAGCAGGATGGGCGATCCCATCCTGCTGTCCTCACTAGGGCGTTTTTAGGCGTTTTTGCGCCGTTGTTCTAACGAGCGCGCGGGTTAAATGCGACGCCTTCCACGAGATTGGTGGCCGATAGGCCGTTGTTAAAGCTGTAGTAGTAGTTGAGCGAGCTCGGGCTGTTGTACTGGTAGACGTCGATCTGACCGAACTGGAAGTCGGCTGCCGCAAACGTCATTGACTGGTGGTTTAGGTGCCCGAAAGCGGAGAGGCCCTGCAACGTAAATGGGCCGCCCACGAGAGTGCAGCCAGGCTTGCAACCCGAATACACGTAGACCTTGCCGTCGAAGGTACTTATCGAGACGAGGTTGCCGTGCTTGTCGACGTCAAGACCGCCGAAATACTTGTTCTGGAAGCCGGTCGCGGCCTGACCCGATCCCTTGCAGTTTTTGAAATAGGTCAGAGTCGCCGTTTCGGTGCTGGTCTCGGCTGAGGCCCAGCAGTTCCCGGCGGTGTCCATGGCGACGCCGGCTACTTCGTACATGTTAGCATTCGTGAGATTAGCGGTGCAGCCGCCGGCCAGCGTACAGACCGAGATGCTGCCCGGGTTGCCGCCGTCGAACTGGTTGGCGATCGCGATCGTTCCGCTCGCCGCGTCGCGGCTTGCGGCATCGACGGGCGTCCCGTCGGATTCCTCGAGCATTCCGAGCTGCGGTCCGCACATACTCGGTCCGGAGAAGACGAGAATTTCCCGGACCACGTTGTCGTAGCTCTCGGGAACGATCAGATTGCCCTTGACGTCGGTCGCGATGTCTTGCGGGTTAACGTCGCCGATCGAGGTCGTGCACTCGGGGGGATTGTTCATGGTGTTGAGGTGCTGATAACCAAAGACATCCGTGCCGTAAAACTCGCTAGCATAGATGCCGCCATTCGGGTTTACGCCCTGAGGCGCAACTCTTCCATGAAGCGGCATATTTCCAGCGGGGCGCAGCGCCTGGGGGATCAGGCTGCCGGAACGCGTCAGAAGCGGAATGTTGCCGCCCGGGAGCCGGAGTTGTGGTCCGGCGGCGCCGTTGGGCACTGCGGGGTTTGTCGTGGACGTGTTGCCGGTGCAGGCCGCGAGCAGCCCCACAGCAACGGTAAATAGCGCTAGTCTTAAGCAGCGCATTAGGTGACCTCCTAAGCATTGTAAGAAAGGTACAATGGCCGGAACTCATCCCAGCCTTCTTAGCTTCGCAATAGCTCGTTGCTTTCCCGCTCTGCTAACCTGTCCAAGCCGTCCCGCTTCCGAGTGGGGCAAAACCCTCCGTCGCGGGCCGCGACAGTCGCAGGCACGAACTTTAGTTCTTGTTGGGTGCCATGTAAATGACGCCGTGCGGATAATCGAAGACGTAATCGAAGTGTTTGAGAAAATCGTAGCCCAGCAGCATGTTGTTGGCCGCAAATCCCCATTCGCACGCTTCTTGAGCGGCGTAGGTGATCGGCCCGATCGTGAGGCTCTCGATGTTCCCGCACCCGGCAAAAATCTTTAAATGACGCTTGCGCACGAGCTCGGGACCGTAGAAGACGACGCCGGGATTGCCGGTATCGAGGAAGGCGTTGACGGCAATCGAATTGTTGAGCGTCATCGGTATCGCCGGAATTCCATCAGAAAGGTCGACGAGCAGCGGAAGGCCGCGCGTTCCGGTGAGATCGCTGGCGGGATCGAGCAGCGTCATCTTCGAGCTGTACACGTCGAGCTTGACGATTGCACCGGCAAAGAGATCGTAGCCGATGAGACCGTCGTACCCTTGCCGGTCGAGCCCGCGATAGTCGTGACTGCGGAAATCCTCGGAAAAGACCAGCACGTTATGCAGCGCCGAACCTCCGAATGCGATGGTTCCGGCTCGGCGCGCGCGCGTCGGGACCATACCGCGCATCGTCGCCGCTTCGCTCTTTCCCGCAAGCGTCTCGACCTTCGCGCGGTCGGCAAACGCCTCGTCGAGCGCGATCGCGGTCGCACCGGTATCGAGGATGAACCGGCCCTTCACGCCGTTGACCGTCGCATCGATCAATATCCGGTTTGGCGTCAGCGTAATTGGAAAAGAATCCTGACTTCCAAAGGTCCACGACGCGGTCGGCGCGGGCGGATGAAGCTCGGCGTCGGTCACCGCGGCGTTCGGCTCGACGTTGTCGTAGTTGTGAATGCTCTCGCCGTCATCGATGCGGTAAGCAGCCATCATTTTTTTGCCCGGCAGCACGTCGCGATACGAAAGAATGTGGTAGGTCGTCTCGGCCGCGCCGCCGGGATCGATCGTCGCCTGAACGTAAGCGCCGGTCTGCGGATCAACGGCAAGGTCGATCGCGTCGCCGTTCTTGAGCGTAACCCGCACCACGCCGACGGCTTTTCCGTCGACCGTTTTGTTCTCGACGAAGCTCGCCGGCAGCTCGGTCGTTCCCTCTTGCTGCAACAACGTAAACGAGGCGAGAAACTTGGCACGATCGCCGTAGATCGGCGTCGTGAATCCATTGAAGTCGGAGCGCCAGAAGAGATTTCCCGTAAAGCCGGCGTGCGAGGTGATGTCGCCGAGCTTAAGCTCCGTATAAACCTCGTGGTAGACCAGCCCTTGCGAGAGCAACACGAAGCGTTGCGTCTTCTCACCTTGCTCGTTGGTGACGTAGCCGGCAATGCGCATGCTCTTGAACGTGCCGTCGCCGAACTGCCAGCCGAGGTAAGCGCGATGCTTCGCCAGAAGCGCCTGCGCTTGCGCGTCCTGACTCAATGCCGCGGCAGATTTTGCCGAACCCGTCGCCCCGAGCACCGCGACGGCCAGTATTGCGGTGGTCCGCAAAAGCGTAGCGTGCGCCTCGGCGAGACGGCACACGTGCCGGCCGAAGGGTCCTTCGACTTCGCGCTCAGGATGACAATCGTTTGCCATCTCCCCGGTCTTGGGTAGAATCGAAGCGTGAACCTGCAGCCGTTTTCGTTGGAACGATTCTTTGCGCGGTACGAGTTCACCACACGCCATCTCCTCTGCTCGAGTGACGCCGAATCGATGCCGGTGCGCGATTTGCTCGCGCTGGAGCCCGACGCAACCGCACGGTTCGAGGCGTTGCGGATCGGCTACGTTGACTCACGCGGAACGCTCGAACTGCGCGAGGCGATTGCGAACCTTTACGATCATCGCGACGCCGACGCCGTGTTGGTGCACGCCGGCGCCCAAGAGCCCATCTTCATCTTCATGAATGCGGTGCTCGCGCCGGGCGATCACGTGGTCGTGCAGTCCCCGGCCTATCAGTCGCAATACTCGATTCCTGAAGCGATCGGTGCCGAAGTGACGCGCTGGCACTCCGACCTGTCGCATGAGGGCGCACCCGATCCACAAGAGCTGGAACGCCTCATTCGGCCCTCGACGCGCGCGATCGTCGTGACGACGCCAAACAACCCAACCGGCTTTCCTTTCGATCGCGCGCTCATCAAAGCGGTCGTTGCGATCGCCCGCCGGCACGGTCTTTGGCTCTTCAGCGACGAAATCTATCGCGGACTCGAACGCGAAGCCGAACTTATTCCTGCGGTTTGCGATTTGTATGAGCGCGGCGTTTCGCTCGGCGGCCTGTCGAAGGCGTACGGTCTGGCCGGGCTGCGCGTGGGATGGATTGCAACGCGCGATCGCGCGCTCCTCGACCGTATCGCGATGTATAAGGATTACCTCACGATTTGCAACAGCGCGCCGAGTGAGTTTCTCGGCGCGTTGGCGCTGCGCCACAACGACGCGCTCGTCGAGCGCGTGCGCCGCATCGTCGAGCCGAATCTGGATCGGCTCGACGAATTCTTCTCGCGCCGCCGCGAGCTCTTCAAGTGGCAGCGGCCGCGCGCCGGCACGACCGGCTTTCCGAGATATCTCGGCGGCAGCAGCGAGGCGTTCTGCGCGCGCTTAGCCGAGCGCGCGGGCGTCTTGCTCCTGCCGAGTACGATTTACGACGCGGGCGACGAGCACGTGCGCTTCGGATACGGACGCGTGGACCTGCCCGAGGCGCTTGCCGCGCTCGAGGCCTTCATAAATCGTGGGGAAGCGCGAGAAAGGTAACGACGTCCCACGCGTTGTGGATGCCGATGAAGATCAGGATCACGACGGTTGCCGCAATCGCCAGCGCTCCCTCCGGCGGAGCGTTCGGAAGCGCGATCGAGCCGGCGAAGAGCACGATGTAGGTGAGCAGCGGCAAGATGTGATACCACACCCAATCTTCGAGGTCGGGCGTATACGCCAAGCGTCTGGCGCGTGCAATCACGCGCGCGACGTAGACGATGCCGCCGAGTCCCGCCAGGGCGGTTAGGATCGCGGGATGGACGAGCGCGCGCCACGGTGCGACGAGCACCGCCGAAACCAGGAGCACCGCGCAGAAATGCACCACGGTCGGGGTGCTGTAGGTCGAGACGCCGTCTCGGCTGCGGGCGGCGTCTTCGTCGCGCGTGACCAGCGTAATCACGACGAACATCAACCCGGTCAAAGCCGCCGCCGAGGAACCAATCATGATGTAGAAGCTCGACCACGTGCTAAGCAAGAGCTCGCATCACCTCATTGGCGGCGCGCACACCGGTCTGAAGCGCGCCGTTGACCGTGCCGCCTTGACCGTCGGTTGAGGTCGCTTCACCCGCGAAGAAGAGCGCGCCGTCAAGCGGCGCTCCGAGCGCGGCACGCGCACCCTCGCCGCCGACGGTGATGTAGCTATACGCTCCGCGCGCGAAGGCGTCATCGGTCCAGTCGTGCATCATACCGCCCGCAAACTCGGCCTGTGCGAGCGCGCTCTCGTCGAACAACTCGCCGAAGCCCTTCACTGCAAGTGCGATGAGCTCCGCTTCCGCTATTCCTTGCAAAGCGCTGGCCTTCGGACCACCCGCCCACGCTACAATCTGCTCGCCGCGTACCGGCAACTGGGTCCAATAAGACGGAAACGGCCGGCCTTCGCCATGGAAGAACGCCGCATCGCGATAGCGTCCGTTGCGAAGGCGCTCCCAAAACGGCGTCCGAAAGGTAAGCACGACGCGCACGACGTGACCCATCTCGATGTGCGCGAGGGCTTCTGACTTTGCTAAAGGCAGTGGCGGCTCGAACGCGATCTCCGACTCGTCGCCGCGATGGCGCAAGACGCCGGCCGGGAGCGTCAGGATTGCGGCGCGCGCATGCCGCCGTCCCATTTCACTGCCGAGATCGACGGTCACCGTGCCGCGGCGCCACGCGATCGCGCGCGCCACGGTCGCAAAACAGATCCGAACGCCCGCCGCGGTGCAGTCGTTCTCCAACCAATCGAACATTGGGGCGTAGCCGCCGAGTGGCCGAGCGCTACGCGAGTCGACGCCCGAGCGCCACTCGTCGCCGATCGCGCACGCGCTCGCGATCGCGGGATCGGCAGCCTCGAAACCCTCGACGAATGCGCGCGCATCCCGAGCGGCCGGGCGCATCGCGGCGTCCTTTTCGAAGCGCCGCAAAAAGCGATCGGCGCTTTCATCCTCGCGCAGCGAACGGGTCGCTTCGAAGATGCTCGCCGAGCTGATAAATGCCTCGTCTTCGCGCTGGAGTCTGCCGTCCTGCAGATTCCAAAACTCGCGGGCGCCGATATCGACGGCAGCCGTGCCGGCGGCCCGCAGCAGCTCAATCGTTTCGCTCGCGGTGCCGTGAATGAACTCCGCGCCGAGCTCCGCGGGGATCAGCGGCCGCGTGGTGGCGCGCGTCAAGACCCTGCCGCCGACGCGATCGCGCGCCTCGATCAGCAGTACGCGTAACGCCCGGCGGGCGAGGGTTCGCGCGGCCGCCAGCCCTGCCGCACCGGCACCTACCACGATAACGTCGGCGTCCATGCGCTACCTGCAACCTCAGCGAGCGCCGCCTGGGTTCAGGCGTGCACGATGAAGATTCTGATTCTTGGAGGGAACGGAACGCTCGGCCGAGCCGTCGCCGCGGAGCTCTCGCAACGCCACGAAATCGTAACGGCCGGGCGCTCGAGCGGCGATGTCAGAGTAGACATCGCCGACGTCGCCGGCATTCGCAAAATGTACGAGCAGGTCGGAGCCGTCGGCGCAGTCGCCTGCGCGGCGGGAAACGTTCAATTCGGCCCACTCGAAGCCATGACGGCGGAGACCTTCGACATCGGTTTACGCGACAAGCTCATGGGGCAGGTCAATCTCGTTCTCGTCGGGCGTGAGTTCGTCGAACCAGGAGGTTCTTTTACGCTGATCGCCGGCGTTCTTACCCAGGATCCGATCCGCGGCGGGGCTTCTGCATCGATGGTCAACGGCGCGATCGAGAGCTTCGTGCGCGCGGCGGCGATCGAGCTTCCCCAACATCGTATCAATGCCGTCAGCCCCACGGTGCTGGAGGAATCGCTGGCCACCTATGGTTCATACTTCCGCGGCTTTGAAGCGGTTCCGGCAAAGCGCGCGGCGCTCGCGTTTTCAAAGAGCATCGAAGGCTCCCAGACCGGTCAGATCTATTCAGTCGTGTGACCGCCGGCGCGAAGTGGGCGGGCTGGAGCGAAAACTTAGGAGCTGCGCGGTGAGAGGCGCGCCGGGGTTTCGCAGCTGGTCGTTCGTCGCGCTCTTTCAAGTTCGGCCACGACGGCGTCGGCGAAGTCGCGTACGGCCGGTTGGTGTGCCGCAAAGTAAAGCCCGGGCTCGATGAGCTCGACCTCGCTCACGCGAACCCCACCCGCGTCATCCCGTAAGAGATCGATGCGCGCGTAGAGCGGCACTCGCGGCAACGCCGCCGTGGCTTGGATCGCGACGGCGATCTCTTCGGCGGTCGCTTCGATCAACGAGGTCGCGCCTCCGACGATCAAGACCGTATCGAAGGGTTTCTTCACGACGGCGTGCGAGTACCGGCCCCGCAGGAAGATCAACGCGCGCTCGCCATACTCGACGACCGCCTTGAGATACGGCTGCACCAAGACGTCGGTCTTCACAAGCAAACCGTTGAGGCGCGTCGCACCGGCGGCAAGCGACGCGGCATCGCCGCGGACGTGCGTCACATCGTGCGCGGCGGCGCCGAGCGCCGGTTTGAGCACGATCTCAGGCCAGCCGCGTTTTTGCCTGAGCTCCTGTAGCGTTGCGCGATCGCCCTGCGGCAGCCACTCCGTCGGAACGATCGGTACGCCGAATCGTTCGAGCTCGCGAAGGTATGATTTGTGAGCGTTCCAGCGCAGCAGCTGCGGGTCGTTCCGCAAAACCGTCAGGCTTGAGACTCGCTCGATCCAGGTCATGAAATCGCGATGGCGTTGATGGTAGTCCCAGGTCGAACGCAGCACGCAGAGGCGGCTCGCCGACCAATCGACACGCGGATCGCTCCAGACGCCGATGGAGACGCTCAAGCCGCGCTTCTTCAACTCGCACAGCAGCAGCCGGTCGTCGGAGTCGAGTTCGGGCACGAGCTCGCACGTGACCAGCGTACAGTCGATCGGGTAGGTTACCACACCGACATCCTACGCCGGAGAAGGAGCCAAGACCAGAGATAATGCAACGAAAGCCTGCGGCCCCGCCGCGAAAGAGGAGGAATCGTTGGCAAAAGCCGCACGTTTTCAAGCTCTCGACCGCGTCGACTGTTCGATCGTTCGCGCGCTCCAAGCCAACGGACGCGATTCGTTCGCGGACATCGGGAAGGCCATCGGCCTCTCGGCAACCAGCGTGGCCGAACGAATTCGGCGGCTCGAGGAAGCCGGTATCATCGTGGGTTATCAGGCCTGCCTCTCGCCGGCGAAGCTGGGGTTTCCCGTCACGGCCTTCGTCTTGGCCCGTCCAAACGGCCCGGACGCGCGCTTCATCAAAGTCGCGCGAGCGCGCGC
>Ga0070764_10001153_pt1 | contig 11343 bp, 13 predicted proteins | sample HubBroMetageWRM4_FD_67287 | JGI IMG/M metagenome (GOLD analysis project Ga0070764, IMG submission 67287) | Warmed soil microbial communities from the Hubbard Brook experimental Forest, New Hampshire - Hubbard Brook CCASE Soil Metagenome WRM 4 | ecosystem: Environmental > Terrestrial > Soil >... | reverse complement strand
GATCGCGCCGAGTTCGAGCGCTATTTTGCCGGCAATGCGAAACGCGAAGCGGCCTTCGCCAAGCGTGGATCGACGATCGTGGGCGACGTTCATCCGCAGGCCTTCGAGCTGGCTGGCGCGTATACGCCGGTGCCGGGGGGCGTGGGCCTGCTGACGATTGCCATGCTGATGGCCAACACCGTGCGCGCGGCCAAAATGCGGCGAGGGCTTTAGCCGATGCTGCGCGTTGGCCTCACCGGCGGGCTTGGCAGCGGCAAGAGCACCGTTGCGGCCTTTCTGCGCGATCTTGGCGCCGAGGTCATTGAGGCCGACGCGCTGGGTCGCGCGCTGATGGAGCCTGGGCAGGCTGTCTATGCGGAGATTGTGAGCATCTTCGGGCCCGAAGTTGTCGGTTCCGACGGCCGGCTGAACCGCGCAAGGCTGGCCGAAATCGCATTCAAGGGCAACCGTCTGCAGGAGTTGAACGCGATTGTGCATCCGGCAGCGATCGCGGCACAGCGGAGCTGGATGGAAGGAGTATTCACGCGCAATCCAGGTGCAGTCGCGGTCGTCGAATCCGCGCTCATCTTCGAAGTCGAGCGGGATGCGCGCACCCGCGGCGAGACGGAAGGCGTGCTGGCAGATTGGCGGCGCCGATTTGATCGAGTCGCGGTGGTGACCGCGCCCGACGAGCTGAAGATTGCCCGCTACGCAGCGCGGCTGAGCCCGGATGGTCCAGGCCACGAAACTGCTGCAGCCGATGCGCGCCTGCGTTTGCAGCATCAGATTCCCGACGCCGAAAAGGCCGCGCGCGCCGATTATGTCCTCGAAAACGCCCAGGATCGCGACGCGCTTCGTGCGCAGGTCGTGGAGCTCTGGCAGCGGCTGAAGGCCGAGAGCAACAAAATCGCTGAGAACGAGTTTTAGAATAGAGACTGGATACGCGGATCTGGCTGCAGGGTCCCTTCCCTTGTGGAACCGTTCGCCTTCTTCGCCGTATCTAATGAGTGGAAGGTATTTCAGGTCTGACACGCTATGAGATTGCGCAGCATTGCTCTGGTTGTTCTGCTGGTGGGAGGGTTCTGGTTTCTCACCACGCACTGGCCCAGCCGTCTTGACCACCTGTCAACGGCTCGCGTCGCGGTGCTGGGGGGCAAAGGCTCCGGCTCGCCGCTGGAACTTACCGAAGCGGAGGCTGCGCCTGCCTACGACGCCGAAGAGCAGAACAACATTGCCGTTTACAAGCGCGTGCTGCCTTCGGTGGTGAACATCACCTCCACAGCGCTGGTCTTCGACTTCTTCAACGGCGCGGTGCCGCAGCGCGGCCAGGGGTCAGGATTTGTTCTCGACAAATCTGGCCACGTGCTGACCAACTATCACGTGGTCGAAGGCGCCAATCGCGGCGTCGAAGTGATGCTGAGCAATAAGAGGCGCTACGCGGCCAAGGTGGTGGGCACGGACAAAGTGCATGACCTGGCGCTGCTGCAGATCGACGCGCCCAACCTGGAGCCGGTGGTGCTCGCCGATTCAAGCCAGCTGAACGTGGGCCAGAAGGTCTACGCCATCGGGAATCCCTTTGGGCTGAATGGGACCATGACGCGCGGAATCATCAGCTCCATCCGCTCGATTCGCGGGTCGGAAGGCGCGCCGATCGAGGATGCGATTCAGACTGACGCGGCGATCAATCCCGGCAACTCCGGCGGGCCGCTGCTCAATTCTCACGGCGAAGTCATCGGCATCAACACCATGATCGCCTCGAACGGCGCGGAGCAGAGCTCGGGCATTGGCTTCGCGATTCCCATCAACACGGCGAAGGCGGTGCTGGCCGACTTGACGCGCTACGGGCGGGTGAAGCGTCCATCGCTGGGGATTATCTCCTACGGCATCGGACCCGATCTGGCTTCGCAGATGGGGCTGGCGGTCGACTCCGGCGTGTTGATTCAGAAAGTAGTGCCGGGCGGCGCGGCGGAGCGGGCCGGCCTGCGCGGCGGCAACGAGCAGGCCTACGTGGGCAACATGCCGATCATGCTGGGGGGCGACCTGATTGTGGCCGTAGACGGCCAGCAGGTCAGCGATCCGCAGGACATCAACGCGCTGATGGACAAGCACCAGGCCGGCGATACAATCAGCGTGACAATTTATCGCGGCCGGCGCGAGATGACGCTGAAATTGATCCTTGGCGAAGCGCGGGATCAGAACACCTAACCGGCAAGCCTAACGTCAGATTTCCCCGGAGCGAGCGGCCCATGAACAAGATCACTCCATTTCTGTGGTTCAACGCAAACGCTGAAGAAGCGGCCGACTTCTACATTTCCGTCATTCCCCTGAGCCGCAAGCTGAATGAATTGCGCGTGACCGAAGCCGGGCCTGGACCAGTGGGCTCGCTGCTGGCATTGGATCTCGAACTGAATGGACAGCAGGTGACCTTTTTGAACGGCGGCCCTGCGCACCAGCTCAGCGAGGCGTTTTCCTTTACCGTGCACTGCGAAACCCAGGCGGAGATCGACGACTACTGGGCCAAGCTGGTAGACGGCGGCACGGAGCTCGGCTGCGGCTGGCTCAAGGACAAGTTCGGCCTGTGCTGGCAGATTGTTCCGGTGAAATTGTACGAAATGCTGCGGGATCCGGCGGCCATGCGGGCCATGATGGCCATGAAGAAGTTCGACATTGCGGCGTTGAAGGAAGCTGCATCGCAGCCGCAATAGACTCGCCCGCGCTGACTTGCTAGAAGCCCGCCTGAATCTCGAGTCGCTCGACTTGAACTATCTGAATCTGCGCAAATTGGATGGGTTCGCTGTAGTGAACGGCAACCATCTGCGCGGCCTCCACACGATCGATATACGGCTCAACCCCGGCCAGCTTGATTGTGGATCGCGCGGCCATCCGCGCCACGGCCGCTTTGCTGGAAATCGATTCAACCAGCGACAGCATGGCGCTGACGACCGTGGCAACGGCCTGTATGGCGGACAGGGCGTGCTTCTGGCTGGCAGAATCTGCGATCTTTGCGGCCGCGAGCAGCGAAGCATTCACCTGCTGCTGGAAGGTCACAATCTGGGTCTGAATCTCCGCCAGGATGCTCGCCGTCGGATTGGCCAGGTACGCCTTGGCCTGCGTCACCAGCAGGTTCGAGGCAGCGTCGAAGCCAACGGTGGCAGCGGTGAAAATGGGCGCGTCCACGGGCGCAAGCAGGGCGGCCGTCGAGTCGACCGTAGCCACGGCGCTTTGCAAAGCCGGAGTCCAGTTCACGATGTCCTGCGCGACCGTAACGCCCGAGCAACCACTTGAAAAGGGCAGCGACAAAAGCAGTGCGATCAGTGCCCATATGCCCAGCTTTGCCGTGGAATTCGTGACAGATCGGGCGCTGCCCGGATCTTTGGCTAGCAGGCCCAGCAGCGCGGTGGCGATGGCGCTTACCAGCGCGACCACGGTGCCCGAGCCGGCGTGGCCCAGGCTGATGCCCTGCTGCGAAAGAGTTCCGGCGATAGTGGCAGCGGCAATCAGCAATCCTGTAATAGATGTCTTGGGGTGGTTCCAGATGTTGGCGATGGAATTCATTCGAGGAGTCTCCTTCAACTAGGCGGGGCAGCAAGGGCCGCCGTGGTGGTCGAGCGATTTGGCGAAGAATTGACTGTGGGTAATGTTCAATGCAACCAATCCGGCGGCCAGTCCGGTTGGGAGCTGACCGCTGGGTAGGTTGTGGCTGCTCTCAATGCCCGGAAGCTGCCGTGGTTCCGATCTCGTCTTCCGGTGGAGAGCTCGCGCCGTCCAGAGACGACGGTCCCGCGCCCCGGCGCTCTCCGCAAACAGGGGAGGGCGAACTCATTCGCCCGGCTCGGTCTTTCCGTCGCTTGTCTGGCTATCTTTAAGGGTAGGGAAAGTTGCGAATCAGTACGCAAACGAGGGCATAGATAGAAAGGAAAATAGAATCAGAGATTTACGAGTGAGCGCCAGATTCGAAGACTTGACAGACGTCCCGCCACGGCTAATTTCTAGCTTCGGCGCGGGACAAAGCGCCGGCCATAAATCTCATACTCTCCGCCTGCGACACATGCGATGGCTTCGGTGTAGGCGATGTGCTCTTCGGCGAGGATGCGGGCTGAGAGCGAAGGGGCGTCGTCAGTCTCCAGCACCGGGATCGCCCGTTGCAGGATGATCACGCCGTGGTCGAGGTGCTCGTCGACAAAATGCACAGTGCACCCGGCGACCTTGACGCCGTAATCGAAGGCCTGTTGCTGGGCCTCGAGTCCCGGAAAAGCAGGCAGCAGCGAAGGATGGATGTTGAGGATTCGATTTGGGTAAGCGGCAATAAACTCCGGCGAGAGCAGACGCATGTAGCCGGCCAGGCAGACAAGGTCGACGTTATGCGCACGAAGGCAGGCCAGGACATCCGCGTCGTGCTCGGCGCGGGGCCGGGCCTTGGAGACAAAGACTGCCGTCGGCAATCCTAACCCCTGAGCGGCAGCCAAGCCACCAGCCTCGGCCACGTTAGAAATGACAACGGCGATCTCGACACCCGGAAGCCGGCCTTCCCGGATGGACTGGGCGATGGCCAGGAAGTTGGAGCCGCGCCCGGAAAGCAGGATGCCGAGGCGGAAAGGCCCGCTCATGTGTACTGCACCCGCCGCTCGCCCTTCACGATGCGGCCGATGACGTGGAACTTTTCTTCGGAGCGGTCGAGCAGAGTCTTGGCGCGCGTGAACTTGGCGGCGGGAATGACGGCGATCAACCCAATTCCCATGTTGAAGGTGCGCATCATTTCTTCTTCGGAGACCTGCCCGAGATTGCGCAAATGCTCGAATATGGGCAACACCGGCCAGGAGCCGACTTCAACCTGGGCCGTGACGTTCTTGGGCAGGATACGGGGCAGGTTTTCGGTGATGCCGCCTCCGGTGATGTGGGCCATGCCAACAGTGACCCCGCCCGCCACAAGCTTCTGAATTACATGCAGATAGCTGCGGTGGGTTTTCATCAGCGCAGCGCCGGCCTTGTCCTTGATGGCGGAAACGAACTGGGTGGGCTTGTAGCCGGCGACCTCAAACAACAGCTTTCGCGCCAGCGAGTATCCATTGGTATGCAGGCCGGTGGAAGGCAGCCCGATCAGCACATCGCCGGGCTTGATTCCCGCGCCGGTCACCAGCTTGTCGCGGTCGACCGCCCCAACGATAAAGCCGGCCAGATCGTACTCGCCGTCGGAGTAAAAACCGGGCATCTGGGCAGTTTCGCCGCCGATCAGCGCGCAGCCATTGGCCTTGCAGGCTTCTGCCAGTCCGGTGACGACGGATTCGGTCACTTCGGGGTCGAGACGGCCAGTGGCCAGGTAGTCGAGGAAGAAGAGCGGGATGGCGCCCTGCACGGCGATGTCGTTGACGCAGTGGTTCACCAGGTCGGCGCCCACGGTGTGATGCATTCCCAGCTCGAAAGCAATCTTCAGCTTGGTACCCACGCCGTCGGCCGAACTGACCAGGATAGGGTTCTTCCAGCGCTGCAGATCGAGCCGGAAAAGCGCCCCGAAACCGCCGATTCCGCCCAGCACATTGCGGTTAAACGTCTTTTGCGCCAGGTACTTGATGCGTTCCTTGGCACGGTCGCCACCAGAGATGTCGACGCCGGCATCGGCATAGGTGACGGGCTTGGATTTTTTCTCTTCTGGCACGTGGCTGGGCTTTCTGCGGATAGGATCTGGGGCGGACCGTGAAGCTGGTCAGTCAGTCCGGAAAGGAAGATTCTAGCAGGATTTGGCCAGTGCAAAGGCTGATTAGAGAAAGCGGGCGCGTTCCTCGACTGTGGGAATAGGGCAGGCGTCGAGGCGTCCCCAGATGCGGTAGCGGAAGCGCGCGACGAGCCGGTAGCCGAGGTCGCGCAAAGACCGTGGAATGATGCGCAGGATTGCAGCAAAGCCCGGCCACGGGGAAGGTAATTGCTGGAGAATCGTCAGCACTGCGTCCGAGCGAATGAGCACGCGTTCGGCGGGGCAATCGAGAGATTGCGCAACCAGCAGGGTACCGGAGCTTCCGGTTGCGATGGCCGGGTCGAGGCTATGCCGGGCCAGGAGGCGCGCAACTTTGGGTGAATCGGAAGCCACAAAGCGGAGCCGGTCGTTGCGGTCGCGCGTTAGGCACCAGCGCACCGACCAATTGCAGAAACCGCACACGCCGTCGTAGATCACCAACAGCCTGTCACCGATGTTTTCAAGATCGCTCACACCTATGAAGATGAAAACACAATGCTGAGCGATTCAGGCCGGCGCAGGTGAAAGTTCCCGACCTCTATACTTGAGACACTATGAGTTCGAGTTTTGCCGCACCGCTTCGCACCAGATCGCAGGCACTTCAACAGCGCGCCGAGCGCTTCTTTCCCGGCGGCGTCAACTCGCCGGTCCGTGCATTCAAGGCGGTGGGTGGCGCCCCGCCGTTTGTCGAACGCGGCGAAGGGGCTTATCTCATCGACGCGGACGGCAACCGCTATATCGATTACTTCGGCTCGTGGGGCCCAATGATCCTCGGTCACGCGTTTCCGCCGGTGGTGGAGGCAATCGAGCGAGCGGCGCGGAACTCGGCCAGCTTTGGCGCATCCACGGCGGCCGAGGCAGATCTCGCGGAGCGCATTACGTCCTGTTATCCGGCGATCGAGAAGCTGCGCTTTGTCAGCTCGGGGACCGAAGCGACCATGTCGGCGATCCGGCTGGCGCGCGCTGCGACGGGACGCAAGATCATTGTGAAATTCGAGGGCTGCTACCACGGCCACTCCGACGGGCTGCTGGTGAAGGCAGGCTCGGGCGTGGCGACACTGGGGATTCCTGGCTCTGCCGGCGTGCCGGAGGAGATTGCAGCCCTGACGCTGGCGCTGCCGTATAACGACATTGGCGCAGTGGAGGCGGCCTTCGAGGCGCATCCAGATCAGATCGCCGCAATCATTGTTGAGCCCATCGTCGGCAATGCCGGCTGCATTCCGCCGATGATGGCTTACAACGAGCTATTGAAAAGGAAATATGAGGCCGACGCTGCCTACGGTGTGCCTGTTCCGCCCAAGGAGGATTACCTCGACGGCCTGCGCCGCATCACCCGGCAGCACGGCGCGTTGTTCATCGTCGACGAAGTCATGACCGGCTTCCGCGTCGGCTTGGGAGGCGCATGCGCGCTGTACGGGCTCGATCCCGACCTGGTGACACTGGGCAAGATCGTTGGTGGCGGGCTGCCGGTTGGAGTCTTCGGGGGCAAGAGCATCTTCATGGACTTGCTCGCCCCTCTCGGCCCGGTCTACCAGGCAGGAACGCTGAGCGGCAACCCGCTGGCGATGGCCGCGGGCCTCGCCACCATCAGCCATCTGCAGGCCAACGCAGCCCAGATTTACTCTCAGCTCCAGGCTACCGCTTCAGCTGTTGCAGACGGAGTCGTCCGCGAGGCGCAACGTGCCGGCATTCCCGTGGGTCTCAACCAGGTGGGCGCCATGTGGACATGGTTTTTCACGTCCGGCCCGGTGACGAATTACGAGCAGGCGGCGAAGTGCGACACTGCCGCGTTCGCCCGCTTCCACCGTGCCATGCTGGATCGTGGCGTGTGGCTGCCGCCGTCACAGTTTGAGGCCGCGTTTCTGGGCACTGCGCATGGGGAAGAGGAGACTGCGGCGACGATTGCGGCGGCGCGGGATGCGTTTGCGGCGATGAATGAGGGATAGATTGATGGCTCTCCGAACGGTCTGGGATGGGGTTCGTGGTTTCCCACCCATTTCGCAAAGATCGCGAAATGGATGGGGCAAAGGGGCATCGAGCTTGAGCTACTTCCATGCGTCCAGCGTAACGAAGCGATGGGTCGATAGATAACGGGCAATCAGCTTCCCGGCGGCGGCAACAGATGGTCCGCGGTCGGCACTCGGCTCGAGATGGCCACCGTCATGGAGCACGATATTGGTGGCCCATCCGCGGCGCTGGTTGCCGTCGATTGTTGTGCGTAACCGTTCGGTAATACGATCCGCGGAGGGCTCGCGCCAATCGGTGGTGATCGCGTTCCAAATCACCGGCGTCATGCCTAGATCGCGCGCAATCCTGAGCACAGCCGGACGGCGGCCTCCAAACGGCGGGCGAAACCAACGGATCGGCAAGCCTGCGATCTGTTCGAGCTTGTCGCGTGTGCGAGTCAGCTCTTCCTCGACACGGTGGGCAGAAGTGACGGCCAGGTTTGGGTGAGACCAGGAGTGGTTGCCGATAAGGTGCCCGGCGGCGACGATGCGCCGGACCAGCTCCGGCTCCCGCTGCGCGTAACGCCCGATCAGAAAGAACGTTGCGCGAACCTCGTACCCGGCGAGTAAATCGAGCAGTTGCGGCGTCCAGGCGGGATTCGGGCCATCGTCGAAGGTGAGCGCAAGTTCGCCGGGCTGCCCGGGCATTACCCTCGGCGCGATCAGTGCGCAGCCGAAAATCTGCGACGCAGGCCACATCGCCGCGTAGGCGCAGCCGCCGGCCGCAAGGCCAAGCACGCCCACTCCTGCGGAAATTCCCGTGGCCAATGGATTGAGCATATCGATCTTCAGTGTGCGTTCTAACCCGAGGGCACCGCAAGCTGTCGCCGGACGCTCGGTTCGGGCTATTAGCTATTCCGATGTCGTGGGATCGATGACCGCTCGTACCTGGGAAACGCTATTGGCGGGAAAACCGCCCATCTGCGCGTGCTTTCTCACCTCTTCTTCGTTGGGCGCGATGTAGACGCAATAAATTTTGTTGTCGGTGACGTAGCTCTGCAGCCACTGAATCTGCGGTCCCATTTCGCGTAGCACCCCGCACGACGTTTGCGAAACGGCTTTCAGTTGCTCCGGCGTCAACTGGCCGACATTCGGAATTTCTCTTTCGATGACAAACTTGGGCATTCGGTCGTTCTCGCTTTCAATTCCGCGCTTGCTGCGGAGTAGGCTGGATTTTATCGCACGCCGACTGCTTTTCGGCAAGGCAATTCGCCGCCGCGTTGCATTCGGGTGCAGCTTCAGGCGTATACTCAATCTGTTCGGGTCGCATCCTGAGGGTACGGAGCGGCACTGGAGACAACCATGAGCATTACCAACTTCCCCGGCGGGTCGACAACTGCGTCGACCGGCATCCCCATCACAAAAGTCACTGTTCCTGCGCTGGCCGAGATGAAGCGGCAGGGCAAACCAATCTCTGCGCTCACCGCGTACGACTATGCGTCCTCGCGCCTGGCCGACGAAGCCGGCATCGATCTGCTGCTGGTGGGCGATTCGCTTGCCATGGTGGTGCTCGGCCACGAAAACACACTTGCCGTCACCGTAGACGAGATGCTGCACCACACACGCGCGGTGCGCCGTGCAGTCCGGCGCGCCCTCGTGGTGGCCGATATGCCCTTCGGGAGCTACCACGGAACGGTTGCTGAAGGCCTCGCCAACGCCGTCCGCTTTGTGAAAGAAGCGGGCGCCGAAGCGGTCAAGATCGAGGGGCCGCGCGTAGAGCTGGTGCGCGCGCTCACCGAGGCGGAGATTCCCGTAATCGGACACCTGGGCCTGACGCCGCAGAGCATCCACCGCATGGGCGGCTACCGGGTGCAGGCGCGCACCAGTCAGACCGCGCAAAAGCTGAAGGACGATGCTCTGGCGCTGGCCGATGCCGGCGCCGGCGCGCTGGTGCTCGAAGGCATTCCGCGCGAAGTGGCCGCTGAGATTACCGCCGAGCTGCCCGTTCCGACCATCGGCATCGGCGCGGGCCCAGAGTGCGACGGGCAGATTCTTGTCTTTCACGATCTGCTCAACCTGACCTTTGCGCCGCCAGCCAAGTTTGTGCGCCGCTATGCGGATGCCGGCGGGCTGATTCGTTCGGCCATTGAGCACTATCGCGAAGATGTGGAGCGCCGCGCGTTTCCCTCAGACGCGGAGAGCTATCACCTGACGAAAGCAACGAGCAAGACGATTCAGGCAGCGCAGAAGACCGCGTGACGAGGAAGCCGGAATGGAGATTCTTCGCACGGTAGCGGAGCTGCGCGCGTGGTCACGGCAGGAACGCGCACGCGGAAAGACGATTGGCCTGGTGCCGACCATGGGTGCGCTGCATCAAGGACATGCGTCGCTGATTCAAGCGGCAGCAGCATCGTGCAGCGCTGTCGCCGTCAGCATCTTCGTCAATCCCACGCAGTTCGGGCCGAATGAGGACTTCTCTCGCTATCCGCGTACGTTTGACACCGATTGCGCACTGTCGGAGGCAGAGGGTGCGCATGTGGTTTTCGCGCCGTCGGTTGATGAGCTCTATCCGGGCGGCGCGGCAACGTATGTCGAGGTTGCCGGGCTCACCGGGCGGCTCGACGGTGCTTCAAGGCCGGGACATTTTCGCGGCGTTGCGACCGTGGTCGCGAAGTTGTTCATCGCCGCTGAACCCGACCTGGCATTTTTCGGCCAGAAAGACGCGGCCCAGGTGGCCGTGCTGCGACGCATGACGATCGATCTCCGGCTGGCGACGGAACTCGTAGTCTGTCCCATTGTGCGCGAGAAAGACGGGCTGGCTTTGAGTTCGCGCAATGTTTATCTGAGTGTGGAAGAGCGCGAGCAGGCGCTGGCATTGAGCCGGGCCGTGCACGAGGCCGAAAATCTGTTTGCCGCGGGGGAGCGGAGTGCATCCCGAATCATCGAGGTTACGCGCGAGACCTTCGCCGCGGTTCCTGAGATTCGCGTCGACTACATTGCGCTTGTGGACTGGGCGAAGCTTGAGCCGGTGGAGATTGCCGCGCCGGGCTCGCTATTCGCCGTTGCTGCGTGGGTCGGTGCTACGCGGCTGATCGATAACACCATTCTCAACTGAATCCGGACCGGCATCAAACCGCATGGAAACTTGGAGTGACGATTCAAAGGGGTGGCACAATTCTCTCAACGAGGATGAAATCAATGGGAAAGCTATTTCGGAATCGCCTGCCTTTTGCCGCGGCTGGATTGTATGCGGCGATTGTGATCTTTCTCCTGATTTTGGCAATGGTCACGACCGACGAATTCGGCTTCAGGTTTATTCCGGCCATCGAGGCCACCTATCCCCTTAGCGGCGCTCTATATCAAAACTCCAACATCCTTGTTTCGATCATTGTAGGCGGCGCGGTGAACACCCTTCTGCTGTTCGGGCTTCTCAAGGCCGCTGCTTTACTGGTGTCGTCCAGGGCCCCGAAGTAGGGAACTTCTGCGGGCTGCTCCGGAAATCGATTGCCACGACCCGAGCGCCGGATGCACTCTGGTAAGCGATGCCGGAGCTGCCTGACATTGCCGCCTACATTTCTGCCCTTGAGGCGCGCATCGTGGGCCAGCCTCTGGAGCGGGTGCGGCTGGCGAGCGTGTTTCTGCTGCGCACGGTTGATCCGCCCCTGGCGAGCGCTGAAGGACGCGCGGTGG
>Ga0070764_10001152_pt1 | contig 11344 bp, 5 predicted proteins | sample HubBroMetageWRM4_FD_67287 | JGI IMG/M metagenome (GOLD analysis project Ga0070764, IMG submission 67287) | Warmed soil microbial communities from the Hubbard Brook experimental Forest, New Hampshire - Hubbard Brook CCASE Soil Metagenome WRM 4 | ecosystem: Environmental > Terrestrial > Soil >... | reverse complement strand
GCGTCGGCTTCTGGAAACTTGCTTCCGCTTCCAGTCGGATTGTTGGGTAATGGGAAATAAGTCCAAACCTTCAGTTGGAGTTTGGTTCATCTGCGCGGTAACTCGACGGCTCAGCCCGACAAGTCGGCCGCCTCGCTCAGCAGGAAATCCTGGGGATTGTTACGGTCCCTGATCGTTGGCAGCGTGGAAACATTTCTGGGCTTCGGCCTGATTGCCCAGTGCCTGATAGGCGTAACCCATATTGCTGAGGGCTCGGGCCTTCAGGCTTGAGTCACGCGTCGCTCGAATCACTCTCTTGTATGCCTCGATGGCCTCCGGTAGATTACCTTGCTCCTGTGCATCACGGGCAATATACATGTTGCTCAATGGATCAAGCGGATCGATCGCGGTTGCTGCCCTGAAGTGCTCCATGGCCCTGGCAGTCTCTCCCCGCTGCAACAGAGCCGCACCTAGATCGACCTCCGCGACAGTGTTACCGCGCGTGACTGCGAGCGTGTGCGTCCACAGAGTCACGCTGTCGCGCCAGTACTCGAGTTGGTGATGCGCCACAGAAAACAACGCAAGCAAAAGGAGCACGTTGCCGGCTACTTGCCAGGTTAGGGAGATGTGTTCGCGCTCAGTCCAATCGGCGACACCCCAACTCACCATGATGAATAGTCCGATAAGCGGCAGATAGGCATATCGGTCAGCCATCGCCTGTGTGCCCACCTGCACAATGCCAATCATTGGCAGCAACGTGATCAGGAACCAGAACCATCCCAATAGCGGATATCCCCGGCGATGGTTTTCGATGACCAGCCATGTGACTAACGTGAGGAACAGAAATGCTGCCAGCACCGTCCAGCTCTGCAGCGGAACCAAAGGGTGGGGATAGAAGAGCGCCAGGTGCGACGGCCAGAAGGCGAACTTCACATACCGGGCGTAAGAGGTGAAGGCGTTGGCGACGCGCAAAGAAAGTGGAAGCCATCGAACACCGCTAGCGCTATGTGCCCGCAGGGTGATGACCGCGCTGGCAGCCGAAATGGCGAGTAGCGGCGATTTCTCGCAAGAGAGTCGGAAAAGGCTATTATCCGATGCTCGACTGTCATGTGCATTCCGCTCCGCCGCAGCGACCATTCGCTTCAGAGGCCAGTAATCCCACAACAGTAAGACAAACGGTAGCGTGATGACTTGAGGCTTGGCCATCAGTCCCAGGCAGAAAAGAACGCCGACCACAGCATACCGGCTGATCCGGGGCTCCCGTGTGTACCAACGATAGGCCACCAAAGCCAGCAGAAAGAAAAACATGCTCAGCAGATTCTTGCGTTCCGCAACCCACGCAACGGTTTGCACATTGATCGGATGCAGTGCAAACAGAGCAGCAGCCATTGCGCTCCTGCCGGCAAATCCGGTTGCCCGCAGCAACATCCAGAAGAGCAACACTGCGTTGCATACGTGAAGCAGCAGGTTGACCAGATGCGGACCCGCAGGATCCAAGCCGAAAAGTTGGCAGTCAAGCGCATGAGAGAGCCACGTCAATGGGTGCCAGTTCGATGCCTGATAGGTCGCAAAGGCCCATTGAACCGTGTCCCATGACATACCCGACTGGACATTAACATTCTCAGTCACGTATAGGTTGTCATCGTAGTTGATGAAGGGGAGATGCGTGATCGGGTAGTAGAGCGCCAGCGTAACGACAACGAGCAGGAACCCAAGCACGATCGACTGGTGTTTAGACCGCATTTATTTCTTCGAATTCGCGGAAATAGATCATGCTCTAATAACGAAGATTGGGTCAACCCCCTGCTGAGCTTCTAGGGCTTCGCTCGCTCCAAGGAACACACTTCCCTATCACCAAGCAATGTCGGCTCTTCGTTGTGCCGCCGGCATGTTCGTCAAATGAGTGCGTCGAAACAGCGCCAAGGCTGCCTTCAATCCGTTCGCAGCGCCTTGATGGGATCGGTCGAGGCGGCCCGAGTCGCGGGCAGAATACTGGCCACAGCTGCGCAAAGTCCAAGGGCCAGTATTGAGAAGGCAAGTACCCGCGGATCCCAACTGCGCACTTGAAACAGATTCGCGGCCATAAGACGTCCGGCACCGATTGCAATCGGAATCCCGATGATCAGTCCGATCGCCACTTGCAGAAACGCTCCCCGTAAGACCAACCGCACGATACGAGGACGGTCCGCACCCAGAGCCATGCGCAAACCGATTTCACTGGTGCGCCGTGCCACCGAGTAAGCCGTCAGACCATACAGTCCGATAGCTGCCAACAGCAGTGCGATGACGCCGAAAGTGCCGGCCAACTGTGCGACCACGCGTTGCTGATCGAAGTTCGTGGCCACCTGCTGCTCCATGGTTTGCACGGTGATGATCGTTAGATTGGGATCGATCTCTGCCAGCGCCTTGCGTAGCTGTGGCTCCAGATTGCGGGTATCGCCCCGAACCAGCAATTGAATTCCGTTCATGAAGTGCGATTTCACTTCGAGGCGCTGCATTAATGGCTCGGAATAATGTAGGTTCTGCTCCAGCGGCAAGAAAAACATGGCGCGAACCGCATGTTCGGGATCGGAATATTTGGCGTCATGCACCACCCCCACGATCTCGTAGTCGCCAGCATAACGAGAGGTATCCATGCCGAAGTGCTTGCCGATGGGATCTTCGTTCTTGAAGAACTGGCGGACAAAGGCCTCGTTGACGATTGCCACGGGTCGCGATCCGGTCGTATCGCTCTCGGAGAAATCGCGCCCTCGTACGATGCTCTGACCCACCGTAGCGAAGTATTGATGACTGACCCGATCCCATGACGAAGCGTTTTCCTCGCTCGGTTTGGGATCGCCCTTACCTTCCACCGCTACCATTTCGCCCCAGTTCTCGCCGGCCATAGGGCTGTAAAGCGCTAAACTAGCCTTCTGCACATTGGGTAGCTGCACCAGGCGATCCTCAATCTGACGATATAGCGCATCCAGGCGTGCCGGAGTGTAGGTCGGCAGCGGAGGATTAATTGCGACACTGATGCGATTCTGCGTCGCAAAACCCAAGTCCTGATGCTCCAGGTTCCGCAGACTGCTGGTAAGCAGTCCGGCGCAAGCCAGCAATACCAGGGAAAGCGCTGCTTGGGCAATGACCAAGGCTTTTTGCGGCAACGACGATCGGTCCCTGGTGCTGCGGTTCGCGCCGTGCAGCGCCTCGGCCGGATCGGAATGCGACGCGAACCACGCCGGCACCACACCAAACAAAATGCCGGTCAGCAAGGAAAGTAAGAACGCGAATCCCAATACCGGCCATGAGGGGGCAATGTCGACGGGCACAAAAGCCGCGTTATGAAAGGCCAGTGCGAGGATGAATCGCGCTCCCGCATAGGCGATGGCTATTCCCAGGATGCCGCCGATCAAAGAAAGCAGTACCGCCTCCGTCAGTTGCTGGCGAACCAGCCTGCCTCGCGAAGCTCCCAGCGCGATGCGCACAGCGGTTTGCATGCGCCGGACGGTTCCGCGTGCCAGCAGCAGGTTGGCGATGTTGGCGCAGGCGATCAGCAGCACGGTCGCGCACACCGCCAGCAGAATGCGCAGGCTCGTACCGTAGTTTTCCTTCATGGAAGTAATGCCGCTACCTGCCGGCATTAGCCGAATGTATTTGTGCGGGATGTCGGGTTCGATCTGGGGCCGAAATTCTGCTGGAATCGGATCCTCATTGTGCAGCCAGCGTTGCAGCACTGGCGTCAATCGTGCAGCTAGTCCCTGCACGCTGGCGTCCGGGCGCAACCGTCCGATAACATATAACCAGTTCGACTGATTGTTTTTTATGAGAGAGTTTTGGCCACCGAACATGGCTTCCTGCTGTAGTGGCAACCAGAAATCCGGAGGGTTGCTGCGCAGGGTGTCGCCGAAGAATCCCGGTGGCGCGATCCCGATCAGGGTGACTGATTGCCCCTGGATAACAAAAGTTGATCCAATGAGAGTCGGATCCGACCCATAAGATTGCTGCCAGGTGCGATAACTCATCACCGCCGTGGGCGGGGCGGACTGGGCATCATCTGCGCCGGCTATAACCCTTCCCGCAAAAGCTCCGATTCCCAATACGTGGAAATAATTTCCACTCACAAACTCGACGTGCAGCGGCCGAGCCGCAGTGTCTTTCGCTACACTGCGAATGCTGTAGATCGACGTCGAATCCTGGAAAGCAGTGGTCTCTTCAAATTCTGGGGCAGCCGCTGCCAGTCGCTGATATAACTGGTAGGAAAATACGCTCCAATCGTCGTCCTCCCAGCCCTCAATACAGCACTCCTGTGTGTCACCAATGCGATAAAGCCGCGCGGGATCGGCTACCGGCAAGGATTTCAGCATGATGGCATGCACGAGAGTGAAGATCGCGGTGGTAGCCCCTATGCCGATCGCGAGGGTAAGAATGGCGGTGAGAGTAAAAGCGGGAGCAAGTCGCATCTGCCGCAGCGCGTACCGTATGTCTTGAAGGAGATTTTTCACCGAACCAATCCTCTTCTTGACTGTACGAGATGCTGCCGAGGTTTGTTCCGCGTTCAATGCCCGTCGTTGGCTCAAGATGATCCTTCGTCCTGGCAAGACCGCGTGCCCCAGCACGAGCTTCGGAAGAGGCAAAATCCAGATCGCAAGCATTTGTCTTGGCGCACATGGTGTACTCGCTTTCTCATGGAGCAATACTTCATCGACCGCCTGGAATGTCGCTATCGGATGCGAAAGCGGAAATCGTTCGCGCGATATCGGCCTATCTTCGGATTTAGGACAGCGTGGCACTCGACGGTGGGAAACTCGAATCGAAAATCTGAAATTCAGCGCCGTCAAGCGACATTCAAGAAGGCGCGAACACGGTCGGAGGCAGAGCAGAATCTATTGCTTAATAGGGGGCAAAACACAGACGGCCATCGGCGGACACTCAGCTCCTTTTCCTCGCTCGAGCCGAAGTCTCGCCGCAAATCTTGACACACTGCGGCAGAGCAACTATTGCTCGACCCTCTCGGCAAAATACCTTTCAAGTGGCACCGAGTTCCGGCTCTTATGCCGAGATGTCGTAGTTCAAGCTCTGCCCGAGCCAGCGCTCGACCTCGGCGATGCTCATCCCCTTGCGGGCAGCGTAGTCTGCGACCTGGTCACGGTCGATTTTGCCGAGACTGAAGTATCGAGATTGAGGGTGTGCGAAGTAGAGCCCGCTCACGCTGGAGCCTGGCCACATTGCAAAGGATTCCGTGATTCGCATTCCGGTGTGGGCTTCAACATCCAGCAGACACCAAAGCGCACCCTTCTCTGTATGGTCCGGACACGCCGGATAGCCCGCGGCTGGCCGGATGCCGCGATAGTTCTCGTGAATGAGATCTTCGTTTCTCAGATTTTCATCGCGACCGTATCCCCATTCGCATCGTACGCTCTTGTGTAAGTATTCGGCGAACGCCTCCGCCAGCCGATCTGCGAGAGCCTCGGCCATGATCGCGTTGTAGTCATCGTGCTCGGCCCTGAACCGATCGCACAACTCTTTCAACCCGATCCCGCTGGTCACGGCGAAAGCTCCGATGTGGTCAGGCAGGCCAGTCTCCTTCGGTGCGATGAAGTCGGAAAGCGAACGACAGGGATCATTGCCTTCCCGGTCCGATTGCTGGCGTAGAAAATGGAACCGCTCAAGGTCGTTCGTGCGGGCGGCATCTGTATACAGCTGGACGTCATCTCCCATTGCATTGGCCGGGAAAAAGCCGTACACGCCATGGGCGCGAATCGAATTCTTTTCGACGATGGTATCCAACAGGACGTTGGCATCTTTAAAGATCTGTTTCGCTTGGGCACCCTGCTCCTCATGTTCAAGAATGCGCGGGTAGACGCCTTTCAGCCCCCAGGTGTGAAACAGGGGTGACCAGTCAATGAATTCGCGCAGCGTCGCCAGAGGAACATTCCTTAATGTGCGAATACCGGTAAATGACGGGACAGGTATATCTTCGGCCTTCCATTCGATCGGAGTGCGCCTGGTGCGGGCTTCTTCGAGTGAGACGACATGCAGCCGCGGCGCGGCATGGGCTTTGCGGAGCGCCTCATAGTCGGCGCGATATTGCGCCACGAACGCCCCCTTGCCTTCTTCACTGAGAAGACTGGTCGTCACCGGAACGGCGCGGCTGGCGTCCAGCACATGGACCACCGGTTCACTGTAATGAGGAGCAATCTTGACGGCCGTGTGCCTCCGGCTAGTGGTTGCGCCGCCGATAAGGAGCGGCAGCCTGAAGCCCTGGCGCTCCATCTCACGGGCAACATGGATCATCTCGTCGAGTGATGGAGTAATCAACCCGCTGAGCCCGATCAGGTCTGCCTTTTCCGCCTTGGCGCGTTCGAGGATCTTTTCGCAAGGGACCATCACTCCTAGGTCGATGACCTCATAATTATTGCAGGCGAGGACGACACCTACGATGTTCTTGCCAATATCGTGAACGTCGCCTTTGACAGTTGCGAGCACAATTTTTCCCTGCGCCTTGACTACCTCTCCCCTTGCAGCCAGCTCCGCCTTCTCCGCCTCCATGAACGGCGTCAGGTAGGCCACGGCCTTCTTCATCACTCGCGCAGACTTCACGACCTGAGGCAGAAACATTTTGCCCGACCCGAACAAGTCGCCGACCACCCCCATGCCGTCCATCAGCGGGCCTTCGATCACGAGCAGCGGCCGGCCCAACTTGGCGCGAGCTTCTTCAGTATCGGCTTCGATATACGCATCAATCCCTTTGACCAGCGCGTGTGAGAGGCGCGCTTCTACGGTGCCACTGCGCCATTCCTCTTCCTTCTTTCCGCTGGTTCCTGCGCTAATGCTCTTCAGAGTTTCGCCGTATTCGACCAGGCGCTCAGTCGCGTCGGGACGGCGGTTCAGCAGAACATCTTCCACCAGGATCTTTAGCTCAGGATCGATCTCTTCATACACCTCGAGCATTCCGGCATTGACAATACCCATATCCATGCCGGCCGCGATGGCGTGGTAAAGAAACGCTGAGTGTATGGCTTCGCGGACCTTATTGTTGCCGCGGAAACTGAACGAGATATTAGAAACGCCACCACTGACCTTAGCGTGCGGCAGGTTTGCCTTGATCCAGCGCGTTGCCCGAATATAGTCAACCGCGTAGTTGTTGTGCTCCTCCATGCCCGTGGCAACGGTGAGAATATTCGGATCGAAGATCACGTCCTCGGGCCGAAACCCGACCTGGTCGACTAATATCCGGTAGGCGCGCTCGCAGATTCGTATTTTGTCCTCATAGGTCGCAGCCTGTCCTTGCTCGTCGAATGCCATCACAACCGCCGCCGCCCCGTATTTGAGAATGGTAGCGGCGTGCTGCCGAAACATCTGTTCGCCCTCTTTCAGGGAGATCGAGTTCACAATACCCTTGCCCTGCATGCCTTTGAGACCTGCCTCGATGACCTCCCATTTCGAGGAGTCAATCATGAAGGGAACCTTCGCAACCTCAGGCTCGCTGGAAAGATATTGAAGGAATCGCGTCATCGCTGTGACACCATCGATCATGCCCTCGTCCATGCAGATGTCGAGGATATTGGCTCCATTTTCGACCTGCTGGCGCGCGATGCTGACCGCCTCTTCATACTTGCCTTCCTTGATCAGCTTGGCGAACTTCGGCGACCCGGCCACGTTGGTCCGTTCACCGATAATGATGTAGACGCCTGGCTGTTGCGTGAAGGGCTGTGAACCCGAAAGACGAAGAAGCCTCGTCTCCTTGGCAGGCGCGACGTTCCCGTTATCGAGCAATCTCACCCTCCTCTCTCGCTTCAGCGGCGTAGGATCTCACAGAGTCGGGACCCCCAACCTTTCTCGGAGGCAGCCCTTCCAGCGCCTTGGCGATGGCAGCGATGTGCTCCGGGGTATTGCCACAGCAACCGCCGGCTATGTTGATCAGCCCTCCTCGTGCGAAATCTCCCAGGTATCGCGCCATGTCCTGTGGTCCGAAATCAAATCCGGTTTCCGCCAAAGGATTCGGCAGACCCGCGTTTGGATAGCAGGAGATTGCCACGTTTGTTCTCTCTGAGAGCTCCTCCAGAAACGGATACATAAGGTCGGGACCTAGGGAGCAATTGAGACCCACCGATAGCGGCTTCACATGCTGCACCGCGTTCCAGAATGCCTCAACGGTCTGTCCGGAGATCATGGTCTCACCACCTCGGCCGACGGCCGCCGAAATCATGATCGGCAAATGCTTGCTGTCCCGATCAAACACTTCACGGATGGCAACCAGGGCGGCCTTGGCATTCAGTGAGTCAAAGATCGTCTCCACCAGGAGGAAGTCCACTCCTCCGGCGATGAGAGCGCGCACCTGCTGCATGTAGGCGATCTTCACCTGGTCGAACGTAACCACCCGGAAGCCGGGATCGTCGGCATCAGGCGAGTTTGAGAGCGACACCGTCAATGGCCCCAGTGCTCCGGCGACGAAGCGCTGCCGCGCGGTTTCGTTCCCAACGCGCTCGGCCCATTCACGGCACTGCTGCGCAGACTGCTCATTGATCTCCCAAGCCAAATTTCCCAGGAACGCATCGTCGATAATCTTTTGGTAGAACTCGGGATCTTTCCGGCCACCATGTTCGCGCGGGTCATTAACGAAAAATTCGCTCTGAACGATGCTGGTCGCGCCAAAAGTATTGGTCTCGATGATGTCCGCTCCAGCCTCCAGAAACCGGCGGTGAATATCGCCGATCATCTTCGGTTGAGTAAGCGAGAACAGGTCTCCGTTGTTCAGCAGACCCTTGGTAGCGTCCTTGAACCGTTCCCCGCGAATGTCGGCTTCCGTCATGCCATAGGTACGTATTGTCGTACCCATTGCTCCGTCGATAATCGCGATGCGATTCTCGAAGATCTGCTCAATCGGATGTTGGTCGGATTTCGCCATATTCCTGTCGTTCATCACCCTCAACTGATCTCACGATCTTAATAAGAACCAACGCCAACCGGAGGACCGCTTTCCAGTTGGTTTGCCTACCGCTGTCTCACGCTGTATCTGTGTTATTGGATGCTGCAGCGAGCCCTGTAGAATTATATCGATGTTCGGAAGGCTTGATCTCCATGCAGACCAAGGCTGACAACCCTATGACGGCAAGTGAAACACCGATAGCCTCCACGACGAATCGGGCCCGCCCGATTCGAATGCCGTTCGTCCCGGCGGGAGCAGTAACCGGAATTGGCAGCCTGCCTCTCCTGTCTGCTGCGTCGGCCATTCAGGCGGTTGCCGAGTTTTCGGCGGAAATACCTTTCTGGCCTCAACTGCCGCAACTTTCGGAACGGGAAAATATCATCGGTCAAGGTCTGGGCATCGTCGCCGATCACCTTGAACCTCGCAACCAAGGCTACGGATATCAAGTAAAAGAGGGCCGCATCGATCCGGTTCTTGAAATTCTTCATCGTAGTAACGGGGTGTTGATGCCCAAGAACGCGGCAGGGTTCTACGCTTTTGATAAAGCAATGTTATCCGGGACCTTCGATTCCGCCATTGCAATCAAGGGTCAGATCGAAGGCCCAATCACCCTCTCGGCCTATCTGTTTCATCGTGGCCGGCCTTTCCTGTTCGATCCAGCCCTTTTTTCGGCTGTCGCATTTCATGTCTCGCAAATCATCTGCTGGCAAATCGAACGGCTAAAGGCCGCTGGCCTGCCTGTTCTCCTCTTTGTGGATGAGCCGGCGCTATGTCTGGAAATGAATGGCGCGAGCATGGTCTCGGAGGAAAAGGCGCTCAGTGCATTGGCGATGATATTGGAGGACGCGAAGATTCGCGGAGCCTACGCAGGACTGCATTGCTGTGCGGAGCGCCCGCTGGAACGGATGCGTCGCGTCAAACCGGATATCATTTCGTTCGATGCCCATGAGGGTCTTGATTTGTTCTTCTCCGATTCGCACGCGCTTGACTTCGTGCACAAGGGTGGCATGGTCGCGTATGGCATAGTCCCCACGCGGGCCGGCGTGAACGCGGTCGACTCAGCCAAGATTTTTCTGAGATGGCTACAAGCCGCATCGCGTGCCGGCGATCCCCAGGAGTTTGCTCAACGCGCGATGATCACCGCGACCTGCGGTCTAGGACTGCTGTTCGACCAAGCGTCCATAGCCGAGTCGTTCACCGTTGCAGCTGCAATCAGCAAAATGGTTAAGGCCTTGGCGGGGAAACCGGAGTAACCCTAGGCATAGAGTGCGGCGGTTGTGCCGGTCTGCTCGGTTTGACGATTCGAGCTCATTACCCTTTAGTCTGTTTGCTTAGCGGTGTTTTGTCGCATGTGATCAGGTTGAAAGGGGAATCGGTGAGAGTCCAGAACTGCCGCACCCGCCTTGCCCGTAAAACAAAAGGACACAAGTCGGGTCCGAATTGCTGCAAGTACCCGCTGATCAGGCCGCACAACCTAGGCCGATAGGCTTGCAAGGTCTCTCCGGCCGATCAATTCTGCGATGGAGAAAACGGCTTCTGCTTCTGACAAGACCGGAGCTAAACCTTTCGAACTCGGATAGGCCAGTTGCCATACCGACTCCCGGCCGTCTTCATTCTGTCCGATGGCAAACGCGTAGAATCGAGACGCTCACGGATAACAATGTGGTGCGGGGTGAAGGCGGCCGCATCCGATTCCACTCAGCACTATCAATGTAAAGGAAACGGAAGCGGTGAACTAAAAGCGTGGCGTTAATCTGAAGATTCCGACCAGCGGATCGCAGACCACGCTCAGCTTCAAATCGGGTGGATTGTACTTTCGGGTTCTTACGGATCTTTAGCGATGCTTCTTTCGCAAGTACTTGTGCATCATTAACGGTAAGTGTCAGAGCAAACACATGGTTGACAGATCGAATGTGCAACCAGCGTGACTTTGCCACTTGATCAGCAAATTCTAGGCGACCGGCCTTCGTCCCTTCGTCCAGGGCGGATTGCTACCGGTTAGCCGGGTTTCACGCTCGTTCAGCGAGACAGGAAGACTCTTCTGCAGGATTACATACCGACAATCAAATCCGATCATGTACGATATCATCCTCATGGACTCAGAAGCATGAGGATCGCAAGCGCGGCGAGCGCATTCCCGAAGTATTACTACTCCCAGAAGGTTCTTCTGGAACGCCTCCAGGACTATTGGGGAGACCAACTTAAGAATCCTCTATTGCTGGCACGGCTACACCGCAACGTGACCGTGGATGGGCGTTACCTCGCCATCCCCGCAGAGCAATACCTGGACATCAAGACCTGGGGTCAGGCCAATGACATCTGGATCAAGGTCGCACAAGAATTGGGGGAGCAGGCGCTCTGCCTCGCACTGCACAATGCCGGTCTGGAGCCACACGATCTGGGAGCCTTGTTGTTCACGTCGGTCACCGGAGTTGCAAGCCCGTCCATCGACGC
>Ga0070764_10001151_pt1 | contig 11344 bp, 8 predicted proteins | sample HubBroMetageWRM4_FD_67287 | JGI IMG/M metagenome (GOLD analysis project Ga0070764, IMG submission 67287) | Warmed soil microbial communities from the Hubbard Brook experimental Forest, New Hampshire - Hubbard Brook CCASE Soil Metagenome WRM 4 | ecosystem: Environmental > Terrestrial > Soil >... | reverse complement strand
ATACCGGCCGAAATCACCGTTGCGGCCGGACAGACGGCACGTACTACTCCGGCGCTTTCGGCCAGTTTGGCGAAGGCGCGGTCGGGGGCCATGCCGAGCGGCGCGACGGCCATCACGCCACGCAGTACCAGCCCGGGCTCGGCCGTAAGCGCCTCGGCCAGGGCGGGAACCTCGGCGTCGGCCGCTCCGCCGCGGGCCGGGTCGCCGTCCAGGCTGACCTCGACCAGGCAATCGATAACCCGCCCGGCCCGGCGGGCGGCCTCGCCGAGCGCGCGGATCAGCCGCATCCGGTCCACGGAGTGCACGACGGCGGCGTAGCGAGCCACGCTCGCGCACTTGTTGGTCTGCAACTGGCCGATGAAATGCCAGGTGAGGTCAAGGTCGCCGCAAAGTGCCGCCTTCGGCGCGGCCTCCGCGTCGCGGTTCTCGCCGACGTCGCGGATGCCGAGCCCGGCGAGCAGCCGCACGTCAGATGCGGGCCATGTCTTGGTCACCGCGATCAGGGTGACGTCGGCGGCATCCCGTCCGGCCGCGTCGCAGGCGGCGGAGATACGCTGCCGGACGGCGGCCAGCCGGGCCGCTAGTTCATCCCGCCGGGCCGAGTCGGTCACTTGAGGAAGTCGGGGACATCCAGGTCGTCGTCTTCCTCGAAGACGACGGGGCGGCGCCGGGTGACGGCGACATCGAAGGTTTTGGGCACCGGGGGCGCGGCGGGCGGGTCAGGCAGCGTCGCCAGGCCGGCCGTACCGGTGTCCGACCCGGGTCCGTCAACGGAGACGGGGGCACCCAGCAGGGCCGCCAGCGGTGCGGGCACGGGGGGCAGACCGGCCTCGTCATATCCGTCGGCCTGGCGGAACTCCTGGTTCCCGTTAGTCCCGTCGAGCCCGTCGTCTGTCCTCGGGAGCTCGGAGAAGGGAGCCGGGGGGGCCGAGGGGGCCAACGGGGCCGAGCCGTTGGCCCGGTGCCCGCCGGCGGCGGGATACGGACGCTGGGCGGCGGCACCCGGCTGCGAGACGGCGAACGTGGATGCCGAGGCGGGACGGCTGGAGCTGGACGAGGCGTATCCGGTGCCGTTGTCGGCACCGGAGTGCCCGGACCGGTTCTCGTCCAGGCCGGCGGCGATGACCGTGACTCGCACCTCGTCGCCGAGGGCGTCGTCGATGACCGCGCCGAAGATGATGTTGGCGTCGACCGCGGCGGAGTTGGCGACCAGCTGGGCGGCCTCGTTGATCTCGAACAGGCCGAGATCGGAACCGCCCTGGATGGACAGCAGCACGCCGTGCGCGCCGTCGATGCTCGCCTCGAGCAGGGGGCTGGAGATCGCCATCTCCGCGGCGGCCACCGCGCGGTCGTCGCCACGAGAGGACCCGGTGCCCATCAGCGCCGAGCCGGCCCCCGACATCACCGACTTCACGTCGGCGAAGTCCAGGTTGATCAGCCCGGGCGTGGTGATGAGGTCGGTGATCCCCTGGACACCGGACAGCAGCACCTGATCGGCGGCCTTGAACGCGTCAAGGACGCTCACGTGCCGGTCGGAGATCGACAGCAGGCGGTCGTTGGGGATGACGATCAGCGTGTCGACCTCGTTGCGCAGCCTTTCGATGCCGAGCTCGGCCTGCACGATCCTGCGCTTGCCCTCGAACCCGAACGGCCTGGTGACCACGCCGATGGTGAGCGCGCCGAGCGACCGGGCCACGTTCGCGACCACGGGCGCGCCGCCGGTGCCTGTGCCGCCGCCCTCGCCCGCCGTGACGAAGACCATGTCGGCGCCCTTGAGCACCTCCTCGATCTCCTCGCGGTGATCTTCGGCGGCCTTGCAGCCGACGTCCGGGTTGGCTCCGGCGCCCAGCCCCCTGGTGAGCTCGCGGCCGACGTCGAGCTTGACGTCGGCGTCGCTCATGAGCAGCGCCTGGGCGTCGGTATTGATCGCGATGAACTCGACACCCCTGAGTCCCTCTTCGATCATCCGATTGACGGCGTTGACGCCGCCGCCGCCTATTCCGACGACCTTGATTACCGCGAGATAGTTCTGCGGTGCTGCCACGAGGAGGATACCTTTCCGCTCGTTTTTACTTCTGGCCATTCCGGCTGGCATTTATTTCCGCCGATCATGGCCCTAGGCTCGGGAAACCTCTGCCCCGGTGGCGCTGCGGAATTCACCGCCAGGGCATCGTCCGTCACCATAAGGTTTCACCTTCAGGTTAAGATTTAGAGTTTTTACCGTCCGCACGATTGATACGGACAGTAGGGTGGCACGGCAGCCTGGTCAACTAACGCAACCGCGTGTCGCGTCACTTCGTCAGCGCGGTTCCCGGTGCGCTCACGTCGTAGTACCGCGCGTGAGTCCGCAAGAGAATGGTGAGCTCTTCGGATTTCGCCCCGGCGCCGCCGGTGCCGCCCCACAGCACGGTCACGCCGCCGGTCAGGCCCAGCGTCACCTGATCCGGGTTTGGCACGGTGACCGACAGCACCGTCACCCGGAGGCTGGACGGCAGTTCGGCGAGCACGGCGGCGGCGGCGCCGACGTCCGGGTTGCCGCGCAGCACGGTGCCCGTTGCCGTCTGGTAGACCGGCACGCCAAACGGCTGGCTGGCAACCCACTGGATCACCACTCCGCGGGAGTCTATGAGGTCGAAGCCGCCACCTGGCCCGGGCACCGCCAGCGCGGGCGTCCGCTCGTGCACCGCGATGACCACCCGGTCCGGCCAGGACCTGGTGACCTGCGCGCTCAGCACCTGGGTGATGGTCTCGACCCGCGCCGCGACCTCAGCGGTGTTCACCCGGATCAGCGGCGTGCCGAGCTGTATCCCTGCCGCGTCCAGGACCTGGGACTGCGGTATCAGGTGGGTGCCCGTGACGACGACGGAGCGGACGGCGAGCAGCCGGGAGCCGAACAGCGCCCAGACCCCCGCGGCCAGCACGCCGGTCAGCGCCAGGGCGAAGAAGACCACCCGCCACGGCCGGCGCAGCCCCAGCGGGCGCCTGGGCTTACGTGGCACCCGGGCCTGCGGCGAGACGCTGACCGGTACGCTCACCCGCCCCGCCGCCCCCGTAGTGCCTCGACAAGCCGCGGCCCGAGCATGGTGACGTCCCCGGCCCCCATGGTCAGCACCACGTCGCCCGGCCTTGCGGCCGCCGCGATCACGGCGACCACCTCCGCGCGGTCGGGCACGAAGCGCGCCCTGCCGCCGGGGACGGCGTCGGCCACCAGGGCACCGGTCACCCCGGGCTCGGGGTCTTCGCGGGCGGCGTAGACGTCGAGCACCACCGCCTCGTCGGCCAGCCCGAGCGCGGCGCCGAACTCGGCGGCGAAGATCCTGGTCCGGCTGAACAGGTGCGGCTGGAAGATCGCGATCACCCGCCCCGCGGCCGGCTGGGCCACCAGGTCCCGCGCGGCCCGCAGGTCGGCGGCGAGCTCGGTCGGGTGATGGGCGTAACTGTCGAGCACCCGTACCCCGTCCTCCTCCCCCTTGACCTCCATCCGGCGCCGGGCGCCGCGGTAGCGCGCGATCGCCGCGGACACCAGCGGCGGCGCGAAGCCGAGCTCGACCGCGGCGGCGAAGGCGGCGGTCGCGTTCAGCGCGTTGTGGTGCCCGGGTACCTGCACGGTCATCTGGGCGTGAACCTCGCCGAACGGGCTGGCCTGCGCCGCGACCGCGAAGCTGACCGCCATCCCGCGGGAGGCGACGTCGGTGAGGCGGTAATCCGCGCCGGCCGATTCGCCGTAGCTGCGCAGGCGCGCCGGGCCCGGGGTTCCCGGTGTCGCCAGGCGGGCCGCGACCAGCTTGGCGCCGGGGTCGTCCGCGCAGGTCAGCACCAGGGTGGAGACGCCGCGGCCGAACGTGGTGAACGCCGCCTCGATGTCCGCGAGGCTGGCGTAGTTGTCCAGGTGGTCGGCCTCCACGTTGGTGATGATCGCCACGTCGGGGGACAGCATGAGGAACGAGCCGTCGCTCTCGTCCGCCTCCGCGACGAAGTCCGTCCCTCCGCCGTCGGCCGCACCGAGCCCGGTTTCCGTGAGCACGCCGCCGATGACGTACCCGGGGTCGGCGTCGCACTCGCGCAGGATCGTGGTGAGCATGGACGTGGTGGTGGTCTTGCCGTGGGTTCCCGCCACCGCGATCACCCGCCGCCCGGCCATGACCGAGGCAAGCGCGGTCGCCCGGTGCAGCACCCGCATGCCCCGCCGGGTGGCCTCGGCCAGCTCGGGGTTGTCCGGGCGGATGGCGGTGGACAGCACGAGCGTGTCGCCGGGGCCGAGCGTGCCCAGGTTGTCCGCCGCGTGCCCGACGTGCACGTCCGCGCCGAGCGCGAGCAGCTCGTCGAGCAGTGCCGAGGGCGCGGCGTCACTGCCGGACACGGTGATGCCCCTGGCCAGCATGATCCGGGCGATGCCCGACATGCCCGCCCCGCCGATGCCGGTGAAGTGCACGCGGCCCAGGCCGGCGGCCGGCACCGGGCTGGCGGCATCACCCGGCGTCAGTAGCCCGGTCAGTCTCTGGGTCTGCACCCGTGCCCTCCACAATCTCGAAGACCGCCTCGGCGAGCAGCCGGTCCGCGTCAGCGCGCCCGAGCGAAGCGGCGGCTTCCGACATGTCCGCGACCTGGTCGATGTTGACCAGCACGGGCAGCAGCGTGTCGCGGATCCAGTCGGCGGTCAGCTCGTCGTCGGCCACCAGCATGCCGCCGCCATGCTGGACGATCGGAAGCGCGTTCAGCCGCTGCTCGCCGTTGCCGATCGGCAGCGGCACGTACGCCGCGGGCAGCCCGACCGCGGTGAGCTCGGCGCAGGTCATCGCGCCGGCCCGGCACAACGCGAAGTCCGCCGCGGCGTAGGCGAGATCCATCCTGTCGATGAAGGTCGTGGCCACGTAGGGCACGCCGGTGGACGCGGCTGGGGCGTCGGCGCCGTTGCGCGGGCCGATGATGTGCAGCACCTGGACCCCCGCCTCGCGGAGCCAGAGGGCAGCGCCGAACACCGCGGAGTTCAGCGTGCGCGCCCCCTGCGACCCGCCGGTCACGAGCAGCACGGGCAGGTCGGGGCGGAGCCCGAAGTGGGAGCGGGCCTTGTCGCCGACCGCGAGCCTGTCCAGGCCGGCGATCTCCCGCCTGATCGGGATGCCGATGTACGTGGCGTTCCTGAGCACGGCGTCCGGATGGCCGGTGAAGACGTGCGTGGTGAACCTGGCGCCGATCTTGTTGGCAAGGCCGGGCCTCGGGTTCGCCTCGTGCACCACGATCGGGACCTTGCGCCGCCTTGCCGCCAGGTAGGCGGGGGTGGCGACGTACCCGCCGAAGCCGACGAGCACCTGCGCCCGGGTGCGGTCGAGCACGGCGGCGGCCGCGTTGACGGCACCCGCGAGCCTGCTGGGCACCGTGAGCAGCCTGGGCGTCACCACCCTTGGCATGGGCACGGCCGGGATGAGCTCCAGCGGATACCCGCGCAGCGGTATCAGCCGGGTTTCCAGCCCACGCTCGGTGCCCAGGCAGGTCACCTCGGTGCCGGGGTCGATGCGCCTGAGCGCATCTGCCAGCGCAAGAGCTGGCTCGATGTGACCGGCAGAGCCACCGCCGGCGAGCAATACCCTCATGTCGCGTCCCTGAACTGCTGCCGCTTCATCGTCGGCGCTTTGCCAGACCGAGCCAGCTTAGAGCGCGCAACGACCAGCCGGGGCCGCGTGCGGCCAAAGCTTCCCGCGCACCTGGCTCGAGCCTGGCGAACGACATCAGCATGCCCAGCGCGACCAGCGTCACCAGCAGTGACGACAGGCCGGCTGAGACCAGTGGCAGCGGCACCCCCGTGATCGGTATGACGCCGATCACCGCGCCGATGTTGACGATGGCCTGCAGCACGATCCAGGCCGTGATGGCGGTCGCGGCCAGGCGGCAGAACATGTCGGGCACCCGCCTGGCGATCCGCAGCCCGGCAAAGGCCAGGCCGCCGTAGAGGAACGTCACGCACAGCGTGCCGACGAGCCCGAGTTCCTCGCCGATGATGGCGAAGATGAAGTCGTCGGTCGACTCGGGCACCCAGCCCCACTTGCCCGTGCTCGCGCCGAGGCCCACGCCGAAGATGCCGCCGGAGCCGATCGCGTACTTGCCCTGGATCTCCTGCATGTATTTACCTGTGGGGCTGCCGCCCTGTGAGCCGAGGAAGCCGGCGATGCGCTCGAAGCGGTACCTCTCCGAGATGATCATGAGCCCGATGGCCAGCGCCATCAGGACCAGCATGCCGAAGAACACCCGGCCTGGCGTGCCGATGACCCACAGCAGCGCGAGGAAGATGACCAGCAGGATGAACGTGGTGCCCAGGTCGTCGCCGGTCATCACGAGCAGGCACAGCAGGCCCGTACCGGGCATGAGCGGCACCAGCATGTGCCGCCAGTCGGCAAGCTGGCCCAGCTTCTCCTTGCGGGCCAGCAGGTCGGCGCCCCACACGGCGAGCGCGAGCTTGGCCAGCTCGGACGGCTGGATCTGCCAGCCCCCGACCTCGATCCACCGGGCCGCGCCACCCTCCGAGACGCCGATGCCGCGGATCAGCGTGAGCGAGAGGCCGACCACGGAGACCGCGAGCAGCGGGTAGGCGAAGGCCCGGAACAGCCGCGGGGACGAGCGCGCCGCCAGCCACATGACCGGCAGGCCGATGGCGGCGCCAAGCAGCTGCTTGGAGAAGTCGGAGTACGGCGACAGCCCGGCGATCAGGTCGGTGACCGACGCCGTCGACTCCACCATGACCAGGCCGAGCCCAAGCAGCAGGATGGTGATGCCCAGGACGAGGTAATAGGACGTCAGCGGCCGGTCAAGCAGGGCGCGCCAGGCGGCGATCCTCGCCTTGACGTAGCCCCACCAGCCGGGGCCGCTGTCCAGCGGCAGCGCGTCAGCGGTCTGCGGCCAGTCCGCGGCTTGCTGATACATGGTTCAAGTTTGTGGGCTGGCCCGCGGCAAGACCCGGACATCCGGCGCGTGTCGCCCGGGATTTCGCCGCTAACTCAGCGCCGCTAACTTAGGCGGGCTCCAGGTCCGGCCGCCGTCGGAGGTGCGCCAGGTGTCGTTGCCGAGGACCAGCCAGCCGTGGCTCGCGTCGGTGAAGTCGAGCAGCGGCACCGCCGCCGAGCTGGCCGGGATGACAAGCCCGGTGTCGGAGTGCTGCCACGTGGCGCCGCCGTCGGTCGTCCGGTACAGCGTGAGGACCGTCAGGTCCGGGTGGCCTGCCGGGTACTCCAGGCCCCAGGCGAAGCCGGACTGGTGGCCGAGGAACTGCACGTTGTCCGCGGGCAGCGAGGCAGAGAGCAGGCGCAGGCCGCCGCCCGTTGTCACCGCGGCCACCCGCTGCGCGTAGCTGGCGGTCGTCACGACCAGCCAGCCGGCCCAGCCGGCGGATCCGCCGACGTAGCTGAAGCTGGCCGGGCCCGACAGGGAGTCGCGGCCGAGCGGCAGCAGGCCGCCGCGGTGCCAGATGAAGCCCCAGTCATCCGTCGTCCACACCCGCACCGGGCCGACGCCGCCGCTGCCGGCTTCCCACGGGGCGCCGTCGGCCACGGTCAGCAGCAGGCCCTGCCCGCCGGCGTTGATCCAGGGTCCGTAGACGTTGGTGGTGGCCCCGGCGGGCAGGCCGCCCGCGGGCGCCCAGATCGTGCCGCCGTTCCAGGTGCGCCACAGCTGCCATCCCGACGCGGCGTCCGGTGAGTAGGTGGCCGCGACGGCGTCGTCGGCGGACCAGAAGTCCAGCTGGGTCAGCACGCCGGGCAGGTCGGCGATCTCGCTCCAGCTGCGCCCGCCGTTGGCAGAGCTCAGCACCGCGCCGGCGTCGGCCTGGTCCTGGGCCGCCACCGCGGTGTCCTGGCCGAGGACATCCACCTGGGCGGCGGGAGCGGGCGCGGGCAGCAGCTGTCTCCAGGACCGCCCGCCGTCGGTGGTCCGGTCGAGCACGCCCAGGTCGCTGATCGCGTAGGCGACGTCCTCGCTGACCGCGTCCAGCGAGCTGACCTGGGTCAGCTGCCACGGCGGCAGCTGCTGCCAGCCGGCCGGGCCGTAGCCGTACATCAGGCCGTACGGCGGCGCGCACGCGGCACCGTTGCGGCCCGTCGCGACCAGGGCGGTGCCGTCGGGGGCGGCGGAGAACGCGATCCCGTCGCTGCCGCAGTCGTCCGGGTAGCTGTCGGCGAGGTTCACCGTGCTCCAGCTCCGGCCGCCGTCGCCGCTGCTGAGCAGGTCCGCCACCCCGCACCCGTGCATGGCGCAGCTGAGCTGGTCGAACACGCTGGCCCAGGTGAGCCCGGCCGGCGTGGCGGCGAGGGTGACCCTGACGGCCGTGCTGAGCAGGCCAAGGCTGCGCACGGATCCGAGCCTGGTCCAGTGGCGGCCGCCGTCGGTACTTGTCAGGAACCTGATGCCGGGCTCGGGCTGGTTGCCCTGCGGCGACGCCGGGTACGTCTGCGCGGCCCACAGCTGCCCGGTCGCGGCCGCGGTGGCGAACACCGGGCCCGGGCCGCTGAGCACGGACGTCCAGTGCGCCCCGCCGTCCCGGCTGACAAGCACCCGGCCCGGGCAGCCGGTCAGCGCCAGGTTGGCCAGGCAGGCGTCAGAGGTGGCAATGCCGAGGCGGCCGGAGATGAACTGGATCAGGTTCACCGCCGCGGGCAGCGTGCCGAGCAGGCGCCAGTGCCGGCCGCCGTCGGCGGTGCCGAGCAGCTCGCGGCCGCAGGACGGCCGGTGCCCTGGACAGGCGATGAGCGCCCAGGCGTGTGCCTGGTCGGTCGCGCTGATCGCCAGCGGGCTGCCGGCGCCGGCCCACTGGACCTGCCAGCTGGCGCCGTAGTTCGTGGTGTGCCACACCTGCGCCCGCGCCGCGCCGCCGGTTGAGGCCCCACCGCTTGAGGCACTGCCGGGAACGCCGAGCAGCCAGCCCGCAGCGGCGGTCGGGAAGGCGACGGCGGTGACCGCGGGTGACGTGCCGGCCGTGAGCGTGCCCGAGCCGGCCGACGCGGCGGCGGCCGGTGCGGGTGCGGCAGGCCGGGCGGGCGCCGCCGCGGCCGACGTGACCGGGGCAACCGAGGCGAGGGCCATGGCCACCAGGCCGCAGGCCGCGATCGCCACCGCGGGCGCGTACCGTGAACGTCGCTTCATGGTTATAGCCCCGCCCTTCTTGCGCAGCACCGCGCGGTTCGAATGCTTAGACGCGGATTGGCACCGGTTCGTTGGAATTTTTCCGCCACGCCAATTGCGGGATGGGAGCTGAGCCGCTGATCTGGCATGATGGATGCTAATGAACAGGTCAGATTCTGCTCGCTTCCCGGTGACGGTGACCCGGCTTCCCGTTACGCGCTGCAAGATATGCGCGCGCACCCTCGCTTACCGGCCCGGCCAGGCAAGCGCCGTGCTGACCCAGCACTACAACCGGATGCACCCGGAAGCTCTCGCAGAAGCCGCCGACGGGGCATCGTCGTCGGAGCGCGGCCAGGGTACGCTGCGGTTACCCGCGCTCCGCAGGCATCCGCGGCCGAGCACGGGGAAGTTGCGGATGTGAAGGATGATCTCCGGTCGGCCCCTCGGCTTCGTGGCGTTGATCGCGTGGCTGATCACCGTGAGTATCGGCATCTACATGCTGCGCACCTGGGTAGCCCGGGGCGGCCTGCGTCACCAGCGCAAGACCGGGGTGGGCGTGCCGCCCGCCGTGGTGTTCGGGCACGCGGGAGCGGCGCTCACCGGGCTGGCGGTGTGGCTGAGCTACCTGGCGAGCGGCTGGCGGCCGCTGGCCTGGGCCGGTGTCGGGCTTGTCGGGATCGCGATCACCCTGGGCATCTGCACAGTGACCCTCTGGACTCCGTACCCGATCCGCGCGGAGGCACCGCCCGCGGCGGTGCCCGGGCCTGCCGTGGGGTCAGCTGAGCCCGCCGAGACGTTCCGGGTGACGGACGAGATGATCGCCCGCCTGCTCGCCGAGCCGCTCAGAGTCCGGCGCCGGCGCCGGCTGCAGCTGCTTCCGCTCATCCCCGCGTGCCACGGCTTCGCCGCCATCGCCACCTTCCTGCTGGCCCTGCTTACCGTCGCAAGCGCGCGATAAGGCAGGCTGGAGTAATGGCAGATGAGCTGACGATGATGGCGGTGCACGCGCATCCCGACGACGAGGCATCGAGCACGGGGGGCGTGCTTGCCCTATATTCCGCGCAGGGAATCCGTACGGTGGTGGTGACATGCACGAACGGCGAGTTCGGCGACGCGCCCGGCGGGATCAAGCCCGGGCAAGACGGCCACGACGAGGCGGAGGTAGCCCGCCACCGGCTGGCTGAGCTGCGGGAATCCTGCGCGATTCTGGGCGTGACCAACCTGGAACTTCTCGGCTACCACGACTCGGGCATGCCGGACTGGGACTACAAGGACCGGCCCGACGCGTTCTGCAACATCCCGGAGGCGGACGTGGCGGCGCGGATCAGCGGCCTGATCGAGCTGTACCGGCCGCAGGTGCTGATCACCTACGACGACGAGGGCGCGTACCAGCACCCCGACCATGTGCACGCCAGCAGGTCCGCGCAGGCGGCGTTCGCGAAGAGCGGAACCGTGGCCAAGCTCTACCTGTCGGCGATGCGCGGCAGCGACTGGCGCAAGATCTGGGAGGCGATGCGCGAGCTCGGCCTCGAGGTGCCCGACTTCGAGAACGTGGACCCGGACGTGATCCGGCGTGGCATGGCTTCCGAGGAGCGCATCACCACCACGATCGACATCCGCCCGGTGCTCGGCCGCAAGCGCGATGCGCTGTTCGCGCACGGCAGTCAGATCTCCGAATCCTGGTTCAGCAAGCTCCCGCAGGAGGTCGCCGAGGCCACCTTCGGCCGGGAGAGCTTCATCAGGGCCGCCGACAGCACTGGCGCGCCGCTCCCAGAAGACGACCTGTTCGCTGGTCTGCGGCCGTGACCGCCGAACCCTACGCGGCGGCCGCCGCGAACCTAATTGAGCGCTCGGCGGCCGCCTACGCCTCGGCCGTGCCGACCGAACCTGGCGACGACGGGTTCTTCGGGCCGGCCAGCGTGACCTGGCGGGTCAGCGGGGACCTTTCCGCGCCGGTGGCCGGGCTGCGCTCGCTGCTGATGCAGGCGCTGCACCCGCTGGCCATGGCCGGCGTCGACCAGCACAGCGACTGGCGGCGGGATCCGGTCGGCAGGCTGGCGGCCACCTCGGTGTACACGACCACGGTCACCTACGGCGACCGGGCCGGCGCCGGCCGGGTCGCCGCGCGGGTGCGGGCGATCCACGAGCACGTGCGCGGCGTGGACACGGTAACCGGGCGGCCGTACGCGGCCGGCGACCCCGCGCTGCTGCTGTGGGTGCACGCGGCCCTCGTGGACTC
>Ga0070764_10001150_pt1 | contig 11350 bp, 8 predicted proteins | sample HubBroMetageWRM4_FD_67287 | JGI IMG/M metagenome (GOLD analysis project Ga0070764, IMG submission 67287) | Warmed soil microbial communities from the Hubbard Brook experimental Forest, New Hampshire - Hubbard Brook CCASE Soil Metagenome WRM 4 | ecosystem: Environmental > Terrestrial > Soil >... | reverse complement strand
AGCCGAAGCGCTGCCGAGCCGTCTGCTCGCTCAGCCCCAGCGCCTGGAACAGGCGCGCCTGCACGTCCTGGCGATGGATTCGTATGCTTCCGGAGCCCAGTTCGACGCCGTTCAGCACCAGGTCGTAGCCCTTGGACCGGCACTCCCAGGGGGCGGTTTCCAGCTTGTCCAGGTCTTCCTCGAAGATCCCGGTGAAAGGATGCTGCGCGCTGACCCAACGCTTGTCGCCTTCGCTCCATTCAAAGAGCGCAAAACCGGTAATCCAGGCGAATTCCCATTTCGCGCGGTCAATCAGGTTGAGCTTGTCGCCCAGGTACAAGCGAACTTGTCCCGCAACGTTTAAGGAAGTATCGGCGTGCGCGATTTGCTCCTTCGCGGCAACGGCAACGATCAGGTCGCCGGCCTTCGCGCCAACTCCTTCCGCCAATTTTCTCAGCCCATCGGCTCCCAGAGTTTTCTCGAGCGGCGAGCTGATTCCTTCGGCCGTCACCTTCACGGTGTAAACGCCACGCGCGCCGGCGGATTTCGCGATCTCGCCCAAGTCCTCCAGCTGCTTGCGCGACCAGCCCGCCGCGCCCGGAGCAACGAGCGCCTGTACGTTTCCTTCAAATTGAATCGTCGCGCGCGCGGGCTCGAAATGCTGCGTCACGTTCTGCAGCTCCGCGCCAAAACGTAAGTCCGGTTTGTCCGAACCATAGCGGCGCAGCGCTTCCTTGTAATCGAGATGACGAAACGGGCCCTGCGCTTTCACACCGACCACGTCCAGCGCGCGAATCATCACGCGTTCGATCACCTCGAAAATATCCTGCTGGCGCGGGAAGGACATTTCCAGGTCGAGCTGCGTAAATTCCGGCTGGCGGTCGGCGCGCAAGTCTTCGTCGCGGAAGCAGCGCACGATCTGGAAATAGCGGTCCATCCCCGAAATCATCAGGATCTGCTTGAAGATTTGTGGCGACTGCGGCAGCGCATAAAATTGGCCGTGATGGACGCGGCTCGGCACCAGGTAGTCCCGCGCGCCTTCGGGCGTCGAGCGCGTCAGCATCGGCGTTTCGATTTCGAAAAAACCCAGACTGTCGAGCGTCTTGCGTATCTCAAAAAGAATCCGGTGCCGCAGCTCGATGTTGCGGTGTGGCCGCGGCCGACGCAGATCCAGGTAACGGTGCCGCAAGCGGGTCTCTTCGCTCGCCGTCACTTCGTCTTCAATTGGAAATGGCGGCGTCTTGGAATTATTCAAAATGTGCAAGCGCGTGGCCATCACTTCCACTTCTCCGGAGGCAATTTCGGGATTGGACTTCTGGCGGCGAATCACTTTACCCTCAACAGCCACCACGAATTCCGAGCGCAATTCCTCGGCTTTTTTGTGCGCTTCAGGATGCAGTTCCTTATTGAACACGATCTGCGCCAGACCCGCGCGGTCACGCAGATCAATGAAGATCAATTGGCCCAGATCGCGGCGGCGATGGACCCAGCCCATCAGAATCACGTATTGGTCAGCGTCAGAGGCGCGCAGATCGCCGCAATAGTTGGTGCGTTTCAAATTTCCGAGTGCATCGAGCAAGATTGGGTTCCCTTTCGCCGGCGCTGGCTGCGCACGACCCTGACGTTACGACCGTAGCCTCAGCCCCGCGTGCCGCGTTTTTCCGATTCCAGATATTCTAGCAGTTCGTACTCGGAAAGCTTCTGCTGATCCGCGTCGGCCAGCCGTTTCAGAGTGAAATTGCCTGACGCGACTTCGTCACTGCCGATAATCAACGCGTAGCGCGCGCCGAGCTTGTCCGCCAGATTGAGCGACTTCTTGAATTTCATTTCTTCGCCGGGCAGCTCAACCGAAAGGTTTGACTCGCGCAGTTTTCTCGCCAGGCCCACGGCGGTCGGGTACGACGGCTCTCCCATCCACGCGACGAACACATCCAAGCCAGGCAGATGCGGTAAATTACCAGACTCCTGTATCGAAAGAATCGCGCGGTCGCTGCCGATCGCAAACCCGATCCCCTTCGTGGGCGGCCCGCCCAGAAGTTCGACCAGCCCATCGTAGCGCCCGCCGCCGCAGACAGCATTTTGCGAACCCAGCCCCTCTGCGATCACCTCAAACGTCGTGCGCGTGTAATAGTCCAGCCCGCGCACCAGCCGCCAATTTTCTTCGTACGCAATTCCGCGCAGCTTCAGCTCCTCTTTCAGTTTCGCGAAATGCTCGCGGCAATCGACGCACAGATGATCGGAAATGCGCGGCAGTTTGGCGATCATTTCCTGTTCCTGCGGTAACTTCGAATCCAGCACGCGCAACGGATTCGTCTCGATGCGCCGCTGGGAATCCGGTCCAAGCTGATCCTTGACCTTAAGCAGTTCCTGGCGCAACAATTCGACGTACTGCGGCCGGCAGTTCTTGTCGCCAATCGAATTGACATAGAGCGTCGTGCGCATCAGCCCCACACGCGTGAACAACGTCCGCAACATTTCAAGCAGCTCAGCGTCAATCGCCGGCGCGTCTGACGGCCCTAGAATTTCCGCGTTCAACTGGTAGAACTGCCGGTAGCGCCCCTTCTGCGGCCGCTCGCGCCGAAACATCGGGCCAATGCAATAAAGTTTCACGTTCCCGGGCAGCGCCTGCAAGTTGTGTTCGATGTAAGCGCGCATCGTGCTAGCCGTCGCTTCGGGACGCAGCGATACTTGCTCGCCAGCCTGTGAAATATCCGCATCCCCCTGTGCCAGGCGTTCCGAACCGTCTGGAAGGCGGAACGTGAACATTTCTTTCGACACAATGTCGGTTTCAGCGCCCACGGATCGCGCAAATAACTCTGTCTGCTCGAAAATCGGCAACCGGATTTCGCGGAAATTGTAAGCTTCGAATACTTCGCGCGCCGTTTGCTCAAACCAATTCCACAGCGCCGAATCCGGCGGGAGTATGTCGCGGGTGCCTTTGATGGCACGGTATTGTCGTTTCTCTGGCAAGGCTAGTTCCCTGGCTGCTTGCTTCGCTGCATCCGTTCCTCCGCGCGATAGGTTTCCTTGTACTCAACGTAACGCCGCGCATAAGCGTCAATCGAATCCAGATCTTCAGCGCCCAGCGCGCGACGCAGTTTCGCGGGCTGGCCCATCATCAGGCTGCCCGGCGGAACAATCGTGCGCTCCGGCACCAGCGTCCCTGCCGCGATAATCGAGCCGGTGCCAATCACGGCTCCATTCAGGATGATGCTGCCCATCCCGATCAGGCATCGCGACTCAATCGTGCAGCCATGCAACGTGACGCTGTGTCCCACGGTAACGTCGTCGCCCAGCACGAGCGCATTCGTATCGCGCATCACATGCAAGATAGAACCGTCCTGAATATTCGTGCGCGCTCCGATGCGAATGAAGTGCACGTCGCCGCGAATCACAGCGCAAGGCCAGACGCTGGAATCTTCGCCGATCACCACGTCGCCGATCACGACCGCCTGTGGATCAATATATGCGCTGGCCGCGACGCGCGGCATTTGTCCCTTATAGCTGCGCTGCAAGGTGCCACTCCTGAATAACGATTAGGGTACGTTTTTGTCACTACGTGAGGCGCCACAACCAAATCAAATCACAATATCTGCACCACTGGCGCGCCAGCCGAAGCATTCACAATCTCCAGCCGCGCGATCACATTGCGCGCCACGGCATAAACGCTCTTGCCGCCCGGCGCGTCCTCGCCGAGCGACGCCACCGGCTTGCCCGTATCGCCACCGATCCGAATCTGCGGGTCGATCTCAATCTCCCCAAGGAACGGCACGCCGAAATTTTTGGCCATCTGCTGCCCTTCGCCGTGGCCGAACACGTCAATGCGCCCGTTGCAATGAGGGCAATTGAAGTAACTCATGTTTTCCACGACGCCCAGAAGCTCCACGTTCACCTGGCGGAACATCTCCACGGCCTTGCGCACGTCGGCCAAAGCCACAATGGAAGGGGTCGTAACCACCACCGCACCGGTAACCGAAACACTTTGAATCAAGGAAAGCTGCACGTCGCCGGTCCCGGGCGGCAAATCCACGATCAAATAATCAAGCGCGCCCCACTGCACGCTGCGCAGGAATTGCTGCATCACGCTGTGCAACATCGGCCCGCGCCACACCAGCGGCTTATCGCCAGGATTCAGCAAGCCCATGGAAATCATTTTCACGCCGTAAGCTTCCACGGGGATGATGGTCTTGTCATCCACCGCGCGCGGCTGTTCGTTGGTGCCGAGCATTACCGGCACATTCGGCCCATAGACGTCCGCATCGAGCAGGCCCACCGTAAAACCAAGGGTTTTCAGCGCAATCGCCAGGTTCACGGCCACGGTAGTCTTTCCCACTCCGCCTTTGCCGCTGGCGACGGCCACAAGGTTCTTTACTCCCGCGATGGGCGGTCTTTTCTCAAGCGTTGCTGCAGGTCCAGGTCCTGGTCCAGGAGGCATGTGAGTCCTTTGAGTGAAGCCGCGTGCGACGAGGCTTCCGAGGCCACAGTTTCATCACTTAAATCATAGACTGCCGAGCGCCCAGCGGCAAGGCGGCTAAGATGTTTCGTCGCCGTGAATTCGGATTGTTGCAGCTGCGCGGCCATTGCCGTACGATGCCGGTTACGCTATCTAGCATGAATCCAAATCGCGCGGACAACCCTGGGAAGGAGCAGAAATGGTCAATGGATCCCATGTAATATTTCATGCCAAGGATGTAGACAGCGTTCGCAGCTTTCTCAAAGACGTCCTCCAGTTTAGCTCGGTCGATGCCGGACACGGTTGGCTGATTTTCGCGCTGCCCCCGGCAGAGGTCGCCGTTCACCCGACGGATGGCAAACCCGGTTATGAGCTCTACCTGATGTGCGACAACATCCACGACACCGTCAAGGATTTGCAGGCCAAAGGCGCCGAGTTCTCGAATCCCGTGAAAGAGGAGCGATGGGGTTCGGTCACCGCGATCAAGCTTCCGGGTGGCGGCGAAATGGGCCTGTACGAGCCGCGCCATCCGACTGCGCTGAAACCAAATCGTTGAAGTACGCCGCGACCAGGAAACGTCCATCCCCACTCCGCTTTGCACGAAATCGCCCAAGCGGCTACAATAGTACCTAGGGAGACGCGCGATCCTCGCAGCCGCCACACCTGCAGGCCGGGTTCCCCGTTCACGGGAGCTTAAACAACAATTTTGCCCCGCTTGTGGGCTCGCATGCGTCTAATCTGAAAATATGGATGTCGAAAAATTCATAAATAGCGTCGTAGCGCGTTTCATCGGCACCAAGCACGAGCGCGACGTAAAAGAACTGCAGCCGCTGGTCGCGGAAATCAACGCGCTCGAGCCCGAGATGCGCAAGCTCTCGGACGCCGAGATCACCGCGACAACCGACCGGCTGAAAACCGAAGTCCAAGCGCGCATGGAGGGACTGGAACGCGACGATTCGGACTACAAGCAAAAGATGCAGGAAGCGCTTCAGCCCGCGCTGGTGCCCGCCTTCGCACTGGTGCGCGAAGCAGGACGCCGCACTCTGGGCATGCGCCATTTCGACGTGCAGCTGATCGGCGGCTCGGTTCTGCACCAGGGAAAAATTTCCGAAATGAAGACGGGCGAAGGCAAGACGCTGGTTGCCACTCTGCCCGCGTATTTAAATGCGCTCACCGGCAAGGGCGTGCACATCGTCACGGTGAACGATTACCTGGCGCGCCGCGACGCGGAATGGATGGGGCCGATTTACAAGCTGCTGGGGCTTTCCGTGGGCGTAATCGTTCACGATCTGGACGACGTACAACGCCGCGCCGCCTATGCCGCGGACATCACCTACGGCACCAACAACGAGTTCGGCTTCGATTATCTGCGCGACAACATGAAGTACGACTTAACCCAGTGCGTGCAACGCGGCCATCACTTCGCCATCGTCGACGAGGTGGACTCCATCCTGATTGACGAGGCGCGCACGCCGCTGATCATTTCCGGCCCGGCCGAAGAATCCACCGACAAGTATTACCGCATCGACAAAATTATTCCCAAGCTGATCCTGGATATTGATTACACGCTAGACGAAAAGCATCGTACCGCCACCCTGACCGAAGAAGGCGTTTCCAAGTGCGAGCAACTGCTGAGCCTGGGCAATCTGTATGATCCCGCGCACATGGACATCATTCACCATGTGTATCAAGGATTGCGCGCGCACACGCTGTTTCAGAAGGACGTTGATTACGTCGTGAAAGACGGCGAAGTCGTGATCGTTGACGAATTCACCGGACGCCAAATGCCCGGCCGACGCTGGTCGGATGGCCTGCATCAGGCCGTGGAAGCCAAAGAAGGCGTGAAGATCGAGCGAGAAAATCAGACTCTGGCGACGATCACCTTCCAGAATTATTTCCGCATGTACAAGAAACTTTCGGGCATGACCGGAACTGCGGAAACCGAGGCGCCTGAATTCGACAAGATCTACAAGCTCGAAGTGGTCGCGATTCCCACGAACAAGGAACTGATTCGCATCGAAAACTCCGACGTGGTGTATCGCACCGAAGCGGAAAAATTCGAAGCGGCGGTGAACGGCATTTTGCAGGAAGATGGCACGCGCGCAGGCGGCGTCCGCCAATATTACGAACGAGGCCAGCCCGTGCTGGTGGGCAGCATCTCCATCGAAAAATCGGAAAAAATCGCAGCGCACCTCAAGAAAGCGGGCATCCCGCACCAGGTGTTGAACGCCAAGCAGCACGAACGCGAAGCAATCATTATTTCGCAGGCCGGGCGCAAGGGCACCGTTACGGTCTCGACGAACATGGCCGGCCGCGGCACGGATATTCTGCTCGGCGGCAATCCCGAAGCCATGACGCGCGATTACTGTCTGAAGAACAAGCTCGCGCTGCCGTATGCTCCGGCCAGCTCGGTGATTGGCGCGGCTCCCGGCACGGAGACCGCTGCGCAGGCCGATGCGTCCAGCGCCGCGGCCGCCGCCGCGCTAGCTCCCTCCAATGGCGGCAGCAGTCCGGCGATGGTGCTGTTTCAAATCGAAGGCAAAATCTTCCAGGTTCCTCTCGAGCAGTGGAAACCCATCTACGATCAGTTCGCCGCAGAGTGCAAAACAGAACACGATGAAGTAGTCGCCATGGGCGGCCTGCACATTCTGGGCACGGAGCGTCACGAAGCTCGCCGCATTGACAACCAGTTGCGCGGCCGCGCCGGTCGCCAGGGCGATCCCGGCTCGTCGCGATTCTTCCTGTCGCTCGAAGACGACCTGCTGCGCATTTTCGGCGGCGAGCGCGTGAAAAATTTGATGTTCCGCCTGGGCATGACCGAAGGCGTGCCCATCGAATCGAAGCTCATCAGCAAACGCATTGAAAACGCGCAGAAAGCCGTGGAAGCGCAAAACTTCGAAGCGCGCAAACATTTGCTGGAATACGACGATGTGATGAACAAGCAGCGCGAAACGATCTACAACTTGCGCCGCTCGTTCCTGGAAGGCCGCGACCAGAAAGAATTCGTGCTGGAGCGCGCCGACGCCATTGCCAATGAACTGGTCGAAACATATTGCCCGCGCGAACAGCATCCCGACCAGTGGAACGTCACGCAATTCTCCAACGAAATTCTGAACCAGTTCGGCTTCGATCCCAAGGCCGTGGGCATGGATTTCGCGACGCTGAATCATGAAACGGTGGGCGACCAACTTATCGAAAAAGTTCGTGCGCGCTATGAAGAGAAGGAAGCGCTATTCGGCGCGCAGACCCTGCGCTGGCTGGAGCGCCATATCCTGCTAGACGTCGTGGACGGCCAGTGGAAAGACCATCTGCTCACGCTTGACCACTTGAAAGAAGGCATCGGCCTGCGCGGGTACGGCCAGAAAGACCCACTGGTCGAATTCAAGAAGGAAGCGTTCATTCTGTTCGATGAGCTGATGAATCGCATTGATACAGAAGCCGTGCGCTTCCTCTTCCTGGTGCGGCCTGCGGAGCAACCTGCCGCGGCTGCGGCGCAGCCTGCTCAACCGTCTGCGCTGAAACCCCCGGTGCCGCGCGGCCTTTCGCAGTTTTCTCCCGAAGAGATCGCACGCAAGCAGCGTCGGCAGGAACAGCAAATGCAGTTTCAGACCGGCAACACGCCTGTCGAAGCGCCCAAGCCCGCCCGCGCTGGCGCCAAAGTGGGCCGCAACGATCCCTGCCCTTGCGGCTCCGGCAAGAAGTACAAAAAGTGCCACGGCCAGACGGCCTAGTCTGCCTTCTCCACCTCTGAACTTTTCGGCGATCGTCTGCGTATCTTCCTTCGAGTTGGTTGCAATCTGCTCAGGAGGATGGAACATGAGAATTCGTACGCGTACTTTCCCCGCGCTGCTGGCGCTCGTGCTTTCGCTTGCCGCCGCAACGGCCGCCAGGCCGGCGCTTGCCAGCGACGATGGCCGTTTTGATCGCACGCTCACGGTAACGGGCGCAGTAGACCTGGACGTCCAGACCGGCTCGGGTGAAATCACGGTGCGCACGGGAGATTCCAGCAAAGTGGAGATCCATGGCCGCATCCGCGCAAATCACGGTTGGCTCGGCGGTGACGCCGAGCAGCGCATCCACGAAATCGAAGCCAATCCGCCGATCGAGCAGAACGGCAACACTGTGCGCGTCGGCCACATCGAAAATCACGATTGGAAGAACAATATCTCGATCAGCTACGAACTCGTGGTGCCGACGCAAACCAAGCTGCACTCCGAATCCGGATCGGGCGATCAAGTCGTCCAAGGTATCGCCGGCCCTGCGGATGCCAGCAGCGGATCCGGAAGTGTGCGCTTCAGCAATATCGGGGGTGAAACGCACGCGCGCACCGGCTCCGGTGATATCGAACTCAACGGAATTCACGGCGCCGCCAAAGCCATCGCGGGCAGCGGCAGCATTCAGGCCATCGGCATTGCCGGAGCCCTCACCGCATCCAGCGGCAGTGGCAGCGTGAAATTCGAACAGACCGCGGCCGGCGACGTAGAAATCGGAACAGGTTCGGGCGATGTGGAAGTAAAAGGCGCGAAGGGTGCGGTAAAAGTGCAGACCGGGAGCGGTAGCATCGCTGCGCAAGGAGATCCCACGGGCGATTGGCGGCTGCATACCGGTTCGGGCAACGTGAGCGTCGAACTGCCGCAGCAGGCCTCGTTCAACCTGGTGGCGCGCACCAGTTCCGGCAGCATCGACACCAGCCGCGAAATCGCCGTGCAAGGCAAACTGAGTCCGCGCGAGCTGCAGGGAAAAGTGGGCGGCGGCGGCCCGACGGTCGAGCTTAGCACCAGTTCCGGCAGTATTCAGATCCGCTAGAAGTCCTTACGCCCGCAGACGCGCCAGGCGGCGAATGGTTTTCACAGACCAAAAATTCGCCGTCTCGCGCGTCCCACGCGACGCGTTTTTGCGTGTCCGCAAGGTTGTTATCCTTTACAACTCACAGTAACTTGCGCGCAAAAGATCTGTGCTACTCTCTCGTCAACCTCGAGGCTGTAACCGCTCGAGAATCAGGGGTGTGGGATGAAAGCCGCTGTTTCCGTCCATTGCGTACGAGCTGGTTGCGCAAAGCCTGCTCCTCCGGCACTCGCCCGCGCAGAGCTTTGTCTCGATCATTTTCTCGATGAAGCTTTTCTGCGCACCGATCAGGCTCTCACGCGCTGCCGTGAAGGATCCCCGCTGACCAAAGAAAGCCTGGAATGGCTGCTATCCGACGCGCTCGCCACCGTGAAGAACCTGGAAGACAGCGCCGATGAGCCGCAGCCCGAACAACGCGATCGCATGCTCGAACTGCTGCTAATCCTGGCGAATCTCCATGAATACGTCGCGCACCATTCCGTGCGCGTCCAGCATCCGGCTTGATCTGACCGCGCGAAGCACAACTTCGCATCCGCACCCGGTCGTGCCGCCCCCCGCGCAGCCCTGCTGCGCATCCATTAACGTATAAGGCATCAGCCTGCTTGCAAATCCCTGCAATCCAAATCAAGCTGAGGATTACCACAGTGCGGTTCACCGTGCCCGACAAACCTAAAGAACAAGATCCATTTAAGCCGACAGAGCCGAACATACCCGGCGTTACCGGCAATCCTGCGCGCAATAAGCCGGCGCCGCAACCGCCAGAAGGGATGGCGCCCCAGTTTCGGAATTCCGCAGCCGCCTCGGAGACGATCCCGGCTCAAAAATTGCTGGCCATTGCTGCCATCGTGATTTGCGTTGTCGCGGTCGCGCTGTTTTCCTGGAAGCATTCAAGTACGCCCAACCAGACAGAGCCAGTCTCCGCAGCCGTTCCCGTCGTTGATCTTCCGCCGGCCGCACCTCCGCCCGCTGCGCAGGAACCGGTCGGACCAGGCCCGATCGCCACCACGGCGGAACTGGCGAAAGCTTGGTCGTCCAAGCGATTCGTATTTCGCGCGGCAGAAACTGCCGATGATCTTCCCGCGCTCGTAGTGCATCTTCCCAACGGCGTATATTGGGGCCTGTCGCTGCGGGAGCCCTATGGAACTTGCCAATTGGAATATGTGACGGACCTTCCGAAGTTGGAAAGCGTGTACGGTTTTCACGGCGATCATCCAATGGTTACGAACCCTTGCAATCACGCGGTGTACGACCTCACGCGTTATGGAACGGGGCCGAACGGAGCGGTCCGGGGAGCGATTGTTAGCGGCCGAGGCGTACGCCCGCCCACGGCGATCGAGGTCAAAGTGCGCGGCAAGCAAATCGTAGCAACCCAACTGGAACACTAACGCGCAGCCGCGGCACGTTCGAGCGTGAGCAGCTTAGGCAGGGCGCCATCCGGCGCAGTCAAGCGGTGGATCCAGCCCTTTCCACTGAGGCGCAGCGTTGCACTTCAGCTCCCATCTTTCCCGCCAGCACCATTGTCACCATTTTCTGGTCCGCCAGCCAAGACCACAAAGGATGTCCAAACGTCGCCGGCCGATTATGCTCGACAAAGAAATGTGAAAACCAAGCCAGCGCGTAAGGCAGCGCAAACGCCGCCAGAACGTACCACGGTTTGCGTAGCACGATGGCCACAACCAGCAGCGACCATCCCAGCAGCGTCCCCGCCGTATGGAAAATTCGCGTCAGTGGCTGGCGATGCGCCAAAACGTAAAAAGTCCAGAATTCAGCAAACGTTCGCGGCTGGTTCATGCCGCCGATTGTAGCGCCGGCATCGAGGGGCGCAAGCCAAAAAATCGCCACTGTCCCGCTCGTCTGGCAGCGGGACAGTGGCCATCGCCGAGGATCTCTCAGCGACGGTTATGACGTGGTATGACTTTTATGAATCGTTAGGATGCGAGTTGCTCCACCGAACGCGCCACCATCACCGGCTGGCCCGTGGCCTGATTGATCAGTATGAAGCCGACCACGCGAATCGAAATCGGCTGCGTGCCTGTCAGCGCACCCAGTCCGCTCAGATTGATGAAGTTCGTG
>Ga0070764_10001148_pt1 | contig 11353 bp, 10 predicted proteins | sample HubBroMetageWRM4_FD_67287 | JGI IMG/M metagenome (GOLD analysis project Ga0070764, IMG submission 67287) | Warmed soil microbial communities from the Hubbard Brook experimental Forest, New Hampshire - Hubbard Brook CCASE Soil Metagenome WRM 4 | ecosystem: Environmental > Terrestrial > Soil >... | reverse complement strand
CCCACCACGGAGATGAGCGTCTGCGGCAGCGTCACGCACATCCGGCCGTTGCCTTCTGACTCCACCACGACGAGCGAGCCTGTCTCCGCGATCGCGAAGTTCGCGCCGGAGACGCCGACCTTGGCGGAAAGAAACGCCTGGCGCAGGTGCGACCGCGCGGCCGCGGCCAGCATCCGCGGCTCGTCGGTGAGGTCGTCGGGCGCGTCGGGCATCTCGCGGCGGAAGATCTCCCTGATCTCGGCCCGGTTCCTGTGGATGGCCGGGACCAGGATGTGGCTGGGCAGGTCGTGGCCGAGCTGCACGATGAGCTCGGCCAGGTCGGTCTCCAGCGCGCCGATGCCGTCGGCGGCCAGGGCCTCGTTCAGCCCGGTCTCCTGGGTGGCCATCGACTTCACCTTGACCACGCGGTCCGCGCCCGCGGCGCGGACCAGGCCGGCCACGATCGCGTTCGCCTCGGCCGCGTCCTGCGCCCAGTGCACGTGCCCGCCGGCCCTGGTGACGTTCTCCTCCAGCCGGATCAGGTAGGTGTCCAGGTTGGCCAGGGTGTGGTCCTTGATCGCCTTGGCCGCGGCGCGCAGCTCCTGCCAGTCGGCCAGCTCGCCGACCGCGCCCGCCCGCTTGGCCCGGATCGTGTGCGTGGCGTGCGCGAGGTTGCGCCGCAGCTGGGAGTCGGCCACCGCGGTCCGCGCCGCGACAGGGAACGACGGCATGCCGAGGTAGGTCGGCATCCCCGGGTGCGGGCCGCCGGCCGCCGGGTGCTGGCCGACCGTCTCAGGGTGCGGGCCGGCTGTCGCCGGGCCGGCGTGCTGCCCAGCCGTCTCCGGCGGCGTCACGGCGCGTCCTCGGTGCGGGCCAGGATCTCGGCCAGGTGCATGGTGGCCACGCCGGACCGCTGCCGGGTCAGCGAGCCGCCGATGTGCATGAGGCAGGAGTTGTCGGCCGCGCACACCACCTGCGCACCGGTCTGGCGGATCGCGGCCACCTTGTCGGCGCAGATCGCCGCCGACACGTCCGGGTTCTTCACCGCGAACGTCCCGCCGAACCCGCAGCAGGACTCGGCATCGGGCAGGTCGACCAGGTCCAGGCCGCGGACCGCGCGCAGCAGCCGGGCCGGGGCATCGCCGACGCGGAGCATCCGCAGCGAATGACAGCTCGGGTGATAGGTCACCCGGTGCGGGAAGTACGCGCCCACGTCGGTCACGCCGAGCACGTCGGCAAGGAACTCCGACAGCTCGTAGGTCCGCGGCGCGACCTGCGCCACGGCCCGGGCCAGGCTCTCGTCCGCCGCCTCAGCCGCCAGCGCCGGGTAGTACTCGCGGACCATCGCGGCGCAGGACGCCGAGGGCGTGACCACCGCCTCGAAGCCGCCGAACGCCGCCACGAATCCCCGCGCCATCGGCGTGGCTTCCCGCCGGTAGCCGGTGTTGAAATGCATCTGGCCACAGCAGGCCTGCCCGGCGGGGAACTCCACCCGGTGGCCAAGCCGCTCGAGCACCGTGACCACGGCCTTGCCGGTGTCCGGGAACAGCGTGTCGGTCAGACACGTGACGAACAAGCCGATCCGCATCGCGCGCCTCCGGCCACCAACGCTACAACGCTTCTCTCGCATCGCGCGGGCTAGGCCAGCAGCGCCGACCCGTCGCGAGCCCGCACCCCGGCGCAGCGGCCGATGACCGCGAGCGCCGCCACGTATCCCGGCCGCACATCCAGGTCGAACAGGGACACATCCGCCGGGGCCTGCGGGTAGGGCCAGGCGAGCAGGCGAGCAGGCCGGCCGGCCGGGGAGACGACGACGTCCTTGAAGGACACCCCGAGGCCGTCCCCGGTCGCCTTGGTCACCGCCTCCTTCCTGGTCCAGGCGACCAGGAAGGCGCGAGCCCTGATGGCCGGGTCGGCCGCGGCCAGGGCCGCCCGCTCGTCGTCGGCAAGCACGAGACGACCGAGCTGCTCCGGATCGCCGTCGCCGCCAACCGGCCGGGCCCGCCCGTCTGCCTGCTCGACGTCCACCCCGACCGCGGACCGGGCGACCGCGACCGCGACCAGGTCGCCGGAGTGGCTGACGGAATGCTCGATGCCGCCGCCGCGGATGGCCGGCTTGCCGTGCGTTTCGCCGCACCGGCGGCAGGTCCGGTCGAAGCTCACCTGCTCCGGCGGCAGGCCCGTGTACCCGGCAAGCACGGTCTTCGCCAGCGCGCACCCCACCAGGAAACGGTCGCGATCAGCCTCTCGCCGGTAGGCCTGCCAGCGTCGGCGTTCGACCTCGTCCAGCAGTCCGGCGTAACGAGGCGAGGCGTCCTGCCGCCGCGCCCACCAGACGTCGACGGTCCCATCCGATGCAGGCGCCAGCTGCGCCCCTTCCGCCACCTGGTCAGCGTACGGCGCGGCGAGACCGAAGTAACCCGTTGCGGCGTGTCGCGCTCGCGGATCGCACGCCAGGACAAGATGCCCGGTTCATGCCCGTCCATGCCCGTTCGGTGCTTCCTGGCGTCGGCGCGGCCACCACCCGCAGGCCCCGGCTGGCCCGTCCCGGCCGGGACGTTGCGGCAACGACCCGCATACAACCGGGTCGCCGTCACAGCGTCCCGGTCAGGGCCTGGCGGCTATGTGACCACAGGGGCAGATGGAGCCAGCGGGGAGTATACGCACATGGGCCAGGCTCGATGGCCGGCGCGCCGCGGCCGGATCAAGCGCGGCCGGATCAAGCGCGGCCGGCCGGGAGCCGGGCGGCGATGCCGTCGAGCAGGCAATCCAGGCCGAACTCGAAGCGCTCGTCTCTCGTCTCCGCCGCGTCCGGGTCGATGCCGGCGTCCATAAGGCGCCGTATCCGCGGGAAGCGGTCCGAGCTGGCGACCCACGACACGTAGCGCTCACGCTGGGCCTCGATCTCCTCCGGGGTCAGCCCGGCCTCCGCCCTCTCCCGGTCGCGCTCGCCGCGCATCTCCTGCGCCTCGCGCAGCACCGCTCCGCTGACGTAGGTCCCCAGCGTTAGCAGGATGTCGGTGGCCAGCCGGGCATCCAGGTCGAACCCGTCGAACAGGGCGAGCAGGCGCTCCAGGTTGCGCGCCTGGTTCGGGCCGGACGGCGGCCTGCCGCCGACGAACTCCATCATCCACAGGTGACGCAACCGTGACGCCCGGGCGTTGCGGGCAAACACGGCCAGGTCGGCCTGCCAGTCGCCGGACGGCTCCGGCACCTCGGTCTCCGCCTCGATCGCCTCGAGCATCAGGTCGAGCAGTTCCTCCTTCGACCCGATGTGCCAGTACAGCGACATCGGGCCGGCCCGAAGCTCCCGCGCGATGCGGCGCATGCTGAGTGCTTCCGGGCCCTCGGCGTCCGCCACCGCGATCGCGGTGCTGACGATCTCGGCCCGGGACAGTCCCCGATCGCGACGCGGCGGCTGCGCCCCGCGCTCCCGGTGCCGCTGGACATGGTCCGCCACCCGCCGCCCACGGTCTTTCTTACGGGCCTCCCGGCCGGCCCGCGGGTAGAACGGCTCCTCGCCATACTCACCGGGTGCGTCCATGCGTGCTCCTCTGCCGCCCAAGCATGCCCGAAACCGGTCGCCGCCGGCCAGGTCCGGACACTTCAGATAAAAAGTTGCCTCTCGTACACCGTACTGCTATCGTACAGCGTACTGGATAGTACGTTGTACGAGAAACGGGGTGCAGGGATGAGCGAGGCTCCCGCCATCGAGGCGGAAGGACTGGTCAAGAACTACGGGAAAACGAAGGCGCTGGCCGGGTTCGACCTGGCGGTGCCGCCCGGCACGGTCTACGGCCTGCTCGGCCCGAACGGCGCCGGCAAGACCACGGCCGTCCGTGTGCTTGCCACGCTGCTGCGCCCGAACGGGGGCCGGGCGCGGGTGCTCGGGCACGACGTGGTCACCCAGGCGGCCGCGGTCCGCCGCGTGATCGGGCTGACCGGCCAGTACGCGGCGCTGGACGAATACCTCACCGGGCAGTCCAACCTGGTCATGATCGGCCGGCTCAGCCGGCTGCCCGCGGCGCAGGCCAGGCGGCGGGCGGATGAGCTGCTCGAGCGCTTCAGCCTGACCGAGGCGGCAAACCGCGCGGTCAAGACGTACTCGGGCGGCATGCGGCGTCGCCTGGACCTGGCCGCCAGCCTGATCGGCAACCCGGCGGTGCTGTTCCTCGACGAGCCGACCACCGGCCTTGATCCCAGCGCCCGCGCGATGATGTGGGACATCGTGCGCGCGCTCGCGGCGGACGGCACCACGCTGCTGCTCACCACGCAGTACCTGGAGGAGGCCGACCAGCTGGCCCGCCGCGTCGCCGTCATGGACGGCGGCAAGGTCATCGCGGAGGGCACGCCGGACGAGCTGAAGTCCTCGGTCGGCGGTGAGCACCTGGAGATCATCCTGGCCGCTGGCTCGGACGTCGAGGCGGCGATCACCGCGCTCAAGCCACACGCCACGGGCACCATACGCCCGGTTGAGGGCACCCAGCGGCTGTCGGTTCCAGTGGCTGCCGCCGAGGGCCTCACCACCCGCGTGGTGCGCGCGCTCGACGCCGCCGGAGTCCAGGTCAACGACGTGACGATCAGCCGCGCGTCGCTCGACGACGTCTTCCTCTCGCTCACCGGGCACGCGACAGAAGCAGCGGAGACAGCGGAGCCAGCAGGGAGTGAGGCCGCATGAGCGCAGCTACCGAAGCACTCGGCCGGGCCAGCGGGTACGAACGCGGCCGGGCCGCCCAGCTCGTCACCGACGTCTGGGTGCTGACCAAGCGCAGCATCGCCCGGATCCGGCGCGAGCCGGAAACCCTCGCCGAGGTCACCATCCAGCCGATCCTGTTCGTGCTGATGTTCGCGTACGTGTTCGGCGGCGCGATCAGGATCCCCGGCGGCGGGAACTACCACGAGTACCTGATCGGCGGGATGCTCGGGATGGGCCTGGCCCAGACGGCGCCGGGCACCGCGGTCGCGGTCGTGTCCGACATGAGCACCGGGCTTATCGACAGGTTCCGGTCGCTGCCGATGTCCCGCGCGGCGGTGCTGACCGCGCGGACGATCGCGGACCTGCTGACCCAGATGATCGGGGCAGTCGTAGTGGCCGGCATCGGCCTGGCCATCGGCTGGCGGGTGCACACCGGCCCCGGCGACGTGATCGCCGCGTTCGCGCTTGCCCTGCTGTTCGGCTACGCGTTCACCTGGGCCGGGGTCTGCCTGGGCATGGTGCTGCGCAGCCCCGAGGCGGCACAGCAGAGCGGGTTCATCATCTTCCTGCCGCTGACGTTCATCTCCAGCGCGTTCGTGCCCACCCAGGGCATGCCGGGCTGGCTGCAGCCGGTCGCCGAATGGAACCCGATGTCCTCGCTCGCCGCGGCCTGCCGGCACCTGTTCGGCAACCCCAACCCGGCCGCGTCGGTGCACGCGTGGCCCGCCCAGCATCCGGAACTGGCCGTTATCTGCTGGTCGGTCGGGATGCTCGTCGTCTTCGCGCCGCTGGCGGTGCACCTGTACCGCCGCAAGGCGCTCGGGTAGACCACCGGACCGGCGACGGCGCCGGATGATGCCCGCGGGCATCATCCGGCGCTCCCGCGCTAGCGGGAGGTCACGGGGGCGGCGGCGGGAGTACGACCGTGAAGGTCGTCGTCACGTTCGCCCGGTTCAGCGGGAGGAACGTGAAGCCGGTCGTGACCGTGGTGACGCCCCGCACCGTCGAGATCCCGGTCACGGGAACATCAGCCCCGTAGAACGGCGTATCCGGGCGAAGCAGCTCACCGAGCACGACGGTGTCAGCCGGGTTCAGCGTGAACGTGTGCGCGCCCGTGATCACGCCGGTCACGGCCCCCTTCGTAGGCGTCGTGGCCGAAGCCGCCCCGGCAGCGGCAACCAGCAAGCCGAACGACGCGACCGTGACCCCCATTGCGATGACCCCATTGCGGATCCGCATGGTAAACCCCCCTGTGTTGTTGAGGCCGACCACCCCCAGCACCCAAAGTAATCGGATATAGACTCACAGTCATCATACTTCCTATTTGCGCAGCTGAAACCAGGTCCTTCCCCCGGGCGGGGTATATCGGCCGAATGTCCTAAAGGTCAGACCAGGGCGCCGCTGCTGCATTAGGTGCTGCCGGCGCGAGGCCTGAACGCCGGGCTGATCGTGTTAGAGGACGCCGACGATCTCTTCCCACAGCTGACTGGATCGCTCGGGAGATGCCTGTTCGTCCGTGGTCAGCGCGCCCCCGGGGCTGCCCGCGGTTATCACGTAGGGCGCGGTTGCCCGGGTGTCACTGCCGGCGATTATCGGCTCGAAGCCGTTGACCGCGTCGTGGGTTTCCGGTAGCCACAGCGTCTGGTCGTTCACCCCGCAGGGCTGGAGGCTGAGCTCGGTGCCGTTCACGGCAGCGGTGGCGGTGCCGATGCACAGGTTGGTGGGATGACCGTACGGGGCGAACTCGTACTCGTATAGCTGGTAGCTCGGCCAGTTCTTGGCCAGGGTAATCGGGACGATGCCGTCCTGGAAGAACTCGGTCGTGGTGCCCTCGTCGAGAGATACGAAGTCCTCACCCGAATAGGCCCCGCTGCCCGCGAGCGTGACCACCGACCCCTGCTCAGGCATGCGGGACTGGATCGCGCTGACGTAGGTTTCGCCGTACTCGCCGGAGGCGAAAGCGAAGCAGCCCGAACCGCACTGGCTGGTGGCCGCGCCGGCCGTCGGCGCCGCCGCAGTGACCGCGCCGCCGGCCAGCGCAACCGCCGCCAGACCGGCAAAGATCCCTCGTTTGACCTGCTCCATGGCTCCTCCTTCTGGGAAGGACCCGCTGCGTGGGTCCTCCTTCCGGGAAGGCAGAGGACAGCCACGGGGGATAAATACGCTCCGAGATCCGTGCCGCCTATAGCCGCGGGATGCCACGGCGGCCAGGTCTGGCTCTGGGTGCCTCTGATGCGCTATAGATCGGATGTATGACTGAGCAATCGCCTGAATTCGCCGGCCTGACGGCCCTGGTCACCGGCGGCGCCTCGGGCATCGGCCTGGCCACCGCCCGGCTCCTCGCCGCCCGCGGCGCCCGCGTCGCCGTGCTGGACCGGGTAAAGGCAGAGCCCGTCCCGGACGCTGCGGCCATCTTCCCGGTCATCGCCGACGTGACCGACGACGCCGCCGTCCGTGCCGCCGTGGCCGAGGCCGCCCAGGCCCTCGGCCAGCTCGACATCCTGGTGAACAACGCCGGCATCGGCGCCGCGGGCACCGTCGAGGACAACGACGACGCCGAGTGGCACCACGTGCTCGACGTGAACGTGCTCGGCATCGTCCGCACCACCCGCGCGGCACTGCCGCTGCTCCGCCAGGCCGCAACGGACCGCCAGAAAGCGGCCATCGTCAACACCTGCTCCATCGCCGCCACCGCTGGCCTGCCGCAGCGCGCGCTGTACTGCGCGAGCAAGGGCGCCGTCTACGCGCTGACCCTGGCCATGGCGGCCGACCACGTGGCCGAGCACATCAGGGTCAACTGCGTCAACCCTGGCACCGCGGACACCCCGTGGGTGGCCCGCCTGCTTGACGCCGCTCCCGACCCGGCGGCCGAACGCGCCGCGCTCAACGCCCGCCAGCCCATCGGCCGCCTGGTCACCGCCGAGGAGGTGGCCGCTGCCATCGCCTACCTGGCCAGCCCGCTAGCCGGCGCCACCACAGGTACCGCCCTGGCCGTCGACGGCGGGATGGCCGGCCTCCGCGTCAGGCCACGCGTGAGCTAAAACCGATAGGTCGGATGACATGCACGTATCTGTTTGGTATCAGCCGTGCTATGTCCACTTCAAGGGCATTGACAGCACCCATACATCCGATCTATTTTCCTGGCACACGGCACTCCGGGTTCCCCTTCCGCGGCCCGCATCGGCGCGCGCCGCGGACCCGGGGCACGCCACCAGGAGGTTCCCATGAGGTTTCGCAGACGCCCGGGCGTGGGTCCCTCCCGCGCCACCGCCACCGTGATGACCGCGATAGCCGCCACGGCCGCGGTCACGCTCCTCGCCGCCTGCAGCAGCTCAGGCAGCTCAGGCAGCAGTTCCTCAAGCCCCCCCGCGACGTCGACAACCAGCTCGGCTCCGGCCGCCGCCGCGCAGACCAGCATCGGCGTGGACCTGACCTACAACGACACGGCCTTCTGGGCCGCCTACATCAACTACGAGACGCAGTACGCCGCCCAGCTGCACATCAAGCTGATCGGCCCGCTGCTGGCCGCGGCCAACGCCAGCCTGCAGAACACCCAGATCGAGGACCTGGTCAACGAGGGCGCGAAGGCGATCATCGTGAACCCGGAGACCGCCACCAGCCTCGGCCCGGCCATCACCTACGCCGCCAACCACCACGTCCAGCTGATCTCGGTCGACACGATCGTCGGCGTCGGCAAGGTGTACATGGTGGTGCGCGCCTCGAACGTGCTGTACGGCCTGGACGCCTGCGCCTACATCAGCTCGAAGGTGAAGTCCGGTTACGTGCTCGACCTCGAGGGCGACCTGACCTCCTCCAACGGCGCCGACCGGACCAACGCGTTCAACGCCTGCATGGCCGCGAACGACCCGTCCGTGCACATCCTCAAGGACCCCACGGTCTGGACCGAATCCACCGCCGTCTCCGACGCGCAGACCGCGGTCAACGCGTACGGCAGCTCGCTGAAGGCGATCTACTCGCAGTGGTCCTCGCCAGACACCGGCATCCTGCCGCTGCTGAAGTCCAAGAACCTCACCGGCAAGGTGCTCCTGGTCAGCGACGACGGGGTGCCGTTCGAGATGTGCGACATCGGAAACGGCTCGCTGGACGCATCGCAGTCCCAGCCCGCCAACCTGTACGCCTACTGGGCGCTGAAGTACGCGCTGGACGCGGCGAACGGCGTCAAGCTGGCCGCGGGCCAGCCCGGCGGCGGCGCGCCCGCGCTGCAGATAGTCAGCTACGCCGGTGACCAGAACCTCGGCGACCCGATCGTCGCGCCGTTCGTCACCAAGGCCGCGCAGACCTTCACCATCACCCCGGTCGACGGCCAGCCAGGCACGGTGACTACCACCCCCGTCTCCGACGCCCAGCTGTGGGGCAACGTCTACGGTGCCGCCCACGGCGGCGTCTGCAGCGCCTCGGCATCCTGAGTCATCCTGAGTACATGAGCGAACCGGACATCCCCGCCGCCCCCGACCCATCGCCCGCGGTCGAGGCGGCGGGGATCCGCAAACGGTTCGGCAGCACGCAGGCCCTGCGCGGCGTGGGCCTGAGCCTGCTCCCCGGCCGCTGCCTCGGCCTGGTCGGCCGCAACGGGGCCGGGAAGTCGACGCTGGTCTCGATCCTGAGCGGCATCTACCCGGCGGACGCGGGCGAGGTGCGCTTCGACGGCAGGCCGGCGCCGCCGCTCGGCGACATCGGCGCCTGGCGCGACCGGATCGCGACCGTGTTCCAGCACTCCATGGTCGTGCCAGGCCTCACCGTGGCGGAGAACGTCTTCCTCGGCCGCCAGCCACGCCGCCGCGGTGGCGTGGTCGACTGGCGCCGGATGCGCGAGCAGGCCAGGAAGGTCATGGCCGACTGGGGTTTCGACGTGAGCGCCGACGCGCCGTGCGCGAACCTCACCGTCGAGCAGCGCCAGGTGGTCGAGATCACCAGGGCGCTGGCCGCGGGCACCCGCTGCCTGCTGCTCGACGAGCCCACCGCGGCGCTCGAGCGCGGCGCGGTGGAGCGGCTGTTCGAGCACATCAGGGAGCTGCGGGCGCAGGGCGTCGCGATCCTGTACATCTCGCACCACCTGGAGGAAGTCTTCGAGATCTGCACCGATGTGGCCGTGCTGCGCGACGGCGAGCTCGTCCTGTCCGCGCCGCTCGCCGAGGTGAGCAAGGACAGCCTGATCACGGCCATGGTCGGAGAAGATCAAAAGCAAAACCAACAGCGATCTTCCGAACGGGCCGTGGTATCTCCGCCGCCACCAACCCCGTCCACCGTGGCTGAAGACCAAAGACTCACTCTGATCGTGGACGGTGTCAGCCTGCTGTCCTCGGGCGTGCTCCTTTCCGGCGTCTCGCTCACCGTGCGCCCGGGCGAGCGGGTCGGCGTCACCGGGCTGCGCGGCTCCGGCGCGACCACGCTGGCCAGGATCGTGGCCGGGGCACTGGCGCCGGACGCGGGCGTGGTCAGGCTCGGCGAGGCCGTGCTGCCGCCGGGCGACCGGTCGGCCGCGCTGCGGGCCGGGATCGGCTACATCCCGGAGGACAGGCAGGCGGAGGGGTTCGTGCCGCTGCTCGGCGTGGCGGAGAACATCTCGATGACGATCACCGACCGGATCGCGCGCTGGGGCTTCGTCAGCCCGAGGCGCCGTGAGGCCCGCGCGGCACCGCTGGCCAGGCGGCTGTCGCTGGTGTCCGCCGGGCTCGGCCAGCCGGTCCGCGAGCTGTCCGGCGGCAACCAGCAGAAGGTGACCGTGGCCAGGGCGCTGGCCAGCGACCCGGTGCTGATCGTGGCCATCACCCCGACCCGCGGCGTGGACGTGGCGTCCAAGGAACTGCTGCTCGCCGAGCTGGACCGGATCACCACGCAGACCGGCGCGAGCCTGCTGCTTGCCAGCGACGAGCTTGACGACCTCGTCATCTGCGACCGGGTGCTTGTGCTCGTCCGCGGCGAGATCTTCACCGAGTTCGCCGAGCCACCCTTCGACCGCGAGGCACTGATCGGGGCAAGCGAGGGGCTGCCAGCGGGGAGACATGGAGTTACATGAGCGAGACCAAGAACAGCCTTACCGCGCTCGCCGCCGACGTCGAGGCCGCGCTTGGCAGGCGGCGGAGCCGCAGCGCGGCTGCGATCTCGTGGATCCGCGAGGCCGCGCTGCTGCCCGTCCTTGTCGTGCTGCTCATCGTGGGCGCGATCCTGAACTCCCACTTCCTGACCGTGTCGAACATCATCACCGGCACCGGCGGGCAGGCCGCCGCCCTCGGCGTCGTGGTGGTCGGCGAGTCCCTTGTCCTGCTCATCGGCGGCATGGACCTGTCGCTTGAGTCGACCTACGGGCTCGCGCCGATGATCGCCGCGTGGCTGATCGTGCCGGTGGCGGCGTTCGGCGACGGCCTGCTGCTCAACCCGTATCTCGGCATCCTGATCCTGCTCGCGGTCGGCGCGGCGGTCGGCCTGGCGAACGGCCTGCTGATCATCAAGGGGCGGCTGAACGGCTTCATCGTGACCCTCGGCATGACGATCCTGCTCGCCGGGATCCAGGACGGCATCGTCAAGGGGCAGGCCCCGTTCAACCTGCCGACCGCGTTCGGCTACCTCGGCGCTGCCAACTTCGGGGTCGTCCCTGTGTCGCTCATCGTCGCCGTGGTGCTGTTCGTCCTCACCGGCCTGTTCCTGCGCTATCACCGG
>Ga0070764_10001147_pt1 | contig 11358 bp, 11 predicted proteins | sample HubBroMetageWRM4_FD_67287 | JGI IMG/M metagenome (GOLD analysis project Ga0070764, IMG submission 67287) | Warmed soil microbial communities from the Hubbard Brook experimental Forest, New Hampshire - Hubbard Brook CCASE Soil Metagenome WRM 4 | ecosystem: Environmental > Terrestrial > Soil >... | reverse complement strand
CTGTACAAGGCATCAGAATTACGTCACGGCAAGAGATCGCTTCACCCTTTACGTTGAACTGGTTGGACCAGAAGTCTAGTTAGTGGCACTTGAAGCCCAGATCTTAGCCCGGTAGACCAACGCGGCGCACAAGGGTTTGGAAGCGCGAGTCGGAGCGGAGTGGGTCGAAGCCCGGCCGGAGCAGGACGCCCGGATTAAATCGCTCTTCGTAGCCTTTGTCGAGCCAATTCATGGCTTGATCCGTATCTCCGAGAGATGCATAGATCATGGCAATCTCCGCAGCATTCGAATAGCCGGTGTTTGAGCGCTTCTTCAGATCGCTCAGCAGCTCTACCGCCTCGCTCCTCTTGCCGGCTGCGACATAGGCGCGGGCAAGGTTAGCGATGCATGTCGGGCTTTCCCCAGAAAACTGGACCGCTTTTTGCATTTCTGCGACCGCTTCATCGTACATATGTTTTTGAAGGTACGCTTGGGCCAGTTGATTATGAGCGAGAGCAAAGTCAGGATCCATTTCGATCGTTTTGCGGCTCTGTCGTATGGATTCGTCATAAGAGTGCGCAAGGACAAGGAGCTCTGCCAAATCGGCGTTAATGATAAGGGACAGCGGATCCAGGTTTTCCGCTTTCTTCATTTCCGTAATTGCTTCCTCATACCGACCCAAAAGACTCAGGTGCCAGGCATACCAGTGGTGAGCGGTAGCGTAGCCTGGGCTTAGTTCAATGGCTCGCAGAAATTCCTTCCCGGCAGAGTCAAAATCCCAGTCGAAGCCATCTAGGACGAATGCAAGCGAGTTGTGAGCTTCGCCGAGCGTGCTGTCCAACTCCAGAGCTTTGATCGCTGCCGCCTTTGCTTTGGGGAACGCTTCCTGGGGAGTCATCACTGCGTACTGCCAGTCTCCCAACAGAGCATAAGTGTCGGCCAAGCCGGAGTAAGCTGAGGCGTATTTCGGATCTTCTTCGATCGCCTGCTTGAAATATGCCAGGGCGACCTTCAACCCGTCCGCCGTTCGCTTGTTCCAGAAGTAGCGCCCTTTAAGATAAGACTCGTAAGCTTCCGGGTTAACGACCTTTACATGTTTGAGGGCAGCTTGTTCCTGCGGAGTCAAGTTGATCCGAATTTGATCTGCAATGGCTCTAGCCACGCGGTTCTGGAGCGCCAAAGTATCCCGCAACTCACCCTCATAGCTCTGGGACCATAAGTGCTTGTCCGTAGAGGCCTCGATCAACTGCGCCGTGATACGGACCCGGTCGCCCGAGCGGAGCACGGTGCCTTCTACCACTGCATCCACGTTCAGTTCGCGAGCGATCTGCGGCAGAGGCTTGCGTGCTCCTTTGTATACCATTACGGAGGTGCGGGAGATTACGCGTAAAGCGCTGATCTGGGCCAAGTCAGTGATCAACTCATCCGTCATGCCGTCAGCGAAGTAATTCTGGGAAGTGTCGCCAGAAAGGTTGTCCAGCGGAAGCACCGCCAGGGATCGGATGCCTGTCGGTGCACGGCCACGCGAATGAAACAGCCAGACGGCGATAATCGGCAAACTGACAATGATGACAAGTGCCAAGGCGACGAGGACCCGACTCGCCGCCCACTGCCGCTGTTTGGGCGCAACGGGTGCAGGGGTCAGTCCTGCGTCTTGGATCCGATGTCCAGAATCTGCTCCACGCGCCGGACTTTCACGCTCTGAACCAGGCAAATTTCCGTCCGCAGGTCCCGTTGTCTTCGGGCGGGTGTCTGGATCGACGACCGACACGTCCGCGATAAAACGATAGCCACGTTTTGGAAGTGTCTCGATGAATCGCGGATTCTCAGCCGAGTCCCCCAAAGCACTCCGCAGCTTCCCGATGGAGATATTGAGAGCCTGATCGAAATCACCGAAACTTTCGTTGGGCCAGACCCGGCTGCGCAATTCCTCCCGGGTGACAACTTCCCCCGGATGTTCCAGCAGGACCTCGAGCAATTTCATCGGCTGCTGCTGCACTCTGATTCTCAGACCCGATTTGCGCACTTCGCCCGACTGGAAAGAAACCTCATAGGTTCCGAATCGTACGACGGAGTTGGGCGTAGGGGGTTCCATAGCGGACTTGGCTTCGGACAGAAGTCTAGCACTTCGCTCCCAGGAGGCTTCCGGATCCAGGATACACATGGAGTTAATTCATTAGCTACCAATTAGTTAGCCGACAATGCGTTGGATATGTCGAAAAAATCCTCAGTTGATTGACGCCCCAACGACTCTGCGTCAGAGTGGCCCGCAACCGGGGTTCGAGCCGATTCAGGAGAAGGCAAATTGGGGCATATTGGATTTGGATCGCAAGGGATGGTCCGATTCGGGACTTCATCGTCCCAAGATGATCAACCGTTGGCAGGATTCGAAGATTTGGCCATGCCCTTGTTCGATTCTCTCTACAACTTCGCGCGCTGGCTGGCGCACAATTCGAGCGATGCCGAGGATCTCGTGCAAGAGACTTATCTAAAGGCTCTACGTGGTTTTGCATCGTTTGAGCCCGGCACGAATTTCCGGGCATGGATATTTCAAATCCTGAGGAACACCTTTCTAAGTTCGTGCTCGAGACTCGAACGGCGCATGACCGTTGCGCTGGATTCGGAGGACGAGGGACCTGAACTGGCAGTTGATATGGAAACTCCAGAAACGATTCTAATGAATCGCTCTAATGCCCAACTGGTACAGAGGGCCATCGGCGACCTACCAGTGCATTACCGGGAGGCCCTCCTTCTTTGTGAAGTGGAGGAAATGTCGTACCAGGAGATCGCCGAAATATTGTCGGTCCCGATTGGAACCGTTATGTCACGCCTGGCCAGAGCCCGAAAGGCAGTTCGCGAGACAGTCCAAACAAATCTTCGAGTCAGCAGCGCTCTGATATCTGAGATGTGAATCGAGCAGCGATCCTGGAGAAATACGAAGCTTATGGCAACCGCTACCTTAGCAGCAACCTCGAACATTCCAATCTCCGATCTACGACCGGCCACAATGGATCGGATTCTGATCATCGAGGACGATGGTGCTTTGCGGACAATGCTGCGGCGGCTTTTCTCCTCGGAAGGATATGAGGTCGACGTCGTTCCTGATGGCGTCGCTGGTCTGGAGATGCTTCGCCAAAAACCACCGATCGCTGTGATCCTCGATATACAGCGCCCAGAATCTCCGGGGTGTGATCTTTGCAAGACAATTGCGAATTTGATTCCTGGTCTGCCCCTTTTAATTCTTAGCGCGAGTTCAGATGTTGCGGGCAAGATCCTTCTACTTGAAATGGGTGCCGACGATTACGTGACCGTCCCGTTCAGCCCAAGGGAACTGGTTGCGCGTTTGCGTGCGCTAATCAGACGTGGGTCTCGCGTCACTCCAAGAAACTTGTATGTCTTTGGGGATGTGATGGTGGATTTTTCCAAGACGGAGATCGCTCGGAGCGGCGAGAAAATCAGGGTCACCGCAAAGGAATTCAAGACACTGGAGTTCTTGACAAAGAACGCCGAACGCGTCATCTCGCGCGATGAACTGCTCAATGCGGTTTGGGGATACCAGAACTACCCCTGCACGCGAACGGTGGACAACCACATCCTGAGGCTACGGCAAAAACTGGAGAGCGACCCTTCGCACCCGTCGCACCTTCTCACGGTACACAGTCTGGGCTACAAGTTTGTGCCTTAGGTCATTATGCCGCATTCGATAAGGGCGTCCGATTTAGGAGGTCAAATCTATGACGCGGCTTTAAACAATTTCGCGAGACCATCGATATCCGCTGCACTCGCGTCGCCAATTACGAAATAGCGAAGCCCTCCCTGGTTCCATGTTTCCATGTTGAACGGCAGTTGCTTCGGCGAGAGAGGATTTTCGCCCAACCTGGCTGACAATGACCTTTCCTGGAACACGAACACTGAAATGTGATGTTTCCGCACGTCATAGATGAGGTGTGCGCCCGGGGTTTGATCCAAATAGGTCATTCGGCCTCCAAGCAGAGAGAACTCGGAGTTCTGGAGTTCCGGCAAATTGAACGCGAAGGGGATTTTTCCCTGGAACCAGGGCTTCACCGTGTGCCGATCCGTGGAGATCACGTCCACGGGCGATGAACTGGCCAGGGTCGCCACGTGCAAGTCGGCGATCTCACTGAAAACCTGATCTCGCGAGGCTTGGTCTCTGCTCGACCAGGGCCCCACATAGGTCGAAGTAAACGTCCCGACCACGAGAATTACGGCTGTCGCTGACGCTAACGCTAACATCCATCCCAGACGGAAACTGCGGTGCGGTTTGGGTGTAATGCTCAGTTCTATCCGTCTCCGGAAATCAGAACTGGGAACGAAACGTTTTCCAGCAACTTGGATCGTCCGCTTCATTTGTACACGTGCAAGAGCATCTGCTGAGCAAGAGGGGCAGCCGCGCACGTGTGCGTCGAAGCTTCGCATCTCCTGCTCGGGAAGCTCACCGTCGAGATAGGTGTCGAGTTTTGCTTTCCATGACTCACAAACCATAGTTCACCGTTTGATTCATCCTTTTTGAAACTGTGGCCGCAGGCCATTGCGTAACGCTTTTCTGGCCCGCGATAAACGCGACATTACTGTGCCCATCGGGATGTCAAGCGTAGTAGAGATTTCCTGATACGACATCTCTTCGACTTCACATAGCAGCAGCACCTCGCGATAGGAGACGGGCAGGTGCTCCAAAGCGTGCTGCATGAGCTGCCCGTTGAAACGCCGCAGCAGGATGCTCTCTGGCGTTTCCTTGACCGCGGGCAAGACTTCTTCTTCCCCTTCAAGATCGAGCGGCACGGTAGCGGCCGCCTTCAACCCGGTACGGGAGGTCAGAAACGTATTCCGCAGAATCTTGTAGATCCAGGCGCGAAAATTCGTCCCCGGCTGGGACGAGGAAAACCCCTTCAGTGCCTTGGCATACGTGTCCTGCACTAGATCCTCGGCTTCTTGCCGGTCGTGCGTTAGCCAGCAGGCAAAGTTATAGAGCCGGTCGAAGTGAGGCATGGCCAGCTGCTCAAACGAATCGGCGGCAAGCTCGCTTACGGTGCCCACACATGAGTAAACAAGCAGACAGTCGTTTTATTCCCCATAACTCATAAATATTTGCCGTGGAATAAATCCCGACTGTTGCTGGTTCTGCACAACGAGTCGCAGAGCGAACTGGAGTCACCGAGGAAATCCAGGTGCGGAAGAACCACGCGCTCTTTGGCAATTCCTAGGAGGAACAAAATGAAAAACAATTTGACGATGCTGGGCCTGGCGTTGTTCATGCTACCCATGTACCTGCATGCCAGGACAGGGCAAGATCTGAAACAGGGCGATCAACCCTCCCAAGAGCAGAACGCGCGATCGGCAGAAACGATTCCGGCAGGCACAATCATTCCCGTCAGTCTAAATTCCACCTTGCGCTCGGACAAGAGCGGAAGCGGAGACGTGATCACGGCCACAGTCATGCAGGACGTACCGTTGGGCATGGGAAAAGCCCTCCGTGCTGGCTCCAGGGTGACAGGGCATGTCGTCGAAGCCATCACTCCTGGAAAAGGATCTGACGAACCCGGTGTCTCGTTTCGATTCGACCAAGTTCGACTTGGCGACCGGACCCTCTCAATTACGACCAACCTGCGCGCGGTGGCCTCGAAGACTGCGGTACTTGCTGCCACACCTCAGCCAACTTCGAGCGACTATGCTGACTACCAAATTCAAATCGGAGGCGACCAGATCTCTTACGGTGGCGATGGGCCAGTGATGGTGGGGTCGCAGGTCGTGGGGAAATATACCAGCCAAGGCGTGCTCGCCTACGTGGACCAGGATCTGGGGACGCCATGCCGTGGAACGATCGACAATAATGCCCATCCGCAAGCGTTTTGGCTCTTCTCCGTGAATGCCTGCGGCGCATACGGATTCGGTGACCTGACGATCCTCCACTCCGGACGCACTGGGCCACTTGGCGAAGTCACTTTGACCTCCAACGGCAAAGCTGTGAAAGTCGGCAAGGGGACCGCGATGCTCTTGCGCGTGGACGGCAGCAGGCCCGAGGAAGTGCAGGCACACACGACCGCTTCTCGAGGGACAGGGCGATAAAAGGTTAGCGGGTTGGGGCACGGCGATGGCAAGTCCCTTCGATCTCAAGACCGTACTCTTGGCGGCTTGTGGTTTAGGTCTGAGGAAGTCATGAAAGATACAGACACGCAATAATTTCTTAACCACGGTGAACTTCGGGAATAAAAGCGCGAAGGTTTGGTTATCAGTTCAGAACACCGTAAACCAAGGAGAGCAGATGCCGGACAAAAAGCAAGGACCAATCGATCAGCAATTACAAGACCTCAACAAAGATGGTGTCGATCATTGCCGGTCTGTGAAGCGCATGAAGCATTCGATCAAAACTGCACCGTCTCAACTGATTTTTTCCATTCTTTGGATGGCCGTCTGCGCCGCAGTCCTGACTCTGAATGGAGACGCTCAAACCGGCGCTTGGCTTATGCCCTCGCATGACGAGCAGCATAGCGGACTTTCTACCGTCCAATCCCAAGCACTCGGCACTATTCATTGGCAAGTTCCTGTGGACCTGAGTCCGCCGAACGGCACGATTACCGTCCACTATGGCTCTCCGCTGGTTACCGCGGCGAACACGGTGATCGTCCCTGTGAAGGCAGGCACGAACAGCTTTCGTGTCGAGGCCCATAACGGTGCCACCGGCCAACGACTCTGGATGCAGAAGACCGGCTGGCAGGCGCCCGAGGCAAGCTTCGTTCCCGGGCTTGGACCTGCGCTTTCGAGCAACTCCCTCTTCGTTCCCGACATTGCCGGTCGCGTGCTGGTGCGGTCGAGTCCCGATCAAGCCAAGGGCACTGTAACTCGGCGTTACTTCTATGGCGCAAAGAATTTCCGCAAGAACCCCACCGTCTATGAGCAGAACGTGCAGATCAATACACCGCTCTCTATCGACGCCACTGGCAATATCTACTTCGGATTCCTTGTGCTCGGCCCCACGCCGATCAACCTGCAGAGCGGTCTCGCGCGTGTTGCTCCCAATGGCGTCGGAACCTGGGTTTCGGCGGCGGCCGCCAGCGGGGATCCTCTGATTACGCAAGTTGCTATAAGTTGCGCGCCTGCTCTCTCGCCCGACGGCAGTCTCTTATATGTCGCCGTGGATACCGCAAACTTAGAGGGTAACTTTGGATACCTGCTGGCCCTGAATAGCACTACGCTTGCGCAGGTTGGCCGGGTACGTCTGACTGATCCCTCGTCCGGCATGGACGCGTGGCTTTTCGACGGCACTTCCGCCACTCCTACCGTGGGACCCGATGGCGATGTTTACTTCGGCGTGCTCGAAAATCCTTTTCCCAATCACAACAACCGAGGCTGGATGCTCCACTTCAGCAGCGATTTGTCGCAGACCAAGATCCCCGGCAGCTTTGGCTGGGACGATACCTCTTCCATCGTTCCCGCGTCCATGGTCTCGAGTTACACGGGGACATCAAGCTATCTGCTCATGACCAAGTACAACAACTATGCGGACGTCGGCACCGGTGATGGCAAGAACCGCATCGCAATCCTCGACCCGAACGCCACCGAGAACGACCCGATTATTCCCAGTGTGCTGGTCATGAATGAAGTCATCACCATCTTGGGGCCGACGTCAGATAAGAAATCGGGAATTCCGGGAGCGGTCAAGGAATGGTGCATCAACACGGCGGCGGTCGATCCGTTCACGAAGTCGATTCTGGCCAACAGCGAGGACGGCAAACTCTACCGCTGGGATCTGACCTCCAACACACTGTCGCAGAGGATCCGGCTATCGAAGGGGATCGGCGAGGCCTACACGCCGACCGTGATCGGCAGTGATGGCACGGCCTATGCTATCAACGATGCGATCCTGGACGCGATTGGGACGAAGGCACAGAACGATGCTTCTCAACCATAGAAGTCGCTCACATTTCTTTTACGACTATCGGCAAGAGACATGGCAAAGCAGAGGAAGGTGAACGACCCCAACCAGCGGTAGCGAGACAAGAAGGTGGGCATGCGGGCCGGGACAAATGTTTCTTCATCGAAACATTGCCCGGCCTGCGTTTTTCTTCGGCCCAGCCGGGAATAAAAGCGACCTCCGCCGGTTATCAACTCAGAACGCCACAAAAACCACGGAGGACAAATGCCGGACAAAAAACAAGATCTTATCGATCAGACGTTACAAGACCTCAACAACGATGGTGTCGATCGTCGCGGGTTCCTGAAATGCATGGCATGGGCCGGTACAGGCCTGGTCTGGACCATGAGCGGCGGCATACCAGTGTCTCGGGCATTCGCCAAAGATCACGGCAAAGGTGCCGGCAAAGGCGGGGACTTCAGTTTTGTGCAGATCAGCGACAGTCACATCGGCTTTAACAAACCGGCGAATCCGGACGTCACCGCTACTTTGCAGACGGCGATCAACAAGATCAATGCGATGCCTCACACGCCGGATTTCATCATCCACACTGGCGATCTGAGTCAGCTCTCGAAACCGAGTGAGTTCGATACGCTCGACCAGGCACTCAAAGGAGCATCTGCAAAGCAGATTTACTTTGTGCCCGGTGAGCATGACATGCTGACCGACAACGGCGATGAATATCTCCAGCGCTTTGGGAAGGGTACAAAGGGCACGGGGTATTACAGCTTCGATCACAAGGGTGTGCATTTTGTCGGTCTCGTAAATGTGGCCAATTTGAAAGCCGGTGGTATGGGGTCGCTCGGTCACGAACAGCTGGAGTGGCTTGAGGACGATCTCAAGGGCCGTTCCGCCAGCACTCCGATTGTGCTCTTTGCCCACATTCCGCTGTGGACCATCTATCCCGATTGGGGCTGGGGAACGGACGACAGCGAACAAGCCTTGTCTTACGTCAAGCGTTTCGGTTCCGTGACGGTGTTGAACGGACATATTCACCAGATCATGCAGAAGGTCGAAGGTAAGGTTTCGTTCCACACCGCGATGTCAACCGCTTTCCCCCAACCTGCGCCGGGAACAGCTCCGTCGGCGGGGCCGATGAAGGTTCCTGCCGATCAGTTGCAGAGGGTGTTAGGTATCACCGACGTGAACTATCTAGTCAGCGGTCGCAGCCTGGCAATCGTCGATTCGCCACTCGGTGGCTAGAGAGCTTTCGATTTCGGGTAACTCAACCTTGAAATAGGTGGCAAAAGGATCCGGTCCAAACAAATGAGAATCAGGCAAGGAAATCAAACTAAGCGAGGAAACAACAAATGACAGGGAAAAATGTGTGGTTTGCGAGTTTGGCGACGCCCGTAGTAATTGCGATGCTCCTGTTGTTCGCGGGATCATCGAGAGTCACTGCCAATGATCAGCCCCCCGCGGCAAACGGGGTGAAAATCGATAATTTCGTTTTCGGGCCGCAGACGATCACGGTCCCCGTCGGAGCGACAGTGACCTGGACCAACAGTGATGACATTCCCCATACGGCGGTGAGCACGGACGGCGTGTTCAAGTCCAAGGTGATGGATACTGACGAAAAGTTCTCTTACACGTTTTCCAAACCTGGAACGTATCCCTACTACTGCTCGATCCACCCTAAGATGACCGGCAAGGTCGTCGTGCAGTAAGAGATTTAACCTTAGTTAGATTGTTTTCAATGTCCCTGGCAGGACGTCTTAATCACGGCCTAGATGGATGTCGTACAGGCAAAGCGGCGCGAGGGGTGTGCTCGGCAGAGCTAACGTGGATCATGGAGACAACCACCACATGACGGCAGACTCGGGACAACTCGCAGTGAGGGCGGTGGCAAGCGATGATCTGGACCTGGTCCATGCCAGCAAGAATGGGGATGTTGCTGCTTTCGAGCAGCTGGTAAAGCGATACGATCGCAAACTTCTTCGAATCGCTCAAAGCGTCATGCATAACACCGAAGATGCCCAAGACGCGGTTCAGGAGGCCTTTTTGAAGGCCTTCCAAAACTTGGGCCAATTCCGAGAGGAATCCTTATTCTCAACCTGGCTGATTCGCATCACCGTGAACCAATCGTTGATGAAGCTGCGCAAGCGGCGCGCAATAAGAGAGGTGTCCTCGGATGAGGATTTTCAGGAAGGTGGAGACACGCTTCCAATGGAGGTCATCGATTGGGCTCCCAATCCTGAACAACTGTACTGGGCGTCTGAATTACGCGACATCTTAGCCAACGCCCTAAGCGAACTGAAACCCGCCTTACGGATGGTTTTCGTGCTGCGAGATATTGAAGGTCTTTCAACGGCTCAGACCGCAGAAGTGCTGAATCTGAGTCACACCGCGGTGAAGGCGCGGTTATGGCGAGTTCGGTTGCTTCTACGCGAACACCTGAACAAATACTTCGGAAAGCAACCTGAATCTGCCCTAGCCACAAACAGGCGGACAGGTCGGATTCTCGGCCTGTTGACCGAGTCTCTCGATCCCTCCATATCTCAGAGATCCTCGATCAGTTTTGCCATGCCACCCATTCATCCCCAGACGACAACGGCCCCCGAACCAATGAATGTGAACGCAACAATGCATGATCCAGAGTGATTCCCGGCAGAACGGCACAACGAAGTATTCTCCAATACACCGGCAGTGATATTGCTACTCCAGTTTTACGACATCGGATCGACAAAACATTGACAAACCGTTGACATCTCGCCCGCATCTTGTCGTCAGGCGTCGCGTCTAACTCATAGTGGTTTGTGAAAAGCATTTGACAACCGACGCTTGAGATACAAGTGGAATAAACACCCTCGAGCGTAGTTATTGATAATGACGAATTCACAACGTTTAACAAAGGAGACATCATGAAGAAGTCGTGTTTTACCGTTGTCCTCACTCTGGCTAGCCTGCTTGGATTGGGCATAAGTGCCCACGCCCAAGATGCCGGTAGAGTTAGTGTCACAATTGCTTTCGAGTTTGTCGCCGGTGGTCGTACCATGCCCCCTGGCACATACAGCATTGGCCGTAGTTCTTCTGATCCACGTTCGGGCTTAATCATCAGTACCTACGGCAGCAGCGCGCTCTTGCTCCCGCGGGCCGTAGATGAGGCCTCTGCCGGGCAACCCGAGCTTAGTTTCGAGCATGTAGGGGGCGAGTACATTCTCAGCAAGATTGAGACACCGGTGGGCGTCTATACCATCGAGACACCACGAGCGATCGCCAAGCTAGCCCGTAATAAAGATCGCGGCGCGGTGTCTTCTTCTGGCAACTGACTGAGTCGAGTGCAACATCGGTTCCTACGCGGTTGTGGCGGGGAGTTCATGGCCAGACAGTGAATCTAACAGTGCCTGAATTCCCTCTCCATCCTGCGACCAATAGCTTCGCGGCAAAAAGGGAAAGAGGCCCGGTTCAACGTAGTACAAATTTCACAAATAGAGTGATGGAGAACAAAT
>Ga0070764_10001145_pt1 | contig 11367 bp, 8 predicted proteins | sample HubBroMetageWRM4_FD_67287 | JGI IMG/M metagenome (GOLD analysis project Ga0070764, IMG submission 67287) | Warmed soil microbial communities from the Hubbard Brook experimental Forest, New Hampshire - Hubbard Brook CCASE Soil Metagenome WRM 4 | ecosystem: Environmental > Terrestrial > Soil >... | reverse complement strand
TGCGCAATTGCGCCCCGCTCTCGTCGCTGCCCAGAAAGATGTCAACCCGGTCCAGTTCTACAAAAGGCGCGACCAGGGAGGCAGCGGCGGCGGCGGTGAAGGCATAAGTGCCACGGAGTTCCCCTTGGAGCTGCTCGTTAATCCGGTCCACGCTGCTTCCAAAAGGATTGGAGATTTCGAAAGAGCCTCGTAAACGCCAGCGATAGCGTTCTTTGTATTTCTCCGCCCATGCGACCAACAGTCGCCGAGGCTCCGATACCAGGACCGCCAATCCTTGCCGCCGGATCCAAAGCTGCTCCTCCAAGCTGGAAAGAGCCTTGGAGATCGATCCTTGGCTGATCGCGAATTCGACGGGCTGGCCAAAAATCCGTTGGACCCGCTTCCCTTCCGCCGCCAGTTCTTTCGCGATGCCGGTCAGGGACCACACTTTCGGTTTTTCCAGCAAGACTCGCAGCACCCGGGACGAACGCCCCGAGAACACATTCGTATTGCGGGAAGAGTCGCCCGGCTGGTTTCGTTCCGGGCCCCGCCGGCCCAGGCGCTGCAGCGTGAACTTGCCGGGAACCTGGATGGAGACGTTTCCCGCCAGATCCAGAAAATCAATACCGTTCGCGACGCAGTAGGCTTGCGCCTGGGGAGAAAGCGCAGGGGCAACAATCGCAAAGGCTGCGTCTGCTTTCAAGGATTTCATGCGCTGAATCCAGGGACCAATCTCCGCCAGGACCTTGGGAGAAGGAGCCTGTCTGATTTCACCAAACACCAGAATCCGGTTTTTGCCGGAGATCAGTTCAAAACTGAGATCGAACGGGCGTGCCGGCTCCTGCCGGATTTGCGCTAGTCTCACTCCAGGGAGGTCCTTGACCGGCTCTTGCTGTCGCAGCGCGTCAAGAACGGTCTGGGCCAATGGATTCTTTTGGATTTGCATGCTCCAGATATTTTCGCACACGAGAAATGTCATGTAAACGAAAATTTTCTTATATACAATGTTTCACATATGGGAAACTTCATGTATCACACATTACTCAATCATATACATCAAGTGCGCCCAACCCGACGCCTCCGCTAAAGCAATGATGGTGATTCATCTTTATTTGCCTTTAAATTGAGGCGGAAAGCCGGACAGCGATTCACCTGCGTAGAGTGCGCGAAGACCTTCCATCCCATTGAGGCGATGAATTACCCGCGAGATCGCGGTCGTCTTGCGAACATATCGGGCAAAGTCTCGCCCCAGTCGGCCAATACGTGGCACATTCCCCATCACGCTCCTCAATCAAAAGGAACCCGCGCCTTGTACACACTCTCAGCGGCAGTTCGAAGCACCAGGAATGAGGACGGCGGAATTGTTCTCGACATCGACCGCGGGCAGATGTTCAGGCTGAACCCTGTCGGAGCTCTGATTCTGGATTTCGTGGGGCGAGGATGCGCGGACACAGAAATCGCCAAAGAAATCTCGCAGCTGTACAGCATAAGCGAGGAGATTGCGGCAGCTGACGTCCGTGAGTTCCTCAAATCACTCGAAGCACACAAACTAGTTCGTCCGCGGCAGGGAAAGAAGGCTTCATGAGCAGCGCGGCCGTGGAACAGGATGCCCGTCCGGTTGCCGCCGAGCCAGCGTCACAAGATCGATACTGGCTTCTTTTGTTCCGAAAGAACGGATTGGAACTTCTCGTCGCCAACAAACGGCCCCCCTTCACGCTTCCTTGTGTCGAAATTCCTAGGTGGGAACGGCCGGCGGAAAACCTGACCTCGGTCGTTAAAAAGCGCTTTGGAATACCCGCTGTTTGCCTCTTCACACCTTCCTCGACAAGCGCTGACGCAAAGTCTTCGCCTCCACTTTATCAATTGCTGGAGACAAGATCACCTCACACGAATGCGCCTCACGGCATGCTTTGGCTGCCGGTAAATTCGCTATCAGCTCAATCTCTCGCCCATAACCATGATTTCACGATCCTGGCGACGTCGCTGCGGCAATTGCAAGACTTCCAAAGTGGTGAAAGGCGCGGGCCCTTTGCTAAGCTTGGCTGGATCGAAGAGATATCGTCGTGGCTTCAGCACGCGGTCGCGCCACACGGTTTTCATCTAACCGGTGAATTCCGTCAGCTGAATGCCAGTCCTACGTTTGCGCTACTCCGCTTTGAGACGAACAGTCAGGCCTTGTGGTTCAAGGCTGTCGACGAACCCAACCTACGGGAATTTCCAATATCCGTCCTCTTGTCGCGGCTGTTTCCTGGCCGCGTTCCTAGGGTTATTGCAACACACTCCACGTGGCACGCCTGGGTCACCGAAGAGTGTCCGGGCTCGACATTAGAGGAGTTGTCCAATGACGAGGCATGGGAGGTGGCCGCCAAAAGCCTCGCAACACTTCAAATCGAGTCGTTGGACAGCATCGTAGCGCTTCTCGAGACGGGGTGCAGAGACCTTAGAATACCTTCCTTACTCGATCAGGTCGGCCCTTTCTTAGAAGTGATGGAGCAGTTGATGAAAGGGCAGAAAACGGCAACGGTTCCGATACTATCTCCCGGCGAGATTCGGCAATTGGGAACGGCAATCTCCGCAGCCCTACTGGCGCTGGCGCAATTGGAGATCCCGGATACCCTCGGGCATCTTGACTTTAATCCCGGCAATGTTCTTCTTTCCCGCGATCAATGTGTCGTCCTCGATTGGTGCGAGGCTTATGTCGGCAATCCGCTTTTCACTTTGGAGTACCTGAATGCACATCTCCTTCGGACTCGTCCAGCGAATCCCATTCTGCACTCCAGCGTTTCGGCCAGCTATACGAAAAAGTGGGGCGGCTACCTCGACGTCCGAAGACTAGCAAAGGCCCGACGATTGTCCCCTATGCTGGCCGTATTCGCATACGCTCTGAGTTTGGACGATTGGAGAGATCCCAGGCAGCTCGATCAGGTTAGGGCAGCGTACTTCCGCAGCCTCACCCGACGAATGTATGCCGAACACTTGCGTGTGGTGCGGCAGGAGGCGCCATGCTGAAACTCGGCCTTGGCCTTCGTTCTGCTACGAACCCAACGGGAGACGCCGCCGTGATCGCACTCGTGCTGAAAGCCGCGTTTAACCTGATTCGGGTTGAGTTCTATTTATCGCGGGGAAACTTCGCCGACCTGCTTCGTATGGTCCGCGATTACCCTCGCAGCAACCGGCCGCCTAATGCCCACACGATCGAACGCATCTGCTATGCGGTCGATACGGCCTGCATCTGGTATTGGAAACGCACACTCTGCCTGCAGCGATCGGTCGTCGCCGTTCGCCTCCTCAGGTCTTGCGGTTTTCCGGCGCAACTTGTGATCGGCGCTCAAGGTGTGCCCTTTTGCTCTCACGCGTGGGCAGAGGTCAACGGAGTGGTGGTCAACGATAGGAAATCTACGACGGAAATGTACACCGTACTCGAGCGCTGCTGACACATCCTGTGACGAGGTTCGCAACGTGAGTGTTCAATTCGGATGGTGGAGTTTTGCAGGGCAGCCATTGGATCCGGGCCATTTGGCCGCGGTTGACGAACAGCTGCTGCCGTACGGTCCAGACGGCGGATTTATGCATTCGGAGCCTGACGTTAGCATTGCTTACCGGCCTTTCCACACTACCTGGGAATCACGTCGGGAGACCCAACCGCATGTGGCTAGGTCGGGACACGCCATAGTCTGGGACGGTCGCCTCGATAACCGGGACGAACTCGTCAGCCAGTTGCCTCGCGTGGCTGCCGAGTCCCCGGATGTCTTGATAGTCTCAGCCTCCTACGAACGATGGGGGCCCGGCAGTTTCGCCAAGCTTATCGGCGACTGGGCGCTTTCCATCTGGAATCCTCGCGAACGTGAACTGATTCTCGCAAAGGATTTCGTTGGTACCCGCCCTCTCTATTACCGGCGAGACAGGGATCAGGTGGTGTGGTCTTCTCTACTGGAGGCGATTTTGACGGTTACGGGTCCGGTCACTCTTGATGAGGAGTACATTGCCGGATGCATCGCACACTTTCCAGCCCATGCCCTGACCCCGTATCGCGAAGTCCATTCCGTGCCGCCTGCGGCCTTTGTGCTCCTACGAAAAGAGGGTACGGTCGTACAGGAGTACTGGAACTTTGATCCAGTCGGGCGAATTCGATATTCGACCGATGAGGATTATGAAGCACACTTCCGCACAGTGGTCTCCGAGGCGGTGCGAAGGCGACTGCGATCTGACAAGCCAGTCTTGGCCGAATTGAGCGGTGGCATGGATTCCTCATCCATCGTTTGCGTGGCAGACCTAATCATCGCGCAAGGAACCGCCGATTGTCCTCGCCTCGATACGGTGTCGTACTACAGCGATTCCGAACCCAATTGGAACGAACGCCCCTACTTCGCTGCCGTCGAACGAAAACGCGGCCGCCAGGGCTGGCACATCGATACCGGGAGCGAGGAGACTCCCTTCTTCGGGTGGGAAACCCACCCGCGGGCCGTCGCACCCGGCGCCTTCCATTACGAAACCAGAATAAGCAGAGAATTTGCGGATTGCCTGAGGTCTCAAGACAATCGGGTGCTCTTGTCGGGCACGGGCGGGGACGAGGTCCTTGGCGGCGTCCCTAATCCCATACCGCTTTTGGCGGATCTCCTGGTCGGCGCGAAGTTTGGCGCTCTCGCGAACCACCTGGACCGTTGGGCCCGCACCCAGCGGGATACTGTTTTCAATCTATTTCTCGAAACCATTCGAGCCTTTCTCCCTGGGGCGATCTTCGGCGCTTCTCAGTGCTGTTTGCCGCCAGCCTGGATGCGGAGCGATTTCGTGAAACGAAACCGGCAGGCATTCGCCGGCTATCGGACCCGCCTAACAATGACGGGCGTTCGTCCGAGCTTGCAAGATAATTTGAATACGCTCGATGCGTTAAGAAGGCAGTTCGCCTGTTCCACTCTAGATCCAGCCTGCGAACGACGGTATCCTTACCTCGACAGGACATTGCTGAGTTTTTTGTATGCAATTCCTCCCGACCAACTACTTCGCCCAGGGCAACGCCGCTCGTTGATGCGCCGAGCCCTACCCGGCATTGTGCCGGATGAAATCCTGCAGAGGAAACGGAAGGCCTTCGTTAGCCGTGCGCCATTCTTGTCCGTGTCCCGTCAATGGGCCGGACTCATCGAAATGAGCGAAAGCATGCTGTGCTCTGCGCTCGGAATCATAGATCCCCCGACATTCAAAGCCGTCTTGGAAAGAGCCCGACTAGGGCAAAACATACCGATGGTGCCGCTCATGCGCACTCTAGGTATCGAGCGTTGGCTACGAAACTTACAACAGTGGGACTGTTTGCCGGGTGATTTTGGCTGCCATACCGGCGGCGGGAGTTCGAAACACCGTCGGTCACCCAGCACGGCCCTGAGCCGCCCGGACTACATGGGAACACTGCCTTGAGGGATTGTGCAGTTGGCACATGCAAAGTGACATGAACGCTCAAACGAAAGGAGGTGAACACCGATGAAATATGGAAAGCCTGAGATCGCCCTCGTGGGACCAGCAACCAACCTGGTTGAGAGCAGCAAAGCCCTGGGAGGGAAGGACCACCAATTCACGCCCGACGTGTGGATGACGGTTTCGGCATACCAGTGCGATGAGTAGCCGGACCGGCGTTACAACTCAACATCACTGCCGGATTCTTCGGCCGAAAACGTTCGCCAGAAAGGAGGGAAACAACATGAGATATGCCAAGCCTGAAATCGTGGTCATGGGCCAAGCAAGCGCAATTGTCCAAGGCCTGAAAGCTGTCGGCAATCCGGATCACAAACGGACCCCGGATATCTATCAGACAGTCTCTGCTTACCTGGCAGACGACTAATCCCGTCCACCATGGGGCACCCTGGGAAGGATGCCCCATGTCGTTCACTATCTACCGCACGTCCATGCTGTTGCAACGCGATCCCCAGCAGTGACCACGAGCGGAACTGTCCAGCGGCTCCACTTCAATCGCCAAAGGAACGGGAAGGAAACTGCTCTCAGGATAGTGTTCCAGGTCCCGGAACGACGACATCTCTTCATCCCTGGTTCCTATCGCGTCACTAGACTCGACGACCTCGACGGCTCTCCATCGAGCGTCAGCCTTGCCGCGCAGTTGGAATCGTTTGGCTTCATCCTCGAATGCAGCTTGGCCCGGCGAGGAGCCGCCGATCAGTTCCGACAATCGAACTCGCGTGCGATTGGTTTCGCCGGTCGGATCGATCAAGACCTTCCAATGGCCCGGTGTCGGCCATCGCACAAAAATTTGCGCCGAACCATCGGATAGGCCACGAATCTCGCTTAGCTTACAGGCGTCTGCCGTGGCGTTTTGCGTGCAGTCATAGAGGTATAGATCGGCATTCCAGCCGTTGGGCGGGTATTCGGTGCGAACTTGCGATAGTAAGTACTCCGCGCCGGCGGGAATGTTGATGTCGATTGTTTCCGGCCGACTTTCACTCAAGGAGAGAGGAATCGAATAGAGAAAACCTGGTTCGCGAACGGTGGCTAGGCCCGCCATCGTTGTCGCGGGCTTTGGCGAAAGTTTGTCGGTACGAAGAAGAGAACGTGTCTCCCCATTTGCCTGTGGATCCAGTGCTTCTACGCTTAGGGTAAAGGTCGCATCTTGGCCAAAGTGGCGCCAATCCAAGTCTCCGTGTTCGAAATTGTCGACACGGAATTGCCATACACCAGGCTCTGGCTGTGGTTCTGAGTGCGTCCATCGCGCGGGATACAGATACGGCCTTAATGGCACCCATCCGCCCAAGAAAGAGGGTGCCTGGCCAAACATGTGAACGTTTCCGCTGGTAACAGTGACTTGAACTTTCAAGACAGAAACATTCGCAGGAACGTCAATGAATGCGGGCAGAGATTCCTCAGGCTTCAAGGTTCCTTGAACTTGGAAACGATAGGAGTTTCCCGCTGTCAACGCATCTCCAACGACGATCGTCAAGGCCGTCTGGTCCACAGGCAAGTCAGTCCGGAGATCCACGACGCGAAGAATGGCATCATGAATCCCTGCCTCGCGGATATCAACGTGGACCGGAATCTCGACTGGCGTGCCCGTGGGCAGCATGATCGTTCTTGGGACTGTAAACGTGCCATCACCACCAATCAACTCAAGCCTGCACCCCATAGCCCCGGCAGGTCCCCCTTCACGAAGGACCTTCACAATCCGAGTCCCGCGATCGCCGATCGCCCAGCCCCCATTTTCATACAACCCAACTCCCTGCTCAGGCGTCTTCAAATATCGCGCCAACGGACTGCGAATGGCGGCGGAGAAAGCGAGCTTCGCACCGGACAGCTTGTAATACTGGCGAAGCAGTTCCCAAGCCCGGTCAACCTGAATCAGACCCGAACCTTGGCGATATGTGCCATAACCCGGCAAGCGCCGGGCGCTCATCCGAATGGCCCAGTAAAGACTCTCAGCATCATAGGGCAGATTCGACTGCCTGGCGGCACTGATCAGCAAAGCTATCGCCCCGGCGGCAAACGGAGCCGCAGATGACGTACCCCCGCCGACCCAATAACAATGCGGCAGTTGAAACGAAGTGACCCGATAGAGTTCCGGCCGGCGGCGCCGGGACAAGGAACAGGGCATGGCGGCGACTTCAAGATTGGGCGCCAGGAAGTCGGGCTTGAGAGCACCGATGCTGCTGGGCCCATTCGAGGAGAACCAACCCACGTATTCGGTGGAAGACACGAAATGATTGCCGGGATAAATGGCGTTCCGGGTTGCGCCTTCGTTGTACCCTCCTACTGCGAGGACTTGGCCGGCGGCGGCATGTGCCATGACTTGTTCCATTCCCGGCCACTGATGGTTACCCGCCCCCTGGAGGATGGGCTTTCTGAAGCGAATTACCATGCGGTTCATTGCGAGGCTGAGAAGTGATTCGCCATCCTCCGGTATGGTGGCCGCACCCTGCGAAGACGTAATCACATCCACCCGTGGATCCTTCGCGGCAAGCAGGACACCTTCGATCAGGCGATCGATACGGTTTCCGGCAATGTGAACATAGATTATCTGTGCCTCCGGCGCCACTCCATTTGCTTCTCCTCCAAGAAATGCTTTTCCGGCTGCCACGCTGGCAGCCATGGTGCCATGGTCGCTCGATGAGGTGTAGATGTATACCGCGTGATGAGCCTCGTCTATGGTCATTGCGAAGGCTGAGGCATCTTCATCCGGGACCACGCCTTCCCTGCCAGACAATTCAATTGCCGGTACGGCTTTCGTCGCCGCGACTGGAAGCGCGCTGGTTGCGGGAAAGAAACCGATAGTGCCACTTTGGTTGAAATCCTGTAGGGGCTTCTCGTCTCTAAAGTCACGGTTTTCATTCGTGTCTACCCAGACACAATGCCGAGCGAGATCCCAGAGAACGGCCACTCTCCGCGCTTTTGAGGCATCTCCTGGCCGCATGGTGTACCCGAATCGATACGTCCCCGGCCCTGGCGCCAGGTAGACCAGCCCGTTCTCAACAAAGGTAATGTCTTGGATCGAAATCTCAGTTGGCATCCTCACAACCACATCGTCTTCTTCCATACCCGCGTACTCCACCACTGGCAGGCCAGCTTCAACCATCTCGTCGTGTTCCAGGTCATGGGGGTTGAGGATCCCCGCAATCTTCGGCACAACGGTGCCGTCCAAGGTACGGGCCGTGCGCAACGTCGGATGATTGAGGTCGCCATCTTCGATCACCGCAATGGTTGTGCCCCTGCCATCGAAGCCAGGATGACTGCCAACAAACTGGGGCGCTCCGATGTCACGGGTTGGCAGGTAGGGATTTTCAGCCGGCATTTCCGCCGCAGACAAGAGGGGCAAGGGCGGCGGCGCGGCTGTTACCCGTTCTGAAACCACATCCGAAGGGGCTATGTCCGCAGGTCTTGGTTCAGGCGTACTCTTGTCCAGGTCCCAGGGCCCGATAGAGAAGAAGCCGAGCTGAATATCGAGCACGTCGGGAGAATGGAGGTAATCATCTACCTTTTCGGTGGGTACAATACCGCGAATGTAGTCTATGTCATCGTTTCGGAAGTGCACCTCCCCGCCCAAGTCCACCAACTGTTTCGCAGCCTCCACGCTCCTGCCCGCCTGGGCAAGAACCACGATCGGCAGTCTGCGCCAGTGATTTGCCAGCGCGCGATTTCTGAACAGCCGGTTTTGAAAGCTCAGAGTGTGCCGTTTCAGCCCAGCACGATCAAATGGCACCCCTCTGCCTGCGGCCGGCAAACCAGTAAAGAAGGACACGATTAGGAAAACCCCAACCCTGCACTTGGGCGTCAGCACTCGAACGCTGCACAAGTTAACTTTGGATGAATCGCTGGCCTGCATTGAATCCTGTTCCCCCATCGAAAGCGTGCGCAACGCTGAGACGTGTTGGCGAACATTCGGCTAAAGCGGCGCTGGCATACTCAGAAAAGAAGTTTTAGTGACAGTTGAAGCGACCGTGGTCCGCCTTCCTGAAAGAGGGCGATTAGCCCTCCCAGACCTTGATTGAGCATCTGCTGGGAGCGCAACGCGGTCGGTCCGGATTCGAGTTGGGCGGTCGGATTGGTGAAATTGGGATGGTTGAGGAAATTGAATGCGTCGGCACGGAACTGGATCGCGAGCCGATCGGTCAGCGGCACCCGACGACCGAGAGAGATGTCAGCTTGAAACAGGTCAAAACCGGGAATGTCGTTTCGCTTTTCGGTACCTTGGCGGATCGTGGTCGGGACTGAAAATGCTTCGGGATTGAGACTTTTCCCGCCCCCTGCCGAAGCATCCGAGATCCATAGCGGCTGGCCCGGCACGCGGTCGGGCCGGCTGGAGGCAAATCCGCCGGGATCCGGCGAAGTCGAACGCAGGATGGCATTGAAAGGAAACCCTGTCCTGGCTACCATCGTGACGTCGAACAACCAATCCCTGGTCAGCCGCGATAGCGTGCCCGACCCTGCCATTCGCGGTAGGGAAACTGCGAGCGCACCGGAGGCACTGTGGCGGACATCGAAGTCGGACGAAGCATAGTCGTTCGCTCCGGATATGACCGCGTTCGGCAGTCCCGCAATTACGTCATTCGAGGAATTATCGAGGGAGTGTGACCAGGTGGAGTTCAGGATCGCCTGGACGTGGTTCGATATCGGCCGGCGGTATTGCATCTGGAGCGCCTCGTAGTTCGAGTGAGCGTCGTTCTGATCAAAAAGCAACGAACCAGAGAAGTTAGGGTTCGGCTGGTAGAGGGCAGTCTGGCGGAGAAGATCCCTCCCGCTCTGCCCAACATAGGTCAGGCTTACGACTTGCTTCCCGACAAATGATTTCTCAAGGGCCACATTCCACTGGTAGGAACGAGGCGGTTTCAAGTTATGCGCAAATGCATAAACACCGCTTGGGTAAGGCGGCTGAAGCGACGCGGGACTTGGTATGTACGGTGCAACCGAGTCGATTGGTACGGTTACTCCAGGAAAGAATCCCACGGCCGTGTTGGGGAATTGGGAACCCAGAATCGCCGCCTGCCCCACTCCGATATCGTAAAAAATGCCGCCCCCCGCCCGCATGACAAAATCGCCTTTTTCCGTTGGACTGTAGGCAACCCCCAGGCGAGGAGCGAAGTTCGTGAAACTCGTCTGCCAAAGCGGGGCGCCGGCGGGGGCCAGGGCTATCTTGCTGGGATCGTCCGTGTTGATCCAAGAAGCGAGTGTAGTCCCATCCAGCGGGGAGGGGGCCGGGGACAGTTCCCACCTAAGTCCGTAGGTCATAGTAAATCTGCGGGTGACCCTCCATGTGTCCTGAGCATAGACGGAAAATGCCTGAGTCAGTATTTTGGAGGTTTTCTCGAGGCCAGTTACGAGAAGCACTTGGCCAGCGGTACCGGGCGAAACAAAAGACTGCACATCGGTCGCAAGGGCATCGATGCCATGCTCTGCAGGTTTTTCGTCCAGAACGATTGCGCGGTAGTCCACACCGATTTTTATCAGATGCGACCCCATCGACCGCGCAAGGCCATCCACGAGGTTGAACTGCGAGGTGTGGTTGTTGGCTCCGGCGCCGATGGCGTAGCTTGGAAGATCCAGCGAGAGGAAGACGGCTTCATTTTGAGACAGCGGCAAGCTATCGAGGAGTAACCCAGGATCGAGTGGCCGGGCCCCACCGAATGAATCCATGGAGAACACCGACCCGGCCTGCTGCGTCGAATAATTGCCGCGAAGCGTGTTCGACAGGCTGTTGCTCAATGCCATGTCCACACCCACCGTCAGGGTTTGGGTATTGGCGGTCGAGGTGACGATTTCGCTAAGGCTGTCTTGCCGAGTGGCGGTCTTTGAAGGAGCGTAATCGTATCGACCAAAAATTGAAAAACGGTTGCTCAGGGTATGATCAACCCGAACGCTCGCGGCATTCAAAGTGGCCCGGTTGGAATAGGTACCGGTGAAGCT
>Ga0070764_10001144_pt1 | contig 11368 bp, 9 predicted proteins | sample HubBroMetageWRM4_FD_67287 | JGI IMG/M metagenome (GOLD analysis project Ga0070764, IMG submission 67287) | Warmed soil microbial communities from the Hubbard Brook experimental Forest, New Hampshire - Hubbard Brook CCASE Soil Metagenome WRM 4 | ecosystem: Environmental > Terrestrial > Soil >... | reverse complement strand
GACCGCGGTCCTGAACCCCGTGTACACGCTGCCCGCCCCGCTGATCGGCAGCGCGGTCGGCCTGCTCGCGGGCGCGTACCCCGCGCTGCGTGCCGCGCGGACCAGCCCGCTGGCCGCGCTGCGGCACGCGTGACGGCACACCGGAAAGGAACCAGCAACCATGCGCATCCGCACCGGCCTGTACCTGCTGGTCTGCTGCTGTGCCGTGCTCGCCGGGTGCACGGCCGCGGGGCCAAAGGGTCCCGACGCGACCGTGACAAAGCCCGCCGTCGGCAGGCCGCCGGCCCCGGCTTCCGAGGGGGCGGCCCTGGCCAGCGAAACGTTCACGGCCTACGCGGATCTCGGTGCGGCCGCCAACGACGGGCTGGCGCCTGGCGACACGTACGCCAACCTGCACACCGCGTGCATGGACGACGCGGGTTACGGCCAGTACGCGGACAGCACGCCGTTCCCGGTGCGTGCGAACCGGGGCATCGGGTTCCCGCAGCCGTTTGGGCCGTGGGGCTACATCGGGCTCTCGCTGGCCGAGCAGTACGGCTTCAACCCGCCGGACACCGGCGGCCCCGATGAGTTCGATGGCCTGCCAGGTCCAGGGACCAGCATGCCCGCCGGAGCGGCGGCTGCCGGGGGGAAGTGCCTCAACATCGTCGAGGCATTCAACAACGCCCAGTTCGCCACGTCGACGGCGGGCATCGAGACGATGAACAACGACATCAGCGATGACGTGATCAACGACCCCGACCTGATCAAGGCGCAGCACGCCTGGTCGGCCTGCATGGCCAGGAACGGCTACGACGCCGTCCAGGCGACCACGATATGGCGCCCGTACGCGACCACCCTCGTTCCCGTGCCAGCTCCGACGTCAAGCCCGACCGCCGCGCAGAACAAGGCACAGATCGCGGCGGCCGTGACCGACGCGGACTGCACACTGTCCACGGACCTGGGCGGCATCTACTTCGCGGTCCAGGCGAGCTACGAGAAGCAGTTCGTCACCGCCAACCAGCAGGCCCTGAACGCGGCCGTCCGGGAGTTCAAGGCGAACTACGCCAGGGAACTGAGCAAGCTGCCGGCCTTGCTGCGGACGACGTCGGCCACGCCCAGCCTGCCCGGGCCCAAGCCTCGCCAATCGGCTCACCCAGCTCACTCGCGCCGAGCCGCAAGCCCGTAAGCTGGCCCGCCGACCGCGGCGGTATGCTCGTCTGGAACGGTGCGAACCCGTGCTGCGCGGTGACAGTCCGCGAGGTCCGCCGCTGGCGGATCGATCCGGCGCAACCCCGGAACCATCGGTGACAGTCCGAAGGACGCCATCACTCGCGGACCAGAGGAGTTGTCACGCCATGTACACCGGACGCATTACCGAGATCGGGACCGTGATCGAGACCGGTTCACGTCTCGTCATCGAAGCACCGAAGACCGCTGCGGGGCTGTCGCCCGGCGGCTCGGTCAACGTCAGCGGCACCTGCCTGTCGGCGGCTGCGGTCGACGGCAGCGCCGGACGTTTCGGGGTGGAGATCTCTGCCGAGACCCGGACGCGCAGCGCCCTGGGCGACCTGGTGCCCGGCGCCAGCGTGAACCTGGAACTGCCGCTGCACGTTGGCGACCCGATCGACGGTCACCTGGTGCAGGGGCATACCGACGCGATCGGCAAGGTAACCAAGACCGATGCGGAGCAGGGCGGCTGCCTGAGGGTGTGGATCCGGCCGCCAAAGCGGTTCCTCGACGAGATCGTCGCGAAGGGCTCGGTCGCCGTCGACGGCGTCAGCCTGACGGTTGCCGAAGTTCTGACCGACCGTTTCTCGGTCGCGCTCATCCCGGTCACCCTGGCCGAGACCACGCTCGCCGACCTGAAGCTCGAGCAGCGGGTCAATCTCGAGTCCGACATGTTCGTCAAGTCAGCTCACGACCTGTGGCAATCGGCCCGGCTGGTGGCCGGCCGTTCCCTCGCCGCGCTGCCCTGGTTCGGCGAGCTGACCGGCCCGGCCGGAGTCGATAAATGCGCCACCCAACTGGCCGCCGGTGGCGGGGTGCTGATCTACGACCCGGACCGGGAGGCCGAAGTCGACGTGGTGTTCGCCGGCGCAAGGCTCCGGCCAGCGTCCATGGCGTTCCTGCTGACTCAGGCGTGCGGGCACACCACCGTCCCGTGTGATCGCGCACGCCTCGACCGGCTGGAGATCGGGCCGATGCCAGGCGCGGGGGACCGGCACGGCACCGCCCCGCACATCCCGGTCGACGTCGCCGCGGGCACCGGCACGGGCGTGTCGGCGCATGATCGGGCCGCGACCATCCGCCGCCTCGCGCACCCCGATGCCACACCCGCCGACTTCCTGCAGCCCGGTCATGTCTTTCCGCTGGCCGGGCGCGCCGGCGGGCTGGCCGAGCGGGCCGGTCACACCGAGGCGTCGCTGGCGCTCTGCGCGGCAGCCGGCCTGCCCACGGTGGCGGCCATCTGTGAGGTCATGGGCCCCGACGGGCACATGCTCACCGGGCCAGCCGTGGAGCGCTTCGCGCTGACGTGGTCTCTGCCGCTGATCTCTATCAGCGAGCTCGCGGCGCACCTGTGACCACGGCGCAGGGCCGGCTGGCTCGCCGCGGGACGGCGTCACGCTGCACCTGAAACGGAGGATATTGGCGCGGCCAGATCGCCGATTACGAATGGCTGTCTATTTCGCCCAGTTCGGCGACCGCGTCGCCGGTTTGCGCTCCGTTGACCGAACCCTTGCCGGATTTTTGATATTTCGTGCAGGATCATGCTATTGCGACGTGGTTGACTCCAGCAGAGTGGTTAATGACCCGCTCGCTGATGGGAGTGGCCCCGGGAATTGGCCTGCCACGTGGCCGACTGATGTCGGCGCGAAGGCGCGGTCATGCCATCGCAGCTCGCCGAATTAGGTTCCGTGGCCGTCCAGACATGTGACATACGTACAGACCTCCAAAAGTGTGGTGGGTAGTGCAGCAGGGACGGGGAGACGCGCCGGGCCAGGATGCTTCCGGCGTAGCGCTAGATCAGCCAGCAGACAGCATCGGCAGCGAACCGGAAGCCGCGGGCCTCGGTCCTGGTCGGTTGGGCTCCGACGTTCGCGTGGTTGCGCAGGCAGTGACATCGGGCGGCCGACTTGCCAAGCTCGGGCCGGCCCGGCAGTCGCGGATAGCTGCGATGCTGCCTGGTCGTGTGCTCGCCAACCGCGCAGCCGCCCGCCACCTGACGGTTCTGGCCTGTTACCTGGCTGCGGGAGTAGCCGTGAACTGGCCACGGCCCGCCTACCTGATCGAGGGAAAGCTGCCGGCCACCCGCGATGCGGGGTCGTATGTGTGGGACTTCTGGTGGATGGCCCATCAGGTGGAACACCTGGGGAATCCCTGGTTCACCCGCTCCATTGCCGCGCCGGTCGGAGCCCAGCTCGGATATCACGCACTGATGCCGCTTGAGGGCGTGCTGATGATCCCGGTCACCCTCGCCTTCGGCCCCAGCGCTTCCTACAACCTGCTGTCGGCCCTCATGCCGGGGCTGCTGTGCTACGCGATGTACCGGGCAGCCAGGCTGTTTCTGCGTTCGCAGGTCGGGGCGATCGCCGCGGGCGGGTTCTTCGGCCTATCCTCTATGCTCGCGTGGCACGCCTGGTATCAGCTGAACCTGGCGGTTGGCGTGCTGTTCTTGCCGCTGGCGCTGGAGGCTGCCGTGCGGCTGCGCCGCCGCCCAGGCTGGTGGCAGGCCGTGATCCTGGGGGTGATCCTGGGCGCCAGCCTGCTCACCGACCAGGAGTCGGCCATCATGGTGGCGATCCTGGTGCTGGTGGTACTGCTGTCGTGGCTGGCCCGCCGCCCGACGCCCGGCGAAGCCGGCGGGATCCCGGGTACTCCTGGCACGCCAGGCTGGGCTAGGAGGCTGGCAGTTACCGCGGTGGCAGTGGCGGTCGCCCTTGCGGTGGCCAGCCCGCAGATCGCCGCCATGGTCGCGCAGACACGCTCGGGCGGCGCGTCCGTCCCGGCGGGTTCCGTGGACGTGGACTACGTCCGCTCCGGTACCTCCCTGCCCGCGCTGTTCGCTGCGTCTCCGCAGGTGGTAAGCCACGGCCTGACTGTGCTGAACCCGGTCAGCTTCCACGGGCCGATCTTGGACGGAGTTGCCACCTTCGGCCTGGTGCTGACGGCGCTCGCGGCGGCGGGGCTGGCAGTTTCGTGGCGGCGGCGCAGCGCCCGGCAGCTCGCGCTGCTGTGGCTTGGGACTGCGGCGCTGTCGCTGGGATCGACGCTGAAGATCGGCAACCACGTCTACGTGCCCGCCGCCGAAGTGTGGAATGGGGTGCGGCTGTCCGCCGTCATGCCGTTCACCTGGTTCGTACAGCTCCCCGGGATGGCCGGCTTCCGCGAGGCCGCCCGGCTCACGATGCTCGCGTTCGTGCCTGCCGCACTGCTCGCGGGCGCGGCGGTCGACTGGCTTCGGTACCACGCCGCGGCGCTGGTCATCCCAGTGCTGGTGCTCGGGGCACTTGAGGTCGGCTGGGCGGGCGACCCGGCCGTGGGAACCATGCCCACCGCGCTGCCGGCGCTCGATCACCCGATCGCTGCCGACCATTCCCAATCGCTTGTCGTGGACGTCCCGTTCGGCGTCAGGGGCGGAGTGCCACTGACCGGGGAGGGAGCCGCGTTTGATCCCGAGGTCCAGGTGCTGGCGACGGCCGACGGCCATCCGCGCGCCGTCGGCTTCGTGTCCAGGCTGCCGGCCCCGACGCTGGCAGGCATCAGCCGGCACGCGTTCTACGACGGCCTGCTGACCGCCGAGGGCCAGCCCCCCAGCCCGCTCGCCGGGACCCGCACTTACCCGGCCTTGCTCGCGGCCGCGCGCATGGACGCCCGCCGCATGGGCGTCGGCTGGGTGCTCGTCTGGCCCTGTTCTGATCGGCAATGCTCGACCTCCGGCACCATCCGCTATCTGCAGAGGACCGGCTTCCGGCTCGATTACAAGGCGGACGGCGTTCTCGTGTACCGGCCCGGCTGACAGCTGCACCCCCCTCAGCCCGGCTCATGCCGGCGGGGTGTACTGGGTCACCTGCGGGGTGAACTGGGCCAGGTCGTAGATGCCGAGGTTCTGCTCGATGCTGGCCACCCGGCCTACCATCGCGGCGAACTCGCCCTTGCCGAATTGCTGGTGCTCCAGGTCGGCGAAGTGCTGGCCGAGGCCGGCCAGTTCCCCCGCTGGGACGATCTGGCGGAAGGCGGGGAATACCACGGTGTCCTCACGGGCCTCGTGCGGCTGGTACATCCGGTCGAACGCCTGCATCGCCGCCGCCAGCCGCGCCCGGGTGCCCGGGCTGGCCACGCCGCTGGCGGTGGCCTGGCGGAGCAGGAACTGGGTGATCACGCGTCCCCGGGCGTGCTGGACCAGCAGCGTGGTCACGGTGCCGGTGTGCTGGCCGGCGCTGATCAGCCGGGGAAACACGTAGCCTTCCTCCAGGCCCTCGTGGAACCCCTCGATGTAGTCGTGGATGATCAGGGCCGCGTCCTGCAGGTCCCGCGCGTCCAGCGGCCCGCCTGCCTGGACCCGGGCGGTCATCTCCTGGTAACACAGCAGCACCCGCTTCAGCACGCCGTGTTCCCGCATCAGGTCATCGTCGGGCGAGATGGTGGCCGGGTCGGGCGAGGCCGCTGCGGCCGCCGGTGACCCGCTCAAGGCCCAGCCCGCGCTGGCCGCCGCCGCGCCGGCCGCCAGGCTGGCGCCGGACAGCAGCACGGCCCGCCGGCCGGGACGGCCGGGTCGCTGACCGGTGCTCATGGCGCCGGGATCTCTGGCTGGCCCGAGGGCCGGATCACGTACCAGTAGCCGCCGTTGACGTCGCCGTCCTGCCCGGTCGCCTGCCCCGGCTGCACGTCACCGGCGTACGTGTAGAGCGGCCAGCCATGGTAGGTGACCACGCGTACGCCCTGCGGGCTGGGATCGGAACCCAGCAGCGTCGGCTTCACCCCGGGCCCGGCGGCAAGCCTGACCCCGGACGGGAGCATCAGCGGCGGCCATGTCCCGAGGCAGGAGCCGGTGCAGGTTACCGACCGGCGATGGTCCGGGGCGAACATGTACAGCGCGTAGCCCTTGCTGTTCACCAGCACCGTCCCGACACCGGGCAAGGACCGGGCCATGATGGTCACTGTGCCCCCGCCGGCCGCCGTGGCTCCCGCCGCCGAGCTTGACGATGATCCGCCGCAGCCGCAGGCGAACAAGATAACTGCTGCCGACACAAGCGCCAGTCCCGCGCGTGCCGGCACCGCCCGATTCCCGCCCGGATCCGCCGGGCGACTCTTCTGCATTGTCGCTGCCCCCTCAGCCCGTTCCTCCGGCCGTCCCCGCCTCCCCGCAAGCGCCGGGCCCGCCGCAACTCTCCATGAGGTATGACTACGGTTCGTAGTTATTAGGGTTGGCTTACCAAGCCCCCACGGCGGGATACCCCGCCGGGTTCCCTGGCACACACAGCAGGACCTGTCAAGCCGGGCGGTCGCGGGCGTGAAGCGACAAACACCATTCCTGATGCTGCCGACCGGGCCCGTCCGGGTCCGGCAGGCGGCGCGGATCAGGCGCTGACCGTCTTCGCCGATGCGGACTGCGACGAGCTGATCCTCTTCCCCTGCAACCCCGATTTCGCCCAGGTCTCGCTGGCCGCCGAGGCAGCAGGGCCGTAACGCGGAGGGTACCGCCGGGCTCACCGCAGCCCGGGCCCATTGTGAAGCGCCATAACGACCCTTCGGGCTCAGCAAGAGCGGCCATGCCGAACTCAAGATCACCGCACCGAACGGCGGATCTCGCGCGGTGCGAGATTCATCCGGACCCGGCTCGGCTCAGCCCGAAGGTCCGATGATCAATGCCTCAGGTTGACTGCCCGATGACCGGCTTCCGGCCCTTTTCAACCCGCCACCGGCGAGCCCGGCCCGTGAGCGAAGCATGCCTCGCCGATCCGGGGCAAGCACAGGTGGCAGGGCGACGCCTCATCCAGCGTAAGCGGAACGACGGGTATCCGGGGATCTCCAGGAAAGGAACGATTCTCGGATATCTGCCCGGATGGATCCCGATCCTGTTTCAGGGCAGTCAGAGACTGCCTGAAAAGGTTTTGAGAAGTCTGGGTGTCCATCAACTTCAGAGCTGCCGTTTCCCGTATTTTCGGAGGGTGACGCTTGCCGCCGCCGACATCGCCGGTGCAGATGAAAATGATCTGTTCGCGCCCGAGCCGGCGACGCTGACAGGTGCTCTGATCGGGTACCTCCGGATGTCGACGCCCGGGCAGATCCTGGACCGACAAGCCCTCCCTTGACCGAGGCCGAACGTCGGGGGTAACTGTCCAAGCCCCCTGAACAGCATGAGATCGCGCCGCCGCTGGATTCGCACTGGACCTAATGACCTCGAAAGGAGCGCTCCGCAATGGCCCGCTACCGTCGTCTACGTGTCAAAGCCGCACTCGAGGGATGAGGTCGCTTTCGCTGCGACGGCCTTGACCTCGGGATTCCCGCATCACGGAATGGTTCCCGCAACGCGCTGTGAAGTTCCGGGTTCGAGTCTGCATAGGGAAGCGATGTGGGAGTGGCTCTGCTCGCCTGCGGTCCAACATCCATCGGGACACTGTCTCAGCTGGGCCGGTACCCGGCAGACCGGCTACCCGTACCCAGAGGTTACGGGTCTCCTCCTGACACTGCTGGCTACGAGGGAATCGGGAAAGAGCCGAGCGGGAGTCCTCGCCGGGGCTCTGTTCGCTGATCCGCAGTCCGCCGTGGGAGTCGGGAGGGCATCCATCGGGTATACCTTCGATACAGCAATGGCAGTGCGGGGGCTGCTTCTCCACCCAGATGTACTTAGTCCTGATCAATTCAGGACTGTGGCTCGGTGGTGTGAGTTCCTACTTGCGCAGGTGGCCTCAGCAGCACCGCTCGTTCCGGGGTCGTGTGTAAAGTTACCTGGCCGCTGGAGCAATTCTTTCGGCGCCCATCAGTCTAAGGTGGCTGGCGCATTGCTGGCTTATCGCGAGGTCTTTCCGGAGCGTCGGCGACAAGTCGGTGCAGCGCTGGAAGGCCTTGGGCGCAGGACTCTGCTCTCTCAAACTGGCGATGGCCGCTTCCTCGAATCCGTCACGTCAACGGCAACCTATCTCCATGCCCATTGCTATGCGCTCGAAGGGCTCCTCATGCAGCGATCTGCCGGGTCGGGCGACTATTCCTCGCAGGTTGATAAGGGGATGGAATGGCTCGCGAGTGTTCAGGAGCAGTCTGGAGGAATTCGTGCATGGCATGATGGCGTGCGCTCCCTGGGGCCTATACGGCTGGACGCGACGGCTCAGGCCGTGCGACTTTTTCGACTGACAAATTCCATTAAATATGAGGCTAATATCCGTCTCGGCGTACGTTATCTGCTCGATCACCAGAATAAGCTCGGCGGAATGCCCTACGAACCTCGTTCACCCGACTTGAACACTTGGGCTACGATCTTTGCCTTTCAGGCCGTTACAGAAGACTTCCTCTCAGGCGGTGAGACGTGGGCTCATCTGGTCTGAACTCAGGGGACGGTTCTGAGACGGCCCACCTGGTGGTCTTGGGCGGGGGCCCTGCCGGGTTTGGCGTACTTAGGGCCCTCGACAAACACAGACATGACTGGGCTCGCCATTCGGTCATCCTGATTGACAAGGATCCTGATGTACACCTCGGCGCCGGAGCCTTGGGAAGCTACTACACCACCTCCGACACGGCCGGCAGGGTCTTTTTGGAAACCGCGGAGATCGGTCAATCCCTGGATTTCGGCGGGCGCAGCCCTCAACCGGCCCCCCTCACGTACCTCCACAAACTTTGCGATACGCGTTCATCTGTGTCGCTTGATGTCGCGTCCGACTTGCTCCGTATTGGAGCCGCGGCCTTCCTCAGCCCCCGCCCGACCCCAGGGCCGCAAATCGTCAAAGGTCAGGTCACGAGCATCGCGCCTCGCGGCGCGGCCTACAGTATTGTCGTCGCGACCAACGAGGGCAGTTACAACCTCAAAGCCGCCAACGTTGTCATCGCGATCGGAGGACGCCCCTGGCTACCGGTCATTCTGCGCGCCGAAAGAGAGAAGGGAAGCCACCTCCTGCACAGCGACGCAGTGCTCCGGCGTGATAGTCGCTACATCGGGTGTCTCGATGCCCTTCCTCGTAAGCCGAGAATACTTGTAATCGGCGGATCCCACAGCGCGTTTGCTGCCACACGCACGCTTCTGACCGAGCCCATCAGCCGTGGCTGGCAGGCTGGGACCGTCGGGTTGGTTCACCGCCATCCAATACGGGTCACCTATCCGGATGTGACTAGTGCCATCGGCGCTGGAGCCAGCTTTTCCGATGCCGATATCTGCTCGAAAACTGGCGTGGTATTCCGGTTTGCCGGGCTGAGAACAGACTCGGCCAGTCTTTTCGTGCGGATCAAGCGCGGCCATGAGAAGCGTGTCGACATGAGGCTGGACCGTTCTCCTGAATCTTTGCTGGATTTGTGCCGCAGCGCGGACCTCATAGTCGCGGCGACTGGTTACACAAGTAGGGCCTCTGATCTCATATCGAGCGAGCTCAGCCCAGGAGACGATCTCAATGCCCGACCGCGTCTGCTTGTGAATCACGAAGCGCAAATGCTGGATGCTCACGGACGTCCTCGGCCAGGGCTATTTGCCATCGGTCTGGGTTCCGGAGCACTGCCAGACCGTGATAGATACGGCGGCGAATACTCCTATTCAGGTGAGGTCAACGGTGTCTGGTACTATCAGCAAGCAATCGCTCCAAGGATTGCCGCACATATTGGCCGCGCTGGTTAGTTGGCGCATTCCCTCCACGTCTTCATATAAATGCGCGGATCGCGACTAGGCACCGCTGTGCCGCCCGTCCGCCACCCGGCTAACGCCAGCCTTTCGGTGTTGCTGAACACCGGCGTCACCGGGACCAGGGCAGCGGATGAGATCGTGGTGGCCATCGGGCACCTCCGGGGGCTCGCGCCGAGACCCCGCAGGCCGGGCCAGCCGAGACCCCGGCAAGACGATGAGGCCCTCACTGTGAACCAGCGCCGGCGGTAACACCAGGTCACCGGCCAGCACCGAGCTACCGGGTGAAGGACAGCACCCCACCGCCGATTCGGCGCGCACAATCTGATCGGTGCAGCCCAATAAAGGTACGCGCAGATCATCCAACTCTGCTGTTGTCGCGCGAAGGCTCTTGGACATTGACAGATGGCGGGCACACGGGCACCGGCAGCCGTCGCTCATGATGCTGCGGCCTGTCAGAGCTTTCGCTGTCCGCCTGGATCGGGAGCGTCGGGCGGTTGTCTGCACTCTTGGCTGCTCAGCTCGATCCGCGGGGCCGTCGCCGACGGCCACGCAGCCGATCGCTGAGCTCGCGAGCGATCTCCCGATCGGCGTCACGCTGGGCGATTGCCTGCCGCTTGTCAAAGGACCGCCGGCCGCGTGCCAGGCCGATCTCCACCTTCGCCCAGCCGTCCTGGAAGTACAGCGACAGCGCCACGAGCGTGACGCCGGTGTCGCCCAGCCTCCCGGTGATCTTGTCGATCTCGCTGCGGTGCAGGAGCAGCTTGCGGGTGCGACGGGGCTGGTGCAGCGCGCGGGTGCCGTGGCGGCCGTAGGCGTGCTCGGCGATGTGCAGGCCGTGGAGCATCAGCTCGCCGTCGTGCTCCTGGACGAACGCGTCGACCAGAGACGCGTGGCCAGCGCGCAGGGATTTCACCTCATTGCCGACCAGGACGATCCCGGCCTCGTATGTCTTGAGGATCGTGTAGTCGTGCCGGGCCCGCCTGTTCGAGGCGATGAGCCTGCGGCCTGGTTCCCTGGTCGCGGTGCCCTCCTCGTCATCCAGTCAGTCAATCCGGCCGGCGGCGCAGGGCACGCTGCGGCCTGGGCCGACATACAAAACGTACCGGGCGAGTGGCTCGGCGAACTCTTGCTCCTGATCGGCCCAGGCAGGAGACGACGGCGAAGTTGGCACCAGGCGACGTATTGGTGCAGGTCCAGCTCATAGGCCTGGCGGGTCAGGCCGCTGTACCCGGCCAGGAACCCCGCTAGAGCGAGCCGCTCGGCGTTGGTCACGGCTGCGCGGGTTGATCGTGCCCGTCCTCCGGAATGCTTGTGAGGAACTCGATGAGCCCGAATGGCGCGCGGTCGCCGAGGCAGAGGTCCAGGATCTCGTGTGCATCCGCGGCTTCTGCCGTGCTGCGGGCGAACATGGCCTGTTCGCAGGTGGTGAGGGCCCTTTCGATGTCGTCGGGGTGGGCGGCGAGCGCCGTCCCGAGCTCGGAGCCGTCGAACATCGCCAGGTTCGCGCCCTCGCCGGAGGGTGGCATCAGGTGGGCGGCGTCCCCGAGGAGCGTCACCCCGGGC
>Ga0070764_10001143_pt1 | contig 11376 bp, 11 predicted proteins | sample HubBroMetageWRM4_FD_67287 | JGI IMG/M metagenome (GOLD analysis project Ga0070764, IMG submission 67287) | Warmed soil microbial communities from the Hubbard Brook experimental Forest, New Hampshire - Hubbard Brook CCASE Soil Metagenome WRM 4 | ecosystem: Environmental > Terrestrial > Soil >... | reverse complement strand
GCAGCGTGCGCCCCACGGCGTCGAGCATGTCGTGCAGCACGTCGTAGTCCGGATGGCGCATCCGCACGTACGCGTTGGCCATGTACCCTGCCTCCACGCCCTGGGTTGGCGTGCCAGGCGAGGGCATGTGCGCATCGATGACCCACTCGCCGTACTGCTGCTGCAGCTCGTCGACGCCGCTGTACCCGGTGATCACCCCGTCCCGCTCCGGGCGCAAGGCGACGATCCCGCTGGCGTACTGGCGGGACGGCGCGGAGTACACGGCGCCGTGCACGATCGCGTCGGCCCACTGGCGGTACAGGTCGATGTCGTTGCCTGCCGAGTACAGGTCCCAGGCGCCAACCCCCGGCGGCCGGCAGCCGATCTCGGAGAACCGCAGCCCCTTGGGCCCGAAGAACCACTCCATGTGGGTGGCGGACGTGCCGATGCCGAGCGCGGCGATGACCCGCCGCCCCATCTCCCGCACCTCCCCGTACTCCGGCGCGGTGTCGATCCTGTTGGTGGAGATGAACTCCGGCGATATCCACCGGGTCCGCATCGCCTCCAGCACGTTCGGGTAGTAGTGCGAGGCGAAGTCCAGCGCCACCTGGCCGTTGACGGCGATCGTGTCGTAGAACCCCTCGTGGCCCTCGACGAACTCCTCGACCGCGACCGACTCGGCGCCCTGGCCGCCGAACACGCCGAGGGCGTGGTCCAGTTCCGGGCCGGAATCGACGCGGACCGTTCCGGACGCGCCGGCGCCGCTGCGCGGCTTGAGGATCAGCGGGAAGCCGACCTGCTCGGCGAACGCGTGCGCCTCCGCCGGGCTGGCAATCGCGGCCGAGGCGGCCGTGGGCACGCCTGCCGACCGCAGCACTTCCTTCATCGACGGCTTGTCACGGCACAGCCAGGCGGTGTGTACCGAGGTGCCGGGGATCGTGCACGCCTCGCGAACCTCCGCGGCGGCCATGGTGTGCGCCTCGATCGTGGCCTCGAGCCTGTCCACCCACAGCTTGTCCTGCACCCAGCGGACGGCGCGGGTCAGGGCGTCGGTGTCGGTGACCGACGAGATCTGCTCGTAGTGGTGCAGCCAGCCCCTGAGCTGGTCGTCGAACGAGTCTTGCGGATACTCGCCGATGCCGATCACCGTCGCGCCCGCCTCCGCAAGCGCGCGGGCGAACTGGCGCTGATTGTTCGGGAAGAACGGCTCCACGAAGATCACGTTCATGCCTGGAATGGTAGACCGGAAAGCGCCGCCCAGCGCGACAGCCCGCGGCCGGGCCTGGTGACCTGGAGATTCGCCACCGCGCACCGTTAGTGGTCTTATCGGGGCATGGCCTATCGCGCTTGCCGCCGCCTCCCGCACTGGCGACGCGCGGTGACCGCCGGCCTCCTTGCCACCGCTGTTGTCGCGGCTGTCGTCGCCGTTGCCTCCTCCGGCGCCACCGCAAGCGCGGCCATCGAACCGGCTGGCCTGGTGACTGCCGTGGTCACGTCACCCGGTGTCAAGGGGGTGGCGTTCAGCCCGGACGGCAGGCTGGTCGCCGCCGGCTACGGCGACGGCACGGTGCGGCTGTGGGACGTGGCTACCGACCAGGTCCACAGTCCGGCCCTGCCGGACGGCTCAGGTCCTCAGGGCGGTGTCAACGGGGTCGCGTTCAGCCCGGACGGCACGCTGCTTGCCGACGCCGACGCCGACGGCGCCATCGAGCTGCGGGACCCGGTCACGGGCCGGCTGGCGCTCTCGCCGCTGCAAGCCGACAGCGGCGTGAACGGGGTGACGTTCAGCCCGGACGTCGGGGTACTGGCGGCCGGCTACGGCGACGGCACCATCCGGCTATGGAATCTGGCCACCGGGCAGCTGTACGGTCCGGTCCTCCGGGATGGCTCGGGTCCGCAGGGTGGCGTCAACGGGGTGGCGTTCAGCCCGGACGGCAGGCTGGTCGCGGCCGGCTACAGCGACGGCACGGTGCGGCTGTGGGACGTGCTTACCGATCAGGTCCAAGGTCCGGCCCTCCGGGACGGCCCCGGGTCGGGGGGCGGCGTGAACGGCGTGGCGTTCAGCCCCGACGGCAGCCTGCTTGCCGCCGGCTACGGCGACGGCACGGTGCAGTTGTGGGACCCCTCCACCGGGCGGCCGAGCGGGCCGCCCCTGCGGGTCGGCAGCGCCGTCAACGGCGTGGCGTTCAGCCCCGACGGCAGCCTGCTGGCCAGCGCCGACGCCAACGGGACCATCGGACTGTGGGACCCGGCCACGGGCCAGCCGACCCGATCGCCGCTGCAAGTCGGCAGCGGCGTGAGCGGGGTGGCGTTCAGCCCCGACGGCAAGCTGCTGGCCAGCGGCGATGCCAACGGCACGGTCAAGTTGTGGAACACGGCCGACGACGGGCCCGCCAACCCTGATGTCAACCGGATCATCCTGCTGGCAGCCGGGCTCGGCATCGCCCTTGCGGTAGTGGCCGTGGCGATAACGACGCGCGCGATCTGGCGAGCAAGTGCCGGCCGTCCCCACCCCCGGAGGAATTTATGCAGACCTTGCTCGTGGCGGCCATGCTGATCGTCGGGGTCGCGGTGCTGTACGTGGCAGCCACCTTGAGCCTTCGGACCAGGCAGAATACTGCTCCGCTCATAGACGGTGCGGTCAAGAAAATGGCCGGAGAAATTGAGGCAACCGCGGGGGAGCTGAGAGGGCAACTCCAGGCGATCGCCGCTGAGCTGCGACGGGACAGGGAGCAGGCAAGGCTGGAGGAAAGGAAGATCCAGGGCCGTCTGGATCACGCGGATAGGCAGATCGTCAATATGTCCGAGCAGTTCCTGGCCGAACTTGCCGCGCTGAGGCGCCTCGGCGAGCAGATCGGCGCACGGCAGGATCAATCCGGCGACGATCTGCGGCGACCGGATCACTCGGGACCTGCGGAGGCTTCGCCTGGTGGTCCGGTGGACTGGGCAGCCGCGCCGGTCCTTCCGCCCGCGAGGACTGCGCAGGAACCCCAGCCCAATCCGACGGACCCGGGCTGGCCTCCGGATCGGGGCGTAAGAGGACCAGGTTCCTGGTGACGGTATGCGCGAGATTTACCTGACCTACCTGAACCGGACGGACGTGGCGGGCACTTCAACGTGCTCAGGGGCTGGATCGGCGGCGGGCTCGACGTGGCCGGGGTGACATCTGCTGTCCACCGACCTTGGCCACGGCTGGGGCTGGCATCTGAACACGATGGCCCGCGTGGAGGCGGTCTGGGGATGCGAAGCAGGACTTTCGTCACTAGACGATGTCGCAGGGCACGGGCGTCGGCCAGCAAACAGGCATCCCGATGATCTGCCAGACTGGGAGTATGGACCAAGCCAGGGCAGCAGAGGTGATGGCGGAGTCTGCCGCCGTGCTCAGGAAGGCCGGGGCACGGTTCGCCTACCTGCATGGTAGTCGCGCCTTTGGGCAGTACCGTCCGGATTCGGACGTTGACATCGCGGCGTACTTCGGCGGCCAGCCGCCGAACGCGTTCGACATCCTTATGCCGCCTGGCGTGGACCTCCTGGTACTCGACCATGCTCCGCTGGAACTGGCCGGGCGGGTAGCGGCACGCGGCAGGCTGCTCTTCGATGATGATCCCGTCAGCCGGGTCCGGTGGGAGGCTACCACCAGGAAGATTTACTTCGACGAGCTCCCGCGCATCACCCGCGCGCACCGGGAGTTCGCGGCCAGTGTCACCAGCAGACGCGGGTAGCCGTGGTAGACGAAGCTCGTGTTCTGCGGCTGCTCCGGAGCATTGCCGACGACACTGCTGTCTTGCAGCAGGAAGCCGGAGCCAGCGAGGAGCGCCGCCAGGATCCCATCTGGCTGCGCGGCGTGAAGTACACCTTTGTTACCGCCATCGAGGCCTGCGTCGATGTCGCGCAGCACATCTGCGCGACGGAAGGCTGGGGGCCGCCGGCCGACAACGGTGACGCGGTCCGGCTGCTCGGAGAGCATGGAGTCCTTGCACCTGAGCTTGCTATCTCGATGCGCAAGGCCGTCGGGTTCCGTAACGTACTCGTGCATGACTACATCGAGGTCGATGACTCGATAGTCGTTGACAGGCTGAAGAGCCTCGGCGACCTTGAGGAATTCGTGCGCCAGGTGGCGGCCTACGTCACTGGTGCGCAGCCCGAGCCTTAACAGACCTGTCGGTCACGCTTGCGCTGGGAGTCAGCCTGGAATGGTAACCGGCGCCCGTTCCGGGTTTGCGCGGTGCGTCCGCGCAGTGGGGCCAGCGGAAGAGGGCGGTCTGGCTAGGGAGTGCGGAAGTGGTAGCCGGCGGCTAGGAGGCGGGGGATGACGATCTTCAGGGCGGCTACGGTTTCGGAGCGGTTGCCGCCGCCGTCGTGTTCGAGGATGATCGAGCCGGTCCTGGTGTTGTCCATGATGTTGTCGACGATGGAGGTTACGCCGGGGAGGGACCAGTCCCGGGGGTCGACTGACCAGTCGAGAGGGGTCATGCCGGTCTGGGCGCAGTGGCGCAGGACGACCGGAGACCAGGCGCCGTAGGGGGCGCGGAACAGGTCGGGGACCCGGCCGGTGACGCGGTGGATCTCGTCGGTGGCCCAGTTCATCTGGTCGGCGACCTTGGCGGGAGACAGGGCGGGCAGGTTGAGGTGGGCCCAAGTGTGGTTCGCGATCATGTGGCCGGCGTCCGCGACCTCGCGGGCCACGCCAGGGTAGTTGCGGACCTCGATGCCGATCATGGAAAAGGTGGCGGCGACCTTGTACTTGGCGAGCAGGCGGAGGACCTGGGGGGTGTAGATGGGATTCGGCCCATCGTCGATGGTGAGCACGATGGCTTTATGGCCTTCGTCGATTGTGGTCATCGGGACGTCATCGACCTGGTGCTTGCGGTGGCTGGTGACGGTATTCGTTCTTGACCGCCTCGGGCCGGACCCTCTGCGGTGCGGCGGGAGCGGCTCGGCGGGCGGCGGGTCGCTGGAGAGCAGGCTGGCTAGGCGGGTACCGGGGCGGCGCGCCTGGTGAAGTGGCGCGGCGGGCACGCCGGGCGAGGCCTGGTCTGGCGCGGCTACGGCCAGCAGGGTTAGACCCCCGGCCGTCAGCAGGAGCCTGCGCGTCATGCCCAGGCGCGCCAAGGGCGCTACCTTTTCCTCTTCCCCCATATCCGACCCCCAGACGACTTATACCCTGGTACGCCGTAATGCGAACCTAACGTTAGGACTGCACGGAGAAGACAGAGGTTGCAATTTACCAGGGGATATATCAGGAGATTTCCTGGTCGGGGTCGTCAGCTCGGCTGCGGCGGTCGAACCAGGTCACGGCGATCAGGGCGGCGACGAACACGAAGATCATCGCGATCAGCAGGGCCAGCTGGGACGTCGGGATGGTCCCCGTCCCGCTCAGCACGACGAGGATTTTCCTGATGACGGCCACCAGGCCGACAATGATGAACGGCTGAGCGACCAGATGATGGGCGCGCAATGACAGCACGACCGTGTGCACGATCTCTATCAGGATCAAGACGAGCAGCACGCGGTCCAGCACGTTAATACCCGCCGTGTCGATGCCGACCTTCCGCACGCTGGTAAAGAAATCGACGATGCCGGAGACGAGTTCGGCCGACGCCAGTACGATCAGCACCGCGCCGACGATGACAGACACAAGGTCCTGGGCGTGCTCGAGAAGCCAGACGCTCGCGGCCACGACGCGCGTCGTGGACTCTTCCTCCTTAACGTCCGGCATACCTATCTCCTATACGCGCGAAGACCGAGCGAGGGATCAATGCCTCATTACACCGAGCGCACGGGAACCGGCGCAACCGCCGACGCGTGCCGCACGCCGCCGGACGTGAACGGCGGGCCACCGGCGCGGTTTCGCTGCACGGCACGGCTGCGGCTGCCGCGGACCCGGCTCGGACTCGGACTCGGACTCGGACAAGGCCGCTCGACCATGAAGAAATTACTCAATAGAGCGAGGAACCATAGATGAACAGGCACACGCGATCTGGACACGCGACGGTCGCCCTGGCCACGGTGGTCGGGCTTGCCCTGGCCGGCTGCGGCACGTCCGCGGCCACGTCGGGTGCGGCTTCGTCGACCACCGCGCCCGGCCACGCCGCGACCTCGAGCGCCACCCCTGGTTCCGGCGGGGTGGTGTCGGCCGCGTCGCTGCCATTCCCGGTCGCGGTCGGGAACACGTGGGTGTACGACTCGAGCGTGTCGTCGGGCGGATCGACCAGCACGGTGACCAACAAGATCCTGTCCGTGGTGCGCGTGACCGGCGGCAGCCGGGTCACCGAGTCCTACGCCGACAGCCTGTCGTCCAGCACCACGCGCTCGACGTACATCTTCCACAGCGACGGGACGATCACGTTCCCGCTGAGCCAGGCCACCGGCGGAACGCTGGTGAGCTCGAGCGGCGGCATCCTGCTGCCGAGCGCGGCGGACATCGCGACAGGCAAGCCCTACCGGTCGGTGCTCACGCTGGGGTTCAAGCAGGACGACGGGATAATGAAGGAGATCTCGCACGTCACGGTCCAGGGCGCGGGCACGGCCACGGTCACCGTTCCGGCAGGCACGTACCGGGCCACCATCGTCGACATGACCATGGCCATGACCGTGTCGGGGACCACCGTGAGCATCAAGATCAGGACCTGGGTGGCGAACGGGGTCGGCCAGGTGAAGTCCGAGGTGCTCACCGGCTTTGCGGGCCATGTCGTGGTTACCGGAATCGAGGAACTCAAGTCGTTCACGAAGGGCTGAACGGCAGGATATGAGGGACGTGCGAGACCAGCTCCTGGTTATCGACAAGCTGGCCCGCCGGGCCTACATTTAGGGCCCGGACTGCGCCGCCGTGGTGCTGGCCGACCGTGAAGTCGGGTGATCCGGGTGCCGATCGGGCCTGGCATTGGATCGAGCACGGGGCACGGTACCCCGCCCCACGATCCTGGCGTGCGCGCGGGCGAGGGAGGGTCCCCGGGCCAGGGAGGGTCTTCGGCGGGGACGGGCGGCTCGGACGGCGGGCCGACTCGGTCGGGGTGGTGGGGGGCGGCGGCGCTTGTGGTCTGCGCGGTCGTGTGCGCGGCGGCGTCCGTGCTCGGCTACAACCGGCTCAGCCATTGGTACCGGCCGGTCGTGCTTAACCTCAGCACGGACAGCCAGGGCAACGGGCAACAGGTTGTGTTGACGGGGAGCGGCAAGCATCCCGTCCGCTGGGGGGTGTCCGGCTATGTCGGGCAGCTGACGGTGGTCGGGCCGCCGGGTGGATCGGCCGAGATCATGCTGCCGGTTCCGGTTACGCAGTGCGGGGCGGTGCTGGCGCAGCTGCACGTGGCGTGCGGGGCTGGCGGGCTGCTCACGCTGCCGTCACCTACCGAGTTCAGCTGGTCGGTCGCCCAGGAGCTGTCCGGCCAGGGCGGCCTTCAGACCGCGGCCGAACTCAGCCTCGAGCCATCGACGGGAGCGCACGGCGCGCAGAGCGTGACCATGGCGATGACGGACGCCCACCCGGTTCTGTGCCTGTTCCCGACGGGACGGGCGAAGCTCACCATCGCGGCGGGCGGGTACCGCTACACGGCCACCTTCACCCAGTTCACCGCGTGTGACGGGATAACCGCCGTGATCGGTTCGGCCGGAGGGACGCCGCCGGCGCTCGAGCTTGGCGGCATCGACGGGGTAAGGCTGACCGGCCGGGCGCCCGACGGGATGCTGCAGGGCTTCACCGGCCAGGTCATGCTCAACCCGGGCGGCACGTCCGTTCCTGGCGGTGCCACGCCGGTCTCGCTCAAGGCGGCGGGAGCGGGGCTTGCCGCCTCGCTCGACGTCAAGCCGGGCGGCCAGGACCTGAGCGTGATGGCGAACGCCGCGACCAGCGTCACGACGGCCAGCGGGCAGCTCGTGCCGTCGCAATGGAGCCGGGAGGCGGTCGTGTACGGGCCGCTGCTCGGCGGTTTCGTCACCGCCTTCGTGGTGGCACCGCTCGGCGTGTCGGTCGGGGTGCTGACCGACGCGCTGAAGCGCTGGCGGGGTCCGCGGTGGCCGCGGTGGTTCAGGAAGAAGACGGGGGACGGGAAGAAGGAAGAGGGGGGCGGGAAGAAGGAGGCCCGCGGTGAGCATTAGCCGCGTTCTTGCCGGGCTGGGCGTGCTGGCCGTGCTGTGCGGTTGCAGCAGCGCCCCGAGCCCCACGCCCACGCCCACGCCCACGCGGTCGCCGAGCACGTCACCGTGCCACGCGGACTCGGTGACGCCGGGCCGCAGTCCGCTGACCCAGGTCCTGCCGTCCGGCGCTCCCACGCCGTCCACGATCACCGTCCGGGCCCGGCTGACGTGCGGCACGACGCTGAACGTGACCAGGAACGGCGCGCCGGTGGCCACGTTCGGCACCGAGGCCATCTGCCAGCTCATGCGGCTCGGCGGCGCGCCCGTCGGCACGCTTCTCAGCCGGGAACCTGCGGGCAGCCTGTTCAGCCTCACCGCGGGCCAGGTGTGGTGCCGCGACCTCACGTCGCGGCCGGAACAGGCCCTGATCTGCGGCATGGGGCCGGTGAACCTGACGATGATCAACACCCGGTGGACCGCCACCTGCTCCTCGGACCATGTCTTCCACGTGGCGGTATACAGCGGATCGGTCCAGGTCCGCTACCCGAAGGCGACGAAGAGCGTGACCCTGCATTCGGACGGAGAACTCGTCTACTATCCCGCCACCGGGCGGGCGGTGCCGTCGACGGTCATCTTCTCCGCCTTCGACATCAGCATCTTCTCTGCCCTCGGACCGTGAGGGTTCGCGGGGCGGGAACCACAGTTCGTTCGGGATAAATTAAAAAGGTTTTTTAACGGGTTTCTTCGGTGCGGCCCTGCGACCACAGAGTGTGGAAGCTGCCGTCGCGGTCCACGCGGCGATAGGTGTGCGCGCCGAAGTAGTCGCGCAGGCCCTGGATGAGCGCGGCGGGGAGGCGCTCGGCGCGCAGCGCGTCGTAGTAGGCCAGGGCGGCGGAGAAGCCGGGGGCGGGGATGCCGAGGCCGGCCGCGGTGGCGACCACGTTGCGCCAGTCGTCCTGGGCAGCGGCGAGGTCGCGGCCGAACTCCTCGTCGGCGAGCAGCGTGGGCAGTTCGGAATTGGCCTGGTAGGCGGCGCGGATGCGGTCGAGGAACTTGGCCCTGATGATGCAGCCGCCGCGCCAGATGACCGCGATCTGGCCGAGGTCGATGTTCCAGTCGTACTCGCGGCTGCCGACGTCCATCATGTTCCAGCCCTGCGCGTAGGAGACCAGCTTGGACGCGTACAGGGCCTGCTCGATCTGGTCGGCGAGGTTTTGCTTGGCGCTCGTTCCGTTGGGGCTTTTGGGGCCGGGCAGGCCGCGGGCGGCCTTGCGGAGGTCGGCGTGGCCGGACAGGGACCGGGCGAAGACCGCCTCGGCGATGCCGGAGACCGGGACGCCCAGGTCGAGGGCGTCCTGCACGGTCCAGCGGCCGGTGCCCTTCTGCTCGGCCTGGTCAAGCACGATGTCGACGAAGGGCTTTCCGGTGGCCGCGTCGGTATGCGCGAGCACCTCGGCGGTGATCTCGATCAGGTAGGAGTTCAGGCGGCCGGTGTTCCATTGCCTGAAGGTTTCCGCCGCCTGCGCGGGCGTCAGGCCGACGGCGTGCCTGAGCAGGTCGTAGGCCTCGGCGATGAGCTGCATGTCGGCGTACTCGATGCCGTTGTGCACCATCTTGACGAAGTGGCCCGCGCCGTCGGGGCCGATGTGCGTGCAGCACGGGGTGCCATCGACGTGCGCGCTGATCGTCTCCAGCATGGGGCCGAGGGCCTGGTAGGACTCCGCCGAGCCGCCGGGCATGATGGACGGGCCGTTGAGCGCGCCCTCCTCGCCGCCGGACACGCCCATGCCGACGAAGTGGAGGTTCTGCTCGCGGAGCTTGGCCTCGCGGCGGCGGGTGTCGAGGAAGTGGGAGTTGCCGCCGTCGATCAGCATGTCCCCCGGCTCGAGCAGCGGGGCGAACTCGTCGATCACGGCGTCGGTGGCGGCGCCGGCGTTGACCATGATCAGGAGGCGCCTGGGGCGCTCGAGCGAGGCGACGAACTCCTCGGCTGTCTCGGCCGGGACGAAGGTGCCCTCGTGGCCGAACTGGTTTACCGTGTCCGTGGTGCGGGCGAGGGTCCGGTTATGCAGCGCGACCGGATAGCCGTGGCGGGCGAAGTTGCGGGCCAGGTTGCGGCCCATGACGCCGAGGCCGGTGACGCCGATCTGCGCTGATGCTTGCGCCATGGCTGTTTGTCTCCTTTGGCTGGTGCTTCGCCAGGTACCAGAAAACGTACCGGGAGGGATGCCAGGGGGGTTCGGGCGGGGTGGGGCGTGCAACCTGGCGGGGGGGATGCGGCATCTGATAGGCGTCAGGGGTTGGGAGGGCGGAGGTCAGGTGGGCGTGGCGGAGGAGTTCACCGATTTCGCGGCTGGCGCGGCGCCGCGGCTCCGGCGGACCGCGTTCCTGCTGTGCGGGAACTGGCACACGGCCGAGGACCTGGCTCAGGCGACGCTGGCCAAGATGTTCGTGTCCTGGCGGCGGATCAGCAGGCAGGACGCGGTGTACGCGTACGCGAGCCGGACGCTGGTGAACACCTACCTCGCCTCAAGGCGGCGCCGCCGCGGCCGGGAGGTACTCAGCGGCTGGCTGCCCGAGGCGGCTGTCGAGCCACCGGCGTGTGAGGTGCGGATGGTGGTGCTCGACGCGCTGGCCACGCTGCCGCCAAAGGCGCGGGTCGTTGTCGTGATGCGGTACTGGGCCGACATGAGCGTGGAGCAGGTCGCGGACCTGCTCGGCTGCTCGACAGGGAACGTGAAGAGCCAGAGCGCCCGGGCGCTCGGCAAGCTGAGGGTCCTCCTCGAGGAGGACGGCTTGCGGGCCGACTTATTAGGAGGGACGGCTGGCATGGATGAGACATCGTTGCGGGCGCTGCTCGAGCGGGCCGTGGCCAGCGAGCCGCCGGCCGGGCCGATCGTGTCCAGGTCGGTCGCGGCGGGCCTTCGGCTGCGCAGGCGTCGCCGGGTCCGGGCGGGCACGTCCTTCGCGGCCTTCGCGGCCGTGATCGTGGCCGCCGGGGTGGCCTTGCCGGCGCTTCGCACGGGGCCGCGGCCGGCGCCCTCGTCGGCCGCGGCGAGCCTGCCCGCCCTGTACGTCACGTCGGAGAATCTCTTCACTAGGCCTGCCGGGGGTGCGGTCACGCCGATTTCGGTCCGGACCGGCGCGGCCGGGCGGCCGATCGAGGTCGGGCCGAACAGTTCGATCATCAGCACCCCGGACGGGCGGACCGTGTACATCGCCGACGCCGATTCCGACTGGGTGCGGCCGGTAGCGACCGCGACAGGGAGGGCGGGCCGGCCGATCATCGTCGTGACCGAGCCGGTGGCCATGGCGATCACGCCG
>Ga0070764_10001142_pt1 | contig 11381 bp, 11 predicted proteins | sample HubBroMetageWRM4_FD_67287 | JGI IMG/M metagenome (GOLD analysis project Ga0070764, IMG submission 67287) | Warmed soil microbial communities from the Hubbard Brook experimental Forest, New Hampshire - Hubbard Brook CCASE Soil Metagenome WRM 4 | ecosystem: Environmental > Terrestrial > Soil >... | reverse complement strand
CGGTTGCGGCGACGAGGAGCAGTGAGTCACGTCCTCCTGCGCATCGCGCTGCCCGCCGCCTGGCTTCGAAACGTCCTGCAGCGCGCGGCCCAGAAGGTTACCCGGGAGCACTGGGCGGTAGGCGTGATCGACGCACCCGTCCAACAGGTCTGCCAATCGTTCGACCCCGACAAGATCCGCTGGTTACCAGCGCCGCCGGATGGCTTTCTCGCGGACCCGTTTGGCGTGATGCAAGCCGACGGAACGCTGGTCGTTCTGGCCGAGGCGGTATCGTGGCAAGACGGTCGCGGCCGGATTGTCGCCTTTGAGGCGCGACCGGACGGAACGCTGACTCCTCGAGAGGAGATTTTCGGGTTCACCACTCACGCCTCGTATCCGCAACTCATTGAGCACGATGGCGCTATCTACTGCATCCCCGAAACCCTGGCGCAGCGACGCGTGCAGTTGTTTCGCGCCACCGCTTTTCCCTATCGCTGGGTAGCGGACACCGTGCTGCTCGAGAATTTCGCGGGTGCCGACGCGACGGTATGCCGTCACGAGGATCGCTGGTGGTTGTTTGTCGGCAACCACGACGACCAGGATGAAGCGAAACTGTTTATCTTTCACGCTGCGGACCTACGGGGCCCCTGGCTACCGCACGCCGCGAATCCTGTGAAATGCGACCTGCGCTCGGCGCGCCCCGCGGGTCCTCTTTTCAGGCTCGACGGTGCGCTGTACCGCCCCGCGCAGGATTGCTCCGTTACCTATGGCGGCGCAGTGGTCCTCAACCGCATCGACCGTCTCACTCCCGAGCATTTTTCAGAGCGGCCGGTCAGGCGCCTGGCACCCGCGACTAAAGGTCTCTACCCGCACGGACTGCACACTCTCAGCGGCGCCGGGAACTTAACGCTTGTCGACGGCAAACGGCACGTCGTAGCAGCGACATTTTTAACGGCACCGTGGAACCGTTTGACTGAACACCTGAATCGCAGACTGGGCCGTAAAAATCGAGTTGCTTGACGAAAGGGTCAAGAAAGCTACTGTTGGTAACGTGTCAGGTGTGAGAGCACGATCACATTTAGACACCTTCCGACATGGGTTATGTCAACTTTGGCTCAGGCTGTGTAGTCAGCCATGAGCAAGGTTGCCTTCGTCAGCCAACCCCGCGACGCAGTAAGCGCCAGCGACGCGCAAACGGGCTCGGTGACCATAGTAATGTGGGAGCTCGCGAAGCGCGTAGCCCGGCACCACGAGGTTGTAGTGTTTGCGCCGCGCGCCCCGGGCCAGGCGGTGGACGAAGTGAGTCGCGCGGGGCTGCGCATCCGGCGCGTTCCGTTGGCGTTGCGCTCCTTTCACAAGGCCATGGATCTCGGCACCGGCGCGCTGAATCTCCGCACGCCCTACTTCGCTTCGAGCCTGTTCTTTCGCGAGTACGCGCTGAACATCGCTCACTGGCTGCGGCAAGAGCGACCTGACATCGTTCACGTGCAGAACTGCACCCAGTTTCTGCCGCTATTTCACCAGGCCGTGCCGCACGCGCGACTGTTTTTGCACGTCCATGACGAGTTTCTCTCGCTGTTACCAGAGAAAGTGGTGCGCCCGAGGTTGGAAAATCTCAGCGCCGTCGTCACCTGCAGTAACTTCGTGACACAGCGCCTGCAGGCGCGGCTGCCCTACCTCGCGGGCCGCATACATACGGTCGGTAACGGTGTTGACACGAAGTATTTCAAGGCCTCCGAACGGTGCGTCGAGCCTGGTAAGTTCCGCATCTTATATGTGGGGCGAGTGTCCCCCGAGAAAGGCGTTCACACGCTCGCGAGGGCGTTTACACGTTTGGCGGCCGACGATCCGGGGGTCGAGCTCGATGTGGTCGGCCCCCCCGGGCTGCTCCCTTACAACCAGATCCGCCTGTTGTCGAGCGACCCGCAGGTCGCAGCACTTGGGACGTTTTACGGCACGGGGTTTTGGGACCGCCTCGATAAGCAACTGGTGCACGCGCGCAGCAGCTACTGGCGCAGCATCGAGGAGAGCATTCCGGAGTTGCTCCGTAACCGGGTGCACTTCCGTGGACAGCTTTCTCGTGCAACCTTGAGGAGCGTGTATCAGCGGGCTCATGTTCTCGCCATGCCATCGGTTTGCATGGAGCCGTTCGGACTTCCCCTGGCGGAAGCTATGGCAAGCGGGCTTCCCTGCGTAGCGAGCAAGACGGGAGGTATGCCAGACATTCTCGCGAACGATGTAACCGGATTTCTCGTCGAGCGTGGGAATGTGGAAGCACTCACGAATGCGCTGCGCACGCTGGCGACGGACGTCGACACACGCGAACGGATGGGCCGCGAGGCGCGCCGCCGCGCGGAGGAGCACTTCGACTGGGCGATGCCCGCTGCGCGGCTGGAAACGCTTTACCGGCAGCAGGTAGATGCCCCGCTAGGAGAGTCGGTGCGGGTGAGCGACCAGGCTCCAGTGGCAGCACCTTAGATAGCGGCGCCAAAGACAGGCGCCGCCACCACGGACAGGCTACTGCGCCGGAGGAGCCCCTCCCGGCCGATGCAGTTTCGACATCGCATCCTTGCAACCCGCGCTGACCTTGTCGGGTTGGCTACGCAAACACATCATCGCCTCGTGACCCTTCTTGTCCGCGCATAGCGACTGAATGTCGGCCGCACAGGACTTCCTAACATTGTCACGCGCGGCCTGCTCTTCCGGTGAAGGAGCGGGTGGCGTCTGTGCCTGCACGGCTGCGGCAGACAACAGCGAAGCGACGAGTAGCAAAGATCTGAGTTTCATAAAGTCCCCCCACACCAAGTTGAACGAGCGCTCATCATAGCAAGGCTATCCGGCACATACGATCACGGCGCCGTCCGGCCACGCCACTTCAGTCAAGATGCTTGCAATCTGCAACACGCTTGCAATCGGCAACAAGTCGCGCGCCGCCAGCAGCTTGCCGAAAAACCAACATCAGCCGCTCTCTCACGGGCAGCCCGTCCCGCGAAAACGCGCGCGCGTGCGATGCTGCAGCGCCACCGCAAGGGTTGCGCCATCGCTCCAAGCTGTGGCTGGACGTAAGCCAACACTGACCCGGATCGATTGGTTGGTCCGACATTCGTTGCTGTTGACATGGCCTATGCTGTCCAGTGTCGAATTTACTCGCGAGGGTGTTATGTCGAACCAGAACCAGAGTGACCAGAATCAGAAGGGCCAGAATCAGACTGGTCAGAACCCGCAGGGTGGCCAGAAGAGTGGCCAGCAGCACACGCAACATGACGACCGCAAAGGACAGCCGGGTTCCCAGCAGGGCGGCAGCGGTCAGCAGAGCGGCGGCCAGGCTGGCAAGGACAACCAGGGCAATGTAGGCGGCGACCGCGATCGCGCTCGGGATGGCGGCCAAAAGGGCGGCCAGTCCTAAGTTCGATTGGTACGTGATGAATGGACGTGCCGGCGCAAGCCGGCACGTTTGTTTTAAGGCAGTCGCCCTCAGGCAGCGCAGGCATGGCAATTGCGAGCTTGTTAAAGCGCCGATACTTCTTCTCGAGGAGACGAGCATGCTGCAGCTCCGCCTTTGCCTGATCGCCGCGCTAGCGCTCGCTGGCACAGCCACGCTTGCGCAGGCGCAAACCACCGCCGCTAGCGCAAGTGCGCCAAAAGCCGCGACGGCGCCGGGCGTCACACGCGCCGTCGAGCACCCCGATACAACCGTGGATCAAACGCAGCCTGACTCACACCAACCTGAGACAGCTGCCGATCCGCGATCCAGCGGTCCGGAAACCGCGAAGGACGATTCGAAGGGAAAGCCCGAAACCGCCTCTGATGTGGCCCCGAAATCGGCGCTCCAGAAAGCCGCCGACCAGGCCAAGCAGGGCGTCCGTTCCAACACACCTCCTCCCAGCAAACCGCAAAACTAACCGGAGACTCCTATGGGCCGCGGAATTTTACTTTGGATGCTCGGCGTACCGATCCCTGTCATCCTGCTCCTGGCGATGTGCTCGCATCATTGAGCGGGATCGGAATGGCGAGTCCGCGCTTGAGCACACTCAGCGTGACGTGAGTATCGAATCGACGCACGTTGGGGTTCTCACGCACCATGCGTGAGGTGAATCCCTCGTAGGCTTCGGTATCGGGGCACGACACGATGAGGATGAAATCGGCCTGGCCCGCGACGTAGAACACCTGCTGCACGCAGTCCTCCGCGGCCAGCCACTTGCGAAGCTGTGCCAGGAGGTCTGCCCTCTCCCGCTCGACGTGCAAGGCGACCACGAAGAAGTCAGGTCGCCCCACCATCGCCGGATCGACAATCGCGCAATCCCGCACGATCACCCCCTCCTCCCGTAGGCGGCGCAACCGTCGCTGGATGGCGGAAGGAGAAAGCTCCACCTGCTCCGCCAGCCGCTCCGCCGTCTGGCCCGAGTCCGCCTGGACGAGATTCAGCAATTGTCGGTCGAATCGATCGAGTTCCATGAGACCTGCCCGAAGTCCGCGGTACCACTCACGCCCGCGCCGAAAAAAAGCGCGCGGCGGCCACCGGGCGCCGCCGAAACGCAGCGCCTGGCCGCTACTATTGTAGTATGAAGCTCCTTTACCAAACGCACTCTCCCTATGCCCGTAAGGCCCTGGTGTTCGCTCACGAGGTTGGACTCGCGTCGCGTCTGACGGTCGTGCACCAGGAGACGAGTCCCACGCTGCGAAACGAGCACGTCTTCGCCGAAAATCCGCTCGGTAAGGTGCCGGTTCTGCTCCGGCCGGGCGCCGCTGCGATCTTCGATTCTGACGTGATCTGTGCGTACTTCGACACACTCCACGACGGCCGGAAGTTGATTCCCGCCGAGGGTGAGATCCGGTGGCAGGCGCTGCGCCTGCAAGCTGTGGCGCAGGGACTCGCCGAAGCTGGAATTGCGATTCGCTGGGAGACCGTCCGCCGGCCTGCGCAGCTGCGCTACCCGCTGTTACACGCTGGGTATGTGGAAAAGCTGACTTGCAGTTATGACTGGCTGGAGAGCGAGTTGGATGTCGATTCGCACCTGCATGTCGGGCACATCGCCGTGGCCACCACCCTGGACTGGCTCGAATTCCGCGAGCTGCCCGGATTTCGCGAGCGGCGTCCCCGGCTGGCCGCCTGGTTCGACGAGTTCGCGGCAAGAGCTTCGATGTTGGCCACGCCGCTGTCCGGCGAGACCCACGACAGGACCGCTATACTAGTGGTAGGAGGTGCAGCGGACCGATGAGCGACACAGAACAGATACTGAAAACCGCCGTGGAATGGCACCGCGCGGGACGAGGCGTTGCGCTGGCGACTGTCGTCACGACGTGGGGCTCCTCTCCCCGCCCGGTTGGCTCGAAACTCGCCGTCGACGACTCCGGGCAGATGATCGGCTCGGTATCCGGCGGCTGCGTCGAGGGTGCGGTCGTCGAGACGGCACTGGAGATCATCCGGACTGCGAAACCGCGACTTTTGGATTTCGGCGTGAGCGACGAGCAGGCCTGGGAGGTTGGGCTCGCCTGCGGCGGACGGGTGCAAATCTTCGTAGAGAAGCTGTCGTGATCGTCGTAGAGGCGCTGTCGTGAAACTGACGCTCCTCGAGAAACTCCTCGCCAGCGCTCGCACGAGTGCGGCCACCGCGGTGGTCACCCACCTCGTAACAGGCGCGCAAGCGCTGGTAAGTAAGTCAGGAAGCGACGGAGAGCTGACACTGACCCCCGACGAGCTCGCTCGCGCGCTGCAATTGTTGGACGATGATCGCAGCGGTACATTGGAGACGCCCGCGGGCCTCCTCTTCGTCGAAGTCTGGAATCCAAAACCGCGTCTGTTGGTCATCGGTGCCGTTCACACCGCACAGGAGCTCGTGCCGCTCGCGCGGGCCACCGGTTACGAAGTCACCGTGATAGATCCCCGCACAGCTTTCAGCACGCCAGTGCGATTTCCTAACACGATTCTGCTGCACGACTGGCCGAACGAGGCGCTTGCCACGCTCGCGCCTGACCGGCGCACTGCCATCCTGACCCTGACTCACGATCCAAAAATCGACGATCCGGCGCTGGAGGCGGCGCTGCGCTCGGAAGCGTTTTACATCGGCGCGCTCGGCTCGCGGCGGACCCACGCGAAGCGGGTGGAGAGACTGAAAAATGCCGGATTCGATGCTGCGGCGATCGCGCGGATCCACGGTCCGGTGGGACTGCCGATTGGCGCCCAGACTCCAGCGGAAATCGCTATCTCGATCATGGCCGAGATCACGGCGGTTCTGCGGCGTGCGCCCCTCGCCCAGCGCGCATAAAACACCTGTGACGCCCGCGCCAAAACGGGTCACGATCAGCGCTGCCCGCACTCATTATGACAGGGATAAAATCAAGTAAAATTATATAGTTACGCGCGCAACGCCACGTTCCGGCGAGCCGCTCAATTGCTGCAGTGCGAAGCTCGTCCTGCAGACGGTCGCCCTGTCGCGCACGCACGTCTTCCCGATGGCGCCCCTCTATACTCGCCAGCTCCAGTTTTGCAATTACTCGTTTAGGAGCGGCCGATGAATGTTGCGCAAGCTGCAGCGGAAATTTTCAAGCGCGAAGGCGTGGAGTTTCTGCTTGCGTATCCGCTCAACCCCCTGACGGAGTCGTGTGCCGCCGCCGGCATCCGGCCGATCATTGTTCGACAGGAACGTGTCGGCCTTCACATGGCGGACGCGATCAGCCGCATGACCTCCGGCGAGAAAGTCGGTGTGTTCGCCTGCCAGGCCGGCCCCGGCGTCGAAAATGCATTCGGTGCGGTCGCGCAGGCCTGGTCGGAAGGCGTGCCGCTCATTTTCATGCCAGGCGCCTCGCCACGCGGCCAGGCGTGGATCCAACCGAATTTCAACGCTGCCTTGAATTTCCAGCACATCGTCAAACAGGCCGAGACGATCAACACACCTGACATGATCGTGCCGGCGCTGCGCCGGGCGTTCACGATGGCGCGTAACGGCCGCCCGGGTCCGGTGCTCATCGAAGTCCCGGGGGACATGTGGAACCAGGAGCTCAAGGGCGAAATCGACTACAGGCCGACACGACGCGTTCTGTCGGCACCGAGCCATGCCGACGTTGAGGCGGCAGCAGCGAAGCTCATCGACGCCAAGCGGCCGCTGTTGTATGCCGGCCAGGGCATCCACTACGCCAAGGCGTGGCCGGAATTGAAGGCCGTCGCGGAGCTGCTCGAGATTCCCGTCACGACCAGCCTGGAAGGCAAGAGCTCCTTCCCCGAAACACACCCGCTGTCGCTCGGCTCGGGTGGCGTCGCGATGCCCAAGGCGGTGTTCCAACACGTGCAGGAGGCCGACGTCATTTTCGGCGCCGGCGCGAGCTTCACCGCCACGGGATTCGGCATCCGTTTCCCCACGAACTCGGACAAGACGTTCATCCACAACACGCTCGACCCGATGGATATCAACAAGAATATCCATACGGACTACCCGCTCGTGGGCGACTCCCGGCTGACGCTCGAGATGCTGCACACGGCGATCAAAGATCGCATCAAAAAGCCGCGGGGCCTCACCGCTGCCGTGAACAAGCGCATCAAAGAGCAGAACGACCCTTGGATGGCGGAGTGGACTCCGCGGCTCACCAGTGAGTCGAAGCCTCTGTCGCCCTACCGGGTGATCTGGGACCTCATGCAGGTCGCCGACGTCTCGAACACGATCATCACGCACGACGCCGGCAGCCCGCGCGACGAGCTGTCGCCCTTCTGGCGCTCGGTCACACCGCTGAGTTACATCGGCTGGGGTAAATCGACCCAGCTGGGCTACGGCATCGGATTGGCGATGGGCGCGAAGCTGGCGCATCCCGACAAGTTGTGTATCAACATGTGGGGTGATGCCGCGATCGGCATGACCGGTATGGACTTCGAGACTGCCGTGCGCAACAACATCCCGATCCTCTCGATCCTCTTCAACAACTACGCCATGGCCATGGAGTTCAAGGTCATGTCCGTGTCACGAGCGAAGTATCACTCCACCGACATCTCGGGAAACTATGCGGATTGGGCCAAAGCGCTGGGCGGCTACAGCGAGCGGGTCACCGATCCGGACCAGGTCGTGCACGCGCTGCTCAAGGGTATTGCGGCCACGAAGGACGGCAAACCTGCGCTGCTAGAGTTCATCACGACCCAGGAAAAGGTGTACTCGACCTTCGAGTACGGCTACCAAGGGTAACGCCGTCTCACTACCGCGCGGCGGATCACTGATCTCCGCCCGGCACCCGGCGTATGGCGCGGCGGCCTTACGGAGTACGCCGCTCGATTTTCCGGGCGAGCTCTGCGATATCTTCGAGATCGAGATCCTCGTCGATGGTGATCTCCTCAGGCGCGTCCGGGTTCGCTGTCGCCGCACGGGGCTTGGTGGGCGCGCCTGGCCGCCCCGCTACGCCTCCCGGCGGAGCCACCCTGGGAGTTCCCGATACACCCGACGCGGTGGGCGTGACCCGGCCAGCCGGCGCAACGCCCGGCGGAGGAGCAACTCGCGCGGCCGACCTCACGATCTCGCCATCCGCGGCAACAGCGGGAGGCGCCGATGGCCGCACCCACTCCCTCTGCTGCTCCATCCAACGCTGGTAGCGATCGAACGTCCACATCCCCTCATCGCCACCCGACTGGATGACGTTCGAAATCTGTCCAAACTGGCCTGCGCGAATCGTGCCTCGGGCGCCCGAGTTCGGTAGCAACACCTCACAGCGTGGCACGCGCATCTGCCAACGCTCCAGATACTCGAGACGCTGACATACGACACCCACCAGGCAGTCCGCGAGCTGCGCCCGGATGCTGCCCTGGAGATCGGAAGGAAACGACATGCAAATCCGGTTCAACGCCTCGCCACAGGTCGCAGAGTGCATGGTGGCGAGCACCAGGTGACCCGTCTCCGCCGCATCCAGGGTGAGTCGCATCACCTCTGCGGTGCGCATCTCACTGATGACGAGAACATCGGGGTTCTCACGCAGGGCATCGACGATCGCCTGCTCGAAGCTCGGCGAATGAGTGGGTATCTCGCGCTGCCGGATGAAGGAGCGGCGGTTGGTATAGACGTATTCGAGCGGGCTTTCGAGCGTGATGATGTTCTGCGCGCGCGAAGCGTTTACCTCCTCGATGAGCGCCGCAAGCGTGGTGGACTTACCGCTTCCTGTAGGACCGGACACAATGACGAGTCCGGTCGGGGCCGCCACCAACCGGCGCAAGTCAGGGAGCAGGTTGCACGCGCGCAGATCCCCGACCGAAGACGCGAGCAGCCGGGTCGCCATCGCGAGACCCCGGATCGTCCGGTAAAAGTTTATCCGGCAGCGAGTGCCGGCGACGACGAGCGAAATGTCAGCGGAGCCGCGCGCATTGAAGTCGGCCCAATCCTCGGCAGTCAACAGCTCCTGCGCCATCTCCATGAGCTGCGCGCCCGTCAGCACTTCGCCGATGGGCGTGAGCTCGCCGCGCACCCGCGCGACCATGGCCGTGCCGGCTTCCAGATGTAAGTCGCTCGCGCCGATTTTGCGTGCTTTCAGGATCGAATCTTTAAAGCTCATCAATACCTCCGAGCGACTACACCTATACCGGCCGAATTACCTCACGCCTTGGCCGTCATGGCCGCGAGAGACGGAAACATGTGGCGGAGTGCCTCTGCGTCGTTCTCCGTTTTCCACTTGTACCGCTCCTTGATGGCCTCGGCACGAGCCGCTGCGGGCCGTGCGTTGATCTCATCGAGCAACCGCTTGAGGTTCGTGCGCGTATTCCAGGCGCCGTCGCCAAAGATAAACGGTACCGCGCGCGCCCAACCCCACACCGCCATATCGACGATGGTGTAAGTATCGCCCAACATATAACGTTGCTTGCCGAGACGCTCATCCAGAATGCCCCAATGGCGCTCGGCTTCGAAGTTGTAGCGCTTCTGCGGGTATTCCTTCGGCTCCGGCGCGTAGTGTTTGAAATGGACCGCCTGCCCGGAGTACGGCCCGATACCGGTCGCCACAAACATCAACCATGAGAACAGCTCGCCGCGCGCGACCGGTGTATTGGCCGGCAGGAAGCGACCGGTCTTTTCGGCCAGGTACAGCAGGATCGCGTTGCTGTCGAACACCTTCGCGGCGCCGTCCTCGAGCGCGGGCGTCTTGGAATTAGGGTTTATCGCGCGGAACGCGGGGGTGAACTGCTCGCCCTTGCGAGTATCGATCGGCACGACCTCATACGGCTCGCCGAGCTCCTCCAGCAACAGCGCCACTTTGAGCGGGTTGGGCGCCGGGGCGTAATAGAATTTGATCATTGCGGACACTCCAGTTGATCGTTGCTACGGCCTGTAGCCGCAGCACGCTACCGCACTCCGAAGCGCCCCTCCCATCCCCACGTGGAGAGAGTGGTCCCGTTCCGGGTCCGGTGCGATCCGGACCACCGGGTCCGCGGGTCACCAGCACATCTATACTGCACCGAGGGGCGAGCCTTGCGCCCGCAGCAAAGATGAATTTTTCTGAAGGGATTCTGCGTAATTAGGCGCCGTACTGCACCGCTGGCGCTCGCGGTCAGCCTGTGCAGCGCCGCCGGGCTATTGCGCCGCAGGAGCCGCTAGGGCTGGCTGCTGCGCGGCCGGAGACGACGCTGCGAGCGGCTGCAGCGCCGAGGGCTGCGCGGAAGCCGTGGGCTGAGCGACCACGGCGGGCTGGACCGAGGTCGCGGGCTGCGGAGTCGCTGTGGGTTGTGCCAGCGCCGCAGGCGGAACCGGCACTGGCAGCGCCGACGTGCTGTCATTCGAACTACTACTCAACACCGTCGGCTTCGTACCTGCGTTAGGCGTCGGAGTTGGAGTCGGTGCCGCCTCTGGCTCTGCATGTGCGGCGTGCCGTTCGGGCGCGCGCGCCGCCTCATCGGAGGTCGGCGGCAATTGTTGTGCTCCCAGCGCCGTCGAGTTGACCACCGACGGATCGTCGCGCAGCCTCACATATAAGTTGCCGTCCATGGGGTGCGGCACCGGCATGGAGTATCCCGGGAAACCATCCGGTACCTGCACCGGGTGGGCAAACTTCGGGTCGCTGGACACCGAATCGACCAGGAACAGGTTCGAGCCGGAAAGCTTGCAAGCAAGGTCCGCCGTCGCGGGACACTTCAGGTCCCTGAACACCGGCAGACGCACGAGCGTGGCCAGCCGCTGCCAGTCTCCCGGCACCCCGTTGGCGATCACGCGGAACTGCAGGGGCCCGAAAGCCGAGGAACCAAACGCCTTCGCTGGATCGAGAGTCGCGACGGCCACCTTCGAATCCTCGAGCGTGACGCCGCCATTGTTGAGAGTCAGGGTGGTGGAAAACGCTTCATCGACCGTGGCCACTTCGATCTTCTGATCGAACGCGAACACCGCCGGAGACACCGTCCGCACCGAGAAAGTCAGGCGCGCATCCTGCGGCAGCTCATCCTGGTTGCTGAG
>Ga0070764_10001141_pt1 | contig 11396 bp, 8 predicted proteins | sample HubBroMetageWRM4_FD_67287 | JGI IMG/M metagenome (GOLD analysis project Ga0070764, IMG submission 67287) | Warmed soil microbial communities from the Hubbard Brook experimental Forest, New Hampshire - Hubbard Brook CCASE Soil Metagenome WRM 4 | ecosystem: Environmental > Terrestrial > Soil >... | reverse complement strand
CTCTTGAAGCGTCGGAGTGCATTCTCCAGAGATTCTCCCTCTTGAATGACAACTTCTGCCACGCGTATTCACCCCCGTTCCCCGTTGAATGTTAGATTGCACTGTGTGGGTTAGCACCAGTGTAGCCGGTTCACACCCGAACCGGCAATTGCCAAGTTCTTCTATCGCCCGCCCACCCGTAAGTCAAGGGGTAAATTGGCAAAGCCCCAAAAGCCTTCATATGTAACTCTCTAGTTATCATCAAGACGCTCACTTGTTCCCTACCGCCGGAAACGTAGCGTGGCAGTACCGGCGCTCCTGCGGTTGAATTGGTACGGGCTCCTGCCTCCCATGCGAGCGCAGTTGACGATGCCAGCGCCGGCCTCCGGCCAGATATTTGCTATGCCGCGGCATCGAATTTGCGTTCGCATTTGTAAATCGCCCGCGGTCACTTCCAGCCCGCTCGCACTTGCTGTTAGAATGTCCTCCGCCAGACCAGGACTTTCGGGAGGAACCTTCCCATGCCTCTGATGCGCAATGCACTTGCAGTCCTGCTGGCTGGAGGCCAGGGCGAACGCCTTTGGCCTCTCACTCGCGACCGCGCCAAGCCCGCCGTGCCCTTCGGCGGCATCTACCGCATCATCGACGTCACGCTTTCAAATTGCCTAAATAGCGACCTGCGCCGCGTTTTCGTGCTCACCCAGTACAAAGCTCTCAGCCTCAATCGCCACGTGCGTCGCGGCTGGTCTCTGCTCATGGGCCACGGCGATTTCATTGAAGTTCTCACGCCGCAGATGCGCGTCTCGCAACACTGGTATCAGGGCACTGCCGACGCCGTATATCAAAATATCTATTCCATCGGCTCCGAGCAATCCAACTTCGTATTCATTCTTTCCGGCGACCACATTTACAAAATGAATTATCAGAAGATGCTCGAGCAGCACGTCGAAGCTGGCGCCGATGTCACCGTCGCCACTTTCGAAGTCTCACCCGAGGAAGCCGCCGGAAGTTTTGGTGTGCTTGAAACCGATAAAGACTGGCGCATCGTCGGCTTCGAGGAAAAACCCGCCGACCCGAAGCGCTCGCGCATCCATCCGGAAAAAGTGAACGCCTCCATGGGCGTCTATCTTTTCAATACGCAGCTGCTCGTTCCCATCTTGATCGCCGACGCCGAAGACCCCACTTCCAAACACGATTTCGGCAAAGACATCATTCCGCGCATCATCGAAAAGCACCGCGTTTTTGCTTACAATTTCCGCGACGAAAATAAAAAGGAAGAATCATACTGGCGTGATGTCGGAACCGTCGAGGCCTACCATGAAGCCAACATGGACCTGGTCTCGGTCTCGCCGGTCTTCAACCTCTACGATAAAAGCTGGCCGCTGCATACCTGGCAGCAGCAATACCCGCCTGCGAAATTTGTTTTCGCCGATCCCTCGCGCATGGGCGTTGCTCTGGATTCCATCGTCGGCGCGGGCTCCATCATTTCCGGCGGACGCGTCACGAAATCGGTTCTCGGCCTCGACGTGCGCGTCAATAGCTACAGCGAAGTGGACCAGTGCATCATCTTCAATCATGTGATCGTCGGCCGCAGCTGCCGCATTCGCCGCGCCATAATTGACCGTCACGTAAGCCTGCCCGAAGGCACAGTAATCGGCTACGACGCCGAAGCCGACCGCTCCCGTTACTCCGTCACCGAACACGGCGTAGCAGTGGTAGTCCGTCCCGAATCCATGATCGAAGAACCCGAATAGCCTCGAATTGGCGTGCCGCGCTTTTCCTGCAAAGCCACACACCTGCCTATACGCCGTTGCCTTTCCGAACGCACGCGTCTCGCTGGCTGTTCCATTCTGCGCACGGTCAACCTCTACCCGCGACCGCCTGTGAGGGATCGCTTTTCGTTTTGTCCGCGCCGCCCCACCTCGCGGCCGCCTTCGGCAAGCCCCGCCGCAGCGTCAGAAACACCACCCATCCCCGTCTTGTACCACCCACCCCAAACCGTTTACGATGTTCGTCGCACAAATAACAACCAACTGCATAGGAGCGACATGTCTACGAAAATCACCAAAATCCTAGGCCGCGAAATAATCGATTCCCGCGGCAATCCCACCGTCGAAGCCGACGTCCACGTCGAGGGCGGCGCTGTCGGCCGCGCAGCCGTCCCTTCCGGCGCATCCACCGGTGAACACGAAGCCAATGAACTCCGCGACAACGATAAATCGCGCTACCTCGGCAAAGGCGTCCTGAAAGCCGTCGGCCACGTGAATGCCGAAATCGCAAAAGCCGTTACCGGACTCGACGCGGCCGAACAACAAACTCTCGATCGCAAAATGATTGACGCCGACGGCACACCCAACAAATCGAGTTTCGGCGCGAACGCGATCCTCGCCGTCTCCATGGCCGCCGCCCGCGCCGCTGCCGCGCAGCTCGATCTGCCGCTCTACCAGTACCTCGCACGCTATTCCAGCGACAAATCCGCCAACACGCTTCCAGTCCCCATGATGAACATCGTCAATGGCGGCGCCCACGCCGATAATTCCGTGGACGTGCAGGAATTCATGGTCATGCCGGTCGGCGCGCCCAATTTCCGTGAAGCGCTCCGCTGGGGCGTCGAAGTTTTCCATCAGCTGAAATCGGTGTTGAAGAAAAACGGCTACTCCACCGCCGTCGGCGATGAAGGCGGCTTCGCGCCCAACCTAAAATCCAACGAAGAGGCTCTTGAACGCGTGCTCGAAGCCATCACCGCCGCAGGCTACAAGCCCGGCGAGCAAATCGCCATCGCCCTCGACCCCGCCTCGAGCGAATTCTACGACCGCGCCACAAAAAAATACGTCTTCAAGAAGTCCGACAAATCGGCGCGCACATCACAAGAGATGGTGAAATTCTGGGAAGCGTGGGCCGCAAAATATCCCATCGTCTCCATCGAAGACGGCCTCTCCGAAGACGATTGGGACGGCTGGAAAATCATCACGCGCGATCTGGGCAAAAAAATCCAGCTCGTCGGCGACGATGTTTTCGTCACCAACCCGAAAATTTTCGCCCGCGGCATCTCCGAGGGCATCGGCAACGCCATCCTGATCAAGCTGAATCAGATCGGGACGGTGAGCGAGACGATGGAAGCCGTCGCGATGGCGCGCAAAGCAAATTATGCCGCCATCGTCTCCCACCGCAGCGGCGAAACCGAAGACACCTTCCTCGCCGATTTCGTCGTCGCCATGGGCACCGGCCAAATTAAAACCGGCTCCGCCTCCCGCACCGACCGCATCGCCAAATACAATCAACTCCTGCGCATCGAGGAAGCCCTGGGCAGCGCCGCCCGCTTCCCCGGGCGCAAGGCGTTGCGCCCCTAAACCCAGACGATTTCGCAGCACAGGTCCCAGTATCGGAATCCGGAGGAGGCGCGCACATGAATGATTTCGCGGCAACGTACGAACCGACCTCGGACGAAAAAACGATGGCGACACTCGCGCAGGTCCTGCAACTGGTCGGGTGGTGGATCGCGCCGCTGATCATCTACCTCATCAGGCGCGAATCGAAATTTGTCGCCTTCCACGCCATGCAGGCGCTGTTGTGGCAAATTCTCGTGATGATCTGGTGGTTCGGCACGATGATCGTGTGGTTCGGCGTAATTTTCACCACGATGATTTCGCATGCGGGAAAAGCCGCGGCGAACAATCTTCCGCCGCTCGGCTTCTTTCTGGGTGCTGCTGCGATTTGGCTCGTCGCAATGGCGGTCGTGGGCTTGAATCTGTTCGTCGGCATCTACTACGGCATTAAAGCCGGGCACGGCGAATGGGCAGCTTACCCGATCATCGGGCGCATGGCTCACCGCATCGTCGGTGCATGACCTCGCGTGATTTATTTCGATAAGGTATTCTGAACCGCGACATGACCCCACAGAATAAACGCCCGAAACCCATCGTCCTGACCGTCCTCGACGGCTGGGGCTATCGCGCCGAAACCAAAGGCAACGCCATTGCCCTCGCGCGCAAACCAAATTACGATCGTCTGCTGAAAGAATTCCCCAACTCGCTCATCCACACTTCCGGTCCTGCCGTTGGCCTCCCCGACGGACAGATGGGCAATAGCGAAGTCGGCCACTTGAATATCGGCGCAGGACGCATCGTGCACATGGACATCACGCGCATCGACCAGCTCATCGCCAGCGGCGAATTCCAGCGCCAGCCTCTGCTCGGCGGCGCCATGGAACGCGGCCGCGCGCATCAACTCCATCTGCTCGGCCTCCTTAGCGATGGCGGCGTGCACTCCCACATCGAACATCTCTACGCTCTACTCCGCATGGCCCGCGAAAATAAGGTCGCGCGCGTCTTCGTCCACTGCTTCATGGACGGACGCGACACCCCACCCAACAGCGGCATCCGTTTTCTCCAAGCTCTCGAAAAGAAAATGCGCGAATACGGCGTGGGTGAGATCGCCACGGTAGTCGGCCGTTACTACGCCATGGATCGCGACAATCGCTGGGACCGCATCGAAAAATCCTATCGCGCCATGACTCATGGCGAAGCCGATGCAAGATTCGCCGACCCCCTTGCCGCCATTCGCGCGAGCTACGAAAAAGGCGTCACCGACGAATTCGTGGTACCCGCCGTAATCACCACCGAACCCGCGCCCGGAAAACCGGCCATCCCGCGCGGCGTAATCCGGGACGACGATGCCGTGATCTTCTTCAACTTCCGCGCCGACCGCGCCCGCGAAACCACGCGCGCCCTGGTCGAACCTGGCTTCAAGGAATTCACTGACGCCGCGCGACCCAAAAATCTCTTCTTCGCAGCCACCACGCAATATGACAAGGCGTGGCCCTGGCTGCGCTACCTGATCGCGCCCGAAAAGCTGGAAGAAATCCTCGCCAATGTTTTTGCCGAGCAGAGCTACAAAAACCTACGCGTAGCCGAAACCGAAAAATACGCGCACGTCACGTACTTCTTCAATGGCGGAGTGGAGAAACCATTCCCAGGAGAAGAACGCGTAGTAGTCCCGTCTCAGAAAGTGCCCACTTACGATCTAAAACCGGAAATGTCCGCCGCGGGCGTCGCCGACACCGTAATCCACGCCATCGAAAAAGGAAGCTTCGACGCCATCATCATGAATTTCGCAAACGCCGACATGGTTGGCCATTCCGGCAACCTCGAAGCGACAGTCAAAGCCGTAGAAACCGTCGACGAATGCATCGGCAGAATTTTTCAATCTCTCAGGCCGCGCGGCGGCGCCTGGATCATCACCGCTGACCACGGCAACGCTGAAACCATGATCGACCCCGCGACGGGCGGCGCCCACACTTATCACACGACAAATCCCGTCCCCTTCATCCTGCTCACAGAAAACGGCCGCACCCAACTGACTCCCGGAGGCTCCCTCCGCGACATCGCCCCCACGCTGCTAGGTGTCCTGGGAGTTCCCGAGCCCCCGGAAATGTCTGGCCGCGACCTCCGCGTCCCCCAAAAATAACGCGCCTCTTGCTGAACCCGCGATAGCGGCTGAAGGATCTGCCTTCGATTTCGGCCCGGCACCAATCTAATTCCCCGTCACTGGCTTCGGCGATGTATACCACTCCCGCGCATTCACCACGATCTTCTTCTTGTGCCCCTTCTTGTCCAACGTCGTAAACGGATTGCCCTCGTTATCCAATATCTCCACCTTCAGCTTGTGCACCTTTCCATCCGGCGGAGTGGAAGGCGTAAATCCAATCGTGTACTGATTGCGCAGAAAAATCGCCACGGAATTGAAGATGTCGTTCATTTCCCCTTCAAACCGAGGAAACCAAGCCCACCCGCCCGTCATCTCCGCAAAGGTCTTCAACTGGTTTTCCGCCTGCAAATAATTCACGCTGGCGAATTCCGGACCCGTCATGCTTTTTTCGTGAATTCCCATCGCATCCAGAGCCCCACCCATCCCCACGCAGAAAATCGTCACATCCGTTTCCTTCAGCGGCTTAAAAGTCTGGTCCAAGGTGTGTTTGCTGAAAGTGTCGTAACCGGAAGCGATGATCAAAATGGACCGCTTCCCTTTCACATCCCGCAGCTGGTCCAGCGTCTCCAGCGTGGCGTCAAACAAATTCGCCTCGCTGAAATCCGGAAAATAAAGTTGCGCCACTTCCTGCGCCACCGCACGCTTGTCCTGCGTGAAGTCGGACACCATAGTCGTCTTCAAATCGAAAGTCTTGAACGCCACCCAGTCCTTCTGGTTTAGATGATCCAGAAAATTGTAAGCCCACATCTTCCCGCGATATCCAAAGTAACTTCCCATGCGCCGGCTGAATTCCATCAGGACCACAATCGTGATCGGCGCTTCGCTCGCTCCAAAGTTGCTGATCTGCTGCGGCTGGCCGTCATCCAGCACGCGGAAATTCTGTTTCTGCAAGCCGGTTATGATGTTCCCTTCCGCATCCGTCACCACCGCGTCGATATTCACCACGTTCGATTGCACCGCAATCGTCACCTGCGGCGCTTGCGCCTGCGGCTTCCCCGCTTCCGACGGCTGCTGCTGCCCCGTCGGCTGCTTCGGCGCTGCGCCGGGCTGTTGCGCTGGCGCGGGCGTTACCGGCCCTTCCTGCTGCCGCGCGTAAGAGGTCAACGTCCCCGGCGGCACACCTAGCGCCACAATTAAAATCCCCAACAGCGCCACTCGCATCCATGTCTTCAATTTCGCGCTCCCCTCGTTTCCCGACTCGCCCAACTGCGCCCGGTCGTACCCGCTGCACTCATTCGCCACTAAGATGCGTCCAGGCGCCCTTGAGATGGTCCGCCATCTCGGCGCATTCTGCCGCAATTGCTATCCAGAAAACGCCTCGCGTCTGCCTCCCCAGGCCATATCCACCAGCATGATAGTATGAATTGGTCTTCTGCTCTGCGAATGAATTTCACTTTCTGGGGGGAAATCCAGGATGGCGCGCGCGCGCATTCCGTCACCGATTCTTGTCCTTATAGCACTCCTTTTTACTGTCACAGCTGATCAAGCACAGTCCGTTCCCACATCGCCGCAATATTCGCCCGCTGCAGGCCCGTCGCTCACGCAAATTCAAACTGACGCGCTCGGCTGGCTGCAAGGGCTGCTGCGCATCGACACCACCAATCCCCCAGGCAACGAGCTGGTAGCCGCCAAATACATCGCCGCCATTCTCACCAAAGAGGGCATCCCCTCTGAAATCTTCGAAAGCACACCCGGCCGCGGATTCATCGTCGCCCGCCTTTCTGCGAGCGCCGTGCCTGATCCTTCCCGCGCCCTCCTGTTGATGGCGCATCTGGACATAGTCGGCGTCGACAAATCCAAATGGACCCAAGATCCCTTCGCCGCAAGCATAAAAGACGGCTACCTCTACGGCCGCGGCGCCCTTGACGACAAAGGCATGCTCGCCGCCAATCTCGCGGTCTTTATCGAACTCAAACGCTCCGGCGCGCGCCTCAACCGCGACGTCATCTTTCTCGCCGAAGGCGACGAAGAATCTTACGGCACGAACGGCGTGATCTTCGCCGTTGATAAACACTGGGACAAAATTGCATCCGGCTTCGCCATCAACGAAGGCGGCCACATTTTCGCCAAGGACGGCAAGCCGCAGTATGCCGCCGTGGAGGTCAGTCAAAAAGTTCCCGCGAACGTGGACGTCATCGCCAAGGGCACGTCCGGCCACGCCTCCATGCCGCGCAAGGACAATCCCGTCACCCACCTCGCGGCAGCCATCGAGAAAATCGGCAGCTACGAAGGCCCCTCACAATTTAATTCCGTAACGCGCGCTTATTTTCAGGCCATCGCTCCGCTGCAGGATGAGGAAACGGGCAAGTGGATGCGCTCGCTCGACACCTCCGACCGCGGTGAACACGCGGCCAAGGTGATCTCGAATGATAGCCCGCTGTGGAACGCAATGCTGCGCGATACTGTTTCGCCCACCGTCTTGCAAGCCGGGGTTCGCGCGAATGTGATTCCCTCGGAGGCGCGCGGCATCATCAACGTCCGCCTGCTCCCGGGAAACCAGCTCGCTCCGCTGCTTGCCAAGTTCCAGCAACTCATAAACGATCCGGCCATCCGCTTCGAGCCCGAGCTGCCCTTGTCCGAAACCGCTCCTTCGTCCTCGCTCACTTCCGATTTCTACAACACGATCTCCAGCGTTACGGCCAAAACTTATCCCGGCATCCCGGTCATTCCATTCATGTCTCCAGGCTACACCGACTCTACCTCGCTGCGTTTGCGCAACGTGCAAGCCTACGGCCTGCTTCCCTTCGCGCTCAGCGAAGATGATTTATCCCGTTTCCATGGAGACAACGAACGCATCTCTCTGGATTCTTTTCACAAGGGAGTTGAATTTCTCTTCGCAATCGTAAATGATTTCTCGGTGACCAAATAATCGTGATTAATCCACGCAGAGCAAAAATAGTCTGTACCCTGGGCCCTGTCACCTCCTCGTACAACATGATCGAGAAGCTGGTGCACGCCGGCATGGACGTCGCCCGCTTGAATTTTTCCCACGGCTCGCATGAAGACCGCGTGCGCATGGTCGCCTCCCTGCGCCGCGCTTCCGCACGCTACGAAAAACCCATTGGCGTCCTCGCCGATCTGCAGGGCCCGAAAATCCGCACTGGCAAGCTCGTTGCCGGCAAAGCCGTACGCCTGCGCTTCGGCCAGCGCTTCACCATCACCACGCGGAACATTACTGGCACCGAAGAAGGCGTCAGCACCACCTTTCGTGCGCTGCCCGAATCCGTGCATAAGGGCGACCGCATTCTGCTGAGCGACGGAGACATCGCACTGCGCGTTCTCTCCACCCGCGGCCAGGACGTGCTCACCCAGGTCGAGAACCCCGGGGACCTCGGCGAGCACAAAGGCATCAATCTTCCCGGCATTAAGCTCAATATCCCTTCGATGACCGCCAAAGATCGCAAGGACTTGCAGTCGGCCCTCGCCATCGGCGCCGATTATCTGGCGCTCAGTTTCGTGCGCACTGCTAGGGACGTGCGCGCCGCTAAATACGCCATCGCGCGCGCCGGAAAAGATACGCCGGTGATCGCCAAGCTCGAAAAGCCGGAGGCCATTGACAATCTCGATGAAATTCTGGCCATCGCCGATGGCGTGATGGTCGCGCGCGGCGATCTGGGCGTGGAAATGAGCCCGGAAAAAGTTCCCGTGGTGCAAAAGCAAATCATCCTGAAAGCTCGCAACGCGCTGATCCCCGTAATCACCGCCACGCAAATGCTCGATTCCATGCAAAAAAATCCGCGACCCACGCGCGCCGAAGCTTCCGACGTCGCCAACGCCATCTTCGACGGCAGCGATGCCCTCATGCTTTCCGGTGAAACCGCCGCCGGCCTTTATCCTCTGGAATCCGTCATGATGATGGACCGCATTATCCGCGAAGCCGAAGCCAGCGTCACCCAATTGCCGCGCCCCGCGCGCTCCGGCAATCTGCAAATCAATGAAGTGATAGCCGAAGCCATCTGCCACGCCGCCGAGGAATTGCACCTCAGAGTCGTGGCCGTTTTCACGGAGAAAGGTTCGTCCGCGGGCCTGGTCTCGAAGTATCGCCCACGCGCTCCCATCGTCGCCTTTTCCCCAGTCCAGGAAACGCGCCGCCGTCTCGCGCTCTTCTGGGGCGTCCTGCCGCGCAGCATGGGCGCCGTCCATGACATCGACAAGCTAGCCGCCACCGCCGAAAAACGACTCCTCGAAGAAAAACTGGTAAAGCGCGGTGACATCATCGGCGTAGTAGCCGGCACCCCCATCGGCACCACAGGCTCGACCAATCTAATGCGCCTGCTCCGCATCGGCGGCTAGCATCACGTTTTTCGCAGCGCCGGCATTCCGCGGGCTCAGTCAACGCTCTCGCTGTCGTTCCGACGCCACTATCCGATTCGCCCCCCTCTTGAGCGGAGCGACGGCTCTCTCTTGCGATCGCCTTTCTCTGAGCACACCGCACCTGCGACGATGCAGCCAGCATCGTCATCCTGAGAGGCTGTGACTTTCTTGTTTTCTCGCAAAAGGCTGGGCTGAACGACGATGAACTTGGACACGAAAAAATCGCCGTTTGGCAATTTCGTCGCATCCTGTGAGGGCCGCGTCTTTGCCTCAAGCCGTGTTAGGTCTTGTGGCCTGGTCACGCACACCACTGCGCCCACGTGAAATGCCGTTGGAATCCCGCACCCGAGCGGATGCGCCCCGACAGAAAACCCCTAGTTCACCCAACTATCCGGATTAGAAGGCGGTTTGTCCTGATGATCCCGCACGTAAACCTCAAATTTCCTCTTCAACCTTCTCCTCTTCCAATCCGAAAAATAATTCCGCACGCTGTATCCATAAGACCCGCGCCGCAGATAAATGTATCCCACCAGCATCCCGCCCAGGTGGCACACATGGCTCACATTGTCGCCCGAGACTCCGATCGTGCTAAAAAATTCAATCGCGCCCATCACAATCACAAACACGCGCATGGACACCGTCACAGGCAGCGGAAATACCCACACCTGCCGGTGCGGCATTATCATCGCCACAGCCAGTAGCACGCCGTAAATCGCACCCGAAGCTCCGATCGTAGGCACCAACGCGGTGCCGCGGCCGTGCGGGTCCAGCAACAGCTTCACAATGATGTCCACAATGCCTGCGCCAACTCCACAAACGAAGAAGTACGTGTAAAACTTGCGGCTGCCCCAGGCCCGCTCCAAATCTGCGCCGAACATTGCCAGGTATAAAAGATTGAACAGAATGTGCAGAATTCCACCGTGCAGGAAAATATACGTGAATGGCTGCCAGATCCGGAATCCGAACACTGCAGCGTAGGGAACCAGCCCCAGCCCCAATGTCCAAAATCGCACGCCGGCCTCGTGGAAAAGTAAGGCCGACAGTTCTTGCAGGAGGAAAACAGAGACGCAAGCAATGCAAATCGTCTTAATCGCGGGCGGGAAATAACTCCCGATGTCGAACATGTACCCGCCGCCGCCGCGCGAAATAGATCTCACAGCTCACAAGTCTAAAGGCTCGACGCGCGAGAGTCAAAGCGGCCCGGGGAAAGGTTACAGAGCGGGGAAAAGTGATACACCCCTCGGCATCGTCGATCTGGATTTCCGATTCATTGCGAACGGCCGGGAGAAAATTCCGACGATCCGCGCGTGCGTTGCCGGTGGTGGTTGGCGACGGGGGATTTCGACGGGGTTCAATTGCGTGAGAGTTTTGTTTTTATTGCGAGGGTAATTTCAGCGGCGAAGACAGGGGGACCGTTCAACGACGTTAAATACTCGCTGGGACCATTTAACGGTGAACCGAGCTATTTCACAGGATCAGAGGATGTTGAAATCAGAGGCTGATTCCCCGGTGAGAGTGCATTTCTATCTTCCGTGTTGCAGTGGTTTGCGCCGAAAGTAATAACCATGAAATTCGTCGTCCTGGTTCTGCACGGTATTTTACAGTCCTGCGATTTC
>Ga0070764_10001139_pt1 | contig 11402 bp, 9 predicted proteins | sample HubBroMetageWRM4_FD_67287 | JGI IMG/M metagenome (GOLD analysis project Ga0070764, IMG submission 67287) | Warmed soil microbial communities from the Hubbard Brook experimental Forest, New Hampshire - Hubbard Brook CCASE Soil Metagenome WRM 4 | ecosystem: Environmental > Terrestrial > Soil >... | reverse complement strand
CCCCGCCCCACCGACAGGCAAGCCGCCGGCCGCGAAGCCGCCGGCCGCGAAGCCGCCGGCCGCGAAGCCATCGGCCACAAAGCCGCCCGCCGCCGGGCCGCTGACCGGCCCGCTTCCGGCCGGATTCGCAGGCAGGCTGAACCTGACTGTCACGCTGCCCACCCTGCTCGACCTGGCCGACCGGCCCGGGGAGGCCGGCATGCTTGGTCCCATCGACCCCTGGCTGGCTCGCGACCTGGCCCACGCCGCCGCCCTCCACCCCAAAACCACCTGGTGCCTCACCGTCACCGACAGCAGCGGCCACGCCATCGGTCACGGCTGTGCCAGACCCGCACCAAAAGACCCCAGAACACCTGGCACGAAACAGCAGAAACCGAGTTCGCCGACCGGTCCGGATCCTCCCGGAGGCATCCAGCCCCGGGCCTGCCGCCCAGCCTCACCCACAGCACCAGACCCCTGGAGCCCCAACAGACCCGGCTTCTCCTTCACCGCCATTGACGAGCATGGCCCGCCGGGCGGCTACGGGACCTGGCGGCTGTCCACCGGCATCCCAGGACAACGAGACCTGGTATTCACCCTCGGCCCGGTCGCCACCGACGAGTGCGATCACAGGCACGAGGCTCCCGGCCACGACCCCGGCGTCCTGCTCCGCCACCTCACCGAGGTCCGGCACGCCACATGTACCGCCCCGACCTGCCGAAGACCAGCCTCCCGCTGCGATTTCGAACACAACATCCCATTCGAGACGGGTGGCCGAACGTGTATGTGTAACGGCGGTCCGAAGTGCAGGTATCACCATCGGCTCAAGCAGGACCCGCGCTGGAAGGTCGAGCAACCCGCCCCGGCGATCATCCGCTGGAGGACGCCCGCCGGCCGCCTTTACAGCACCGAGCCCACGCGCTACCCGACCTGAAAAGGGCGGGCAAGGCACGCGGGCACGGCTCCCCAGCACCGTCCAAACAGTTAAAAAAAGCGTAAAAATGCCTGGTCAGATCGGCTCATCAGGGAACTCTTGTGGCCAAGCGCACGATTGAGGCCACACAATGACGGCATGACCGGTTCTCTCGTGGCGACCGACACGACTCCCCGCGGCGATCCAACCGCCCGCGGTGACGTGCCCGTCCGCGGAACCATAAGCGGAACAACCATCAACGACACACCGCCGCTGCTGACCGTCACCGGGCTGAGCCTGAGCTACGGCCCGGTGCGCGCCCTGGACGGCGTCAACCTGAGCCTGAAAGCCGGCGAACTCGTCGCCCTGGCGGGAGAGAACGGCGCGGGCAAGACCACCCTGGTCCGCTGCATCGCCGGCGACGTGGTCCCGGCGAGCGGCGAGATCTTCCTCTCCGGCCGGCGGCTGCCGAACGACCCCGCCGGGGCGGCCAAGCACGGCATCGCGGTCGTCTGGCAGGACCTGGCCCTGTGCGACAACCTGGACGTCGCGGCAAACATCATGCTCGGCCGCGAATCCAGGCGGCTGATGATGTCCGAGACGCGCTTCCACGCCACGGCCGCCGAACTCCTAGCGAGCCTCAACATCCCCCTCAAGGACACCGCCCGCAGCGTACGGTCGCTGTCCGGCGGGCAACGGCAAATGGTCGCGGTGGCCCGCGCCATGGGCCGCAGGCCGCGGCTGCTGGTGCTTGACGAGCCCACCGCCGCGCTTGGCGTGAAGGAGTCGGCCCAGGTCGAGGAGCTGATCCTGAGGCTGCGCGCGCAGGGAACAACGATCCTGCTCGCCTGCCACGACATCGATCAGATGTTCCGGCTCGCCGATCGCATCGTGGTGCTGCGGCAGGGCCGGGTCGTCGCCGACCTGCCCCCGTCGGAGACGCACCCCGACGACGTGGTGGCGCTGCTGTCCGGCCAGCAGGTCGACTCCTCCGCCCGGCGCCAGCTCACCAGGCTGCACGGCCTCACCGACCGGCTGGTCAGCGCCGACCGCTCCTCCAGCCTGTCGATGATCCTGTCGGCGCTGGGCCAGGCGCTGGGCAGCGAGTGGCTGTGCATTCACCTCGTCTCCGACCGGCACCTGGGCCCCGAAAGGCACCTGCTATGCGCCGCGTCGCTGGGGTTCGCGCAAGGCCAGCTCGACCCGTGGGCACGGCTGCCGTTCGGGCCCGCGGGCGGCCCGCCGGGCATGGCCGCGGCGGACGAGCGGCCGGTCGTCGCCGACAACGTCCGCATCGGCCCGGTCTGGCGGAACATCCGCGACCTGGCCAAGGGCGCCAAGGTGGCCAGCTCGTGGTCGGTACCCGTGCTCGGACCCAGTGGGCTAAGCGGGGTCATCACGGTGTTCCGCGCCCAGCACGGCGCGCCGGAGCGGGACGAGCTGGCCCTGGTCAACGTCTACGCCGGCTACGCCGCGAGCGCCATCGAGCGCGACCGCCTGCTGGACCAGGTGACCACAAGGAACCGGGTCCTCGAGACGATCAGGGAGATGCTGGAGACGCTGGCCGGGCCCGTCCCCGTCGCCGAGGGACTCGTCATCGCGGTCCAGTCGCTGCGCCGTGGCCTGCAGGCCGAGGAGGTGGCCCTGCTCACTCAGCCCGCCGGCCAGCCGGGCACGGCGGCCTGCTGGCGCGCCTACGCCGGCCCGCACGGCACCGAATCCGCCACCACGTCGCTAGCGGCCATGGCGCAGAACGCGCTGTCCAGTGCGCTGCCCGACGGCGTCGCCCGCGAACTGCACATCAGCCGGAGGCACCGGGTCCGGGCGGTCGCCTTCCTCGAGGCAGGCGGCCTTACCGTGCTGCTCGCGAGCTGGCGCCGGGTGCCGCCGACCAAGGAGGAGACGTCGCTGCTAGAGGACGCGGCGCACTCGCTGCGGCTCGCGCTGGAACGCGATGAGGCGGGTCGCGCGCACCAGGAGACGGCGGCGCTGCGTCGTTCGCAGGAGTTGCAACGCGGCTTCCTGTCCCGGCTGAGCCACGAGCTGCGCACCCCGCTGACGGCCATCAGGGGATACGCGTCCAGCCTCATGCAGCCGGACGTGACCTGGGACGGCGACTCCCAGCAGCGGTTCCTCGCCCGGATCGCCGCCGAGTCGGCGCGCCTCGGCCGGCTGGTCGATGACCTGCTCGACTTCTCCGCCATCGAATCGGGCATCATGCGGCTGCAGCGCGACTGGTGCGACATCACGCTGGTGCTCGAGGCGGCTATCGCCTGCCTGCCGCAGGAACACGCGGCCTCGGTGCAGCTGACCTGCGACAGCAACCTCCCCGTGGTGTGGGCCGACCACGACCGCATGGAGCAGGTCTTCGTGAACCTGCTCAACAACGCGTTCGGTCACAACCCGCCAGGCACCAGGGTCGGCGTGATAGCCACACTCGAACAGCAGGCGTCGCAGGTGGCTATCAGCGTCCTTGATGACGGCATAGGCATGCCGTCGACCCGCAACGGGAGCAGCCCGGGGAAGACCGCTGGCGCCGGGCTCGGACTGTCCATCTCGAAGGGGATCGTACAAGCCCACGACGGCCGGTTCGAGGTGACCACAGGAAGCGATACCAGGGGCACTTGCTTCACCGTGTACCTACCGGTCGAGGCTGAAGTGCTGGATCCGGTGCCAACAAGGGAGAGCCTATGACGACCGAAGCCGCCCGCAAGACCTGTGCCCTGGTGGTGGAGGACGATCCCAACATCGTCGACCTCATCAGGTCCAACTTGGCGGTCCGCGGCTTCGACACGGTCGTCTCCGTCGACGGCATGCGCGCCCTCCAGCTGCTAGAGACCGAGGACCCGGACATCGTGCTGCTCGACCTGATGCTGCCCGAGGCCGACGGCTTCGAGCTGTGCCGCCAGATCCGCGAGCGATCGCCTGTCGCCATCATCGTGGTGTCGGCCCGCGGCGGCGAGCGGGACAAGGTGACGGCGCTGCACATGGGCGCCGACGACTACATGACCAAGCCGTTCAGCATCGAGGAATTGCTCGCCAGGATCACCGCGACGCTGCGCAGGACCCGGCCCGCCGCGCCGACCGAGCAGGCTCCTCAGGTTATTGTCGTCGGGGACATCGTGATCGACCTGGGCCTGCAGCAGGTGTGCCGCAACGGCCAGCCGATCCACCTGACCCCGACCGAGTTCGCCCTGCTCCGCGAGCTCGCCGTCAACCGGGGCAAGCTGCTGACCCACGCCCACCTGCTGCGCCGGGTCTGGGGCCACGGCTACGAGACCGAGACCGAGTACCTGCGGGTCTACGTGCGCCGGCTGCGGGCCAAGCTCGAGGCGGAGGACAGCGCCCCGCTCATCCTCACCCAGCCCCGGGCCGGGTACCGCCTGGCCCCCGAGTAAACCCGGATAACAATTCAGTTACGCCTGAACTGGCCGTTAACGGTATATTTACGGGCCGGTGCCGATGTTAAGGCCACGTTAATTCCGGAAACTCTATTGTGACACCTAAGACGCCAAGGCTGCAGGCTCGCCAGGCATGCGGTGGCATGTTTGGATGTGGTGTTGCCATTCGTTTACGCGAGGTGGTAGGTAATGATTCGGATGGCCGTCCGTCGAACGTCCTGCTGACGGGAGGACTGGCGGCCTTCGATGCCTAATGTCTGATGATCTAGCGTTTTCCGCAAAGGACACCCCTATGGTGTCCCCCGTCGGCTTTTTCCGGTGCATTCGGGCGAAAGGGGTATGGGGATGGGACTGGGTAACAGAAGTGAGGGAGGTTGGCACTCCCGTTCGCAAAGCCACGGACGCTTCCGCCGGCCGGGCTGGGTGGCTGTGGCGGCGGTCGCTGCCCTGACGGCGGCCGCGGGCTGCAGCTCTTCGGGCTCGTCAGGCTCATCGGGCTCGACATCGAGCGGCTCGAACACGATTCCAGCGGGGCTGAGCATCAGCACCTTTAACGTCAACATCGATTCGACGATGTCGAAGTTCAAGCCGCTGGCCGAGTTCGCCACCAAGGGAGCCGACAGCCTGCAGGTGGGGGTGATCCTGCCCGACACCACGTCGTCGACACGGTACGTCGACTTCGACCAGCCGTACCTGAACGATGCCTTTGCCGACGCCGGGTATACCCAGGCGCAGTACCGGATCGACAACGCGCAGGGAAGCGACGCGACCGAGCTAGACGATGCCACCGCCGACATCAACCTGGGCGCCAAGGTCCTCATCATGGACCCGCTCGACGGCCCGACCGGCGTGGCGATCGCGAAGCTTGCCGAGTCCAAGGGCGTCACCCTGATCAGCTACGACCGCGCCACCTTCCAGGGCACGAACACCTACTACGTCAGCTTCAACAACACGCTCGTAGGCCAGCTGATCGGCCGGGGCTTCGAGGCCTGCGTACAGTCCTGGGGGATCTCCAAGCCTCAGGTCTTCGTCCTGAACGGCGGCGAGGACACCGACCCCAACGCCATCTCCTTTGCCGAGGGTTACAACGGGGTGGTCTGGAGCCAGGCGGCCAAGTCAGTCAGCGCGGGCGCGACCAACAGCCTCGGCTACTCGCTGATCGGCGAGAACTTCGCCCCTGGGTGGGACAACACCAAGGGCGGCACCATCTTCCAGCAGGAGTACACCGCCCACCCGAAGATCAACGCCACCATCGAGGCCAATGACGGGCTCTCCAACGCGGTGATCACTGACCTCAAGTCGGACGGGGTCAAGCCCAACAAGGTGCCGACCACCGGGCAGGACGCCACGGCCCAGGGCATGGCCTGGATCCTCGAGGGCTACCAGTGCGGCTCCGTGTACAAGGCCGTCTACAAGGAGGCCCAGGACGCCGTGGCCATGGCCACGATCCTGCTGGCCGGCGACAAGCCGCCGGCGAGTCTGCTGAACGGTTCGACCGTCGACCCGGCCGACTCGACCATCACCGAGCCGGCGTCCCTGCTGACCCCGGTGTGGGTGACCAAGGCCAACATGGAGACGACAGTGGTCAAGGACGGCTTCGACCCAGCCTCGGCCATCTGCGCGATCGCGGGTGCGGCCCTCTGCACCGCGGACGGCATCCAGTGACCATCTGACCTGGGGAACCTCGACGGGTTTTCGTCGAACGCTCCTCCCCAGCTGCGGTTGGCGGGCCCCCCGGCAGGACGGGCCCGCCAACCCCGCCCTGGTGAGATGGTTGTGCCCAGCCCGAACCGGCGGGAGGGGCTGGAAAGAAGGAGCGCAGCTATGCTCTGCAGGGTGCCGGGATACCCGGGCGGCGGGAGCCCAACCTGGGCAAGGCTACTGACGGGGTCTTCAAGATGACTGAGATGAACGAGGCCCCGAAAGGCGCGAGCAGCGACGGGGACGGGGCGGAACCCCTCCTGAAGCTGCGGGGCATCGACAAGCACTTCGGGCCGGTTCAGGCGCTCTACGGGGTGAACCTGGACCTGCCCGCAGGCCAGGTGACCGGCCTGTGCGGGGACAACGGCGCCGGGAAATCGGTGCTCACCCGCACCATCGCCGGCGTGCACCAGCCGGACGCCGGTCAGATCTACTTCGAGGGACGACCGGTACACATCCGGAGCGCCAGGGACGCCGCCGCGCTGGGGATCGAGACCGTCTACCAGGATCTGGCGCTGGCCGACAACCTGGACATCGTCCAGAACATGTTCCTCGGCCGGGAGCGCCTGCGCCACGGCCTGCTGGACGAGGATTCGATGGAAAAGCAGGCGGCGCAGACCCTGAGCACCTTGCGGGTCACCACGGTGCGCTCGATCCGGCAGCCGGTGGCCTCGCTCTCCGGAGGTCAGCGGCAGTCGGTTGCGGTCGCCAAGGCGGTGATGTGGAACTCCAAGCTGGTGCTGCTTGACGAGCCCACCGCCGCCCTCGGAGTGGTGCAGACCCGGTCGGTGCTGGACCTGATCGAACGCCTCCGCGACCGCGGGCTGGCGGTGATGGTGGTCTCCCACAACCTGAACGACGTCTTCGAGGTCGCGGACCGGATCGCGGTGCTGTACCTGGGGCGGATGGTGGCCGAGGGGCCGGCCGCGGACTTCGACCGGCAGAGCGTCGTGGAGTACATGACGACGGGTACTTCCAGCGGGCGGCCGTTCCAGCCCGCCGGATCCGCCAGTGGCGAGGGCTGAGCCCATGGCCAGGATCGGAAAGTCCCCGTGACCGCGGACCCCGGCGAGACACCGACCGGGACGGCTAAGCCCCAGGCGGTCGACCTCACCCTGGACGCCAAGGTCGCCGCGGCCGACCTCCCACCCGAGCTCGTCGCCCAGTCGCTGCGCCAGTACCTCCGGGCCTCGTGGCTCCGGATCCGCAGTGGCAACAGCGGTGTCCTGCCCGTGATCCTGGCCATCGTGGTAGTGGCCGTCGTCTTCCAGATCGTCACCCCCGAGCACGCCTTCCTGCGGCCAAGCAACCTCGTGTACATCTTCGGGCTGAGCACCGTGTACATGGTGCTGGCGATGGCCGAGACAGTGGTCCTGCTCCTCGCGGAGGTCGACCTCTCGGTCGGCGCGGTCGCGCTGATCGGCGGGGTGATCGCCTTCAAGCTGGTCCAGCAGCCCGGGCCCGACTGGCCGTGGTGGGCAGCGATACTCGCCGCGCTCGCCTGCTGCGGCGTGATCGGCGCTCTCCAAGGGGCGATGACCGCCCTGCTCAGGATCCCGTCCTTCGTCGTGACCCTTGGCGGGTTCCTGCTTTTCTCGGGAATCCTCATCGTCATCCTCGGCGGGGCCGACGCCACCGTGAGCGTCAGCACCTCGGTGCCCAACCAGCGCGTCATCTATTACATGGTCCAGGGGCTGACATCCCCCGTCGTCGACTGGGTAGCCCTGGCTGTGGTGGTCGGGGCCGCAGGCACGTCCCTGTGGCTACGCGCGGCCGGGAGGCGACGCCAAGGCCTGGCGGCTCCGCCGGCAAGCCTGACGGCGATCAGGATCGCGCTGGTGGCGCTCATCGGGGCAGCCGTGGTGCTCATCTGCACCGTCAACCGCGGAACCGCCATCGTGACGGTGGAGGGAGTCCCGTGGGTGATCCCGATCGTCCTCGTCCTGCTGGGCGCCTGGACGCTCGTCCTCCAGCGGACCCGCTTCGGCCGTTACGTCTATGCCATCGGCGGCAACCCCGAAGCGGCCCGCCGCGCCGGCGTCAGCCTCGCCGCCATCCGCATCTGGGCCTTCGCGTTGTGCGCTGCGACCGCCGCCCTCGGCGGCATCCTGCTCGGTTCCTTCTTCTACGGTGAGTACAGCACCAATACGGCAGACCCCGGTCAGCTCGTCCTGTACGCGATCGCCGCCGCGGTCATCGGCGGGGTCAGCCTGTTCGGCGGCCGCGGTAAGGCGGTCCACGGCGTTCTCGGCGGTCTCCTCATCGGCGGCATCGCCTACGGCGTGTCCCTTCTCAACCTGGGTAACCTGGCCACTCCGTTGGAATACATCCTGCCGGGCGGCGTGCTCCTCGCTGCGGTGCTGATCGACGTGCTGTCACGACGCGGCACAGGGAGCGTGAACACCCATGGCTGACAACGTGCGGGGGACAGGCGATGACGGAATCCCGGTAACCGCGGGCTCCGGCACGACCCCGACGGGGACGGCGGGCGCCCAGGTGGTCGACCCGACCCTCGACGCCAGGGCCGCCGCGGCCGACGTCCCACCCGAGCTCATCGCCCAGTCGCTGGGCCAGTACTTCCGGGCCTGGTGGCTCCGGGTCCGCGGCGGCAACAGCGGTGTCCTGCCCGTGGTCCTGGCCATCGTGGTGGTGGCCGTCAGCTTCCAGGTCGCCAACTCTAAGTTCCTGTCCTCGCAGAACCTGGTCAACCTCTTCGAGCAGAGCACCGTGTACATGCTGCTGGCGATGGCTGAGATCTTCGCCCTGCTCCTCGGCGAGATCGACCTGTCCGTCGGCCTGGTGATGGGGCTCGGCAGCGTCGTCGTCGCCGAGCTTGTGCAGCCGAGCGGCCTGGGCTGGCCGTGGTGGGCGGCGATCATAGTGACGTTGCTCGCCTGCTCCGCGGTCGGCGCCATCCAGGGATGGCTCGTGGCCAAGGTGAAGATGCCGTCGTTCATCGTCACCCTGGGCGGGCTGCTGATCCTGGAGGGAGTCGGGATCCTCGTCCTCGGCGGCACGCTCGTCGGCATCGGCAACTCCCGGTTCACCAACGAGGTCGTCCTCTACGACATCTTCTGGGGGCACTTCAACCCGCTGGTCGGCTGGATCTTGCTGGTCGTGCTGGTCGGAGCGGCTGGCACCGGGCTCTGGCTGCGGGACGCCGGCAGACGGCGCCAGGGCCTGGAGACCCCGCCGCGCAGCCTGACCGCGCTGAAGATCGTCCTCATCGCGGTGGCGGGCATCGCGGTCGTGGCCATCTGCAACGTCAACCGAGCCCACTTCGGCACGATCGAGGGGGTTCCCTACATCGTTCCGATCGTCCTTGTCGTGCTCGGCGCCTGGACGGTCCTGCTGCAGCGAACCCGCTTCGGCCGCTACGTGTACGCCATCGGCGGCAACCCCGAGGCGGCGCGGCGAGCCGGGGTCAGCCTAGCCTCCGTCCGAATCTGGGCGTTCGTCCTGGCCGCCCTGACCTCCGGGATCGCCGGCATACTGTTCGCCTCCTGGCAGGTCTCGCTGACCACCAACATCATCAAGACCTCCAACAGCTACGTGCTGCTGGCGGTGGCCGCGGCGGTCATCGGCGGCACTAGCCTGTTTGGCGGCCGGGGCAAGACCATCCACGGCATACTCGGCGGCCTCGTCATCGGCGGCATCTACAACGGCCTCTACCTGCTAAGCGTGTCGAGCCAGTGGATTGACGTCGTGGTAGCCGCGGTGCTACTCGCGGCGGCGACCATCGACGTCCTCTCGCGCCGGGGCGCGACGGGCCAAGCGTGACCTCAGCGATACCAGGGGGCTCGCCGCCCCGCTGCCTCTCGCCGCGCTTACCAGGGAAAAGATCTTTTTTATCCCGAACGAACTGTGGTATCACAGCCACGTCAGGCCGTCACTGATAGAACGGACAGATGAGCGCGTTATAGGCCGCGCCTGCACCGCAGTGCTGAGCCTAAGGAGGGTCGATGCGTCTTGCTGTCCTGTCGTCCGAGGAAATGACCACGGACCAACTGGCCTTGTACCGGGACATCCTCGGCGGCCCGCGCGGCCAGGGGCCGCGCGCGGTCGCGCTTTCCACCGGCGCGGGTGGCCTGGCGGGCCCGTTCAACGCCATGCTGTACGCTCCCGCCGTCGGCCACGCGCTGCAGGAACTCGGCGTGGCCATCAGGTTCCGCACCGAGTTGACGCCCCGCGTCCGCGAGATGGCCATCCTGGTAGTCGCGCAACACTGGGATAGCGCCTACGAGCGCGCCGCGCACGAGCCGATCGGCCGTGACGCGGGCCTGACCGAGCCGGAAATCAAGGCGCTGCGCGAGGGCACCGACCCGGGCTTCCTGGACCCCGCGGAGAACACCGCGTACTCGGTGGTCCGCTCCCTGACGAGTCGCTGTGACCTGGACGACAAGGAGTACGCCACGGCCAAGGCCGTGCTAGGTGAGCAGGCCCTCGTTGAGCTGTCGACGCTGGTCGGCTACTACGCCATCCTCGCCCTGCAGATGCGCATCTTCCGCGTGCCCGACCCCGCCTGACCGAAATCCGAGGCCTTGAATGCCGATCCGGGAAAATTAGGCAGCTCCGGTACTTGGGAGTGGGAGCCGTACCGGAGCTGTCGTTCCCCGTTATCGGGATCCAAGATCCTCCTCCCCATTGGGATGCAAGATCACTTTAACAGACCAGATCAGACCAGTCCAGATATACGGCGTGGTCGAATTTGATCTGCTATTGTATCCCAGTGGCCGAACTTGACATGGTTGATCCCGATTTGCCCGAGCCTGCGTACCGCCAGCTCGCGGGTATTCTCACCAAGCGGATTACGGCCGGGCAATGGCGTACCGGCCCGCTGCCCTCGGTCAAGTCCCTGCAGACGGAGTATGGCGTCGGCAGGGACACCGTGCTGCACGCGATCCAGCTCCTCCGCGACGCCGGTCTGGTCTTCACCGTCGCCAAGCGCGGCAGCTACGTAAGCCCGAAGTAGGCCACCGGCGCTCATCTATACCCCCCAGGGGTATGGTAACTTGGGTTCCATGGCTGGCGTCGAGCTCGCGATAAGCGGCATGACCTGCGCTTCCTGCGTCGCCCGTGTAGAGAAGCACCTGACCAAGCTCTCCGGCGTGACCGCCTCGGTCAACCTGGCCACCCAGATCGCGACGGTGAGCTTCCCCGCCGCGACCGACCCCGCCGACCTGCTAGCCGCCGTCCGCAAAGCCGGCTACACCGCCACCCTGCCCCCGCAGGAACCCCCACTTCAAGCCGCAAGCCCCCGGCCCGCCGACCCCGCGGTCAAGGACGCCGTCCCGCAGAACGCCTCTCCGCGGGCCGCTGATGCCCGCGCCGCTGGCGCAGGCGACCCCTCGGTGCGGTCTCCCGATGCCCGCGCCGCTGGCGCAGGCGACCCCTCGGTGCGGTCTCCC
>Ga0070764_10001136_pt1 | contig 11413 bp, 10 predicted proteins | sample HubBroMetageWRM4_FD_67287 | JGI IMG/M metagenome (GOLD analysis project Ga0070764, IMG submission 67287) | Warmed soil microbial communities from the Hubbard Brook experimental Forest, New Hampshire - Hubbard Brook CCASE Soil Metagenome WRM 4 | ecosystem: Environmental > Terrestrial > Soil >... | reverse complement strand
CGCAGCCAGCGCTCGTAGCCGATGCGGCGGATGGCGCTGCCGTTGGTCTTTTCCTCAAAATCCGCTTCACTCCAGGCAAACAGCTCGGTCAGCTGCGAATGGTCCAATCCATGCCGGACCGCAAAATCCTTCTCCGCCGCGGGGCGCGCGAACTTGTTCCAGGGACACACCAACTGGCAGTCATCGCAACCGTAGATGCGATTGCCCATCGCGCGGCGAAATTCTTCGGGGATGCTGCCCGCCAGCTCAATCGTCAGGTAGGAAATGCAGCGCCGCGCATCGAGGCGATAGGGCGCGACGATGGCGCCGGTGGGGCACGCGGGCATACAGGCGCTGCACGAGCCGCAGTGCGCCGTGCTCGGCTCGTCCGGCGGTAATTCAAAATCCAGATAAATCTCACCAAGGAAAAAATACGAACCGGCGTTGCGATCGATCAAATTCGTATGTTTGCCGATCCAACCCAAACCGGCATTGCGCGCTAAGGCCTTTTCCAGCACCGGCGCACTGTCGGTAAAGACTCGGTAACCGAAGGGGCCGATCGCCTCCTGAATGCGGTCGCACAGTTTCTGCAGTCGCGCGCGCAGCAGCTTGTGATAGTCGCGCCCGAGGGCATAGCGGGAAATGTAGCCGACGCCGCCGTCGCCTAAGGTCTGCTCAGCATCGGCAGCTTCAGCCGGCCAATAGTCCATGCGCACGCTGATGCAGCTGACCGTCCCGGGAATCAGTTCCGACGGGCGGCTGCGTTTACTGCCATGGCGCGACATGTAACCCATCTCGCCATTGAAGCCTGAGCGCAGCCACTCGAGAAAATGGGCTTCATCGGCCGGCAGGTCGATGGCGGCGACGCCCAGTCCCGTGAAGCCCAATTCCGCGGCCCAAGCACGTAACGAGGGCAAGAACGACGCGGGAGCAAGCGCGGCAGGTAGTGCGGGGGCAGTCATGGGCGTCCGTATAATAAACCGATGGCCGAAGCCCCCTTGTTATTTGACCTGCCCGACAGCGCCGCCACGGAAGGCCTGGGCCGAGCGCTCGCGCGGAGTTTCTCCGGCGCACCCGCGGTCGCCGGCGCAGGCGCAGCTGTAGGCGCCGGCCCGAGCGCCGGCCCGGGCGACGGTTCGGGCGCGGTCGTGCACCTGCGCGGCGAGCTCGGCAGCGGCAAGACCACCTGCGCTCGCAGCCTGCTGCATGCGCTCGGCGTCACGGCGCCGGTCCGCAGCCCCACCTACACCCTGGTGGATACGTATAGCGTCGCGACCCTAACCTGCGTGCATGTCGATCTCTATCGAGTGCAGACCAGCACCGAGGTCGAGGAGCTGGGACTGCGCGATATGACGGGACCTGGCACCCTCATGTTGATCGAATGGCCGGAGAAGGGTGGCGTCGCCGTGCCGCCGCCAGACCTGGTCATACTGCTGGCATACAAAGGCGATGCACGCTCGGCCGCCGCAGGCGCGGCGAGTGCGGCGGGCAAAGCCTGGCTGGCGAAGCTAGTAATCGACACTAGCTTAGCGCCCTATGTATCTAATTTAACTTGAAAAAGAGATAGATTCGGCGTTAACTTATTGCCATGTATCGACTGCTGTGTCAGTGGGCTGGTGGATTGTTGCTGGCGACGCTCTTGCTGCAACCCGCTGGCGCAGTCGATGTTCGCGGCATTCGGCTGTGGGCAGGACCCGATAACACGCGTGTGGTCGTCGATCTCTCCGGCAGCGCGCAGCACAGTTTGCTTCTCCTGCACAATCCGGAACGCGCCGTTTTGGATGTCTCCGGCGCTCGCCTCGGCAAGTCGGCCCGCAGCGTGCCGCGCGGAGCGGGCGCCGTCAAAGCCGTGCGCATGTCGCGCAGTCCCTCCGGCAATTTTCGTCTGGTGCTGGATCTCGCCCGGCCCATTCAAGCCAAGAGCTTTTTGAGCACGCCGAATGCGCACTACGGCTATCGCCTGGTCGTCGATCTCGAGGGCGCGAGCCGCCTCGCCAATCACGTCGACAAACCCATCAAAGCGAAGCATGCACCGAGCGATGCACGCGATCTCATCATTGCCATTGACGCCGGTCACGGCGGTGAGGATCCGGGCGCCATCGGGATGAACGGCACGCGCGAGAAAGACGTGGTGTTGGCGATCGCGCGCGAACTGGCGCTCAAGATCAACGCCGAACCGGGGATGAAAGCCATTCTCACCCGCGGCGGTGATTACTTCGTGCCGCTGCGCGATCGGATGCGCCGCGCCCGAGCGCAGCAGGCCGATCTGTTTGTGTCGATCCACGCCGATTCGATTCGCGACCGCAGCATCGACGGCTCCTCGGTGTACATTTTGTCGCAGCGGGGCGCAACCGATGAGGCGTCGCGCTGGCTCGCAGAGCGTGAGAATGCCTCGGACTTGATCGGCGGCGTGTCCTTGGACGACAAGGACGATGTCCTGGCGTCCGTGCTGCTCGACCTGTCGCAGTCGGCGTCCCTGAATGCCAGCCAAGTGGCCGCCGAACGGGTCCTGCACCAATTGATGCAGGCCGGCGAGGTTCGCAAGCATGAAGTGCAGCAGGCGCGCTTCATGGTTCTCAAGTCGCCGGACATTCCTTCCATGCTGGTGGAAACGGCCTATATTTCAAATCCCCAGGAAGAGATGCGGCTGCGCACCGCGGCGCATCAGGCGCAGCTCGCGGCGGCGATCCATCAAGGCGTGCACGATTACTTTTACGCGAATCCGCCGCAGGGAACGCGTATCGCGCAACTCGCCAACGCCAATTCTTCGCGGCCGGTGCTCGCCACGGCTGCCGGTGGCGGCGGCGCGGGCCGGTAACGCTCCTAAAGCTTCGAGACACCTCGCCCTTAAACCCGTGAGCTTGTGCGAAAATGCGCGACCCGAGGTCGCCATTGCCCATTCAATTACTCTCCGACTCCCTCATCAATCAAATCGCTGCCGGCGAGGTGATCGAGCGTCCTGCTTCGGTGGTCAAGGAGCTGGTCGAGAACGCCCTGGATGCGGGCGCTCGGCGCATCGAGGTTGAACTCGAGCGCGGCGGCTGCGGACTGATCCGCGTTTCCGATGATGGCGCGGGCATCGATGCCTCCGACTTAGGCTTGGCGCTGGCCCGGCATGCCACCAGCAAGATCGCCTCGCAGAAAGACCTGGAGAACGTCGCAACGTTGGGCTTTCGCGGCGAGGCGCTGCCCAGTATCGGCTCCGTTTCCCGCTTGTCGTTGGCATCGCGCACCGCACAGGCGGCGCACGCCTGGGTCGTCGATGCGCGCGACGGTGAGGTCAGCGCGCCGGCGCCGGCGGCCCACGGCTTGGGAACGCGCGTCGAGGTGCGGGATTTGTTCTTCAATGTGCCGGCGCGGCGCAAGTTCTTGCGCACCGAAAGCACCGAGTACCAACACATCGTGCGCATGCTGGAGCGCATGGCGCTGTCGCGCTTTGACGTGGCGTTTGCGCTCATCCACAACGGCCGCAACGTGTGGACCCTCGGCGCCGCGCAGAGCGGCGCACAGCGGTTGGAACGGGTCGCCCGAATTTGCGGCGAGGAATTCGCGGCGCATGTGATCGAGCTGCGCCATGAGACCGAATCGTTGCGGCTCGAAGGGTGGTTGGCGCTGCCGACTTTTTCCCGCAGCCAGGCGGACCTGCAGTTCGCCTATGTGAATGGACGGTTCGTGCGCGACAAGCTCATTGTGGGCGCAGCGCGCCTGGCCTATCGAGACGTGTTATTCCACGGCCGATTTTGTGCCTACGTGTTGTATCTGCACCTGGATCCGAGCCAGGTCGATGTGAACGCGCATCCGCAAAAGTTGGAGGTACGGTTTCGCGATTCGCGCCGCGTCCACGACTTCGTGTTTCGAACGCTGGAAAAAGTCCTCGCCGATACCCGGCCATCGGCAGAGTCCGCCGGCAGCGCCCCGGCGGACTGGCTCACCGGCGCAGCGAACTTCGCCGCGGACGCGCCACGCCAGGCGCATTTTGCGCTGCCGGAAGCGGCGCACCGCGCGTCTGCCGACGCTTACCGCTCCTTTTTGAGCCCTGCCTCGAGCTCCGCGAGTACGCAGGTGCGGGATGAGCCGCCGGCACAGGGCCCATTGAATGGCGCGGCCCCCCACGAGACCTCGGCCCCGCTGGGCTACGCCATCGCGCAGCTGCACGGCGTCTATATCTTGGCGCAAGCCGCCGACGGCATGGTGCTCGTGGATATGCACGCCGCGCACGAGCGAATCATGTACGAGGGGATGAAGAAATTGCTGGCGGGAGAGACCTCGCAGCAGCAACTGTTAATGCCCGAGGTGCTTCAGGTGACGCCCGCGCAAGCCGACATGGCGGAAGAGCACAGCCAAGAATTCTCGGCGTTGGGATTCGGTGTGACGCGTTTGGGGCCCGACCAGCTGGCACTGCGGGCAGTCCCCACCTTACTCGCCGGCCGGGATCCGGCCGGGATCGTGCGCGACGTGCTGTCGGATTTGCTGGAGTCGGGTCACTCGCGCCGCGTCGAGGAGTCGATCAATCATTTGCTCGCGACCATGGCCTGCCACGCCGCCGTGCGCGCCCAGCGATCGTTGAGCCTGCCGGAAATGAACGCATTGCTGCGCGAAATGGAGGGGACCGAGCGCGCCGATCAATGCAATCATGGCCGTCCCACCTGGGTGCGCTTGTCGATGGGCGAACTTGATCGGTTGTTTTTGCGCGGACGGTGAGCGGTCCGGTGCCGAAGCGCCGCTCTGCGGTGTTGTTGATGGGGCCGACCGGTTCGGGCAAGTCGGACCTGGCGGTGCGCCTGGCTGAAGAATTGCCGCTCGAGATCATCAGTGTCGATTCGGCGCTCGTGTACCGCGGTATGGACATTGGTACGGCCAAGCCTCCCTTGAGCACGCGCGAGCGCATCCCGCATCACTTGATTGATATCCGCGATCCGGCTGCCGGTTATTCGGTGGGCGAATTTCTACTCGACGTGAAGCAGGCCATGCTCGGGATCTGGTCGCGCGGGCGCCAACCGCTGCTGGTCGGGGGCACCATGATGTATTTCCATGCCATGACCGAGGGAATCGCGGACCTGCCCGAGGCGAACTTGCGCGTGCGCGCGGAAATCGACGCGCAGGCGGCGGAGATGGGGTGGGGGGCGGTTCATCAGGAGCTTGCCGCGGTGGATCCGGTGGCGGCGGCGCGCATTCACAGCAACGATCCGCAGCGCATCCAGCGGGCGCTCGAAGTCCATCGCATCACCGGCGAGACCATCACAAAACTGCAACAAGCTCGCGTGTCGGTCTTTGCCGACGTAAATGTCATCGAATTTGCCCTTGCGCCCCTTGAACGCGGCGAGTTACACACCAAGATCGAATTGCGGTTTAAGGCAATGCTCGAAGCCGGTTTCGTCGAGGAAGTAAGGAACTTGTACGAAAGAGGCGATTTGAGCCCGGAACATCCATCCATGCGTGCGGTCGGATATCGACAGCTATGGCGATATTTGACGGGACAATGTGCGTTGAATGAAGCAGAAAATCAGGCGATTGCGGCGACGCGACAACTCGCCAAGCGGCAATTGACCTGGCTTCGTCGGCGCGCCAATGCACGGTGGTTTGATTCCACGCGTCCGGAGGTTGCACGCGCGATTTTTCATGCACTATCCGAGAGCGGATTTGCGTAAGCCTTTACAACGTGTTTACAACGTGGGCCACTGCGCTGTGCTAGCATTAATCGGGTATGTGCCTCGTGCCGCATGGAAGTGATACGGCAGTACAATCGACACTAAAAACAAGGAGCTTTACTCATGGCCCGTGGCCAGTCTCTGCAGGACCCATTTTTGAATGCCCTGCGCAAAGAAAGGGTGCCCGTTTCAATCTATCTCGTGAACGGCATTAAATTACAAGGACAGATCGATTCATTCGACCAGTTCGTCGTGTTGTTGAGAAACAGTGTTAGTCAGATGGTTTACAAACATGCCATCTCCACGGTTGTGCCCGCACGCAATGTGCGATTGCCGACCGGCGAGGATGGTGAAGTGACGGAACCGGCTATCGTCGAATGAGCGGGTGGCGTTCTGCAATTATTTGAACGCCCGCAGGGCGGCGAACGCGCGGTCTTGGTCGGCGTCGGCATCGGGCATCCGGTCGATCCGAATGACATCGCTGAATTCGCCGCGCTGGCCGCCTCGGCCGGTACTGTTTCAGTTGGAACCGTGCTCGCCACCCGAGCGCGTCCCGACCCCAAATACTTCGTCGGCTCCGGCAAGGCTGAGGAGATCCACGCCTTTGCCGAGGCGCAGCACGCCGACTTGGTGCTGGTCGATCAAACCCTCACACCCAGTCAGGAGCGCAATCTCGAGAAATTGACGGGTCGTCGAGTATTAGATCGTAACGGGTTGATTTTAGACATCTTCGCGCAGCGCGCGCGGAGTTTCGAGGGCAAGCTGCAAGTCGAGCTTGCCCAGCTATCGCATCTGGCCACCCGGCTGGTGCGGGGTTGGACTCACCTTGAGCGCCAGAAGGGCGGCATCGGGTTGCGCGGCCCTGGCGAAACCCAGTTGGAGACCGACCGGCGCTTGATCGCCAAGCGTATCCGCACTTTGCGCTCGCGCTTGGAGAAGCTGGACCGGCAGCGCGACACGGGACGCCATGTGCGGCGCGAGGTGCCGGTGCCCACGGTTGCGCTGGTCGGCTATACCAATGCCGGCAAGTCGACGCTGTTCAACGCCCTCACCGGGTCGGACAGCTTCGTCGCCGATCAGCTGTTCGCGACGCTCGATCCCACCGTGCGCCGGGTCAAACTGGCCGGCATCGGGGAAGTGGTGTTGGCCGATACGGTGGGATTCGTGCGGGCGTTGCCGCATGAATTGATCGCCGCATTTCGTTCGACCTTGCAGGAGGCGCGCGACGCCGACTTACTGTTGCACGTCGTCGATGCCAGCGATCCATTGCGGGATGAGCGCATCGAGCAGGTGCGCGAGGTGCTCAAGGGCATCGGTGCCGGCGAGATTCGCGAGCTGCTGGTTTTCAACAAGATCGATTTGAGCGGCGACAAACCGCGCAGCATCGAAGGCGCCGATGGTGTGGCCACGCAGGTGTGGGCGTCGGCGGCGAACGGCGCGGGCCTTGATATCTTGCGCGAGGCGCTGACGCGCGCCGTGCGTCCCAACCAAGTGCGCCGTACATTTCATTTGCAGCTGCAAGCGGCCGGCGTCCGGTCCGAGTTGTACAAGCGCAATGCAGTGCGTGCCGAGCGGCAGTGCGAGGACGGCAGCTGGGACATGGAGGTCGAGCTGGACCTGGCCGAGGTTGCCAAATTGTCGGGCGCCAAGGGCGTCAATCTCCTGGAACCGACCCGGTCACGCGCGCAGCGCGTCGCTTGAGTTCTCTAGGTAGGCAGCGAGTCGCCTGCTAGAATGCGCGGCTCCTTATAACAAGGCATATTGCATGGCATGGAATGAACCGGGTGGGGAAAAGCGGAACCCGTGGAACCGACCCCAGCAATCGCAGAACGATCTGGATGATGTGCTGCGAAATTTCCAGCGCCGTTTGAGCGCGTTGTTCGGACGCGGTGGCGGCGGCGGCAGTCTCGGCGGCAGTCAGGGTTCACCCGGCCTGGGCAAGGGCTTGAGCAGTATTTTGGTGCTGATCGGCGCGGTCTGGATCGGCAGCGGCCTGTACCGGGTCGACGCGCAGGAGCGCGCCGTCATTTTGCGTTTCGGCAAATACACGCAGACCACCGGGCCCGGCTACAACTGGCATCTGCCCTGGCCGATCGAGCAGAAACGCATCGTCAATGTTTCGCAGCAGTCGAGCGTCACGGACGATGCACGCATGTTGACCGCCGACACGAATCTGGTCGAGGTCAAATCCGCGGTGCAATACACCACGCCGGATCCGCGCAAGTATTTGTTCAAGGTCAACAATGTTCAAGAGACGCTGGTGCAGGTGAGCGAGAGTGCCATGCGCGAAGCGGTCGGGCAGGCCTCGCTCGACAAGGCGCTGGCCTTTGATCCCTCGATCACCGACCGCGCCAAGAAGCTGTTGCAAAAGACGCTCGACAATTACGATCTGGGCGTCAACATCATCAGCGTCAAATTGGGCGATGTCATCGTTCCGGAACCGGTGCAAGATGCGCAGCGCGACGCCATCAAGGCGGACAAAGACCGCCAGCGCTATCAGCAGGACGCGGAGACTTATCGCAACGATGTGGTGCCGCGCGCGCGCGGCCAAGCCTCGAAGAACTTGCTCGACGCCGAAGCGTACCGGTTGCAGGTGCTGGCCATCGCGCAGGGCGAGACCTCGCGATTCGATCAGGTCTTGAGCCAGTACGAGCACGCGCCGGCCGTGACGCGCGAACGCATGTATCTTGAGACCATGGAAAATGTTTACAAGAATTCGCGCAAGGTCATCGTCGATACCAAGGGCGGCAGCGGCAATAGCCTGTTCTACCTGCCGCTGGACAAATTGATTTCCACCGGACCGCAGTCGATTTCCAATCCCAACGACACGATGACCGTGGCGCCCTCGTCGCGGCTGCCGGAGATCCAGGTGACGCCGGTGGAAGATCCCGCCCGCGCGCGTGGGGTGCGCTGATGCAAAACCGACTGCTCTATATCTTGCTGGCGTTGGTGGCTGCGATTTTGATCGTGCGCGCGAGTCTCTTTACGGTGAGCGAGGGCGAACTTGCCATCAAATCGATCGGCGGCGAAATCGTCGAATCGAACTACCAGCCGGGGCTGCATTTCAAGATTCCGCTGGTCAACGAAGTCAACCGCTACGATGCGCGCATCCTGACGCAACTGTACCCGTCGGAGCATTTTCTGACCCGCGAGCAGGAACAGCTCAATGTGGATTTCTACGTCAAGTGGCGCATCCAGAACCTGCGCCGCTACTACGAAACCACCGGCGGCACCGAGGAAGTCGCCAATGCCCGCTTGGGTGAAACGGTCAAGGACAGCATCAAGAGCGTCGTGACACAGCGCACTTTGCAGCAGGTCATCACCGCCGAGCGCGCCGAATTCACCGAGGCCATGATGAAAACGGCGCGTCCGCTCGCGGAACAACTCGGCATCGAACTGGTGGATGTGCGCATCACCAAGATCGACCTGCCGCAGCAGGTGCAGGATTCGGTCTTCGACCGGATGCGTTCGACGTTCAAGGCGCAAGCCGCCAAGCTGCGCGCCGAGGGCGTGGAGGCCTCGGATAAAATCCGTGCCGAAGCCAACAAGGCGCAAACCGAGATTCTGGCCGATGCGGCGCGGCAGGCGGCCCAGACCCGCGGCCAGGGCGACGCCTCGGCGAGCGAGGTGTTTGCCAAGTCGTATTCGAAGAATGCGGAGTTCTACAGCTTCTATCGCAGCATGCAGTCGTACCGCGAAGCCATCGGTACCCAGGGCGATATGCTGGTGATCGCACCCGACAGCGCTTACTTCAAGTATTTCAACAAACCGCAGCCGCAACCGCCGCAGCGCTGAACCCGTAAGTCATAATGGATATCGGTTGGACTGAACTCGCGCGCTATTTGGGTGGTGCATTCGCTTTATACCTGGTGATCGAGGGAATCGTGCCCTTCGTCAATCCGGCCGCGGCACAGCGGCTGATGTCGAGACTGGCGAAGGCCGAGCCGTCGCAACTGCGTTGGGGAGGGCTCATCAGCATGGTGGCGGGACTGGCACTGCTGTGGATCGCACGTAATGGGTAAAAATCTGGTCGTCATTGGCTTGCAGTGGGGCGACGAGGGCAAGGGCAAAGTCGTCGATCTGCTGACCGATCAGGTACAGGCGGTGGTGCGCTTTCAAGGCGGCCACAATGCCGGGCACACACTGGTCATCGGCGGCAAAAAAACCGTTCTGTCGCTGATTCCTTCTGGAATTCTGCACGCGCACGTGCAATGCCTCATCGGCAACGGCGTGGTGCTGTCACTCGAGGCATTTTTCAAGGAAGCGGAAATGCTGATCGGGCAGGGCGTGCCGGTATTCGAGCGCCTGCGCGTCAGTCCGGCCTGTCCGTTGATCCTGTCGTCGCACGTGGCGCTCGACAAGGCGCGCGAGAAGTCGCAGGGCGAGAATGCCATCGGCACGACCGGGCGCGGCATCGGCCCGGCCTACGAGGACAAAGTGGCACGCCGCGCGCTGCGGGTCGCCGATTTATTTCATCGCGAGCGTTTTGCGGCGAAGCTCGGCGAAATCCTCGACTATCACAACTTCATCCTGCAGCGCTATTTCCAAACCACGCCGGTCGATTTTCAGCAGGTGCTGGAATCGAACTTGGCCTTGGGCGAACGCTTGAAGCCATTGGTGGCCGATGTCGCCGGCATCCTCGAGCAGTTGAGCGTCGATGGGCGCAATGTGCTGTTCGAGGGCGCGCAGGGCGCGATGCTCGACGTGGACTTGGGAACGTATCCTTACGTGACGTCCTCGACGACCACCGCGGGCGGTGCGGCGGCCGGTTCCGGTATCGGACCGCGGCGGCTGCACGAGGTGCTGGGAATCGTCAAGGCCTACGCCACACGCGTCGGCGCGGGTCCCTTTCCCACCGAACTGCTCGATGACACGGGCGAGTATTTGTCCCGGGTGGGCCATGAATTCGGTTCGGTCACCGGGCGGCGGCGGCGCTGCGGCTGGTTCGATGCGGTTGCGCTGCGCCGTTCCATCGTGCATAACAGTTGTTCGTTGCTGTGCGTGACCAAGCTCGACGTGCTGGATGGCCTGGACAGGATCCGGATTTGCGTGGGCTACGAAACCGACGCCGGCATCGCGACCACGCCGCCGTTGCTCTCGGGCGACTACGGCGCCTGCGAGGCGGTGTACGAGGACATGCCCGGCTGGAAGGAGAGCACGGTGGGGATTACGAGCTACGATGAGTTGCCGGTGAATGCCCGAAAATATTTGGAGCGCCTGCAAGAGCTGGTGGGTGTGCCCATCACCATCATTTCGACCGGGCCCGATCGGGAGCAGACCATCATTCGCCAGAATCCCTTCGCCTAATGCACGTCGGATCCAGCCACTCCGCCGGATCCAGTAACTCGAACGCGTCCGTCCAAGCCACCTACGCGCCGGGTTTGCAGGCGTTCGTATTTGTTTTATTTTTCGCCTTCGGCGGCATCACCAGCCTGAACGATGTATTGATTCCGAAGCTGCGGGGATTGTTCACCTTGAGCTATGGCGAGGTGATGTTGATTCAGTTCGCCTTCTTCGCCGCCTACTTCATTATCTCGATCCCCGCCGCTGCGCTGGTGCGGCGGATCGGCTATATGCGATCCGCCGTCACCGGACTTCTGATCATGACGGCCGGGTGCGTGCTATTCATTCCTGCCTCGGCGCAAGGCCTTTTCGGCCTCTTTCTGCTGGCCTTGTTTGTTTTGGCCGCCGGCATTACCACCGTGCAAGTCGTGGCCAATCCGCTGATTTCCATGCTGGGCAAGCCTGCCACGGTCAGCAGCCGATTGACCTTTGCGCAGGCCTTC
>Ga0070764_10001134_pt1 | contig 11422 bp, 11 predicted proteins | sample HubBroMetageWRM4_FD_67287 | JGI IMG/M metagenome (GOLD analysis project Ga0070764, IMG submission 67287) | Warmed soil microbial communities from the Hubbard Brook experimental Forest, New Hampshire - Hubbard Brook CCASE Soil Metagenome WRM 4 | ecosystem: Environmental > Terrestrial > Soil >... | reverse complement strand
CTGGACGCGGTGTTCGTGGCGAACAACCTGATGACCGTCGGCGCGCTGGAGTGCCTTATCCAGCATGACGTCCAGGTGCCCCGGGAGATGGGCGTGGTGGGCTTCGACGAGATCCCGTGGGCTTCCCTGGTCCGCCCGTCGCTGTCCACGGTCGCGCAGCCGACCTATGAGATGGGCAAGACCGCAGGTGAACTGCTGACTACCCGCCTCCTCGCGCCCGGCCGGCCGGCCGAGACCGTTGTGCTGCGCACCACTCTCAACGTCCGCGCCAGCTCTACCCCCATGGCAACCGCGCTGCGCGGCATCCAGCAGGCCTAGCCGCGACAGTCGCCGTGGCAAGCCCGCGCGATCTTCGTCACCCTCGCGTGGTTCGGCCATGCTGGGTAGCAGATGTGTGCCCCGGCTGCCGGACGAGGGGGTCCCCCGAGATGATCGTTGATTGTGCGCACTACCAGGACGGCCGCAGACGCGATGAGGGCGCGGTGCCGCTGGAGGAGGCGGCGGCCCGATGCGGGCAGGGCGGCTTCGTGTGGCTGGGCTTGTTCGAGCCCGGGGAAGAGGAGCTGGACCAGGTCCGGGACACCTTCGGCTTGCATGAGCTGGCGGTCGAGGACGCCCGGAACTTTCACATGCGGCCGAAGATCGAGCTGTATGACCAGGACGTACGGCTGGTCATCTTGCGGACCGCGCGCTACGACGACGCCGCTGAGGAAGTCGCGTTTGGCGAGATCAGCGTCTTCCTCGCGCCGACCTTCGTGATTACCGTGCGCCAGGGCGTGGCGAGCGAGCTGCGCGGGGCCCGGCAGCGGCTGGAGCAGCGGCCGGAGCTGCTGGCCGCGGGCAGCTCGTCCGCGCTGTGGGCGATCTTGGATCAGGTGGTGGACGGCTACGCGCCCGTCGTGGCCGGGCTGGAACGAGACATCGACCAGATCGAGGCCACCGTGTTCTCCGGCGCCGTGGCGCCGACCGAGCGGATCTACTCGCTGCGCCGCGAGGCCACAGACTTCTACCGCGCCGTCCATCCGCTGCTGGCTGTGGTCACGACGATCGAGCGCGTCACCGAAGCCCCGCAGCTGCAGCCATACCTGCGCGACGTCCACGACCACCTGCTACTGGTCAACGAGGAGGTCGCCGCGCAACGTGACCTGCTCGGCACGGTCCTGGAGGCCAACATGGCGGTGATCTCAGTCGAGCAGACCAAGATCAGCGTCCGGCAGAACACCACCATCGAGCAGCTCACCATCTTGGCCACGGTCTTCCTGCCGCTCACCTTCATCACCGGCTTCTTCGGCCAGAACTTCAGCTGGCTGGTCGGGCACATAGCCGGCCCTGCCGCCTTCGTCATCTACGGCATAGGCGGCCTGATAGTGCCGCTGTTGCTGCTGTTCTGGTGGCTCAGACTCCGCACGCTCCACGCAAATACGGCCGCCGCGCTCCACGACAACTGACCCGAACGTCGAACAACTGGCCAAGACCCTCTGGCAGCCCTTCACTCGACGTTTCGAACCTCAGGTGGCGGGCGATGCCGGCCCGGCACCGAGGTAGCGCAGCACCGCGAGGACCCGGCGGTTGCCGGTGTCGCCTGGGTACAGGCCGAGCTTGGTGAAGATCGAGTTGATGTGCTTGCTGACCGCGCTGTCGGTGATCACGAGAACCGCGCCGATCTCAGCGTTGGAGCGGCCCTCGGCCATGAGCGCCAGCACATGCCGTTCCCGCTCGGTCAGGACGTCCAGCGGGTCCCCGCCCCGGCGAACCAGGATCTGGGCCACCACTTCCGGGTCCAGCGCCGTGCCGCCCGCTGCTACCCGGCGCAGCGCCTCCAGGAACTCGGCCACGTCCGCCACCCGGTCCTTGAGCAGGTAGCCGACGCTGCTGGTGTTCGCGGACAGCAGGTCGGCCGCGTACCGTTCCTCTACATACTGTGACAGCACCAGGATCGCGATGTCCGGCCACTGGGCGCGGATCACCAGCGCGGCGCGGATGCCCTCGTCGGTGTGGGTCGGCGGCATGCGGACGTCGGCGATCACCACGTCGGGCAGTTCCCGTTCGACAACGGCCAGCAGCGCGTCGGCATCACCCGCGGTAGCCACGACCTCGAAGCCGGCGCCTTCCAGCAGCTTGGTCAGGCCCGCCAGCAGCAGCACCGAGTCCTCGCCGATCACCACCCGGACCCGGCCTGGCCCGGTCGGCCCCGGCTTGCCTGTCACGGGCTCCACGCTAGCTGCACCGCGCTGGGCTGGGCGGCCATGCAGGTGACGTTTCCTTCAGGAGTGAGCGGGGCTGGGCCGGGACCCCGCCGATCGCCTGGCCGGGCGGAACGGCTGGGCCTTGGCCGTCCGCAGCAGCGCCGGGAGCTTTTTGAGCTCCTTAGCGTAGGCGGCGCGGTACTGGCTGACCGCGGCGTTCAGGGCCTGCTGGTTGGCGGTGACGAGCTGCTTTTCGTAGCTGGCCTGGACCGCGAAGTAGATCCCGGCCAGGTCGCTGGACTGGGAGCAGTCGGCGTCAGTGACGGCCGCGGCGAGCTGCGCCTGATTGGCGGATGCGCTGACCGTGGTTGACGGACTGACCGAGCGCTGGCCGCCGTACATGACCTGAAACTCCTGGTCGACTGCGTTCTGCGGCTGGTCAAAGTTGTAACCGTTCTTCGCCATGCAGGCCGACCAGGCCCGGGTGGCGTTCTTGACCGCCGGGTCGTGCGCCACGTCGTTGGCGATGTCATTGGCCAGGGTGATGATGCCGGCCAGCGCGCCGTCCTGGGTGGTGGTGGCGAAGTCCTGTGTGATCGTGCCGCACTTGTTGGCCGCGGTCTGTTCGGCGGCGGGCACGCTCGGCGAGTTGACCGGGAGATCCCCCCCGAGGCCGAGGACGGTGAGCGCGGTGCCTGGGGGGACCCGGAAGCCGTACTGCTGCGCTTCGGCGGCGCCGAGGTATCCCCATCCGCCCCAGGGCTGGTTGAAAGCCAGGCCCGTGGGTCCGCCGAGGGAGATCTCGAAGGGGACGATGCCGTCGCTGAGGGTGATACCCGGGTAGCCGGCGGCGCTCATGCACGGCCCGGTGAGGGCGTATTGCGATGCGCCGGGTGCCAGGCCGTCGTTGTTGGATATCCCGAGCGCGGCGTAGGGGGTGAACGCCTCGCTCGACAGCGCCGCCTGTGCCGAGGCAGGTGCTGGCGGCCTGCCCACGACGGGGGTCGTGACGGTCGCGTCGGGTCCCTTGGGCGCGGCGGCGGTGCAGGCGGTGAGGGCCGCGCAGCAGCAGGCCAGGAAACAGATGCCGGTGCGGATGTTCATGTGGCTGCCCCTTTCAGGTGGGCCGTTAGCCATGCCTGAGGGCGGCGAGGGGGCTGGTGCGTGCCGCGCGCAGCGCAGGGTAGGCGCCGGCCAGCAGGCCGACGAGGCTGCCAATCAGCGGGGCGGGCAGGGTGTAGACCGGGTTCAAGACCGCGGTCCAGTTCTTAGTCGCGGCGAAGATAACCACGACCCCGACGCCGATGCAGGTGCCGATCAGCCCGCCCAGCGTGCCCAGCGTGGTGGACTCGGCCAGGAACTGCGCGGCGATGTGCCGCGGCCGGGCGCCCACGGCCCGGCGCAGGCCGATCTCCTCGGTGCGCTCGAGCACCGCGACCAGGGTCGTGTTGGCGATGCCGACCGCGCCGATCAGCAGGCTGATCAGCGCCAGGACCAGGAACAGGCCGGCCAGGTCGGCGGAGACCTGGGATTGCAGGTTCTGCGGGTTGGGCGGCGAGGTGACCACCAGCCGGGCGGGGTCGGTGGGCAGTTCAGCGGCGGCGATCTGCTTGGCGACGGTCTGGGCGGCGCCGATGCGGGTGGCGATGACCATCTGGGCCTCGTCCTGGTTCCCGATCCCGGGTTCGGGGTTGCCGTAGTCGGCCAGGGCGGTGTTTTCCGGGATCAGCATCGCGCTTTCGTCGGTGACTACGCGCTGCGCAGATTTGTAGACGCCGACCACTGTGTAGGCGATGCCGTTGACGAACACCGCGGGATGGCTGGCCAGCCGCGCGGCGGAGATCCCCAGGGTGGCCGCGGTGGTGGTGTCGATGATCGCGACGTGCTGGCGGGTGGTGTTCTCGTAGGCCGTGAGCGGCGAGCCGGCGGCCATCGAGAGGCCCATCGCGGTCACCGCCCCCGGTGAAGCGGCCAGCAGGTTGATGGTCTGCGAGGAGGTGGCGCCCAGCGCCAGCGAGGCGGTGAAGCTGGCGTTTTGCGGCAGGGAGACGGGCCACCAGACACCGGCAGCGGTCACGCCCTTAATGTGGCCGGCGATCTGGTCGGCGTCGGCGGGGAAGCCGATGGCGGGATTGTTGTTGGGCGGGGCGGTGTTGTTGGCCGGGCCGTTGTCTTCCACGGTGACGGTGGTGTCTTCGAGGACCGTGAACTGGTGGGAGATCTGGCCGGCCCCGGTGGCGGTCAGTCCCAGCACGGCCACGAACGCGCCCACGCCCAGGATGGTGCCGATCATGGTCAGCACCGCCCGGCCCGGGCGCTGCACGATGCCGGCGACCGCTTCGGCGGTCGCGTCCCGCGCCGCCAGCCGCGGTCGCGGCAACTGGAGATCCCGCTCGGCAGCGGCCGCGCTCCGGGTCGTTCCCGGGGCTGGCCTAGGCATGCTCCGCCGCGATTCGTTCGGATAGCGTCCCGTCGCTGATTGCGATCGCCCGGCGGGCGTGGGCGGCCACGGCCGGGTCGTGGGTGATCACCACGATCGTGTACCCGGAGGCGTTGAGCTGGTCGAGCACCTCCATCAGCGCGGCCGCGTTGGCCGAGTCCAGGTTCCCGGTCGGCTCATCACACAACAGCAGGCTGGGCCGGTTCACCAGCGCCCGGGCGACCGCCACCCGCTGGCTTTCGCCGCCCGACAGCGTGGTCGGCAGCGCGTCCAGCCGGTGCCCGAGCCCGACCGCGTCCAGCGCTTCGGTCGCTGCCTGCAGCCGCGCGCCGCGGGGGGTCTGGTTGTAAAGCTGGGCGAGCAGCACGTTCTGCAGCGCGCTGCGGTAGGGCAGCAGGTGGAAGGCCTGGAACACGATCCCGATCCGCCGGCCGCGCAGCGCAGACCGGTCGCGGTCGTTCAGCCGGGAGGTGTCCAGGCCGTCGAGCAGATACCGGCCCTCGGTCGGGGTGTCCAGCAGGCCAAGCAGGTGCAGCAGCGTCGACTTACCCGACCCCGACGGCCCGGTCACTGCCACATAATCCCCCGCCTCGATGACCAGGCTGGCCGGGCGCAGCGCGGGCACCGGCGGCGGCCCAGGATAGGTGCGGCCCAGGCCATCCAGCTCGATCACCGGTCCGCTCATCAGCCACTCACCACCACGCGGTCGCCCGCGGCCAGAGCCCCGGAGTGCACCGGGGTTACCTGGACGTGACCGTTCTCGGAAATCCCCGGGGTCACCGGCACGTCGGTCTGGATGCCGTGCGCGCCGACCACGGTGACATAGCTGGTGCCCGACGCGCTGGTCACGATCGCGGCCACCGGGACCGTCAGCACCGGGCCCTCGGTCCGCCCGGTCACCACCGTGACCAGAACGTTCTCCCCGTTCAGGGCCGAAGCAAGCGGCCCGGATGGGCGCACGGCCAGCGGGATGAACGTCGTCCCACTCGAACCGCTCGAGCTGCCCGAGCTAGCCGAGCTGCTTGAGCTGCCCGAACCGCTTGAGCTGCCCGAGCTATCCGAGCTGGCGGACGACGGGACGCTGCCGATGTCCACCAGTGTCCCGGTCGGCACGGTGACGGTCGCCGTCCCCATGCCAGCCACGGTCCCGGCCGCATGGATGCCGGTCACCTCGTCGTAGATCGTCACCTTCAAGCCCGGCTTGACCTGCCCGGCATAGGCCGGCGGCAGCTCACCGGTCAGCGCCAGCGACCCGCGGGCGGCCAGCTCCAGGAATGGCTGCCCGGGCTCCTCACCGGCCGCGCCGTTCACCCCGGCCACCGTCGCTGGCAGCGACGGCAGGAACACCACATCCGCCGCTGGCACACCCCCCGAGGACGGCGGGGTGTACCCCAGATGCTCGTAATACGCCGCCACCGCATCCTCGGTCGCGGAGCCGAAATACCCGGCCGTGTCGCCGTCGTCGTAATACCCCAGCGACGCCAGCGCGTGCTGCAGCTCGGTCACATCTGGGCCGCTTTCACCAGGCGTCAGGTCCCGCCACGCCGGCACCGTCCCGGTCAGCGCGAACAGCGGCTGCCCGTCGAGCTCGGCCAGCTGTTCGCCGTTGCGGATCGTGTCGCCGGTGGCGACCTCCAGCTTCGAGATGTACACCGGGGCGCTGCTGCCACTCGTTGCCGACGACCCCTGCTCGGAGGACGACGGCGCCGTCGCGTACACGTCGTACTGCGTCGAGGGATACACCACACCGCGCATCTGCACCGACGAGGTCAGCACCTGCGACGTGACCGCGGCCGTGGTCACCGTGGGGGACGGGGGCGCGGTGTCGGCGGCCAGCTGCTGCGGCGACTTCACGAACGACGCGCCGATCAGGCCGCCGATGGCCAGCAGGGCCGCCGCGATCCCCACCCCCAGCAGCACCAGGCGCCGCCGGGCCAGCCGTGAACCGCGCACTGCCCGCCGGCCACCGCCATCGCCTTGGCCGCTCTCGGTAGCCGGGGAGCCAACTTGCGTCACCGGATCCTCCGTCACGCTCGGGGCAGGTCTACCGGGTTGGGGTAACCGCACGGAACTGGACGGCCGGGCCCGCGGTCCCGCTGGGTAACCGGAACGCCCGGCCGCGCTGGCCAGCGTCGCGCATCCGGGAGCCGGAGCGCAGTAGCGCCAAGTCCCGGATCAGGGGTGCAGCCAGCTACACCGCGCGAGCTGAAGCCTGCTGCATAGGCGTGCCCGGCCAGGGCGCCTACCGTGTAACTCGTGACCACACTCACCTGGCGCAGCGGCACCGGTACCCCCGGCGGCCGCCGCGTCCCGTGGTCGCTCCCTACCTGGTTTCAGGCCTTGTATGTATGCGCGGCAATCCCCGCTCAGCTCGCCGGGCTGCTGGTCCCGGTCATCTTCGGCTACTGGACCAGGGACTGGGCGTTGTCGAAGTGGCCACTGCCCGCGCGTCAGCCGCTGCACCCGCTGTGGCTGCTAGAGGCGGTGGCCGTGTTCCTCGCGGTGCCGGCGCTGACGCGGATGCATCGTCACCGGATGCGGGTCACGGGAGGGGCGAAGATACCGCCGCAGCCGGCCATACCCAGGAGGCTGAGTGTGCGCGGTGTCGCCGCGGCCGGCCGATCCCGGGCCACCTGGCGTCAGCTCGGCTACCACCTGGTGGCCGGCCCGATGCTGGCAGCGGGCGGGATCGCCGTGCTCGGAGTGTGGCTGGCCGGCGTCTTGTACACCCTGGTGTACGGCTACGCGTGGGCGCTGCCACACCAGAGCCTGCTCTGGCGCGGCCGGTCGCCGGGCGGCCCGGCCAACCACCTGCCGGCGATGCTGGGCGTCCCGGCGGACGCGTACCTTACCGGCGCCGGGATCGCCGCGCTGTGCGTTGCGCCGTGGCTCACTGGGGCGGTCACGGCTCTGGACGCCTCGACGGCGCAGGCGCTGCTGGGACCGAGCCGCACCGAGGAACTGGAGCACCAGGTGCGCAGGCTGGCACAGACGCGAGCCGGCGCGGTGGACGCGGCCGACGCCGAACGGCGCCGCCTGGAACGGGATCTGCACGACGGCACCCAGCAGCGCCTGGTGTCCCTGGCCATGAACCTGGGCATGGCCAGGGTTGAGGTCACCACCGCGGAGCAGGCGAAGCACGCCATCGCGGCAGCCCACGAAGAGGCCAAGGCCGCCCTCACCGAGCTGCGGAACCTGATCCGCGGGCTGCACCCGGCCGTGCTCGAGGACCGTGGCCTGGACGCGGCACTGTCCGGCGTGGCGGCGCGGATGCCGGTCCCGGTCCGCCTGACCGTGGACCTGCCCCGCCGCCCGCCGCCGGTGATCGAGGCGGTCGCCTACTTCGTGGTGTCCGAGGCCTTGACCAACGTGGCCAAGCACGCCCAGGCCAGCCAGGCAGAGGTGTTCGTGCAGCGCACTGGCGACCGGCTGCACGTCATCATCAGCGACGACGGGATCGGCGGCGCCGACCCGGCCCGCGGCACCGGCCTGGCGGGCCTGGCCAAGCGCGCGTCCTCGGTTGACGGGACCTTCGAGATCGCCAGCCCGCCCGGCGGGCCGACACTGATCACCGTGGACCTGCCATGCGCCCGGTAACGCGGGCCGGCCTGTGGGCCTGGGGCTTGTGTGGCCTGGCCACCGCCGCCGCCCTCGCGATCCCCGGTACCCGCCTCATCGTCTCGGCCGGGATTCATTCGCCCGCCGGGACCCGCTCACTACGGCAAGCGCCGCGGCAGGTGATGGCCCGGATCCAGACCCGGACGGTGACCGTGCCGCAGCCGGTCACCAGCCTGAACGTGCAGGCCTACGCGGGGCAGATACAGGTGACGGCAGCGCCGGTTACCCACGTTCAGGTCACCGAGACGATCGCCTACTTTGGCAGGCCGCCTGCGGTGGTGCAGTCCGTGTCCGGTGGCCGCCTGTTCCTGGCCGACCCGGCGTGTGCGAATGACAGCTGCTCAGTCAGCTTCGCTGTGAAAGTGCCAGCAGGTGTCAGCGTCACCGCGGCGGGCGGCCCGCTGTTCATCTCCGGGACCTCCGGGGCGAACCTGGACTCCGGCGGCGCGCCGGTAAGCGCCACCAACATCCACGGCCCGCTCACCGTCAGCACCCACGGCGGGCCGCTTCAGGTCAACGGCCTGACCGGCCCGCTGCGCGCCGACACCGGCAGCGGGCCGGTGATCGCCACCCGCGTCAGCGCTGCGACCGCTGTGGTCACCACGGGCAGCGGCCCGGTGCAGATCACGTTTTCCGCGGCACCCGAATCGGTGACAGTCAGCACCCGCGGCGGCCTCGCGGAGCTCAGCGTGCCCGGCGGCCCGTACGCGCTCACCACCAACAGCGACGGCGCCCCCCAGACCATCGCGATCGCCACCAGCTCCGCCGCCCACCGCGCGATCACCGTCACAACCGGCGGCGGGCGGCTGCTAATCAGCTCGGGGAATATCTCCGGCGCTTTCGGGCCGCCGCCGCCGCCGATTAATCATCAGCAGCAGTTGCCATTCGCTTCCGGGCGGCACTGGCCGCGAAATTCGCCGGTAATCGGCGTGCACTTCTACCGGCCAGCCGGATAACGCTCGATGCCGGCGATGGTGCACGGCGGGCCGGGTGGGCTGCCGCATCTAGGGCCTTCCCGTTCTCTCTGATGCCGCAGGTCGCAGGTGGCGGCAAGCTCTGGACCGTCGGCCCCCCTGGCCGACTGGCTGCCCGGTAGGCGGACCTGCGCGCGGCCTTGGCGATCCGCTTGTCGGGATGATGCTGGCCGATCAGCGCCAGCGTGATGGCCGCGTCCGGGTGGGGCGAGTACGACATCGCGTCGAACACCTGCGGTTCTGATTCATCCGCGTCTAGAAACTGGAGGTTTGCGATGAAGATGGCTCATTGTGCGGTATTATCCGCAATCATCGTGCTGACGGCTTTGACGGGGTCCTATATGACGCTGGCCACCGGCATCCAGACGATGCGCGCGGGCCGGGCCACCGAGCAGTCCGACTGCCAGACCGAGTTGAACGACTCACGGTCCGGCCATTTTCGAGCGACGACGTGAACCAGGACCTGTCAGCCCTGCAGTCCGACGCCGTGACGGTCACGAATCTGGCCTCGCGGCGGGCGTGGGCGAACACCAACGGGAATTCCATCGACAGCCAAGCCCACCGGATCGACAGTGAACGCAATCCGTCGGCGAGTGCCAACGAACCCGGCTTTCCAGTTCTGCGGAGGGGAAGCAATGGCTATTATCTACGATAATGACGGCAGCCGTATAGGTGAGGTCGGCTCTGGCGGGACCGTCACCGATGGCAGCGACTCTATTGTCGGCAGGGTTAGCAGCGCTGGCGGGGGCGAAGTCGAAGACTTGAGTGGGCGCGTCGGAGATGTCTCCCGTGGCGGAGAGGTTACGAATCTGCGCGGCGATCAGGTCGGAAGCATTTCAGGGACGACGGTTTACCGTGCTGACGGATCTAGAGTCGGATCCGTCAGCGCCGAAACGGCTACCAACTATGTAGCCGGCATAACGGAAGCGCACAAAGCCGGAGCCGCGCTATTGCTGCTGCTCTTGAAGCAAGGGGACCGGCAGGATCTGCCTGCGTATGAGACAGGTACGTTGGTGCCGACCGCACCCACGACGCCTCCTCCCTCTGGGGAAAATTCTCCGTATGCGACACCGCGTGAGGATTCCTACCGGCCCGAAAACGCCGTTGCTGCTGCCAAAAAACCCTGGATGAAGATCAGCATCGGCAGTCTCCTGGTCCTGGCGCTCCTTGGGGCCGGCTCTTACACGATCTACTCCGTCACCCACTCCGGATCGTCTGGCTCCGGCGCCGGATCGTCTGCCACTCAGGCGCTTAGCGCGTCGCGACTGTCTTTGCCAGGGATTTCCGTCGACCCGCCCAAGGGCTGGACAAGCTTTCCGGTCTCCGGGCCCGGTAACCTGGCGATGGCTCCGCCAGGTACCGGGTCGTGTCCGAATACTCCCTATGGCGGCCCGGCTAGATGTCTTGACGCTGTGAGCATCAACAGGAACCTGTCAACGCTCCCATCTGGGGACGATCCGAAGGAAGCGCTCGGGCTACTGGCAAACGAACGCTTCGATACCCTCCGGGCCTCGATCCGCAGCACTGTTGTCCTGACCCGAAAGGCGTTGACAATAGACGGATGCCCGTCGTACTTGACCGAATGGCGCGTTGGCTGGCTGGAACGAACCGATACCATCGAGGGCTGGGTAATAGTAAGAACGAATGTCGTGTCTCAGAACACTTATCTCGCATCGATCTTCATACGGCTCGCCAGCCGAAGCACTAATTCGTCTCGGACGCTAATGAATGCCATCGTATCTTCGGTGAGGTGTAATTCATGACGCCATGCCGGCGCTGTCGAGTCGTCAGCACCTCAGGGCGCACGGCAAGACAAGCCAGCGAGGCTGGCAGTCCTGCTGAGGGATGGCGATGGCTGTCAGTCACGAGGTGGCAGAGAGCTGCGTTGCAGGGATCTGCACGGCGATCTCCCCGCTGAGCCGGGCCTCTCCGCACAGGCGCAGATCGTCTCCGCTCCAGAACCGGCCGGCGTCATACCAGTCCGGCCGCCGATCGTCCGGCAGCAGGCCCATGGCCTGGTAGGTGACGGCGATGATCTCCGCGCAGTAGGCGGTTTCCAGGCTGGCGTCCCGCTCCGCCCGCCGCAGGGGCGGCGGCATCCGCCCGCGCAGCCACCCGGAGGCGAGCCGGGCCACGGACGGGAACGGGGTGCCATCCAGCCGCGCGATCGCACGCAGCAGCGCATCCTCCATCGCCCGGCCGGG
>Ga0070764_10001133_pt1 | contig 11424 bp, 4 predicted proteins | sample HubBroMetageWRM4_FD_67287 | JGI IMG/M metagenome (GOLD analysis project Ga0070764, IMG submission 67287) | Warmed soil microbial communities from the Hubbard Brook experimental Forest, New Hampshire - Hubbard Brook CCASE Soil Metagenome WRM 4 | ecosystem: Environmental > Terrestrial > Soil >... | reverse complement strand
TCAACCGTAATTGTGCGAATGTAGTTTCTCCCGCTCCGACTTGCTTCTTGCCAAACAGAACAACAGTCGCAATCGCTTCGGAAGTGTAGGAGTGGAAGTGCACGCGAGCGCGGTCTTTCAGCGGCTTCGCCGAGGGCAGCAACGACAATTCAACATCGACGCGGGATGTCGCGCGGAAAGTCGAAGACGGAGCGAGCATCATTCCTCGCGATAGTTCGTCGGTCGCCGCCGTGACGTTCAGCGCCGTCCGCTGTCCCGCAACCGCCTGCTCCGCGGATTGTCCGTGCACTTGGACGCTGCGCACCCGTACTCGCTTGCCTGTAGGAAAAACCTCGAGCTCGTCCTCCCGGCGGATGGCGCCGGAAAGCAGCGTACCCGTCACCACCGTGCCAAAGCCTTTCATGGTGAAGACGCGATCGATTGGCAGGCGCGCAATGGCCTTGGAATCTCTCGGCGTGATCTCCGTAGCGGCCTTCAGAAGTTCCCGCTTGAGATCTCCAATTCCGGCGCCCGTCAGCGAGCTGACAGCGACAATGGGGCTGGGACTACCGAGGCTGGGGCTGCCAAGACTGGGGCCACCAAGACTGGGGCCACCAAGAAAAGACCCGCGCAAGAATTCTTCCACTTCGAGGCGCACAACATCCAGCGTTTCTGGATCCACCGCATCGGACTTGGTCAAGACCGTGATGCCGCGCCGCACCGACAGCAAGCGGCAGATATCGAAGTGCTCTCGCGTCTGCGGTTTGATGGATTCGTCCGCAGCAATCACCAGCAGCACCAGATCAATACCGCCCGCCCCAGCCAACATGTTGCGCACAAAACGCTCGTGTCCCGGCACATCGACGAAGCCCAGTCGCAGACTTTCGCCACCGGGCATAGGCAGCTCAAGATTGGCAAAGCCGATGTCGATCGTGATCCCGCGGCGTTTTTCTTCATCGAGGCGGTCGGCGTCGATGCCGGTCAAGGCCTTGACCAGCGCGGTCTTGCCGTGGTCGATGTGGCCAGCGGTGCCTACGATGACGGACTTCATCGGGGACAGTATAGTTGGGATGTGGTCTTACAGCATTCAGCGCTCCCGTGACGAGAGTCGAAAGCGTGCTTCCCTAGTCGCGTTCGAGATGCGACAATAGTATTTCCCCATGACCACGGCCTCCACTCTCACCATCACTCCAGAAATCGTTCGTGAGCACGGCCTCACGCCGGAAGAATATGAGAAGGTTAAACAACTTCTCGGCGGACGCGAGCCCACCATCACCGAACTGGGCATTTTCAGTGTGATGTGGAGCGAACACTGCTCCTACAAATCTTCCCGCGTGCATCTGAAGCGGTTGCCGACGCGCAGCCGTCGCGTGGTGCAGGGGCCGGGCGAGAACGCGGGCATCATCGATATCGGCGACGGTTGGGCCTGCGCGTTCAAGATTGAATCGCACAATCACCCATCGTTCATCGAGCCGTTCCAGGGTGCAGCTACTGGAGTTGGCGGCATCCTGCGCGACATCTTCACCATGGGAGCAAGGCCAGTCGCAGTAATGGATTCGCTGAGATTCGGGCCGATCAGAAATAACGAGGGAACAGGCGCCACCGGCCATCCAGCCGAGCAACCCGGAAAATCTGAGCCCTCACAAGCCGAAATCCACAAAAATCATTCTGTCCTCGAAGGCGTAGTCAGTGGCGTTGCCTCATACGGAAATTGTTTTGGCGTTCCCAACCTCGGCGGTGAAACGAAATTCGAGCCTTGCTATTCGGGTAACCCGCTGCTCAATGCCTTTGCCCTGGGTTTGGTGCGGCGCGATCAGATTTTTTATGCAAAGGCATCTGGGGAAGACAATCCGGTAATTTATGTCGGATCGAAGACGGGACGTGATGGCATTCACGGCGCCACCATGGCCAGCGAAGAATTCAGCGAAGCCTCGGAGGCGAAGCGTCCCAACGTTCAAGTCGGCGATCCTTTTCTCGAAAAGCTGCTACTCGAAGCGTGCCTGGAAGCCATGCAAACGGGCGCGATTGTTGGCATTCAGGATATGGGCGCTGCCGGCCTGACCTGCTCGACCTGCGAGATGGGAGCACGCGGACACGTCGGTACCGAGATTGAACTCGATCGCGTGCCTCAGCGCGAAACCGGCATGACTCCCTACGAGATCATGCTCAGCGAATCCCAGGAACGGATGCTGCTGGTCGCACAAAAAGGCCGGGAACAAGAAGTTTTTGACGTATTTCAGAAGTGGGGTCTTGACGCCGTAGAAATTGGACGCGTCACGAACGACGGCAAGATGCGAGTTCTGCATCACGGAAAAGTGGTTTCCGAAATTCCTAATGAGGCGCTCACCGACGACGCGCCCGTATACAAGCGTCCACTGGAACGATGGGAACCGCCGGTGCCGCGGGAAATGCCGGCATCGATCAAACTGGCTGAGGCCGGCGATTTCACTGACAATTTGAAGCGCCTGCTCGCGAGTCCGAATATTTGCGGCAAGCGTTGGGTGTGGCAACAGTACGATCACATGGTGCAGACCAATACTGTCGAGGGGCCCGGCGCTGGCGATGCTGGCGTGATCCGGATCAAAGGTTCGCAGCGCGGGCTTGCGATGGCGCTCGATGGCAACGGCCGCTGGTGTTATCTCGATCCGCAACTCGGAGCCATGCACGCTGTCGCCGATGCAACACGCAATGTGGCTTGCTCGGGCGCGACTCCGGTGGGCGCGACGAATTGCCTGAATTTCGGGAACCCGGAGAAGCCGCAAATCATGTGGCAGTTTTCGAAAGTGATCGATGGCATCACCAAAGCCTGCGAAGAACTGGACGTTCCGATAACCGGCGGCAACGTCAGTTTCTATAACGAAACGCTGGGCGAGGGAATTTATCCGACGCCCGTGATCGGAATCGTTGGCATTCTCGAGGATGTCGGCAAGGCAGTGTTTCCGGGCTTTCGCGAGGCGGGACGCTCTGTTGTCGTGCTGCGTGGCTCTGAACCGGGAGACCTCACGGACGTGGAATCGGAGTTTGGTTCGTCCGAATACGCCAAGGAAATTCTGGGCGGGGTTTGGGGATTTCCCCCAGCGCTCGAACTGGAACGAGAGGCTGCACTGCAGAAGGCATTGATCGATATGATCGGCGCGGGGCTGATCGACTCCGCGCACGATTGCTCGGAAGGCGGCGTCGCGGTGACTTTGGCGGAGTCCGCTTTTCCCAACGGCATTGGCGTTCGCGTGAACTTGGCGTCGGCGGAACTGCCGCCGGAGTTCGTGTTGTTCGGCGAAGATGCAAGCCGCATCGTAATCTCGTGCGACCGAAGTAATCTCTCACGAATCCAACAAGCAGCAGCAGAATTCGGCCTGTCTGCGGAAGAGATTGGCGAGACCGTTCCCGAACAACTGGAAATCAAACTGGATGGCCGGGTGGTGGTGTCTGCGAGCGTAAGTGAATTGCGGGATTCTCATGAAAATGCTCTGGAGTCGGCGCTGCGGGCCGATCCCGAGCTAGTTGAAGCGAGCTGATTCATAAAGGCTAATTGCCAAATGCCAACTTCTGACAAATTTCACGATGAGTGCGGAGTGGTGGCGGTTTACTCGCATCTGGAGGCGGAGAAGCTCGCCTATCTCGGGCTGCACGCTCTGCAACACCGCGGCCAGGAGTCGGCTGGCATCGTAACCTCCGACGGCATGGCGCTGCACATGCACAAGGCCATGGGGTTGGTCGCCGATATTTTTCAAGGGCCCGTGCTCGCCAAACTGCCCGGCAGCCTGGCGATCGGCCACACGCGTTACTCGACCGCTGGTGATTCGGCGTTGCTGAACGCGCAGCCGATCATGGTGCAGTCGAATAAGGGCAGCATGGCGCTGGCGCACAACGGGAACCTGGTGAATGCGCAGGATATTCGCCATCGTCTGGAGAGCCAGGGTTCTATTTTTCAGACCAGCAGCGACACCGAAGTGATCGTGCACCTGATTGCCTTGTCGAAGGAGCAGACGCTGCCCGAGGCCATCGCCGATGCGCTGCGCCGGGTGGAAGGCGCGTTCTCGCTGGTCATGATCAGTCCCGACCGAATCTTTGCCGCCCGCGACCCGCGCGGTTTCCGTCCGCTTGCGATGGGAAGAATTCCCGCCCAGGATGACGAAAAGCAAGACACGATCGTATTTGCGTCGGAGACTTGTGCCTTCGACTTGATCGGCGCGACCTTCGAGCGCGACGTAAAGCCGGGCGAGCTGATTATCGTCGGTCCCGAGGGAATCACGTCGCGAATCTATACTCCCGCTCTAGCGCAATCCAGCTGCATCTTCGAGCACGTGTATTTTTCGCGGCCTGATAGCTTGGTGTTCGGCCGAGCCGTACAAGAAAGTCGCGAAGAACTCGGCCGGCAACTGGCGCGCGAAGCAGCGGCGGAAGCGGACGTCGTGGTTCCAGTGCCTGACTCGGGCGTCACTGCGGCCGTGGGATACGCGGCCGAGAGCGGGATTCCGTTTCGCTTCGGCCTTATCCGCAATCACTATGTGGGCCGCACTTTTATTGAGCCGCGACAGAGCGTGCGCGACTTCGGCGTGAAACTGAAAATCAATCCCGTGCGCAGTCTTCTCGAGGGCAAGCGCGTGGTATTGATTGACGACTCCATCGTACGCGGTACTACCAGCCGCAAGATCGTGCGCATGGTCCGCAGCGCTGGGGCTAAAGAAGTCCATATGCGCATTTCCTGTCCGCCGACCATCTCGCCGTGCTTCTACGGAGTGGACACGCCTTCGAAAAAGGAACTGATCGGCGCCAACAAATCAGTCGAGGAGATTCGCGAGTTCATTGGCGCCGACTCGCTCGCTTATCTTTCACTTCCAGGATTAAAGAAGGCCTGCGGGGACGGCGTGAAAACTACGTACTGCTCGGCTTGCTATACGGGCAGCTATCCCACCAACTGGGTTGACGTAGAAGAGATTCAGCCCGCCAGCGTCAGCAAATCCTAAAGTCAGAAGTTATATTTCAGACCGAACTGCATGGTGCGCGAACGATGCGCATCCACCGGATGCAGGAAAGAATTCCCCTCAAGACAACTCGGGTCGCCGGCGGAATAGTTCGCGCCGCCGTAGCAAGTGATCGTGTTGCTGCCGGTGTTGCCCTTGTCGGGATCGTAGATGCGGAACTGAGTGTGATTGAAAACGTTGAATGCTTCCGCGCGAAACTCAAGATTGCTTCCTTCCGTGATTTTGAAATGTTTCAGAAGAGCGGTATCAAAATTTAAGCGGTCGGGGTTTCGCATGAAGTTGCGTCCCGCGTCACCGAAAGTTAGTCCTACAGGTGCGGCGAAGGCAGCCGGATTCCCAAGAATCGGGCCAAAGCTTTCCGGGTTGTCTCCACCGTAAGGCGCATGCTTGTAGGGATCTCCGATTACATCAGGATAAGAGCCAGCGCCGGTTCCGTTGGCCACCCCAGCGTTGTCGAGCACGGAAATGCCCGTACTGCTTCCGCCGTTGATAATGCTGAAAGGTGTGCCGGTCTGAAAGAGCGTGATTCCTGACAACTCCCATCCATCCTCTACCAGGTGAGCGAAATGAGAAGTGCTTTCGGGCATTGCGGTCGGTTGAGGCGTCGAGTCGTCGTAGCCGATATCAGAAAACCAGTAGCGCAGCTTGCCGACAAGGCTATCGAGTTTGTAAACGTAACTGATGTTCAACAGATGCCGCTGGTCGAAGTTCGAACTTGCTGTATTCGAACTCAGGTTGTCTGAATTCACCAGGGTGGTATCCGACCGGTCCGAGGAATCGTCGATCGAATGGCTGTAGGTGTAGGAAACACCGAGGTCCAAAGGTCCAGTAGCACGGCGCAGGGTGAATTGAAGGCCGTTGTAGCTCGATGCGGCCACGTTTTGCAGCGAAAATATCTGGCCGAAACCCGGCGCATACTCACGCAGGCTATTGGGATCAGGAAAATTCTTTCCCGGCGTTCCGAAGCAAGCGGCCTGCAGGTTCACGAAATCCGGATTCGTGTTGTTCCAGGATGTTCCGCCAGGATTGGTTGGCGTCACAAAAGTGAACTGAGTGCCATCATAAGAATTGCATAGGGTAGTTGTAATGGGCTGACCGGGAGCCAGGCCATTTGTCCCAAATGGATTGTTGGCTACCGATGCAGGAGTTAGTTGATTTACCTGGAGCTCTGTCGTGAGATGGGTTCCCTTACTGCCGACATATCCAAGAGTGGCCACCGTGTTCTTCGACAACTCGCGCTGCACACTAAAGCTCCACTGCTGTACGTACGGCCAGATGGCTTTCGTCGGAATGGCGGTTACGTTCAGCGGGAACGCTCCCGATGCCCCGCAATCCAGGCCCACGCCGCCAATGCACTCGTAACTTGTAGGATGGTTCTGCGTCATGTCCAACACCTGAGGTGCGCTGCCTTCAAGCGAGCCTGTGTTGGCCTCGTTGCCAATCCCGTGGTGGAAAAACATTCCGTAGCCGGCGCGGAGAGAAGTCTTGCCGTCGCCCTTCGGATCCCAGGCGAAGCCGATGCGCGGCGCCGGATTAAATACCTTGTTGGTCATGCAGCCATCAGGAACTCCATTTACGCCGCAGCGCTCCAGGCCATTGGTGATTCGCGGGTCCAGATTGCCCAGATTGATCGGGATCGGAGAACAAGGGCTCGCATCGGAACCTGGCGGTGGATCGCAACTTGACGCCGGCCCGTTGAGTAGAACCCCGGTGAAAGGATCGACGGTGGTCTGAGCGGCAAGCGATCGACTGTACACCGACGGAACCCAGTTGTAGACGTTGTTGTATTTCTCGTGCCAAAGTCCGTAAAGGCTCACTCGCAGTCCCAGGTTGATGGTCAGCTGAGAAGTCACCCGCCAATCGTCCTGGAAGTAAGGTTCGATAATTTGGTAACGGTTGAAATAATTGCGCTGAGTGCTATCTTGCTGAAAAGTTTTGATTCCGCCCTCGAGAACTCCCGGGGTGCCTGTGGGTTCCCCGAGCAGAAAGTCGGCAAACGCATTTCCCTTGCTGTTGAAGCTGCTCACATTGCTGAATGTCAGGATTCCCTGCTGATCGCCGGTATTCGCGCCCACCGCCTGGTTCAGCTCATTTCTCTGGGCGATGATGACTTGCGCACCAAATTGCAGCGTGTGCTTGCCTATCACTTTGCTGAGGTCATCGCGAACGCTGTAAGTCGGATTCGAATGATGCCAGGGCAAATATCCGGGATCAACCCCGAATCCGAATCCACCGTATGCGGCATTTGTACCGCCGATCACGATGCCCGGCACTTTGCCGCCGAATCCGTTGTTGAATAGGTAGCCCATATTCAACCCCGCCGGGCGCTGCCACGTGACGCCGTTCGCGTCAATATTTTGCAGCGTAATGTGATCGGTGGTGTAACTGAAGACGAATTCGTTCAATAGCGAAGGCGAAATTGTGTTGGTCAGGTGAGCCAGCATGCTGAGGCCGGGCCCAGTAAAGGTGCTCTGAACCGTCGGGAATGTGTTCTGGACCGTGCCCCATTGCGGCGAGAGGATGGTCGTATCCCAGGAGTCATGAATGTAACGAAACGTGGCCCGCATGTTCGGCGTGATGTTCTGGTCGATGCGAAACAGTTCCTCCCGCCAATAGGTGCTGGGAGAGACATCTGCGTCGAAACATGACCCTGAAGTGGAATTGCATCCCCCGGTAGAATCAGGCGCGGGAATGATATTGGTGCCGAGAATGGCTTGGGCGTTTGGGTCGATGGGTACTTGGTTGCCTGGAAATGTTTCAGGCTTGCCAGTATTTTGATCGATACCAAAAGCGGGGCAATCGGGATAACTAGCACGAGTGAAGTCGGTTTGTAATCCGGGCAATACCAGAGGGCAAAGGTCGCTGAAGTTTCCCGTGCGCTCTGCGAGCGACGGCACCGCCTGATTGAAAGGCGTAGGAGTGCGCTCGAAGCGGAACTCCTCGGAGAAGAAGAAAAAAGTTTTGTCCTTATTTGTATTGAAAAGCCCCGGAATATAAAGCGGGCCGCCGATCGCGCCGCCGAAATCATTCCTCCGGTATAACGGAGCTTTTGTAGTCTGGTCGAAGTAATTACGGGCGTTGAAGAACTCATTGCGAATGAACTCATAAGCCACGCCGTGGAACTGATTGGTTCCAGCCTTGGTCGACGCGATCACCGTGCCGGATGCGCTTTGCCCATACATTGCGCCGTAATTCGAGGTTAAGACTTGCACTTCGCCGAGAGCGTCAAGGCTGGGGTAGACAATCAATGTACTTTGATTTCCGTTAAGGCCAGCATTCAAGACATCGCCGCCGTCTACATTGAAAGAGTTGTACTCCACCCGTCCCCCATTCACGCTATATCGCACGCTGCCGAGAACTCCGACCTTCGCTTCATCCTGCCCCGTTTGATTACTCACGCCCGGCGTCAGAGCGATCAACTGGGTAAAGTTGCGGCCATTCAGTCCCAAGCTGACAAGTTCTTTCTGGGTAATATTCCCGACAATCTGAGAGGTTTCGGTTTCCACCTGCGAGACTTTTTGCCCCTCCACATTGACTGAGGTCGACGTCCCGGCAGGTTCCAGAGTTGCGTCAATCGCGAGGCTCTGACCGGCGCTCAAAATCAACCCATCACTGCGAAAATTCTTGAAGGCGGGTGCGGAAACAGTGAGGCTGTACGTTCCAGCGGGCAGGCCTCCGATCGAGTATTCACCGTGATCGTTGGCCGTAGCCGTCTGGGTCAACCCGGTCCCGTTCGTCACAGTCGCGGTCGCCCCCGGAAGCACTGCGCCGGTTTGATCAGTCACGATCCCGGTGACAGATGCCTTCGTCTTATCACCACCTGTTTTGCCACTTTGCGCTGACGCCGGCGCCACGAAGATTAAAGCGACAGCGACAGCACACAAAGATTCCCGCAGAAATCTCACAGCTCCACCCGCCTTCTTTAGGGAGTAAAAGGAGCCACATGGTTACAGACAAGCTGTGACGAGATTGTGACGGGCACGTTAATTTCAGATGAAAAGCGGCGCCTCATTCTGTGCTCGAGCCTCGTCCAACTCTGAACACTTACGCCGACAACGGGGCTATTGCGGAACCTACAAAGCGGACCTTAGTGGCCACCGATTTTCTCGCGATTGCTTCTTGGAGGGTTAATCCGCCTGAAGAAATTCACGGGATTTTAATCCTCGGGTAGTTTTCCTGCAACACAGTTCAACGATATTCACCCCGACTCGATCTACAGGATTTCTTGTAGTTTTCTTGCCGCTCTAGGTCGTTCGGAGCCTTTGTAGCGAGTCAATCTGGCGGTTGCGGGGCCGCCTCGAAGAGATCAAGTCCTGGCGTGCGGTCTTGACGATTTGCCGCACTGCCGCTGTTTAACCGGGGTATGCGTTCCCATAACCGCGCACCACTGCGCCGAGAGGACTACTGAGATGAGACAGAGAACCACAAAATTGGCGGCGGCTGTATCGCTCGCATTACTGATATTTATCGGAGCGAACTGCTTTGCAGTCACTCCCTATTTTAATGTTGCGGGATCGAGCGGCGCGTTCAATTCATTCGCGCTAGCCGCTGGTCCTGCCGAAGGCGGAAAAGTTTGCGGAGATTTCATTTGGACGTACAAGAATGGAGCCCAAGGAGTGGACAACCGCGGGACTGGCCTCCTCGAGACTGGGAACGTCTGGATCGTTTGGAATAACTCCACGAAGCCGACGAAAGTCTGCGCCTACATCGCCGTCGACAGCATCATCGGCCAGCAGCTGTTCTTCGCTCAACCGGCGTCGACCTTCAACCTTTTGGAGCCGGCGGGAACAGCAGGACAGAACCTGGTCCCGACTCTCACCGATACGCCAATTCCGCAGGCCGTGATCAATGTTCTGCAAGGCCAACCCTTTAACGCTGCGCCGACCGATATTCGCCCCGAAGACGCCTTGTTCGAGGAAACCCGCGTATTAGCACCCCTGAACACGACCAACTATAACGGACTTGGCTACGGCCCCGGCCCGGTTGGAACACCCATCCAAAGTTCTTTCAGCACCAAGACCTCAACCCCGGCTCTTTACGCTATCAGCGGTACCGACCCGATCACTGGCCAGGCAATACCTTCGAGCGTGACTCGCGACGTAGGAGTGCAGGTTGTCATGGCCATCGTCAATGCTCAGCAGGGCAGCAATCAGAATTCGGGTCACTTCGGCGATTCCACATCTTTCTTCAGCATCAATCGCCGGGATTGGACGTTAGCTGTTAACGGCAGCTACGCTTACACCAAAGACATCACCTCAATTCCAGGACAGGGTACCGTGCCGCTCAATGTCATAGCACGCGAACCTCTTTCCGGAACCTACACCGCATTTGAATTCAACATTCCGCGTAACACAGAGACTGCCTCCACGCAAGAAGTCGGTGTGAACCCGGCCACGGGTCAGGGCACAACCTGTCCCGGACAACCTTGCGGTAACCCGCTATTCCTGTCGAATGGCGCTGGCTGGCGTAAACGGGCAATCGGCAACGGCGAAGAAATCGCTGAAGTTGGCACTGCCGCCAACGGGGATGCTATCGGATATGCTTTCTGGAGCGTCGGCAATTTGGCTGGCCAGTCGCCTGCCATCCGCTACCTCGCAGTAGACGGAGTCGACCCGATCAACCTCAATTACGTTGACGGAACTCTGCCAACCTGCAGCGCTCCCTGCCCCGGCATCGTTAGCTTTGCCAATGTGGCATCCGGCAGCTACCCAGCCTGGAATACGCTTCGCGTGGTCTCCTATAAACCGGTGCCAAGCGGAGTTACGGCCCTCGTCGCTGGCGTGCAAAGCCAGGTCGTGAACATATTCCCTGACTTCCTTCCACTCGGTGCGATGGGCGTGCTGCGCTCTCACTACAAACAGATGGGCGTAGGTCCAGCAAACTTCTCCGGCGGAGATTGCACCAATGTTGAGGCTGGCGGAGATGTCGGCGGCGCCGTACTGACCATCCAGGGCGACCAGGATTATTGCGCTGCAACCGGCACCAAGACTGGACGCGTTAACTTGCACCAGTAAGTTGGTTCGCTGGATGAAGTGGTGAATTGAACCAGGACAAAACGGAGGCAGACTGTGCGGTTTTGCGGCCTGCCTCCACTTGATTGTTCAAAAGAGGATGGAATGCAGGTTTGGCGAGTTAATTGGCAGACGTTTTCGGCTGTTCTGTTCTGTCTGGTAGTGGCAATCCCCAACCTCGGATGGGCTCAACAACTCCCGCCGAATCCCCTCGGCCCGATCCAATCCGCATTGAATCAGTCCGCGCTTGGCCCATCCGGTCCAGTGAGGTCGCGTCCGCTCGGCAACCTGGAGGATTGGAGTTCGCTTTCGCTCGCTGACAGCGAACTGATTCCGGAAACGCCCCTGCTTGGTGAAAAAGTCGAAAAACCACGATTCACTCGCGAATTGCTGCAGGTTAAATGGCGTCAGGGTGACCCCATCGATTTATACGTGATTCGACCAAAGGG
>Ga0070764_10001128_pt1 | contig 11440 bp, 10 predicted proteins | sample HubBroMetageWRM4_FD_67287 | JGI IMG/M metagenome (GOLD analysis project Ga0070764, IMG submission 67287) | Warmed soil microbial communities from the Hubbard Brook experimental Forest, New Hampshire - Hubbard Brook CCASE Soil Metagenome WRM 4 | ecosystem: Environmental > Terrestrial > Soil >... | reverse complement strand
AAGACTGCGGGCGATATGAGAGACAGCGGTGTCAACCTTTGACTGCGAAACGACATCTGGATCCACGGCCTTCATACCATGAACGGCATCAGCGACCAAAGCCATTACCAAACCAACGGCTCAAGCCTTCGGTTAGAAATATAGTGATCCCCGATTTTGACTGAGTATGGCTGCCATCCAGTCGATTCCAATGTGTCACGTTTTTTATAATCAACAGGACCACCACCAGTTACTAGATTGTCCAGCGGCGAGATAAGCGATGCCAGCAGCAAGTGAGGAACCGACTAAACCACGGGCTTGCATGTCGAGATCGCCTTGGAGCGGGACTTCTTTTCCGAGCCGTGGCCCCGTCTGGCTGCTCGAAGATGACTGAATGTTGCCGCAGCATCCCACCCCTGTTTGGACACGGGGTAGGGAGGTATGTTCACTCCATGACGACTGTGCCGAGTTTTGTGTCCAGTGGCTGCTTGGATGCGTTTAGTTGCGAGGTTGGGCGATGTGCTGACACCCGCGGTTTACTAGCGAATGTGAACGCATCCAAGCCGCGCTAAGGCGTTGATTCTTCGTTCAACAAGTACTCTTAATCAGTAGGTTGAAGGTTCGATTCCTTCCGCGCTCACCACCTTTTTCAATCATCCACACACGAATCACGCGACTGAAGCGGTTGGACGTTCGTCGGCGGGCAATGGTAAGCTATCGCTCCGAAGTTTCCACGTCACTAGGATGAAATCTGATGGGTCCCGATCCGATGAGTGCGCCTGAAGCGGCGGTTGGCTTGCCCGTCCAGGCGCAGCCCGTAGCGGTGCCGCTTACCCGCGCCGCGATCTTCCTGGTAGTGACTCTGAACCCGGGTCCGGAAAATCTCACCACGGTGCGCTCGTTTTGTGGAGATCTCGCCGCACTCTTCCGCTCGGTGGAATTTCGCGACCTGGAAGGAGGACTTTCTTGCGTCGTGGGCTTTGGGTCCGACGCGTGGAACCGCCTTTTCGGGACGCCGCGGCCGGCAGAACTGCACTCGTTCCGGGAGATTCGCTCCGGGGCGCGCCATGCAGTCTCCACGCCGGGCGACTTGCTGTTCCACATCCGCGCCAAGCGCATCGATTTATGCTTCGAGCTTGCCGCGCAGTTTATGGCGCGGATCGGCGATGCGGTTTCGCCGGTCGACGAAGTGCATGGCTTCCGTTACTTCGACGATCGCGATCTCATGGGTTTCGTCGACGGGACGGAGAACCCTAGAGGCGCGGCAGCGACAGACGCCGTGTTGATCGGCAACGAGGACGCCGCATTCGCCGGCGGCAGCTACGTCATCGTGCAAAAATATCTCCACGATCTGGACGCATGGAATGCGCTCTCCACCGAGGCGCAGGAGCGTGTCATCGGCCGCACGAAGCTGTCCGACATCGAATTGGACGACTCCGTCAAGCCAACGTCAGCCCACAACGCGCTCACCACAATTGTGGAGAACGGGAAAGAGATTAAGATCGTGCGTGACAACATGCCCTTCGGCCGGGCCGGGCACGGAGAATTTGGTACTTATTTCATCGGCTACAGCCGCTCGCCCCGTACGATCGAGCAGATGCTCGAGAACATGTTCATCGGCCGGCCGCCCGGCAACTACGACCGGATACTCGACTTCAGCCGCGCCGTTACTGGCAACCTGTTCTTCGTGCCATCTGCAACGTTTCTGGAGAACGTGACCAACGACCTGCCTGCCGAAGACCAGCCTCCTGTAGATCAGGCTCCGGTTGCAGAGCCCGCTGCCGCACCTGCTGCCGAACCTTCTTCATCCAATCCATCTTCATCCATCCCATCGGTGCGCGAGGGTTCGCTCGGCATCGGTTCTCTCAAAGGAGACAAACGACATGAATAACCTTCATCGCGAGCTTGCCCCCATTTCCGATTCCGCGTGGGCTCAGATCGAAGAAGAAACGACGCGCACTCTCAAGCGCTACCTCGCTGGACGGCGTGTGGTCGACGTACAGGTGGCGGGGGGCACCGGCCTTTCCGCCGTCGGCACTGGTCATCTGAGGACGATCGCCGCACCGGCGAAGGGCATTATCTCGAGGCAGCGCGAAGTGAAGGCGCTGGTCGAGCTGCGGGTTCCGTTCGAACTGGATCGCAAAGAAATTGACGACGTCGACCGTGGCGCGAACGACTCCGACTGGCAACCGGCGAAGGACGCCGCGCGACAGATCGCCTTTGCCGAGGATGGCGCCATATTCGATGGCTACGTCGCCGCCGGTATCGGCGGAATCCGTCAGGGAACGAGCAATCCGATCAAGACGCTCCCCGCGAACGTGAGCGAATACCCGGACGCCATCGCCCAAAGCTTAAGCCAGTTGCGCCTGGTCGGCGTGAATGGCCCGTACTCCGTGCTGCTCGGCGCCGACGCCTACACCGCACTCGCTGAAACCAGTGACCACGGGTATCCGGTGCTGGAGCACGTCAAGCGCCTTGTCAACGATGAAATCATCTGGGCGCCTGCCATCGCCGGCGCGTTCGTGCTGACCACCCGTGGCGGCGATTTCGACCTGCACATCGGCCAGGACGTCTCCATCGGCTATCTCAGCCATACCGACACTGCTGTGCGCCTCTATCTGCAGGAAACATTCACTTTCCTTCTGCTCACCACCGAGGCTGCCGTGGCGCTGGCTCCTCCCGCGAAGACGAAGAAGACTTAGAGAAACATCAGATTCCTCCTCCAACGCGGATCGAACGTCGTTTAGGATGACATTAGGAGGGTTCGAGAAGATCGATACGCGCGATGGCAGTCATGCGCGTCTGCCGTCTGCCTTGGCCAATGCGGCGATTCCTTGCCGACGATCTGAAACTAGGAACCAGCGTTCGGCGAGGCCCTACCCATTGATGGAACTGGCAACTTGCGAGAATACGTTGTTGGAACTGCTTCCAATCAAACGAACCGTAGCGATAACCAGTACCAGAATCACAGCCAACATCACTGCGTATTCCGCGATGTCCTGTCCTTTTTCGTCCGACCAGATGTGACGGCAAAACTGCAGCATAGATCCTCCAAAGGGCCCTGGCGATCTGGGAGCCTAAATGATCCGGGAGCCTAAACCAAGATGCTGAATGATGCCGAGTTACACGGCGAATGTCAAATGACCGCGCGCCCGGCGTCAGATCGCCTGGCGCGGATAACTTGTGAAACCCGAAGGCAACCAGAAGTTGGAACTATCGCGGAAGCATGATTGGCTACTGCTTTCACACTATTGACCACCCAGCCACACCCCCTATAATCGCTGCACTTTCGGTGATGAAATTTCTTCGCACGTGTTACACGTCCGGTGGGCAGTGTGTTCCGCTATCGAAGGCACAATTTGCTCAAATTGGGTAAAAAGGCTGGCGGCACTCTGAACACAAGACGCGCATCTCTGAAGAAAGCATTGGCCAGGGCGTTCGGTGTAGGCGCGCTGGTGTGGCTACTCGCCTGCGGCGTGCTCTACGAGGTCATGCGGCAGCCGCCCGAAACATTTGCACGGTTCATGGCGAAAATCCCCGGTCCGGTGGCATTTCTCGTCCTTCCATTTGAAACTTTGTGGACGCAGGCTCGCGCCGGTTCTCTGCACGTTGGCGACAATGCGCCAGATTTTTCGCTGCGAAAACTCGACAAGACCGCCTCCGTGCAGCTGTCGACATTGACCGCGCAAGGACGCCCCGTCGTACTCATCTTTGGCAGCTATACATGACCACCGTTCCGGCGGGAGGTGCCCGCTCTTAACAAGCTCTACGAGCAATACGGAAACAGAGTCGCTTTCCTGGTGGTGTACATCACAGAAGCGCATCCGAGCGACGTTTGGCAGATGCAGAGCAATATCAGAGATAAAGTTGTCCTTGCCAGTCCCAAGGACGAAGAAGAACGCGCCCTCGTGGCCGGAGCGTGCGTGCGAAAACTGGGCATTGAGATTCCTGCGGTCATCGATGAATTCGGTAACTCGACCGAGCAAGCCTACACCGGTTGGCCCGATCGTCTTTACCTGATCGATGCTCAGGGTCGCGTCGTCTACAAGGCCAAACCCGGTCCGTTCGGATTTAGCGCGGACGATTTGCGCGCGGCCTTGACGAGGTTGGTAAATTAAGCAGCGGGCATTGTATTCTCGGGACGTGCTGCGTTCGACTGCGACTGTGCCCCATCGATCACCGACCGCAGGATTATTCCTGGGCCTAATCGTCACCCTGGCGGCGGTGGTTGCTTACTCGGCATACATCACGCGTCAGATCTCCGGCCTGCGTGAATTGCAAAACAATCTGGTGGATGGCAACCGGAAAGATTCCCTGCAACTGCTGCGCATCCAGAATGATTTGAACTCGCTTGCTCTGGCCATGCGCGACATGCTGGAGAACGATGAGCCCTACCCGCTGACGGCATGGTCGGCGCAATTCCAGCGTGTGCGCACCGATCTGGACGACGCGCTACGCCGCGAGCAGCAGGTTGCTCCGGTTCATCGAACTCCCGAACAGGAGCAATACCTCGAGAATTCAGTCACCCAGTTTTGGGATGCCAGCGACCGGACCTTTGCGTTGGCGCAGAGTGCCAACCCAGAGGAAGCGAGGACGCAGATTCGAATCTCGCTGCGCGCTCGTCAGGAAGCGCTGAGCACGGCCGTCTCCCGCTTGCTGGTGCAGAACAACGAGAGCGAAGAGCAGGCTGCACTGCGAATCGCGCAGATTTACGACCGCGTTCAGCGGCAGGTTTATTTGTTTCTGACTGCGACTCTCATCGCCATTCTCTTGACCAGCCTCTATCTGATCCGCTCCAATCGGCGATTGTTTGCACAGCTCGCCGCACTTTCTGAGCAGCGCAGCGAACTTGCCCAAAAGCTCATTTCCACTCAGGAATCCACCTTGCGACACATCTCGCGCGAATTGCACGATGAGTTCGGCCAGATTCTGACCGCCGTCGGCGTCATGCTGACGCGCGCCGGAAATCATGCTCCCGAGGGATCGGCGCTGCGGGCCGAATTGCGCGAAGTCTGCGAGGTCACACAGACTGCGCTCGACAAAGTGCGCAGCCTGTCGCAGGCCCTGCACCCGGTGATGCTCGAAGAAACCGGGCTGGAGAGCACGCTCGACTGGTATTTGCCCGTAATGGAAAGGCAGGCGGGAATTGACGTATTCTACGAGAAATCAGGCGAGCCCTTTCCGATTGCGGGCAACGCCGCAATTCATGTGTATCGAGTGGTGCAGGAAGCTCTGAATAACGTGACCCGGCACTCGGGGGCAAAGGAGTCCTGGGTGCGTCTGCGCTTTTCGACGCAAGCTTTGGAAGTCGAGGTGGAAGACCACGGGAAAGGTTTCGAAACGCAAGGTGCAACCCAAGGAATTGGATTGGTGGCGATCCGCGAACGCGCGCAGTTGCTCGGCGGCATGGTTGAATTCTTGCGGCCCGAGCACAGTGAAGGTACAGACGCAAACGCAGACCGAAGAGGAACACTGGTGCGATTACGAGTCCCAAAAGAGAAACTGGAAGCTTGAATTCCATGCCGAATAAGATTTCCGTTTTGCTGGTTGACGATCACACTCTGGTGCGCCGCGGATTCCGTCGCATTCTGGAGGATGAGCCCGACATCATCGTTGCCGGCGAAGCGGGCGACGGCGTTGAAGCGATCAAGTTGGCGGATGAGCTTCATCCGACAGTGATTGTCATGGATTGCGCGATGCCCGACATGAATGGATTGGACGCTACGCGTCAGATTCTCGCGAAGAATCCGCAGGCTTTGGTGCTGATGCTCAGCATGCATCCCGAGGAGACGCTGGTGCGGCAGGCGCTCGGTGCCGGTGCGCGCGGCTACGTCCTGAAAAACGCGGTGGACTTGGAGTTGAGCGCTGCTATCCGGCGAATTGCGAACGGCGAAACGGTGCTCGATTCGCAACTAAAACGACCCGCTCCGCTCCGAGGCGGACGCCACGCCGGTCTCACCCCGCGCGAACTCGAAGTGCTGCAGATGATTGTGGATGGTAAATCCAATAAGGAAATCGCTTCCGCACTCGATCTCAGCGCCAACACTGTCGCCGTGCATCGAGCGAATATGATGGACACCCTGGGAATCCACAAGGCCGCCGAGTTGGTCGTCTACGCAATCCGCAACGGATTGGTTGATCTTCCGTGAGAGGACCTTCCGTGAATCGCCGCTCCTTTCTTTGGGGAATGGCCGGTCTGGCGTCAACATCCGGCTTGCTGCTGGATGCCTTCGCAACTTCACCCGCGTCTGATCCCGGTTTCCGGCTGGTTGACGTAACTGGCCAAGCCGGTATTCGCTTTCGCCACAACACCGGAGCCTACGGCGGAAAACTGCTGCCGGAAACGCTGGGCGCGGGCTGCGCGTTCCTCGACTACGACCGCGACGGCTGGCAGGACATTCTCTTGGTGAACGGCGTCAATTGGCCCGGACGCGAGCGCGAACATAAATCGGAGCCCAGCACGCTGAAGCTCTATCGCAACAATCGCAACGGCACGTTTTCGGACGTGACTCGCGGCGCTGGACTCGCAGTTGAAATGTACGGCATGGGCGTCGCCGTCGGAGATTACGATAACGACGGCTATCCTGACATCCTTATCACCTGCGTCGGCCAGAACCGGCTGTTCAAGAACACCGGCAAGGGAACATTCGTCGATGTGACTATGTCGAGCGGCCTCGGGGGACGGCAGGCTATGAGCACGTCCGCGTTGTGGTTTGACTTCGATCGTGATGGACTGCTCGATCTGTTTGTCTGTAACTACGTGAAGTGGTCCGCCGAACACGACGTATTTTGCAGCCTCGACGGCAAGCACAAATCGTATTGCACTCCCGAAGCTTACCGCGGGGAGACTTGCTGGTTGTTTCACAATCGCGGCAACGGAAGCTTTGAAGACGTCACGGCCACCAGCGGCATTTTCGACAGCAGTTCCAAGTCGCTGGGCGTCGCCATGCTCGACTACGATCGCGATGGCTGGCCCGATCTCCTGGTCACTAATGACACGCAGCCCAACAAGCTTTATCGGAACCAGCGCAACGGAACGTTCAAAGATGTCGCCGTGGATGCCGGCATCGCATTTTCCGCGGAGGGCAGAGCCCGCGCCGGCATGGGTGTGGACGTAGCCGACTTTGATAATTCGGGAAACGCGGGCGTTGCCATCACCAATTTCGATAACGAGATGACTGGGTTGTACCGGCTTTCCGAAGGCGGAAATTACATTGATGTGGCCCTTCCGAGCGGAGTGGGCCTCGCATCGAGGGACAAATTGGGTTTCGGATGCGTGTTTCTCGACGCTGACTTGGATGGCGCACTCGATCTCGCAGTTGTGAACGGGCATATCGACGACACGGTGCGCAACGTCAGCGGCGTTGGCTACGCGCAGCCGCCGCAACTTTTTCTGAACCAACTCTCCCGGAGCCAGCTCTCCGGGAGCCAACTTTCCGCCAACGGAAAGGGAACGTTCGCGGACGTAGCCGCTGCCGTCGGCGGCGGATTCAGTGAGCCTAAAGTGGGGAGAGGCCTTGCCTACGGCGATTTCGATCGCGACGGCGATCTCGATCTGCTGCTCACCACCAACAACGGCCCAGCCTATCTGTACCGCAACGACCAGACGGCCGGAAATCGGAGCATACGCATTCGCCTGGTCGGGACAAAGTCCAATCGCGATGCTATCGGAGCCTCAGTGAAGATCTTTCACGATGGGTCGAATGGAACTGCGACTCAGTCACGCCTCATCAAAGGCGGTTCCAGTTATCTGTCGCAATCGGAACTGCCCGCAACCTTCGGCCTCGGTAAGCGAGACAAGATCGATCGACTGGTGATCGAATGGCCCAGCGGAAGAACGGAAGAATACAAAGCACTCATGACGGGCCGAGCCTATGAGTGCGTGGAATCAAAAGGGATCACCACTCTGCCTGGCTTCTAGCGTGCCGCGGCGGACTGTCCGAGGCGTCGTCACGTGACATTCCAGAGACAGCCACGAGTCTTGCGCATTTGGTCTTATTGTAAGAACACGCAACGAACACTCCGTCTAGCCGACAAGAATTGTACAAACCAGTGACATCCCGTTGACAACCTGTCGGAAGCCTCCGCACTAGCATTCGATTGCCGGTAGTACTGGCAGGTCGAGCGTCGTGCCATTCCGCGATCCGATCGATCGCTGTTCCCGGCATGCACCTTCCAAGGAGGATTCTGTTATGCGGCGACACAACATTGGTCTCACAATTTGCCTCGGCCTCGCGGTAATGTTCGTTTCGAGCATGGCCCTGGCGCAGTATCAAGTTACGAACCTGGATTCGAATCAGGCGAAGACCGCCAAGTTCATGGATCCGCTTCAAGTGAACGGCTGGGGCCTCGCCTACGGTCCGGGCGGACCCTTCTGGGTCAGCGATCAGGGCTCGGGCTGGTCGACACTCTACAACGGCCAGGGAGTGAAGCAGGGCTTGGTGGTCTCGATTCCCTCGGCAAGCGGCGCCGGTCCCGGTCAGCCCACTGGCATCGTCTTCAACGGTTCGTCCGACTTTCAAGTGCAGGGCGGCTCATCGAAATTCATTTTCGCGACTTTGGATGGAACCATCAGTGCCTGGGCTCCGTCGGTAAATGTCAACGACGCGATCATCGTGGTGAACAATTCAGCAGCAGGCTCCAACTTCACCGCCCTGGCAGTGACCAATCGGACTTCGGGAAATCTTCTGTATGCCACTGACCTGGCCAACAACGTAATCGATGTGTATGACACCAACTTCAACCTGGTCAATTCGTTCACCGATAACACGCTGCCGCCGGGCAACGCTCCGTTCGGCATTCAGGACATCGGTGGATTGCTCTATGTAGGGTTTGGCCTGGTATCGGAAGCCCCGGGCGGCTACGTCGACATCTTCCAGGAAGACGGAACGTTCGTGCGGCAACTCGCCGCAGGTAAACCGTTAGACCAGCCCTGGGGCTTCGCGGTGGCGCCCAACAATTTCGGGCCACTCAGCAACACGCTGCTGGTCTCGAATAACACGAACCGCGGCACCATCAACGCCTTTAATCTCGGGAGCGGACAGTTCGTGGGCACTGTAAAAGACACCAGTGGCAAGCCCATCGTCATCAACCAGCTCTGGGGGATTGAGTTCGGCGGAGGCTCAGCAAACAATGGCAAGACCAACCAACTCTTCTTCACCGCCGGTCCCTACAACAATCTGGCGGGGACGTTTGGGGTGATTAGCCCGAAGTAGCGGAGACGCCGGAAAACACGGAAGGCCGCCGCTGGCGGCCTTTTATTTTGCTCGCAGAAGGTAAAATTCGCGGCAAGAAGCGCGCGTAAGCCGCGGAGCAGCCCTGGCCCAAGTCGCTATTGAGGCTCGCAGCCGTTCGGCTACAGTCGGGCGCGACGGGCCGCAGTTGCAAAGGCCTAAAGCGTCAATTAAGCTAGTGGTCTCTTCCAGTCTTAGGCACGCGCCGGGATGGCGGAACTGGCAGACGCAGCGGACTCAAAATCCGCCGGACTTCGGTCCTTGGGGGTTCGACTCCCCCTCCCGGCACCAGCACAAACGCCCAAAGAATAAGCGGCTAGCTGATGCTAGATCCCCGCTTGAGATGCAGCCGTACGGCAGACGCAACGGACCTTGCTATAGGCTACCAAGAAGTTAAAATCTATCAGACTGAAACAAAGTGGCTTAGTTACAAAATGCTGTTAAGCGCGGATTACGTATCTGTTAGATGCTTTCAGGTCTTGTATGACCTTGTCGGTTCGGCGAAACTCAATGCCGTCGATCCCGAAGCTTATCTGCTCCAAGCGCCGATCCGCATCGCCGATCATCCCATCAATCGGATCGAGGAGTTGCTGCCGTGGGATCTTGCCGTTATCCTGCCAGAACTCGCGACAAAGAAAGAAGACCGCCAAGGCAGAGAGTTTCGTGACTGGCCACGCGCTGCCCAGCATCGCGGAACTGATCGAAGACCGCGAGATCACCATCGGCACGGTCCGCCAGGTGGGTCGTGTCGCCACCGCCGCGGATGAAGACTGTACCTATGACATGCTGGTTCGCCGCTGTGGTGAAAGCCTGTTTCAGTTGCTTGCCCGCCTCGACCAGGCTATCGACAAGGCACTCACCGTGGGTATCTTCACTGACGAGATTAATCACTAATCCCGCGAGCCTTGTCTGAAATGAACCGCATCCAACTGGTGAGAGCAGGCCAGAGGGTGATCGAGTCGAGATGCAGAGAGTTCCGGTCGAGTCCAGAGGCATCGCAAGCATCGGCTACGCTCCCCAGGAGCGAGTGCTGGAGCTGGAGTTTCGCCAATCCAGGGAAATCTATCGGTACTTTGACGTGCCCTCTGAGGAATACACGGCCTTCCTCGCCGCCGACTCCAAAGGCACCTTCCTGAATCAGCAATTCAAGCCTCGGGGATATCGCTACCAACGACTCCCACTTTCGCAGACATAGCCTCTCGTCCCAAGTCTCCACCTAATTTGTTACGTGAACACTAATTCACCACATCATCCCGCCGCTCTCGACACGGCCGCTATCGGACGCTTACGGCCAGCGCAGCGATCATCGTCGACTGACTTCTTGATGGCTCGGAGCTTTGCTGATTTTGCGAGGCTGTGAGGGCTTAAGTCGAACAGCGCAATCTTCGGCATGGTCGACGGGAACCTGCATCTATCGAGAAAGTGACCAGCGCCGACACCGATATCCAGATGCTTATCAGAGATATGCTCGTTGTGGAAATCCAGAAGCACATTCGAGGCACATTGCTTGACAAAAGAATTGGAAAGCCCCAAGACCGCCAAGTCATGTAACGCCAAAACCAACGGCGTATAGACGGCAGCTCCTTTGCGAATGTCTCCGTCAGCTCCCTAGATGTTGGGTTCGTGGTTCATCTTCGCTGCGAGGTCATTTCCTGCTGCGACGACTCCTTAACATCACCCGGCGAGTCGTTGCAGAAAAGCCCTGCAAGACCTACGAATAGATCCCAGGCGCCTCATGTCCAAGCTTCTGCACGTACTCAACGTATGACCCAGGATAAACAGTGGGATGGTGGTCCGTGCCACTCTCACCCCCCAGTTCCAGCACACGTGAGCCGAGACCGCGAAGGAACATGCGGTCATGCGATACGAAGATCATGGTGCCTTCAAAATCCTTCAGGGCCTCCGCCAGCATTTCCTTGGTCGCAAGATCCAGGTGATTGGTCGGTTCGTCGAGCACCAGGAAGTTCGGCGGGTTGTGGAGCATGCGCGCAATAGCCAGCCGCGATTTTTCTCCGCCAGAGAGCGCGCGAATCTTCTTATCCACATCTTCGCCGGAAAACTGGAATGCTCCCGCCAGGTTCCGCAACGAGCCAATACCATCCTGCGGAAAATCCTGTTGCAGCTGTTCGATGACGGTGAGATCGGCATTGAGCAGTTCCAACGACTGTTGCGCGAAGTAGCCCATATACAGGCTGGCGCCGAGGCGCACGCTTCCCGCATCTGGAGCA
>Ga0070764_10001127_pt1 | contig 11441 bp, 13 predicted proteins | sample HubBroMetageWRM4_FD_67287 | JGI IMG/M metagenome (GOLD analysis project Ga0070764, IMG submission 67287) | Warmed soil microbial communities from the Hubbard Brook experimental Forest, New Hampshire - Hubbard Brook CCASE Soil Metagenome WRM 4 | ecosystem: Environmental > Terrestrial > Soil >... | reverse complement strand
TGGATCACGACCGCATGCATCCATCCACCGGCCAAGCAAACCCAACGAAAAGGAAGACTAAGGAGAAGACGACGCGGTCCAAACCGCGAACGTGACAAAGGAGAAACGAAATGAAAATCAAACTGACCAGCGTCTACGTAGACGATCAGGAGAAGGCCCTGCGCTTCTATACGGAGGTTCTGGGTTTTGCCAAGAAGGCCGATTTCAGTAATGGCCCATATCGCTGGCTGACCGTGGCTTCGCCCGAGGACCCGGACGGCATTGAGCTGCAGCTGGCGCTGAACAACAATCCCGCGGCCAAGGCGTACCAGCAGGCGATATTTCAACAGAGCCAGCCGGCGGCCAATTTTATTACCGACGACATCAAGGGCGACTACGAGCGGATCAAGGCTCGCGGCGCCGAGTTCACCATGCCGCCGACCGACGTGACCGGCTCGACCATTGCGATGCTGAACGACACCTGCGGCAATCTGATTCAGCTCACCCAGATGAAGCGCTGGTAGGGAACAGACGATGCCTGAACCTGAGCCGTACGCACCGGGTCCCGCCAACTTGGCGCGGGTAGAGAAACGCCGGGGACAAAACGGAGAAGAAAAGTGGACGCTGGTTCTCGTCCGGGAGCTGCGCCACTCTCCGGAAAAGGTCTGGCAGGCGTTAACCGACCCGGCGCATCTGCGCGAGTGGGCGCCCTTTGACGCCGATGGGAGCCTGGCTACGGTCGGAACCACGGTGAAGCTCACCACGGTTGCAGCGCCCACGCCGCGTGTTTCCGAAACAAAAGTGACGCGAGCCGACGCTCCCCATACGCTTGAGTACAACTGGGGTGACTTCGATATGCGGTGGGAACTCGAAGCCATTGGCGGCGGCACGCGCCTGACGCTGTGGGCGAACATCGATCGCCGCTTCATCGCCATGGGCGCTGCGGGATGGCACATTTGTTTCGATGTCCTCGATCACCTGCTCAGCGGAACTCCGCTCGGCCGCATCGTTGGCTCCAAGGCCATGAAGTTCGGCTGGCAGCGGCTGCATGCCGAGTACGCGAAACAGTTCGGCATCGAAACGCGCTGATCGAGGGAAAATCAGGGCCGCCTCTCGCCCACGCTTAAGCGGCAACCAGTTCCGCAGCCCGGGCCTTGTGCGGCGCGCCCACGTAGGGGAATGCGGCGAGCAGGTCTTTGTGGGGCCCTACCTTATCGTCCTTCACCTTTCCATTGGAGAGGAGAGGCAGGAAGAAATCTACGACGTCGTCGGTGAGTGCCCGGCCATTCTCCGGGTAGACCGCAGGCCGCCTGGGATCATAGTGCAGGACGTCCGGCAGCAGGGTCCCGGCGACCCGCGTTGCTTCCTCAGGCGTATATCCGCCGGTGTGCTCCAGCGCGTGCGCGAAGACGGGGATGAAACGAGCATCGTCCGCCGGCTCCGCCGCGAGATAGGCGGCGTTCTGCTCGCCGGCAAGGAAGGGAGTTTGATTGGACCGCGCACCGCGATCTGCCTGAACCCATTTCCCAGTTGTGCCGTCCAGCGTGCGCACCCACAGGCTCGTTTTAGGACTGAGGGCGGAGTTGGGCACTTCCAGCGCGATGCTGCACACATCTTTGTCGGCGAAATAATCGTCACCGGTGAATTGCAGATTGTTCAGGGCGCCCTGCACGTCGAAGAAAAAGGGATCGCTCCGCCAGCCGGCGAAGAAGCGGTAGTCCCCGGCCTCCGTCACCCGTGTCTCCAGCCCCGCCGAGACCGGCACGCCCTCGACGATGACTTGCCCGTCGTCACCTGTTCCAGCGGCCTGCGCGCCCTCAACGCGGCGAAGCGTCGCGGTCTGCGCCCCGCCCTCGGTGGACTTGAATCGCACCCGGTATGCGATATCGGCGACGGCGTCGCCGTTAGTGTCAATCCTAAGTTCGTAAATCGCCTCGGGCGCGAAGGGGACGGCAGTCGTGGGCCCGGGCGGGTTCACGCCGACGGACGGATGAAAGTTCATAATCAGGATCGACTTGCTTGGATCCCCAGGTTTCGGGAAAGCATACAGATCGCTGAAGTCCAGGCGGGCGTCTCCATGGGGGAACCCAAAATCGGGGCCGGAATAATGGTGGGACATGACTTCACCTCTGAGATTAAACGCAGAATTTGTTCGGATGCGTGGCCAGCAAATTATACGCTTCTGCTGCCGATTGAAAGGAGCTCTGATTTCTGGTTGAATACCCCCGACAGGGGAGCGACCATGAAAATATACAATCTCGTGGGCTATTTGATTGTTTTCTCCTACATGCTGGCCTGCATGTATTTCGCTCCGGCTCACCTGGGACTATGGAAAGGATTCTTAATAGGCGAGGCTTATTTTATTTTTGTCTGGTTTCTCGGTGGCTTGTATCTGGCCGACGTTCTTCATCTCGGAATCGCTCATCGTGCCCTTGACTACAAGGAATGGTTCATCAAGGCCGTCGCAGTCGTGAATAACACGTTCGCGATCTATGTAAATCCAATCACCTGGGTGAATCGCCATCGCTTGCATCACAAAAATTCCGACCATGACGGAGATCCCAATAAAGTTGGAGGAGATGGTGTTTGGCGCACCTTATATCTCTGTCTATTGCCGTATCGGTGTCAGGAGAATCTGGCCACCGACGAGATCTTGAAGTCGCGCACCTTCCGGGTGGTAGGGAACCCGCTCTTTGCACTGGTTGCGCAAGGCGCGAATTTTTGGCTCTTATGGAAGCTGGTTGGAAGTGTGCAGTTCGCGCTGGTGATGTGGATTGGCGTTCGAATTTTTGGTTGGTGGGTCAACATGGTTCAAAACTACTGGACCCACACTCGAGAATTCGGATACAGGCGCTATGACGATGAGCGTGACAACGCGATGAACATTGGCGAATGGCTGCCAGTAACGGCGACCTTCAGCGCCTGCCTGCAGAATAATCACCACCACTATCAAACTCTTTTGCGGCTCAGCCACGACGAATCTGAATACGACTTTGGATTCCTGACCGTGAAATTCATGAAGCGTCTTGGGCTGGTAAAGGCAACGGCAAGGGGCGAACAGGTCCCCGCGGATGTTCGATTGGCTGCGCTAGATTTTTGAGCCGCTTTTCTTCTTCCCCATAAAGGGTTCAATCGTCTGTCCAACAAAGCCCGGCGCAATTTCCTCGCCGTCCAGGCCATAGCGCTCGGGCCATTCGTCCGGATAGTAATAAGTTCCAAAAAGCTTATCGATCCACGGAAAATGAATGGCAAAGTTCTTGTCGATGCCCTCCTTTTGGGAAGTATGGTGCCAATGGTGGTATCTGGGCATGACCAGATATTTCTCGAGCCATTTCACGCTGGGACGGAAATTGCAATGACTCCAGGTGGCGTGAAGCGTGACAAAAATCAAATATGCCAGGATGATCGATTGCGAAAATCCAAACATCAGGGGAACAAGGATAAATGCCCGGACAAGGGTGTCGTCCACAAAGTGGGAGCGTGAGCCCGCGATCCAATCGAGCGCCTTCGAAGAATGGTGGATGGAATGAAAACGCCATAAAAAAGGCACTTTGTGGAAAGCTAAATGAATGAAGTATTCAGCAAGGTCCGCAATCACAATGGCCAGGAAAAATTGCAAGAGCCAGGGCATTCCAGCGATAGCGTGTTGAAGCACCGGGACTCCCAAATACTTGGTGGCCTGAGTAGCGGGCAATAGAACCAGAAAAGACAAGATTTGTATCGGGAAATGAGTGGACATGAAATAAACCACATCCAAAGTCCACTCGTTCCTGAATGTCCCCTGTTGTGGATACTGTGGCCAGAGCCTTTCGATCGGCACGTAGATGAGTGCCATCAAAAACAAATCAAGCAGGAACCAGTCCAGGCCGATGGCGGGCCCACTGTGCAAATTGCCGTTAATCTGGACGCTCGATCCGCCCAAAGCCGTTGCCGCGATGGCAAGCAACATTCCACTCATTGCCAAAGTCTTCTTCTTGCGCTTAATCGAAGAAATGATTCCGAATAAAATTGCGCCCACGATGAGGCATTGGATCAAAACGCGCATCGTGTGCATGGGGTAATGCGGACGCAGTTCAGGAGAGCTGAGTAGCTCAGGAAAATGCAGGCACAAGACTCCGCCGAATGAAAGAAATCCAAAAAAGGCTGACAGTATCCCGCTCCACCAACCGGTTCCAAAACCAGTAGACTCGGCGTCGCCAAAGAATTCGTTGATCTTTTGCTCGATCACGATGGCTCCTAGTTTACGTTTCTCGACTCGTGCAAGCTATTGCAAAGATAGCGACATGACGCTTTGGCTGAAAAGATAACTAAAGATAACTAAGGTTTGGCGGCCTCGACGCTGGTCTTCAATTCGGAAGAGGTTTCCACTTCCGGAGGTTGCAGGTTACGCTGAGCGCAGTTAAATTAAGTGCAAGAGTTCGAGTTGCACAGGAAAGGGCCCGTCCCAATGGAAACTGCCTCTGCATTCATCGATCAGAAGATCAAGGAACTTGGCGACTGGCGCGGGAAGACGCTCGCGAAAGTGCGCGAAATAATACACAAGGCAGACCCTGAGATCGTCGAAGAGTGGAAGTGGATGGGGACCCCTGTCTTTTCCCACGGTGGCATCGTCTGCACGGGAGAGACGTACAAAAACGTCGTCAAGATGACATTTGCCAAGGGGGCTTCGTTGAAGGACCCTTCAGGTTTGTTCAACTCCAGCCTCGAAGGGAATGTGAGGCGCGCCATCGACATCCACGAGGGCGACAAGATCGATGAAGCGGCCTTGAAGGATCTTATCCGCGCCGCCGTGGCGCTCAACCTCAAGGGCAAGGTCAAGCTCAAGTCCAACAAGCCGAAGCCCAAGTCAAAGACCCGATGAGCGAGCAAGCGGGCCATTGCTCCACCTGAAAGAGTAGAGACTTTTCTCTCTATGCAGAGGAGTAGGTGCATGTTCACTGCAATCGAGTTACAATCCCCTGATTTCGTCGCGGCTATCGCCGCGCTAAAAACAGGGGGAAACAATGGTGTCGAAGTATTTCGCTATCCTGGCAGCTGTGGCTGTCAGTGTCTCAACCGCCTTTGGCCAGGTATCCACCGGGTCTGAAAAATCATCTCTCAACCCAGGGCAGGCAGTGCAACTGCAGGCCGACCAACTGCCGAACCTACAGCACGGACCCATGCGGCGCGCCGGCGTCAAACCCAACGTCAGCAACGGAACAGACAGCAGCTACAACTGGGCCGGTTACGCCGTCACCGGAACCGACTTTACCAGTGCAAAAGGCTCGTGGACTGTTCCCACGGTAAATTGTGGAGCGAGTCCCAATGCAGTGGTCGCAATTTGGGTTGGCATCGATGGCTACTCCAGCACCACGGTTGAGCAAACTGGAACCTCGACTATTTGCGAGCACGCGACCCCTGTCTATTACGCGTGGTATGAGTTTTACCCTAACGCTTCGGCGACGATCTCAAGCATAGCCGTAGCTCCGGGCGACAAAATTACTGCGGAAGTGAGTTACTCGTCCTCCACGAAGGAATTTACGATCACACTGACCAATGTCACCACCGGGGCGCACTACAGCACCTCTGAGGCCGTTTCTGGCGCAGTGCGCAGTTCTGCCGAGTGGATCGTTGAAGCGCCGGCAGATAGCGCGGTGGGCATTCTGAACCTGGCTGATTTCGGCAAAGCTTACCTTGGCGACGTTTACACCGACCAGGCCGGCACCAACGAGGCCACTGACAGCACGGTGAGCGGAGTGATTAATAAATTCACCACCTCAGTGCAAAGAATCACGCAAGTAGACTGGCTGGATTACACCCAGCAGCAGCCCACGGCGTTGTCCGATGGGTCGAGCTTCTACACCACCTGGATCGAATACAACTAAGTTCGAACGCAATCGCGCTCGAACTTATCTGGCCGACTCCATGCAGGAACGCCCGCTCCCCCCGCGGAGCGGGCTTCCTGCAATTCTTCGCCAAGCACCGCGCCAACTCAGGCTGCCCCAGCTTTGCCGGTTTTGCAAAGCTGGGCCGGCCGGTGGCCCATTCAAGCCGTTCTTTCGCTTGAGTGGGGGGAAGCGCCAATTCGCCGTTAGCGCGCCTTCGTGCCCTCCGGCTTCACCCGCAGCAAACCCCACGCTTCCCGATACCCCTCGTACAAATACCGATTCTTCTTTAGGCGCTGCACGGGGCATAGCATGGGCCCTTTCTTCAAGTGATCTCCATTCACCAGCACCCGCGCCGGAATCAGGTACCACGCATTCTCGGGGATGATGCACGCCGCGAACAGATCAACTTGCTTCAACGTGTAGGGCGAGGTGCGGCGGTTGGGCTCAAAGTCGCATCGGTACCCCGTACCCACGCGACAGATGGTCGATTTCACCTGCACTCGCACGATGCGACTGCCAAAATTGATGGCGACATCGAACGGCCGCGAATCTCCCCATGGCTTCAGCAACTTGTAACCCCGGCGCATCGCTTCGGACATGAAGCGCAGTTCAACCCACTCGCCGCGCTCCTTGTATGTTTTGAAAAACTTCAGCTCGTTCATCGAACTCCAGTGCCAATGCCGGCTTTTCCGGTGAATCCACCAAGAAAAAAGGCGCGGCCCATGGGCCGCGCCTCGTTTTTTCTGATTTTTTGCTCTCTATATTCAGTATATCAATTCGGGATGGGTAAACCCGCCACGTTTCCGACAAATATATCTCCTCTCGCGTGAGGCAGTTAGGCTCAATCGCGTAATTCTTGCCTATTGACAACTTTTCGACCGTTTCCCAGTTCGGGAGGGAATGCAGCCTTCACCTTCCAATTGTTTGAATGTCACATCCCATTCAGGTCTGAGGCGGGTACAGTCAGCTTGAGGATCTCTTTCTGCTTTCTCGACGCGTCTTCTCCGGGCGGATATTTTCTGGGCAACTCACGCATGCGATGCTCCGCTCCCTCGACTGGCTGGCGGAGCATACTTTGCCGGCGGAGAAAATCGCGGCGCATCATCGCACCGGACGCCGCGGAGAAGAGGCGGCCTACTTTCATCTGCGGAAACTGGGCTACACCATGGTCGCGCGGAACTTCCGCTCGCCGCGCAGCCGCGGAGAGATCGACATGATCGGATGGCACGACGATGTTCTCTGCTTCGTGGAAGTCAAGACGCGAACCACGCGCGATGTGAAGCCCGGGGAAGCGGCTGTCGATCGACATAAGCGGCGTCTGGTGGCCGCCGTGGTGCGTGATTACCTTCGGCGATTTCCACCTTCGTGCCAGTGGCGTTTCGATGTGGTCAGCGTATACTATTTAAATTCGAGGGCCAGCCAGCCGCAGATCGAAGTGTTTAGCAATTCCTCCCTCACGGCTTAAAATGAGAGTTTCGTCCATCCTAATAAAAGGGGTTCATTAGTGCCTGAGCTTAGAAAAGATCCTATTGTTGGCCGCTGGGTAATTATTTCGACCGACCGCGCGAAGCGTCCTACCGACTTTGCCCGGGAAAACGTGAAGCTAAAGGGAGGGTTCTGCCCCTTTTGCTACGGGAACGAAGGGAAAACTCCGCCGGAGATTCAGGCGTACCGTCCGGGATCGAACGGCGGACCGGCTTCGCAGCGCGACACGCCCGGTTGGACGGTGCGCGTCGTGCCAAACAAGTTTCCGGCGTTAGGCATTGAAGGTACCCTGAACCGGCAGGCCGAGGGCATGTTCGACCGCATGAACGGCATTGGCGCGCACGAAGTGATCATCGAGACGCCCGACCACAATGCCAGCCTCGCGACGCTGCCTCCGAAACGAATCGAAGATGTGCTCTGGACATTTCGCGACCGCATCCTCGATCTGAAAAAAGACCGCCGCTTCAAATACATTCTGCTCTTTAAGAACCACGGCGAGGCCGCAGGAGCATCGCTCGAGCACGCGCACTCCCAACTGATCGCCCTGCCGATTCTCCCAATCAACGTCACGCAGGAACTGGAAGGCGCAAAACAGTATTTCCTATACAAAGAGCGCTGCGTCTTCTGCGATATTATTCGTCAAGAGGTTGAGAATGGGAGCCGGGTGGTGGCGGAGAACGAGAACTTTTTGACTATCGCGCCTTACGCGCCGCGGTTTCCGTTCGAGACCTGGATTTTGCCGAAGCAGCATGAGTCGGCGTTTGAGAATTCGTCGTCGCACATGTTTGAGAACCTGGCGAAGGCGTTGAAGACTTTGCTGATCAAGGCGGATCGGGTGCTGGATAATCCACCTTACAATCTGGTGATTCACACCTCGCCGGCGCAGGATCCGACCAACGACCACTATCACTGGCACATGGAGTTCATGCCGAAGCTGACCAAGACGGCGGGATTTGAGTGGGGCACGGGTTTCTACATTAATCCCACACCGCCGGAGGAAGCGGCGAAGTTTCTGCGGGAGGCTAGCGTGGAAGAGCCGGTCCCGGCGACGGTGGGGTAGGAACGCGGACGGCAGTTTAGCTGGTGGGTGCAATCTAATATGGAAGCGAGCCAAACGCGCGATTAATGCGTCGCAAAGGGCGCGACGCTTCGCGCGGCTCGCCCAGGTCCTTCGCGAGACAAAGAACGTCTCGCTCAGGATGACAATCCAATAAAAAGAGGGCACGGTGAGAGCCGTGCCCTTTGTAATTTGGACAGAGAGAGAAGTTGATGGCCAGGACGAAACTTGCGGGAGCCCTGCCACAACCGTTCATCGACATGCTAGGCCGGCGACTGAAGTGTAATTGTCACGAAATTGTAAAATCTTAGCGGCGCGGGTGCGTGGAAGAGCCGGCTCGGGCTTGCGCGCTGGGTCGGTCAGGCTGGAGATCCTTCGCTGCGCCTGAAAGACGGCTCCGCTCAGGATGACAAGTCGTCGTGTAGTAGTAAAACTGGCCCACTTCCGACCGTCGAGTCGATCAGGACGATTTTCCTGATTGGGCTGCCGTTGATGCCTCGACCGCGCTCAGAATAGACGCCACATCCACGACCTCGGCGAACTCGCCGTGCAACTCCGCCAAGGCAAGCTGGTGGACTGTCTCCGGGTCCCACACCGTTCCGTCCGGGCCGGTTAGCTGAAAGGCAGCGGTTGCATCCGAGGCCAAATACACCGTGTAGCCGAAGTTTCCCGCCATCCTTGTCGTAGTTGAAACGCAATGCTGCGTGGTCAGGCCGGCAATCACGATTTCCCGAATACCTCTGGCCTGAAGCTGCTCCTGCAGAGAAGTGCCGATGAATGCGCTGTTCACATTCTTGGTGATTACGGGCTCTCCATCCTGGGGCGCGACCAGGGGGTTATGACGGAATCCCGGTTTCGCGGGGTGCAGAGGGCTGTTGGGATTCTGAGAAGCGTGCTGAACGTGGAAGATGGGGCGTTTCGCGGCGCGCCAGGCGAGGAGAAGCCGTCTCGCGTTCTGCTCAGCGTCCGGGTTGTTCCGGGCACCCCACTTGGGGTCGTCGAAGCCGGACTGAATGTCGATTAAGAGCAACGCCGTGTCAGGATGCAATGAGACTGGCATAAGGACCATTTTCTCCTGACGGATGGTCCGCTGGCAATGCGGGCCTGGCGCTGGCGTCGTGTACAAGTCACGGCATCCGTTGCTCTCTCACGGATGCAGCCGCAGAATCTGCTTGGGTTCGTATTGCCGCTCACTGCGCGTGTCGGTTGCTCCGTTTGTCGGCTAGTGTTGAGGCCGGGTTTTATTGCGTGGTCGAAGCGATCCGATTCGGACGGGCATCTCTCAGTTTGTGGTCGCGTGGCATAAAGTCTTGGTCGAACATCTCCCTACCTGCCTGCAAAGAGATGACATGGCTTTTCAACAACCGCGACAATCAATTCCTGTTTCGGGGACACACTACAGCGATTGCTTGCTCAGAAAACCCTGAATATAAAGAGCTAACAGCGGCCAAACGATTCGGTTGCAATTCCGAGCCATTGGGTTATGCTGTCGGGCATGCGTCGTTACCTTGGTAAGATGCAACCCCTTACGATCTGGAGCATCTTTACACTGTGATGGCCGACCACAAGCCGCCGCGAAGCAACGGGAGTCAAGACTTGCGATTTACCATCGAAACCGAACTGGAAACTGATGGCCGCTGGATCGCCGAAATCTCGCAAGTTCCCGGGGCCTTGGCATACGGCGTCACCAAATAGGAAGCTGTCAACAAGGCATATGCAATTGCGCTACGGTCAATCGCTGACGACGTAGAGCATTCCACAGACGGCCCTCCGAACTCTATCAGCCTCGAACGCGCTATAGCGTGACCCAGTGGCCTAGCACCAAGGCCCGTCTTGTCTATAAAGCCCTGCTTAAGATTGGTTGGGTTTTTCTTCGTCAGGTGGGTTTGCATAGAAAGCTCAGGCACCCACATTACCCAAACTACACTTGGTCATTCGGTGAGAGTGACGAATTGGGGCCTGCGATCCTGGCTCGTATTGCCGAGAAGACTGGCCTTAAACCCTCCGACCTCTGACATATGCAGTCGGTAGCAGTCATCAAGCCCATTCTTCTGCCGGGACTAAAGTTACGCGAGATTCCTTACGGTTGATTCGAACCTATTCAGATGCGCCAAACGAAACAAGTCAGCCCTGGGTCCGGTCCTGGACTTCTTCGTACCATGCCATTTGGATGGCTTCGAGCTTGCCTTCGTTGGAGGCTCCGGGATCGCCCTTGAAGTCGGGCAGCTCGGTGACGTAGCGATGCAGGTCGGTGAAGCGAATGGTGAGGGGATCGAGTTGGGGATGAGCTTCAGAGAGGAGGATGCCGATGTCTTCGGCGTCGTCCCAGGTTAGCGGTTTAGGCATAGCGTTCCTCGAGTACGGCTAGCGGGCTTCGGCTGTCGGGCTTCGGGCTTCGGCAAGTGCCTTTTGAAAGCCGAAGCCTGATAGCTGAAGCCCGAAGCCCGGTTTTAATGATGCTCTTCCGAAATGTAATTGCGGTTCCAAGCCGGGATCTCGACGACTACCTTACCTGGCTTTGTGATCTGCACCTGGCAGCCGAGGCGCGAGTTTAACTGCAAGTCGGCGGCCATGTCGAGGCGGTCGGCTTCGTCGTCTTCCATGGGTGAAAGATTTTCGGCGCCTTCTTTGATCCAGACATGGCAAGTGGTGCAGGCGCAATTGCCCCCGCAGGCGTGGTCGAGCGTGACTCCGTAGTTGAGCGCGATGTCGAGAATCGACTCTGGCTTGCCATGATCTTCGTAGGGCAGCTTGCCGTGCTCGAACTGGACGGTCTTGCCCTCAGGCAGGAATGTAAGCTGTACCATATTTTCCTGATTTTCCTGCGGCGTGTTTTCGCCGGGAGCGTCTTCGGTGGCTGTGCCGGCGGATTGTGTTTTCTGTTCTGACATTGACTGCTCCTCAAAAACCTTAAGCCTCGTTGTTGCTAACGTCGTTGCGCACGACAGCCGGCGAGACGCCAGCGCTACTCAAATTCTGCTTTCGCCATGGGATGCGGGGCTGTGGGGCCTTCGCCCATGTCGGCTTCGTCCATGGTTTTGCCTTTTAGCGCG
>Ga0070764_10001126_pt1 | contig 11443 bp, 9 predicted proteins | sample HubBroMetageWRM4_FD_67287 | JGI IMG/M metagenome (GOLD analysis project Ga0070764, IMG submission 67287) | Warmed soil microbial communities from the Hubbard Brook experimental Forest, New Hampshire - Hubbard Brook CCASE Soil Metagenome WRM 4 | ecosystem: Environmental > Terrestrial > Soil >... | reverse complement strand
CAATAATCGTGATGATCTGGAACGCCACCACCATGTTAATGATGCGGTGCGTGGTGCCAAAACGGGGATGCGGATGGCGGAACCAGTCAGTGAGCACGCCGTCCTCGGATACGCGATTCAGCACACCGTTGGACCCGACAATTGCGGTGTTCACGGCCCCGGCGAGAATCAATGTGCCGACCACCACGACAAAGACGTGGAACGCCAGCTTCACCTTAAAACTTCCGGCGAGATGCATGGCCAGGCCGCCGATGAGGTTTTCGGTGAAGTTTCCGCGCACGCTATCCGGAATAATCATCACGGCGAAGAACGAAACCAGCGAAGTGAATACCAGGCTGTAGATAAAAATCACCAGCCCGGCTTTCTTCAGGTTCTTCAGCTTAGGATGCTCGATTTCGCGGTACACCTGCGCGAGGGATTCTTCGCCGCTCATCGCCAGCACCGAATGTCCCAAGCCGACGAAAATAATGATCAGCGTGATGGAGTGCGCCCAGGGATAGCGGTCCAGCCAGCCGAGCGAACCGTGATCGAGCTTCATGTTCTGCGCGTTGGGCAAGGGCGGCAAGCTCCAGCCGCTACGCACCCACAGCGTGTAAAAGCACCAGCTGATCAGCACCACGACCATGATGGTGGTAAGCTGCATGATGCGCAGAGCTTTTCCGCTGGATTCCGGAACGCCTTTGATATTTTCCCACCAGAAATAAAGCGTGATGATGATGGCGACCGTAGCGGCCGTTGCGTTCACGTTCAAATGCAGCGTGGTCCCTGCGTGGTGGAAAAGTTCGTTGATGACGCCCACCAGATATTGCCCTGCCGAGACGCCGCTGATCGGTCCGGTGAGCACGTAATCGAACATCAACGCGGAAACGGAAAACTTCGCTAGCGTGCCGCCCAGGGCTTCCTTTACCACCCGATACACACCGCCGCGCACGAACATGCTGCAGCTTTCCACGTAAATCGCGCGCACCGCGTAGGAAAACAGCATGATGCCCAGGATGAACCATGGCGCTGTCTTGCCGATGAACTGCTCAGCCTCGCCACCGGCGTAATACGCGGAAGATGCCAGGTCGTTCAGCACGATGGCCGCGGCGCGCCAGAACGAAATGAAAGCCAGCATGGCCGTAGTGGCCACCAGCACTTTCGTTATGGGGCGGGCACGACCCGGCGTGAATGTAGGACCTGTGGAATTGGAAACCATATACTTTGAGTGTGGACAGGAACTATACGTTGAAATGCGGCCAAAAAGGAAGTCTCGCGGCGAATGGCACGCTGCTAAGGGTAACTACTCGGCGGTGATTCGATGGACTTTCGCGCCGTGGTCGGTTGCACGCGGCTCGGGTTGGCGCACGTTATGCCTTGGATTCTTTTGGCGCCGCGCGAAAGTCGCGCTCGCAGGCTTCGCAGGGACAAATTTCGCGCAGATGTTCGAAGCTGAAAATTCCCGTAGCGTGGCTATCGGAAAACTGGATCTGCACGGCGTAGTTCCCCACTGCGTTGGCGCTCTTGGCGGTGACGCGCGGTTTGTACATGGGCAACAACGGCGAGCCGGCACTGGGGCCGCCCTTAGCTTTCTTCTCGCGCTCGTCGTTGCACAGCGCGCAGGGACAATGATCGCGCAAATAAGGGAAATCGTAGCGACTGGTGTGCTGGTCCGACCAAGTAATCTCGACGCCCTCTCCGGTCGAGACGTGTACCTTGATGCTCGCCGGTTTTTTTCGCGCGTCTTGTGCTATGGGCATTGGAAATTTAGCCTGCGATTTGGAAATCTACCTTTTTGCCTTCCGTCACGCGCTGCGAAGCGTCGATAATTTCCATCGAAACCAAATCTCCCTGGCCATTACAGTCGAGTATGACCCCGGCTTTTTCTTCACCGCTCGCTGCGATGGCAACGTTTTCCCTGCGGATGAGGGTAGGTGCGTCCGTCTTCGTGTCATAGTTCATTTTCACATGTGTCGCCGGCGATTCTCGAGCCGCGCGGTCTCCAACAATACAGTGTGCCATAGTTGCGCCCGGTGACGGTGTGTCAGGCAAGCTCAGGTTTCAACGACGCTGCGGCGGCTTGTACCAAACGCCCATGCGCGAATTCGATGCGGCGATCGGCGAGGCGGCCGATCGTGGCAGCGTGCGTCACCATCAGGATGGTATGGCCTTCGCGGTGCAGTTCGCGCAGCAGGCTGAGCACAATTTCTTCGTTGGCTTCGTCGAGGTTGCCGGTCGGTTCGTCGGCCAAAATCAGCTTCGGCTGATTGATCAGCGCGCGCGCCACCGCCACGCGTTGTTGTTCGCCGCCGGAAAGCCGCGAGGGCAGATGCTCGATGCGGTCGCCCAGACCCACTCGCTCCAGTGACTGCTGCGCTTCCTTCTCGTCCGTGGTGCTGTGAAAATACTGCGCGAGCATCACGTTTTCCAGCGCTGTGAGATAAGGCACCAAATGGAATTGCTGAAAAATGAAGCCGATTTTCTCGGCGCGAAATCGCGTCAGGCCGGCTTCGTCGAGACGCGCGACGTCGGTCCCGTCCACAATCGCTTGGCCTGTGCTGGGCGTATCGAGGCCGCCAAGAATATTGATGAGGGTGGTCTTGCCCGAGCCCGACGGCCCCATGATCGCGATCCATTCGCCAGCGTTGACGCGAAAGGAAACGCCGTCAAGCGCGCGCACGTTCCCGAAATCCTTGCGCAGGTTTTCCACTTGGACCAGCGTCGCCACGATCCCTATTCCCCTCGCAAAATTTCAGCTGGCTTTACGTTGCCTAGCATACGCAAAGGAAGCGCGCCGGTCAGCGTCACCACAAGCATGAGCGCGACGGTCGCAGGGAAAACTTCCCAGCGCGGCGCGATAGCCGTGCCAAACACGCGCAGGCCCATCCAGTAAGACAACGCCGCGCCTAAAGCCGCGCCCAGCAAGCCGCCCGCAGCGCCCAGCACTCCCACCTCGGCCAGAAATATTCCCACAATGCGCGAGATGGAGCCACCGAGCGATTTCATCAGTCCTACATCTTTGCGCCGTTCCATCGCCAGCGCGGCCATGGTCGCGAGCACGCACAGCGCGGTAAGAATCAAAATCAGCAACACCATGGAAACGATCAGTAGGCGGATGCGACCGAGCAGCACGCCTTCCGCTTCAGCCACCTGGCGGATGGGCCGCACTTGGTATTGCGGCAGGGCTTTCGCCAGTTGTGCCGCACAGCTAGCGACAACCTGAGCCGTGCCCGCCACGCTGACTTGTGCGAGGCCAATCTGGCCCGGCAAATTTGCCAGCGACTGCACCGCGCGCAGGCTCGCGAATACTTGATTATCTTCGGTGTCGCCCGCGTCCACAATGCCAGCTACGCCGCATGGCACGCTGCGGTCCATGTAGTGTAATTCCATGGCATTGCCTGGCGCGAGATGCAATCGACGCGCGACGTTGCGCCCCACCAGGCAGTGCGAATCATCCTCGCGCGAGGCAACCCAGTTCCCTTCCAATTTCCACGTCGCGTCAAGCTTCTGCGCCTGGTCCAGCCATGTGCCCGCGACGACGACCGGAATGTTTTGCGAGCGCGCCACAATATAGAGGTAAGGCGCGGCTGCAGCCACTTGCGCGGACGGTAGCTGTTGCAGGGCTTGCAGCACGCCGTCCGAAGGCATCAAGGCGGGAACCTCGGCGCCGCTGATCTGCGCCGGCACGCCACGGGCCGGCGAAATCACGATGTTGGCGCCGAGCGTGCGGAATTCCTGCGTCAATTTGTTCTGCACGCCCAGATCCAGATTTAGTAGCGCGGAAACGACTGCTGCGCCGCTGACGATCGCAATGATTGCAACGGCCAGCCGCCCGCGGCTCCCGCGCAGAAGTTGCGATACCAGCCGCCAGAACATCACTCACCCCTCAGAATCACAGCCGGACGAAAATGCGCCGCGCGTCGCAGCGGAACCAGGCTGCCGAGCATCGCGATGGTCGCCGCCAGAGCCAGCACCACCGGAAACAAAATCAAACGCGGCGATGCGGGCGTCCCAAAAACGCTCTCGCCGAGGAATCGCGCCAGTCCGGCGCCCACGAAAAATCCGATGGCGCCGCCGGCAATCGCCAGCAGCACCTGCTCAGCGAGGAAAATCCCGCCCACCAGAGCGTTGCTTGCGCCCAGCGCTTTCATCACGCCGATTTCTGCGCGCCGTTCCAGCACCGTGGTCGCCGAAGTAGCCGCAACCGCCAGGACCGCCGCGCCCAGTGCCGCCAGCGTGACAATCCATAGCAGCGTGCCAACGCGCGTTAGAATCCGCCCTTCGGTTTCCGCGACGCGTCGAATCGCGTGCACTTCGGTCCCGGGTAACACCGTTCTAATCTGAAAGCCGATGGACGAAATATACGGCGAGCAGAACCAGCGGTCATACTCGGTGGGGGTGAGCTGAATATTCTTGTCGGTCTGCGCGCGCTCGCCCCGCTCCGCCAACGCGTCGGCGGGTTTGGTCAAAGCGCTGACGAAAAGTTGGCGGAACTTGCCGGGGTGACCGGAGATTTCCTGCGCCACGGACAAGGGAACGAGCACGGCATTGTCTTCCGCGCCACCCGTGGAAATAATTCCGGTGACCAGCAGCGAGCGCCCATCGCCAGAAACTCCGCCCGCAGCCACGTGTATAGCTTTCCCCAGCACAAAGGCCGCAGGATATTTTTCGGCCAAGGTCAAGCCGACGACGCATTCCTCAGCGCCATCACCGAACCACCGCCCGCCCACCTTCCACCAAGGATGCGTAGCACTCGCGCCCGTTTCGAACTTTGTGCCGTCAGGCACCGGCACGGCGTGCTGATACCAGGTGCCGATCAAGGTAGTCGAGCCGCCCGTTTCCCAAACATAGGCAGGAACATCGAGAAAGGGAGTGAAGCCGAGAACATTGTGCCGCCAGAAAATTGTTTTCAGCTTGCCGAGGTCCGCTTCGTTCAGATAAGCGCCTTCATCCACCGGCCGATAATCCACGCCACCGATTTCCACAGGCAACGTGTCCGACTCCGGCGTGACCAGCAGATTCGCGCCCAGGCTGCGGAATTCGCGCGCCAGGCGGTCTCCCACTTCCAGCGCAATCGTAAGCGTAGCAGTGGCGACGGCCATGCCAATCACCAGCGCCGCGGCGGTCAGCAGCTTTCGCCGCGGGTTGCGCGCGAAGGATTCTCCTAGCAGGCGGGCAAACATGCGTCAGGAGTGAATCTTGGAGGCGGCCTCGCCTAGCGCCGAGAGGTCCACGATCACTTCGCCTCCTTCCACGCGGGACTTCACGTTGATAGGATTGCAGCCGCCGGATTGTCCGATCGAAGGAATGTAAATCGCGGCTCCGCAATTCCGGCAGATGACGCTCTGGCCTTCCTGGCGGTAGCCGGCCGTGCCGCAAATCTGGCAGGCATCCAGCGCAACGCCGTAATCGCCGTTGAGCTTGTGGATCACCAGAAAACGAATCACGCTGCCGTCCACGTCCGCCGTGTAAAAGTGCAGACTGGAATCGCTGAGCTCCGAAAGCGGAATGCGGACCAGATTGTCCTGAGCGCTCAGCGTGCGTGCCGGCGAGGGCGCCGCGGCAACGCGCCCGTACACATAATCCCCGGCGAATGAAATCACCACCGCGATGCACAAAATCGCCGCGGCAAAACTCCAGCGGCGCTGGCGGCGAAATTCAAATTCGCGCATGCGCCGCGCCGCGGGATTCGCGGCTTCTTCCGCCACCGGCTGCTTCGCGCTGAACCATTCGCGCAGCACCACCAGAGCCGCAGCGCCCAGAATCAGCACAAAAAAGAAAACTTCATTGCGCACAATCGGTCCGATGGTGGACATTTCCAATTTGCTGGAAGGTATCCACATCGATTCGCTGAGCTCATGCACACCCGTGAGCGCCAGTTGAAACGCGACGACCATCAGAATCACGCTGGTGGCCTTGAAGAAGCGCTGCAAAGGAATGCGTAGCGTGCCTTGAAAGAAGAAAAGCCCGACGGCCACGGCAATCGCAATCCCGATCGCCGTGCCAATCCAAACCTGCACGCCGGCGCTGGAAAGCTCCACGGCGCGCAGCACCAAGACCAATTCCGCGCCTTCGCGCACCACCATCAGAAAAACAAATGCACCAATCGCCCAGCCGCCGGCGCGCGTCGATTTCTGCGCATATTCTTCCACGCGCTCTTCGATGTGTTTCTTCAGCTGGCGCGCCACGCGGTTCATCCACACAATCATGGAAACCACCAGCGCCGAGGCCACCAACATCAGCAGGCCTTCAAAACCATCCTCGCTGACCTGCCAGCGATCCAGCACCACCGCAGCCGCGAAACTGGCCAGCACCGCCAGCGTCACGCCGCCCCAAACGTAACCGGTGAGCGCGCGGCGCCCGGTGCGATTCAGATACACCAGGACGATGCCGACAACCAGCGCGGCTTCGACGCCTTCGCGCAGAGCTAGGAGGAGGGCGGAGAGCATAAAGTTTCCAGTTGTAAACCAGTTTCAACTGGAATTTTGAGTCTAGCGCCGGGGTGTCCCGAAATCAAGCAAATTCAACGCGCTTAATCGCTTGCTCACGTTTCCCTGTAGAATAGCATCTTATAACCGAATGACTTCTCCGCACCATTCCCACACCGGCTCCCGAACCCGCGCTAGAACCGGTCCCCGGCTGCGGGCCTTGCCCTGGGCCCTCGGAGCCGCGTTTCTTACTTCATTCCTTCTCGCGCTCGCCGCTCCCAACGCGCATGCCGCCGCGCAATCCGCTACGCATTCATCCGCCGCAGCCGGTACGCAACAGGCGACAACGCCCCCGGCGCAAAATATCACCCCAGCCGCCGAACCGAAGCTCCCTGCGCCTCCCCGCAAGCAGGACGTGAAGAAGGGCAAGGAAGCTTACAAGCAGGGCCAGAAGCTCGAGCAGAATGGCGACTGGCAGGCCGCCTACGATGCGTACTCCGACGCCGTCGAGTGGGACCCCAGCAGCCGTGAATATCTGGTCCGTCAGGCCGTGGCGAAGGGCCAAGTCGTGCAAATGAAGGTTGACCTCGCCGAACGCGAGGCGGTCGCCGGCCATTTTGCAAACGCGTTGCACGCCTTGCGCGATGCGATGCAGCTAGATCCTTCGAACCGCACGATCCGCGAACGACTGACGGAAATGGAAGCGCTCGATCCTGCCCGCGCGCGCCAATTTATTGCCGAGCCGGTGTTGGTACCCGCCGTGCTACTTGATCACCGCCCCGGCGCACAATCTTTTCAGCTGCGCGGACAGACGGAGTCCGCCTATCAGGAAATCGCGCAGCGCTTTGGCGTCGAAGTCGCGTTTGATGTGGACGTGCGCCAGCTGCCCGTGCATCTCGATCTGCAGGACATGGATTTCGCGACGGCCGTTCGCGTTCTGGGAAATGCCACGAACACTTTCTGGAGGCCGCTGACCAAGCACCTATTTTTTGTCGCGCCCGACACGCTGCAGAAACGCAAGGACTACGAGGTTTCCATCGTGCGCACCGTGCTGCTGGCTTCCTCGGAAACGAACGAGCAGATGACTGAGCTATCGCGGCTGGTGCGCGAAATCGCCGGCATTACCCGCACCGATCTGGATACCAAGAGCCGCACGCTGACGATGCGCGCTTCACCGCAAGCGATTGCCGTAGCCACGGGCATCATTGAAGATCTGGAACGCCCGCCCGACGAACTAATTCTGGAAATCGAAGTGATGGAAGTGGATCGCAATCACAACGTGGACTTCGGCATCACCGGCCCGCAAACGGCAACTATTTATTCGATCCCCTCTAACGCCGCGCAGCTGGTACAACAGGGCGGCGCCACAGCGCTGAATGCTTTGCTGACGCAGGTATTCGGGTCGGCGTCTTCCATTCCGCCGGTGTTCGCCTTTGGCGGGGGCAAGACTACCTTTCTCGGCACGCTGCCCGGAGCCACGGGCACGCTTTCGGAGTTTCTTTCGACCGTGCATGCCGGACGGCGAGTTCTACTGCGCGCCGAAGACGGCCAGCCGGCAACGTTCTTTGTCGGGGAGCGCTTCCCCGTTTCGCTGGCGCAGTATTCTTCGAGCCTGGTTGGCAACGCTAATTCCGCGGCTACGCAGACCCCGACGGCTTCCGCCCCAAACTCAGCGCTGCCCGTCACCACGGTTACCACGGGAACGAATCCCGACTTCGTAGCCACCGCCGACTTTAATGAGGACAACTTTCAGGATTTCGTTGTGGCGAATTTTACCGACGGTACGCTTTCGCTTTTCCTGGGGAATCCCACGGATCCCGGCACATTCGAGAATCCCTCGACCATTGCGGTCGGCGCCGGCCCCACGTGGATCTCTACCGGTTTTTTCAACGCCAAAACAGACACTACCAATACCGTCGTGGACCTCGCCGTCGCCAATCAGACGGCCGGCACCGTTTCCATCCTGCATGGAAATGGCGACGGAACATTTACCGTGGAACCGGTCTTGACACTGCCGAGCGGAGCTGGACCGACGGCCATAGCGGTCGCCGATTTCAACGACGACGGTTTCGCGGATTTGGCTGTGGTAAACAAAAACGCCAATACCGTGAGCATTTTTCTCGGCAATGGCGACGAGACCTTCCAGACCCCCACCACCATCACCACCGGAAACGCCCCGACTTCGATCGTCGCCCAGGCTTTCAATCCGAACGCGCCGGGGATCATTGACCTGGCCGTCACCAATTCCGCCGACAACACGCTGCAAATCTTTCTGGGCAATGGAAAGGGCGCATTCACCAACGGCGTCACCTACAACACCGGCGTCACGCCGGTTTATGTCGCGTCAGCTGACCTGGATCTCGATGGCAATCTGGATTTGGCGGTCGCGGATAGCGGCGCCGCCACCAGCACGAATGCGGTGGGCAACAGCATTTCCGTATTTCTAGGCAATGGCGACGGCACGTTCATCAAGCCGGGCGGGGCGCGAATGGATTTCGCCGCGGGCACCACGCCGACGTCCTTTGTCATCGCCGATTTCAATGATGACGGCATCCCCGACCTGATCGTTACCGCCAGCGGCGACAATGCCGTGGCACTGCTGCTCGGCGCCGGCGGCGGCTTTCTTGATTCCCCCATCGAAGTGCCGGTGGGTACCACGCCCGATGCCATCGCCACCGCCGACTTCAATGGCGATGGCCTGCCAGACGTGGCCATTTCAAATTTCGGGTCGAACAACGCGTCGATAATTCTGGATTCCTCCTCGCTGATCGGCCTGCTTTCCGGCAGCGAAACCGGCACGCAGTTCCCTAACGCGCAATACATCGACATCGGCTTGAAAGTGAAAGCCACTCCGCGCGTCCACGAGAACGGCGACGTATCGTTGCAATTTGAATTCACGCTCAGCAGCCTGGCGGGCAACAGCCTTAACAACATTCCGGTCGTAAATAATCAGGAAATTCATCAGAGCGTGCGCGTGCACGCCGACGAGTCCGCTTTGCTGGCGGGCTATCTGGCGCCGCAGTACACCACCACGCTCAATGGCACGCCGGGAATCGCAAACCTGCCGCTGAGCGCACTGGTCGGAGGCACCACGTCAAACCAGTTTTCGAATACGGAGGTATTGGTTCTGGTGACGCCGCGGATTGTGGATTCCGCGACGCGCAACAAGGAACATCTGATCTACGCTGGACGCGGCCAACTGGGAGGCCCGGGCGCGCTGGGCCCCACGATTCAAGAACGCCGCGGAGGCGGGTTCGTAAATCCTGTCCAGCAGCCGACGGAGCCGGCCGCCGCGCCGCCACAACCGGAACCACTTCCGCAACCGCAAGCTGAACCGCCGCAGCCGACCGCGCCTCCGGTGCAAACGCCCGCCGATGCGCCGCAAACTCCTCCGCCACAGCAGAATGACAATCCGCCGCGGCAGTAAGGGCGGGGGGCGCCGCGCCTTCGCGCTGGGACAGCGCGCGGAGGATTGCGGACCGCTACGGCGCAGCTTCCAGCACCACCACCGGCTGGTAGGTGCGCGGCACCACTGGCTCGGCAATCGCGATCAATTGGCCTTGCTGGCTGAAGACCCGCAGCCGGGCCGGCTTCCAATCGCCGGAATCGAGCTGGGCCGGCGCGTTCTGCGCTACGCTGGTTTGTCCCGGCTGAATTTGCGCAAGTGTCAGATTGAATTTCGCGCCGTGGCGCACACGCTTTTCGATCACCGGCAGAATGGTGGCGCGCGGCAAGTCCATCAGTAATTTTTCCAGAGGGATCACGCGCTCCAGCAACCGGCCGGCCCGCGCATCCTGCCCCAGTTCGGCGAGCGACACGGCCTGATCCAGCGTAAATTCGCCCACCGCCGTGCGCGTGATTGCCGCCAGGTGCGCGCCGCTTCGCTGTAGCTTTCCCAATTCGTGGGCCAGCGAACGAATGTATGTGCCCGCACCACACTCGACCACAAAGCGCGCGACAGAGCCTTCCACCCCAGTGAGGCGGAACTCGAACACTTCCACTCCCACCGGCTCCAGTTTCACCGGCTTATTCTTGCGCGCGAGCTCGTGTGCTGGACGGCCGTGTATTTTTTTCGCGGAATACGCCGGGGGAGTCTGCTGAATTTTACCGACAAATTGCGCCGCGTACGCCGCGAGTTCGCCGGCGTTCAGTGTGGGAGCAGCGTCCGAGCCAAGCGCTTCTCCATCCGCGTCGTACGTATCGGTTTCAAATCCGAAGCGCACGGCGCAGGTGTAGCGTTTGCGGCGCCCCGTATAAAACCGCGCCAACCGCGTGGCGCGCCCCAACGCCAGCACCAGCACGCCTGTGGCTTGCGGATCAAGCGTACCCAAATGTCCGATGCCACGAAAGCCCGCGAGCTGGCGCACGGATTCCACCACGTCGTGCGAAGTTTTTCCCGACGGCTTATCGATAACCAGAATTCCATCAACGGGAGGCTGCTTGGGTATGCGCGACATGATTGGTTTGGCAAAGCGACCGCGAGCGAAGCTTGCTTCCCTGCCCCAGGCGCTATTTTTTGTATGCGCGTTGCGAAGTCGAAAGACCAAGCCGGCATGCGGCGGATAATCGCTGTGCGCAGTTAAGAACTGTGCTCCTCGGGATTTTTGGCCTTGCGCAGCAGGTTCTCGATGCGATTGTTGTATTCTTCCGTTTCATCCAGAATAAACAGGACTTCCGGCGCGCGCCGCATGTGCAAACGCTCCACCAATTCGTGCCGCACGTAGCCTTTCGCGGCCTGCAGGCCTTCTAGCGTCGTGGCGCGTTCCGCCTCGTCGCCCGCCAGGCTCACAAACACACGCACTGTGCGCATTCCCGCGCCCAGGCGTACTTCGGTGACCATCACTGGAGCCGCCAGGCGCGGATCTTTCAGCTCTCCCGCGAGCATCAGGCTCACTTCGTTGCGAATTTCCTCCGCAATGCGTTCGGGCCGGTGTCCTTGAACTGTCATGCGCTTCCCTCGTCCTGATCTTCGAAATATTCCACGTTCTGCGAAAGCAAATCGCGCCCCAACAGACGTTCCGATTCCGCGGCGATTT
>Ga0070764_10001125_pt1 | contig 11451 bp, 7 predicted proteins | sample HubBroMetageWRM4_FD_67287 | JGI IMG/M metagenome (GOLD analysis project Ga0070764, IMG submission 67287) | Warmed soil microbial communities from the Hubbard Brook experimental Forest, New Hampshire - Hubbard Brook CCASE Soil Metagenome WRM 4 | ecosystem: Environmental > Terrestrial > Soil >... | reverse complement strand
ACCATGCGAACCGCCCCTCGGCTGCTGGGATATGCATCCCTGTCTTGCATTCTTGTAATCCTCGTTCAGACGGCCTTCGCTCAGACAAATAGTCCCCCTTCCGATCCGCGCGAGATGGTGACGCGGGAGCCGGCCACTCTCACCAAACCGGCTGACCGTTCCGCCGCACTCGATCTTCTGGATCGCGCCCGGCAAAATTTAAATCTGCACGACATCTCCACTCCCTACGCGCTCAAAGTTTCGTTCGAAACCAGTGGCACGGCGCAGATGGAGGGCGAATGGACGATGGATGAAATATCCGACGGTGGTTCGCACTGGCGTTGGACAGCGCAGTTACAGGATTTGGCCGTGATTCGCATCGGTGCCGACGGCCGCGTTTACGGCACGAATCCTAACGAGCCAGTCCCTTTGCGCGTGCAGTTGGTCCGTTCTGCACTGCATTGGCCGATCACACGCAATGCGGGTGCATCCGCGATTCGCGAAGCCGACGTCGAGCGCGACGGCAAGACGATGTCATGCCTGTTGCTCAGCGCTTCGATCCCGCCGAATCCCGCGCCGCGCTCGTGGGTGGAGAGGGAATACTGCGTCGATCCCACCGGCCGCTTGCAGATGTGGTCGGAAGCTCCTGGAATTTACGCGGTCTACGATTACAGCGGCGCCACGTCTTTTCGTGGCCACACTCTACCGCGGCAAATTTCCATTTTCGAAGACGGACAGCTCGCGGTGCACGTGCGCGTGGAAAGCTTCGAAGACGCGCCCAGCCTTGATCCGAGTCTTTTCAAGCCGATGCCGGAAATGCCGGACGCGGGCGAATCGTTCACGCTCGCGTCGCCCAGTCGCTTTCCGATGCGCGTCGATCCCTCCGATGGGCCGACCTCAGCTTTTTTCCAGCCCGTGATCGTGCACGCCATTCTGGATGCGCAAGACGGCCACGCGCTCGACGCCGAGACGCTACAGAACTCCGACCCGAACTTGAGCCGCGCGGCGCTGGATCTGGTGCGGAGCACGTCTTTTCCGCCGTCGGGATTTCAGCAGGAAGCTTTTATCAACGTGCAGTTTCACATGCCGGCAGCGAGATTAGACGGTCCGCCGATATTCCATTCTTCAGTGCATTGGGTGATTTGGGATCGTCGCGGCAAAGTTCCGCCGGTGAAACGGCCACCTCACTCCGGGAACTAATTCTTCTTCGACTTTCTCTTGGCATCGTCGTTGCCCGGAAGTTCTCCCAGGAAGTGCTGAACTTTGGCGATGACGGTGAACTGTTTGCCGGCGCGCTCAACGGTGAGTTTGCGTTCCTGGCCAGGAGAACCTTCCAGCAGAGCCCAGACTTCCCCAAGAGTAAGGTCGGCGACGGGTGTGTCACCGACGGCGACAAGATGATCGCCGGTTTGAACGCCGGCCACCGACGGTTTGCCATCGAAGTCGGCGAGGCCGGCGATAGTGAACGCGTTGTCGCCTTCCGGGCGAAGTATGAGGCCGGCGACGTCGAAGTCCGGGAATCTTACTGTGCGTCCGATGTCGAAATAGACAGTCGAGTGGGCATAGTCGAGGCCGACGCGGTAGTTCATCAGGGCCTCGTAGCCGAGAACGGCTGCGGTCGCAAAGCGGATCGACCGATCAGAGGGGAAATCAGTTACCGCCACATCGGTGAGAAACAGCGGCCCGTATTGCACGCGATCCACGCGCATCAGCCGCCAGTTCGATTCACTACTCGATTCTCCTGTGTTGAATGGGCCGACGGCTCCCGTCATGTGCGGCCAGTCCGGGTGAGCGCTTGAGAGCTTGTCGAATAATTCTGTTGATAGAAAATTGATGGAAGAACCCAAGTCGAGGCCGAGATCGTGGTTCTTGTTTTCCATTTTGCTGGGAATCCGGATGAGCCCGTCGGCGTTAAGGAGCATCTTGTCCTTCACTCCGTTGAGTTTCAGGAGTCCGGGCAGGCCGATGGTGAACTCGCGGTCGGGAAAATTGAAGAGCACGTCGTAATTGCGCAGTACAGTCGAGGGGATGTTCATCTCGGCGCTCATGCCTGGAGCGAGTGCCGGCGTGGCGGCGATTCTTATTTCTTTAGTCTTTTCTCCAACTTGGGAAAGAACAATTTTCATTCCGCCGATCGCAATTTCGAGCGCAATGTCCGGCGACTTCGGCGTGCCGGAGCAGATTTGCCCGTTGCAAACGACATTGAGTCCCAGCAGACTCGCGACGCGCCGGTTCATGGTGAGATCCGGATTGCCGTTGTCCACCCAGCCGCGGACCCGCTCCGTCGAGCCGTCAGGCAGCGGGAGATCTACGTCGACTACGACGCGCCCCTGGTCAAGAGCCATGGGAACAGTGGCCGAAGCAGCCGCGGTCTTGCCAGCGTTTTGTGCGAGGACGGCTGTGCCCAGAATTAGGATAAGAACCACAGGGGCAGCCTTGAATCGCATAAGAAGATTGTAGCGGGTGCTGCAGCGCTCCTACGCAAGAGCAAGCATCCGCCGCGTGTAATCCGTCGCGGCAATCGAGTAGGTCAGAGTTCTTGCGGCAACTGCTAGAATTGCCCTGTCATGGCATTCCCCGCCAACCGCATGCGCCGTTTGCGGCGTACTGAGACGCTTCGTGCTCTCGTCCGCGAGACCCGGCTTACTCCCGAATCTCTCGTTTATCCACTATTCATTTGTCCCGGAAGCGGAGTCCGTAAAGAAGTGCGCTCCATGCCGGGCGTCTACAACCTTTCGGTGGATGAGGCGGTAAGAGAAGTGCGAGACACGCGCTCGCTCGGAGTGCTGTCGGTCATTTTGTTCGGGCTGCCCGAGAAGAAAGACGAAGTGGCGACCGGTGCCTGGGCCGAGGACGGCATCGTGCAGAAAGCGACGCGTGCCATCAAGAGTGAAGTGCGAGATGTGCTGGTGATGGGCGATGTCTGCTTGTGTGAATACATGTCGCACGGGCATTGCGGAATCGTGAAAGTGAGTGACAACGCGGAGCCGCAATCGTTAGGTGCGGCCGCAGCGGCACCACCGGCCACCGGGGAATTCGAGATCGTGAATGACGCCAGCCTGGAGTTGCTGGCGCGGACCTCAGTTTCGCTGGCGCGATCGGGTGTGGACATCATCGCGCCCTCCGACATGATGGACGGCCGGGTCGGTGCGATTCGGGTGGCGCTTGACCTTGCCGGCTTCGAAAATACTCCGATTCTTTCCTATGCGGCGAAGTTCGCCTCCGGATTCTACGGACCATTCCGCGAGGCGGCGGATTCCACGCCTCAGTTCGGAGACCGCCGTTCCTACCAGATGGACCCGGCAAACCTTCGTGAGGCGATGCGCGAGATCGAGTTGGATATTGAAGAAGGTGCGGACATGATCATGGTGAAACCGGCCATGCCGTACCTGGACGTAATTGCCGCCGCCCGCGACCGCTTCGACCTGCCTCTGGCGGCCTACCAGGTATCGGGCGAGTACGCGATGATCGAAGCCGCCGCTCGCAACCAGTGGATTGACCGCGACCGCGTGATGATGGAATCGCTCATCTGCATCCGCCGCGCCGGGGCGAGCATGATTTTGACTTATTACGCCAAGGAAGCTGCGAAGCTGCTGGCTTAGCCCGCTGCGAGGAAAATCCGGCGTAGTACAGGGCGCTCCTTCTTCGACGCCGTAAGTTGTTCAAAATAAACCTATTCATCAAGTCCGCGAGCTGTTCAGGACTACGCTTGCGTCCGACTCGTCAATCCATCGTCAATCCATCGATCTTTTAACAATAAGACGCGCCGAACTGTTGTAAAATCCGCCATTCGGGGGGAAGGCTCGGTGCGCTACCCAAAGTTCTCGTCGGCGGAATTAGTGCAGCTGTGCGCTGGCTCGACCGACGAGAGGGCGTGGGCCGAATTCATCCGGCGATTTCAGGTGGTGATTGCCGCCGCCGTCCTCAGGACTGCCCGCCGCTGGGGTGAACCGTCTCGCCCGCAGCTGGACGACCTCATCCAGGACACCTACCTGAAGCTCTGCGAGAACAACAGCCGTTTGCTGCGATCGTTCCAGCCGCGGCACGAAGATTCGATTTATGGATTCTTGAAGGTGGTCGCGGTCAATGTCGTCCACGATCATTTCAAGTCGCTCTTGGCCGCGAAACGGGGTGCAGGGCACACCGAAGCGCTCGATGAGATAGGACGCCTCCAAGACAGCCTCAGAACCGCCATCGCCGATAGCTCCGATGCAGTAAGCCGGCGCCTTCAGATCGAGCAGATCGACAGAGTTCTCCGATTGGTCACCGCCGGGAAGGATCAGGAAAGAAAGTGCACAATTTTTTGGCTTCGTCACCGGCAAGGATTTACCGCCAGTGAGATCGCTGCTATGCCCACGATCGGACTGACCACCGAAGGCGTTGAGAGCGTCCTTCTGCGCCTGGCGGCCATGATTCGCAGTCACTTCATAAGTTCAAGCCCCCACCGGCAAGTGAAGGTTCTGAACCGGCAAAATCGTTCTTAGAGATGGGGAGTTAGTCTTTGGAAGGAAGTCCCAATTCCAGCGAGCATCTCGGAACCGCGGACATGGCCAGGCTGCTGGAGGAATTCCGCCAGCGACCTGACACCGCACTGAACGCGGCCGACTTCAACCCTCATCTGGCTGCCTGTGCCACCTGCCGGGAGCAATTCGAGGACTTGGCATCGCTGGAGCGCCAGCTGACGAGTCTGAGAAGTGTTAAGTCAGGGCCGCGCGAGGGCGACTGTCCGCGTGTGGAGGTGTGGCGTGAGATTGCCTGTGCTCCGACGCCAGCCGGCGAAACGCTGGTATACATCGAACACGCGAGCCGGTGCGATCATTGTGGTCCCCTGCTGCGCGACGCCGTATCCGAATCGACCGTTCTAAACGGGGAGTTGAGTGAGGAGGAACGCGAGCGTATCGCGTCCCTGGAGAGCGCGCACGCGCGGTGGCAGCAGAAGCTGGCGCAGCGAATCGCTGGAACGCAGCATTCGAAGCCCGATCGGGAATCTCCGCGATGGTGGCAGAGGTGGCCGAGCGGTCCGCGTCTGGCAATGGCGGGAGCAGCGCTTCTAGCCCTGGTTGGCGTGGGATTGTGGATGGCAGTCCATCAGGGTCAGCTTTATCAGAGCCTATTCCAGCGCAACCAGCCCGCAACCGCCGACCGGTTCCTCGCCAGCGCTTACACCGAACAGCGCACCTTGGAACTCAGAATTGCAGGCGCCGATTATGCTCCTCTACGCGTATCGCGCGGACCGGCCGCCTCCTTTACCAGCAAGCCGCCCTCGCTGTTGAAAGCCGAGGCGTTGATTGCCGCCCAGGTTGTATCCCATCCCTCGGACCCTTCATGGCTCCAGGCACAGGCGCAGGCAGACATGCTTGAAGGCAAGTACGACGCGGCCGTCGAAACTTTGCGCCGCTCGTTGGAGTTGGAGCCGAATTCGCCGGCCCTCCTGACCGACCTCGCCACCGCTTACTTCGAGCGCGCCCAGTCGGAAGGCAAGAAGGACGATCTCGGCGCAGCTTACGAATACCTCAGCCAAGCCCTGAAATTGCTCCCTGACGATCCCGTGGCCCTCTTCAACCGCGCCGTTGTCGCGGGAAACTTGTTCCTTTTTCAGCAAGCGCTCGATGACTGGGAGCATTACCTGCGCGTGGATCCCGCATCGGAGTGGGCGGAAGAAGCCCGCAACCGCGCCAATGCCGTGCGCGAAAAGTTAAAAGACCACCAGAGCAAAGCGAAGCCGCTGCTGACTCCTGCCCAGGTGGCGGACGCGGCCACCAGCACCAGCCTCAGTTCCGAAGTCGACGAGCGTGTCGAGGAGTATCTCAACGAGGCAGTCCGCTCCTGGTTACCCCAGGCGTTTCCAGAAGCCGGAACTAATCAAGCGGGGCCCGCCGCGGATCCACACACCGCGCAGGCGCTTTTTTTTTTGGCGGACCTGACCAGCCGCCAGCACGGCGACCACTGGCTGGCTGACCTTCTGCGCGGTTCCTCGGCGACGCGCTTTCCGCAAGCCGTAACCGCCCTCGCCCGCGCCGCAAAAGCCAATTCCACCGCCAGCTATGATGTCTCCCTCCAACAGGCTGACCTTGCCGAACATCTGTTTCGCGCCTCAGGCAACACCGCTGGCGTTCTGCGCGCGCAGTTCGAACAAACCTTCACTGCGCAGATGACCAGGCACAGCGAGGATTGCCAGCGCCGGGCAACCACCGAGGTCACGGGAGCCGAGAGAGACTCCTACCGTTGGTTGCAGATTCAGTTTGAACTTGAGAAGTCGGTCTGTTCCGCTCTCATGGAGGACATCGGCGACAATGAAAAGGCTGCACGCAGGGCGATGGAGCGTGCACAGCAGAGTGGGTACGGGGCGCTCTATCTGCGGGCCCTTGGATTTCTCGTGGGGAATCGGCGCTACACCGGCGACGCCCCCGCAGCTGCGCGACTCGTTAGTGAGGGGTTGGCCCTTTACTGGGCGGGGCAATCACCTCCCAAGCGCGGCTTCAACCTCTATGTAGAGTTGGCCTACATGGCCCAGTCTCCTGCCCGCCCGCACCTGAAAATGGCGGCGTGGCGCGAAGCGACGTCTCTGATTGATTCCGATGAAAATTTGTTAAGTCGCGCCATGACCCATCAGGAGATGGGCGACGCAGCGATCGCCGCTCGTGCCCCAGAGGTTGCGGAGCAACAGTATGCACAAGCAGCCCTTCTTTTCGCGGCTGCTCCTCAAACCGAAGCGCATCGAAACGATCACCTCGAAAATGAGATTCGAGCCGCGCAACTGGAATCTCTCCAGGACCAGCCTGACCGTGGCATCGCGCGTCTTATCGCTATACAAGACCAGGTCCGGGAGCTTTCGAACAACTATATCTTGCTGATGTTTTACTCCACTCTGGGCGAATTGCAACTGCACCAGCATCAGGAGGCTGAGGCTGAGCAGTCCTTTGGGTCTGCGATGGCCATGGCGGAGCAGAGCCTCGCGACCCTCAACTCCGAGGTGGAACGCGAGAAGTGGAGCAAGAACGCAGCTCCGGCTTATCTTGCAGTCAGCGAAGCAGAACTGGTGCAGGGGCGCTCGGAGGAAGCGCTCGAGACCTATGAACGGTACCTCGGAGCGCCTCAGCGCGCGGCGGCCAATCATCCGCTTCGATCTCGGGATGGCTCACTGGTGCCGGATCCGGCGCACTTGGCAACTCGTCTTCCTCTTCTTGCCAAACAGACGGTGCTCGCCTATGCCGTTCTGCCCGACGGACTGGCGATCTGGGTATATGACGACCGCGGCGTGCAAGCGCGCTGGATCCCGAAGCCGACCGACGGCCTGCAGGAGTTAGGAGAAAGGTTTCACGACCTGGCTTCTGATCCAAAGTCGGAAGTGGGCGCCTTGCGCCGCGACGCTCGCAGCCTCTATGAGGCACTAATCGCTCCGGTGGAATCCTACCTCATGCCAGGGCGCACTTTGGTGATCGAGGCAGATGGATGGATGTCTCGCGTTCCATTCGAGGCGCTGCTGGATTCGAATGATCACTATCTGATCGAACGCGCGCCCATTGTTCATTCCCTGGGTCAGGATTCGCAGGCACGATTGCGCAGCGATGCCGGCATTTCGCGAGACTTGTCGGCCCTGGTGGTGGGCAGCACTGCGTCATCGGCGGAGGATGGACTCATTCCTCTGCCCGACGTAGCCGGGGAAGCGGACGCTGTCGCCAGCGGCTTTCATCCCGCGCGCCTGCTCAAGGGCGGAGAAGCCACCCTAAGAGCAGTCCGCAGCGAACTGCCTGGTGTCTCAGTGTTCCACTTTGCCGGACATGCTCTCGTTGGTCCCGAAAGAACCGGATTACTGCTCGCAGGCAACAGTGAAGACAGCCAAGCGAACGCCCTTCCCCTCATGGACGCCGCCGTCATACGGCAACTTCAACTGCAAAGCTTGCAGTTGGCCGTGCTCTCGGCTTGCAACACGGCATCGGGCAGCGGCGGCTCCAGCGGATTTGACAGCGTCACCGATGCCCTACTGCGCGCGGGTGTACCCCATGTGGTCGCCAGCCGCTGGGCAGTGGATTCTGCTGAGAGTCAAAGATTCGTAATGAGCTTTTATGATGATGCGCTTTCTGGCCAGAGCGTCTCCGAGGCCGTCCGCCGGACGTCCCGGAGTATGTTGGCCAATCCGCGCACATCGCATCCCTACTACTGGTCGGCATTTGCAGCCTACGGACGGCCCTAATCCCAAGAAGAATAGGAGACCCTGATGCCAACCTCACTTTATTCGACCAGCAAGCTGCTTGCGCTGGCCGGCGCCGCCTTAACAACCCTCTGCCTCGTCGCATGTCAGCAGTCCCAACCACCCAATCCCGCTCCGGCAGCGGCCGAGTCGAAAGCTGCCACTACCGAGAAAGTCTTTGTCGAGTTTCGGGGCCCATGGGCTTTTGTCCCCGACCCGAAAGACGCCAACAGCGTTCTGGCCATTGCACCCAAAGCGAAGACCCACCGCGATCTCTACGTACAGGCTTCCAACGGATCGACGCTGACTTCGGGGGTCTATGAACTTTCCCTTCCGGCTCACAGTGGTTCTGCTGCCGCCACCGCTGATCCCAGCATTGCCCAGGCCAAAATCGACGCCCAAAGCTTGCAACGCGCGCTCGATAACAAGTCCGCAAGGTACGTCATTCGCCTTCCCAAACCCGAGGAGTACGTCGTTGCTGGCCGGTTTAGAAGCCGGCTCGGCGCTACCTATCCGCCCGACCCTTCGACGGAAAAGGCCTACGCCACAGCCGTATCGCTGCGCTACAACGTAAGCACACTGACCGGGTTCTCCCTGGCCGGAGTTCCGGACAGTGCCACGTTCAACCCACTGTTACTCCAGGTCGAGACGCCAACCATCAAGTTTGTCATCGCGCCCGCGCAATACGACGATCCCGACGACAAGTGCGACACGCACTCCCGAGAGTCCTTCCATGCCCTGACGACATTGTTGGGCTTGGCACTGTACGTGGATTTCCCGGATAACCCGGATGCCTGTCACAAGAGCGATCCCCAGAACGCGCACCCGGCGAAGGCGGAGGCGAATTGGAGATCTCCGTTCGCACAGACCGCAGCTATTGACATCAGAAGCTTCGAGAAGCGTCTGCTGGCTGCGGTTTACTTCTTTGACCATGCGGGAGCCGATTGTGAATCGCCTAATCTCATCCTCAGCCCCACCCCGTGATGGGCTGGTCGCATCCGAGGCGGGGATCAACACTTTCCACCTCTCCTCGGATTCTCAGTTCTCCAGTTGATATTGATACGCCATGCGGACCAGCGTTCTTTCCGAAAAGGGCACGTACAACAAAGCCGCGGTCGCGGCGAACGCCAGGCCGACGCCGATCTGCGGCAGCAGCAGAAACGGCGCGACAGCCCACAGTTCGTCGAGCGCCAGAACAAAGGGAAATAGCCGTCCGAAAGTCGCGGCCAGCTTCCGGTAATCGAAAGCCACCGCAGACAGAAGATAGAAGCGCAGCGGAATTCCGATCGCTCCCGTCACCAATACCGCACCGACGACAACCAGACTTCCCCAGCCCGGGAGAAAGCTGCCGGCGACGCGCTCCGCGGCGTGCAGGTGGGCAAGCCCGCTGACGTAGAAGATGAGATACATCATCTGAAGCAACGCGAAAAGCGCGCGCACCAACTCGCGCCGGGGAATGGGAACGTGCAGTTCAGGATGCAACCCGGGTGCGGGCGCCGCCGTTGCCACCTCGGCGCTCTCCACGGAGGCGATGAAGCGGTATCCGCGGCGCGCCAGGGTTTCGACGAAGCGAGGGCTCGACGCAGAATCGCCCAGCGCCTCGCGAATCTTGTTCACCGCAGTGTTCAGACTGTGATCAAAATCGACAAACGTGTCCGCCGGCCATATTTTTTGCCGTAACTCCTCACGCGTAACTACCTGTCCGGCATTCTGCAACAACGCAGAGAGGACTTGAAAAGGCTGTTCCTGAAGCCGGATACGACGGCCGTTCTTACGCAGCTCTCCCGCGGCGAAGTCAACTTCAAAAACGCCAAAGCGCAGAGGCTTGTTTTCTTTGTTGGAGGGAGACATCGGCATGACGGCGCCCGTAGTGTACCGCGAGGTAGTCGTCGGTAGTTAGTCGGACGTCGTTTACGATGAAAGCGCTTGCCGCCGACTAACGACCAACGACTAACGACCGAAAAGGCTACAATAGCGCCGTGAACGCCCCAGTTCCGTCGAAGCAGGCTTCCGACGACAAGCATCAGCATCGCCATTCGATCTACGCCGCCGAGGCCGCCGGATTACTTCTCATCGCCGTTTTGCTGCTCATACTGACCATCATCCGTTACTGGCGGAACATTCCCTGGAGTGCGCGCTGAAGTGTCGAAGGCAGGAGTGGCAAAATCGGACCGCGAGCCACTGCTCGTCGTCGTGCTCGGGCCCACGGCAAGCGGGAAGACCGCGCTGGCGCTCGCGATAGCGCGGCGCTTCCATGGCGAGATTGTCAGCTGCGATTCGGTTGCGATGTATCGCGAATTTGAAATTGGCACCGCCAAGCCCAGCGCTGCCGAACGCGCTGAAATTCCCCATCACCTGCTCGATTACGTAGACCCGCTAGCCGACGTCACTGCGGGAGAATATGCACGCCAGGCGCGGGAGATTCTACGGGAGATTACTTTGCGCGAAACGGTCCTCGGCAAAAACGAGCAGCGTGGACTTTTGCCTATCGTCAGTGGAGGCACGGGCCTCTATCTCCGCGCTCTGCTCGAAGGACTTTTCTCCGGCCCAAGCCGGTCCGGAGATTTGCGCAACGGAGGTCTGCGTAACGAAGAACTGCGCAAGAAGCTCCGAGGTCGCGCCGAGAAGCACGGCCCCGAGCACTTGCATCGCATCCTGCAGCGGCTCGACGCTCCGGCAGCGAATCGCATCCATGCCAATGACGTCCCTAAAGTGATCCGGGCGATCGAGGTATGTCTGAGCTCTCGCCGAGCCTCACCGCAAACATCTCCCCGGACCTCACCACGAACTATGACCGAACTCTGGCAGCAGGGACGCGAACCCCTCCACGGTTTTCGCATTCTGCGTCTGGGCCTTAATCCAGAGCGCGAAGCTCTATATGCTCGCATCAACCAGCGAGCGGCGAAGATGTTTGACGACGGTCTGATCGCCGAGACCAAGATGCTGCTAGCAAAATACGGCGAGCAAGCCCGTCCGCTCGCCTCGTTGGGATACAAGCAGGCAATGCAGTTCCTGCGTGGCGAGTTGGATCGCGACTCGGCGCTTGCCGCTGCACAGCAGGCGCATCGAAACTACGCCAAGCGCCAGATCACATGGTTCCGGCGTGAACCGGACGTGCATTGGCTGGCCGGGTTTGGTGACGATCGAACGATGCAAGCGGACAGCATCGCGGCCATCGAACGCCAAAGCTGAGATGGTAAACTCTTTTCGCCCGCGCGTTCCCATAGCATTTGCAGGACGCCCCCGCCAGTTTTTGCTATTGTCAATTGCATGCCCCGAAA
>Ga0070764_10001122_pt1 | contig 11464 bp, 9 predicted proteins | sample HubBroMetageWRM4_FD_67287 | JGI IMG/M metagenome (GOLD analysis project Ga0070764, IMG submission 67287) | Warmed soil microbial communities from the Hubbard Brook experimental Forest, New Hampshire - Hubbard Brook CCASE Soil Metagenome WRM 4 | ecosystem: Environmental > Terrestrial > Soil >... | reverse complement strand
AGCGGCCCGGCCGCGTCAAAGTACTCCCACACCCGCCGCAGCATCCGCGGCGGCAGGAAATGCGTATGCACGTCCGCCAGCCCCGGCACCCCGAGCGCCCGGCAGAACCCCGGGATGTCGGAGTCCTCCTCCGGTGGTAGCACGCCGTCCATCACACGATTCAACTCCCGCATGGGATCTGAAAGAAATTCCTTTTTATCCCGAACGGAAAGTGGTATCCCTCCCGCCCCCGCCCTTCCACCCCGGTGTACCACTAGCCTCGCCGCGAACCCCGCCCTTCCACCCCGGTGTACCACTAGCCTCGCCGCGAACCCCGCCCTTCCACCCCGGCCGCCGTCCGTGCCCGGCCCGTTAGCCCGCACCCAGCACGGCCGCAAACCTCTCCCGCACAGTGGCCGCCGTCAAGTCGGCCGGCGCGGCCCAGACGTCGGCGTTGAAGATCTCGACCTCGACGTAGCCGTCGTACCCCGCCGCCGCCACGCTGGCCGAGATCGGCCCGAACTCGATCACCCCGTCGCCGAGATGCCCGCGGCCGAGGTAAGCGTCCCGCGGCAGCGGCCACATCCAGTCGCAGACCTGATAGCTGACGATCCGGCCGGCCGCCCGGGCGATCTCGGCGTGCAGCCGCGCGTCCCACCAGACGTGGTAGGTGTCCACCGCCACCCCCACCGCGTCGGCCGGGAACGCCAGCGCCAGGTCCACCGCCTCGGCCAGGGAGGAGATCACGCACCGGTCGGCGCAGAACATCGGGTGCAGCGCCTCGATCCCCAGCCGGACCCCGAGCCGCTGCGCCTCAGGCACCAGCTCGCCGATCCCGTCGGCGACCATCCGCCGGGCCAGCCCGAGATCCCTGCTCCCCGGTACCAGCCCCCCGCACACCAGGATCAGCGTGTCCGCCCCCAGCTCGGCCGCCTCGGCGACCGCGGCCCGGTTATCCGCTCGCGCCGCCCGCCGCCCTTCCCCGTCCGCGCAGGTAAAGAACCCGCCCCGGCACAGGCTCGACACGTGCAACCCGGCGGCCCGAACCGCCGCCACCGACTCGCCCAGCCCCGCCTCCGCGACCCGATCCCGCCACAGCCCGATTGCCGGAATATCGTGCCGCGCGCACAACGCCACGGCCTCCTTCAGCCCAATATTCTTAACCGTCGCCTGGTTCAGCGACAACCGCTCCAGCCCGATCATGCTGCCCACCCTTCCTCAAACCGGGAGAGCAGCGACGCCATCCGCTCGGCGGCCAGTTCCGGATCCGTCAGCGCCCGCGCCGCGGCCGCCAGCTCGAACACCCGGATCAGATGCCCGGCCGGCCGCTGCCGCTCCAGCCCGCCCAGCATCGCGAAGTGCGGCTGCAGCCCGTTCAGCCAGGCCAGGAAGGCCACGCCGACCTTGTAGTGGTAGGTCGGCGGCTCGAAGATCAGCCGGCTGAGCGGAACCGTCGGCGCGATCGCCGCGTCATAGCCCGCCAGGTCGCCCCGGTCCAGCGCCGCAAGCGCCGCCGCCGCCGGACCCGTGATCGCGGCGAACGCGCCGAGCAGCGCGTCGCTGTGCCCCTGTGCATCGCCCCGGATAAGTTCGGCGTAGTTGAAGTCGTCCCCGGTATACAGCCGGACCCCGGCCGGCAGCCGCCGCCGCAGCGCCACCTCCCGCCCCGCGTCGAGCACCGACAGCTTGACCCCGTCCACCCGCCCGTCGGCCCTCTCGATCAGCTCAATCACCGTGTCCGCGGCCGCACCGAACTCGCCGCTGCCCCAGTACCCGCGCAGCGCCGGGTCGAAGGCCTCGCCGAGCCAGTGCAAGATCACCGGCCGCTCCGCCTGCCGCAGCAGCTCCCCATACACGTCCAGGTAGTCGCCCGCCCCCCGAGCGCTCGCCGCGAGCGCGCGGCTTGCCATCAGCACCACCCCGGCCCCGGCCCCTTGCACAAACGCCATCTGCTCCGCGTAAGCCCCGATGATCCGCGAGATCGGATACCTCTCCCCATCCCGAAGCTGATCCGTCCCCACCCCGCAAACCAGCCCCGCGGCGCCTCTCTTACGTTCGGCCGATCTGGCGATCAGTTCCCGGGCCTGCTCCCACGACAGGCCCATGCCGCGCTGGGCAGTGTCCATCGCCTCGGCCACGCCGAACCCGTGCGCCCACAGATGATCGCGGAAGCGCATGGTCGACTCCCAGTCGATGACGTCGCCCCCCGGGTGCGCGGCGACGTGGGCGGCCGCGTAGACCCGCCGGGAGACCGGCGGCGGGTAGCAGCCGGCCCAGCCCGGCTCGGGGACGACTACCGGCTCCACCCGGCCGGGCAACCGGATCTGCACGGTCACCTCAGAGATCCAGCGGCGGCACGTCGATCCGCCGGCCCTCGGCCGACGACCGGAGCGCCAGGTCGGCGAGTTGCACGCCCCTGGCCCCCTCGATCAGGTTCCAGGCGAATGGCCTGCCCTCGGCCGCGCTCTTCAGGAACAGCTCCCACTCCACCTTGAACCCGTTATCGAAGACCTCGTTGTCCGGCACATCGCTCCATTGCGCCTGGTAGTCGTTTGGGTCTGGCAGGTCCGGGTTCCACACCGGCATCGGCGTGCATACCCGATGCTGCACCGCGCAGTTGCGCAGGCCCGCAACCGCGCTGCCGCTGGTCCCGTCCACCTGCAGTTCCAGCAGCTCGCGCCGGTTGACCCGGACCGCCCACGACGAGTTCACCGAGGCGAACGCCCCGCCGGCGAACTCGAGCACTGCGTACGCGGCGTCGTCCGCGGACGCGTCGTAGGGCCGGCCGGACTCGTCCCACCGCCGCGGCACGTGCGTGACGTTCCTCGCGTAGAGCGCCGCGATCGGCCCGAACAGGTCGGTGAGCAAGTACTGCCAGTGCGGGAACATGTCGAGTACGATCCCGCCGCCCTGCTCGGCCCGGTAGTTCCAGGACGGCCGCTGTGCCGGGATCTGGTCGCCCTCGAAGACCCAGTAGCCGAACTCAAGCCGCACCGAGAGCACCCGGCCGAAGAAGCCCTCGTTGACGAGCCGCCGCAGCTTGATCACGCCGGGCAGGAACAGCTTGTCGTGTACCACGCCGTGGGTGACCCCGGCCGCCTCGGCGGCGCGGGCCAGCCGCAGTGCCCCCTCGACCGACTCCGCTACCGGCTTCTCGGTGTAGATGTGCTTGCCCGCCTCGATCGCCTTCATCAGGCTGGCCTCGCGGACGCCGGTGACCTGGGTGTCGAAGTAGACGTCGACCGCGGGGTCGGCGAGCACCTCGTCCAGGCTGGTGGTCCAGCGCTCCAGCCCGTGCCGTTCGGCGATCGCCCGCAGCCGGTCCTCGCTGCGCCCGACCAGGATCGGCTCGGGGTAGACGGCGGTGCCGTCGTCGAGCCGGACGCCGCCCTGCTCGCGGATGCTGAGCAACGATCGCACCAGGTGCTGCCGGTATCCCATCCTGCCGGTGACGCCGTTCAGGGCGACGTGGATGATCTTCCGATTGACGTCCTCCCCGCCGTGAAGGACGGGGATTCCTCCTGCGCGGCTCACGCTGCGCTCCGGTGGGTTCCTGCTTCACCGGCAACTGCCAGGACGTGCCCTGGTCTTACATCGCCTCTGCAGGCGTTTGGATTGTCGGCCCGCCCGGCCGCCAATATGTTCCTCGCAGCGTTCACGTCCCGGTCGTGGACCGTCCCGCAGGCCGCGCACGTCCACGCGCGGACGCTGAGCGGCTTGGGACCGTCCTTGACCCCGCAGGCCGAGCACACTTGCGAGGTGGGCTCGAACCGGCCGATCCGGGCGAACGTGCGCCCGTACTGGACCGCCTTTTCCTCCACGCACCGGATCAGCTGCGACCAGCCGGCGTCGGCAACCGACCTGGCCAGCCGGGTGCGCATCAGCCCGCGGACGGCGAGGTCTTCGGCGTAGACCGCTTGGTTGTCGCGGACCAGCCGCAGCGCCGTCTTGTGCGCGTGATCCAGCCGGGTTTCCCGCACCTTGCGGTGCAAGACCGCGACCCGGTGCCGGGCCTTGGCCCGGTTCGCGGAGCCTTTCTGCCGGCGCGACAGCACGCGCTGCGCGCGGTGCAGCCGCTTGTCGGCCTTGCGCAGGAAGCGGGGGTTGGGGATGGCTTCGCCGTCTGAGGTGACGATCAGGCTGTTCAGCCCCAGATCGATACCGGCCTCGCGGTCGCTGGCGGGCAGCGGCGCGGTGTGGCGTTCGACCACGAAGGAGGCGTAGTACCGGCCGTCCGGTTCGCGGATCACCGTGACCGATGACGGGACGGACGGCAGGCTGCGGGACCATTCGACCTTGATGTCCCCCACCTTGGCCAGGTACAGCAGCTCGCCGTGCAGGGCGAATCCGTTGCGGGTGAGCCGGATCGACTGCTTGCCGTGCTTGCGGCGGGGCTTGGGGTGCCTGATCTTCGGCCCGTGACGGCGGCCCGTCAGCGAGTCGAACCAGTTCTTGTACGCGCGCCGCGCGTCCTGGCACGCCTGTACCAGCGCCACCGACGCGACCTCGCCAAGCCATGCCCGCTCCGGGGTGAGCTTGGCCACGGTGATCACCCGGCGCTGCACCTCGGTGTCGCTGACCTTCTCCCCGGCCGCAAAGCAGGCATCCCGCAGCCGCAGGCAGTCGTTGTACACCACCCGCGCGCAGCCGAACACCCTGGCCAGGGCCTGCTGCTGCCCCGGCGACGGGTAGATGCGGTACCGGTACCTGACCTGCACGACACCCAGCATGCCACCGGCCTACGACAATCCCCGGGGACTACCGGGCGTGGCCGGCACGTGGCATCCGCGCTCCACGTTCATCTGGTCTTCGTGGCGAAGTACCGGCGCGGCGTGCTGGACCCGGACATGCTCCGATCGTGCCAGGATGCGATGCGGAAGGTGTGCGGTGACTTCGGCGCGGAGCTGCGCAAATTCAACGGCCAGGACGACCATGTGCACCTGCTCGCTGAGTATCCGCCGAAGGCGGCTGTGCCGGCGCTCGTGAACAGCCTCAACGGCGTGTCGGCCCGGCGGTTGTGAGCGGAATTCACCGGCCGCGTGAACCGGCATACCATGCACGGCGTCTTCTGGTCCCCGTTGTACTTCGCCGTATCCTGCCGGGGCGCTCCGCTGAGCATCATCTGGAACTACATCGAGCAGCAAAGACGCCCGGTTAACCCGACTTCCGGGCTCACCCCGCCCTGAACGGCGGGGCTTCCGCTCGGCAATTTCGGTCATACCTTCCGCCTTCGGTCGGCCACGGCTGCCGGTGCTAGCCTGGACTTGGGAAAGTGCTTTCCCAGATTAGGCTGGCCCCGGTGACGGGGTCAAGCGCCAGTGCGCTGAGGAGGGTCAGTGAGCCAGGCCCGTTCGGATCCGGCTCAGCCAGGGTCGAGGATGACCCCGCAGAAGGTGACACTGCAGGATGTCGCCGATCGCGCGGGCGTTTCGCTGACCACCGCGTCCCGGGTGGTCAACGACGGCTCGCGGCGGGTCGGGCGACTGCTCGTCGATCGAGTCCACCAGGCGGTCGCCGAACTCGGCTATACGGCCAACCTCCAGGCCAGGGCCGTCGCCACCGGGCAGAGCACGATGGTCGGGGTGGTCGTGCATGACATCGCCGATCCGTATTTCTCCACGATCGCGGCCGGCTTCATCGAGGTCGCCGACTCCATGCACCTGCTGGTCTGCATGTCCAGCACATCGGCGACTGAGGTGGCCGAACGTGAGTACGTAGCCCTGATGCGCGCCCAGCGTGCCCGCGCGGTGATCCTGATCGGGAGCAGGACCGACGACCTGGCGGCAAGGGAGGCGCTGCGCGCGGAGATCGCGGCGTTCACCCGCCTGGGCGGGCGGGCAGTATGCATCGGCCAGGACCTGCTGGGCGTGGACACGATCCTGCCGGAGAACGCCGCGAGCGCCGAGGCCCTGGCCAGGGCCATGGTGGCATTGGGGCACCGCCGCTTCGCCGTGCTCGCTGGCCCCCGCGGCCTGCTCACCGCACGCGACCGGCTGGACGGATTCCGCGCCGGCCTGGCCGCCTGGTCGGTGCCGCTCGATCCGGCCCGGGTCATTCACGGCGGGTTCACCAGGGATGGCGGCTACGAGGCCATGAGCGCCATCCTGGCGTCGGGGGAGCCCTTGCCCGACTGCGTGTTCGCGGTCACCGACGTGATGGCCCTCGGCGCCCTCGCCCGGCTGCGGGCCGGCGGCCTAGAGGTCCCCGCCGACATGGCACTGGCCGGCTTCGACGACATCGTCACCCTGCGCGATGTCCACCCGCCGCTGACCACGGTCCGCCTGCCCCTTAAACAGATGGGCCAGATGGCCGCAGGCCTGCTCCTCAGCGACGCCGTACCCGACGCCGCGCACACCCCCCAGACCTCCAGGGTTATCCCCGTTCCCGGTGAGGTAATCCTCCGCGACAGCACCATCCCCCGCCCGCCCGCCTTATCTCATCCCATGTTTCCCACCAGCAACCCGAGCCCCAACACGTCCCTCATCTGACCCTTGCGCACCTAGTCGCACATCAGGTACGTTTCGCTAAATTGGAAAGCGCTTGCCAAGCGGAAGCGGACCAATGCGTCAGCAAGGTTCAGGCCGAACTCATCATGTGGGAGAGCGGTGCCGCTTTGTTGACCGTCAGCCCCGGTCACGCGCATGATCCGTACTAATCCGTGCTAATAGCAGACAAGCTAGCCCCGCGAGGGAGTTGAGCACATGAGCGAAGCGGCACACGTTCCGTTCACGGAAACGAAGGCGCCAGAGTCCCCTGAACGGCTGCACCGCGGGGCCCTCAGGCTGATCGACATCTCCGCGTCGACGATGGCCAATATCGGCCCGGCGTACAGCTTCTACTTCAGCTTCGGCTTGATCGTGCTGACGGCGGGTATCGCAGCCCCGCTGACGATCGTTGCCGCCATCATCGCCATCGCCCTGCTCGGCAATACGCTGTCTCAGTTCTCCCGCGCCCACCCGTCGACCGGCGGCTTCATCACCTTCGTCGGCAAGACGTTCGGCGGCCGCAGTGCGGTGACCACCGCGCTGCTGTGCGGGGTCGGCTACATCATCGCGATCTCGTCGGTGCTGGTCATCTCCGGCGGGTTCCTGTCGCTCATGCTGCAGTACTACTTCAAGGTGAGCATCCCCTGGATCATCTTCTCCGCGGTCTTCACCGCCGGCGCCATGTTCATGATGTTCCGCGGCGTGGGCGTGTCGACCAAGCTGGCCGGCCTCTTCTTCGGCTTCGAGATGCTGGTGCTGCTGGTCGGGTCGGTGGCCATGCTGATCAAGAACGGCGGCCACCTGTCCACCGTGCCGTTCGACCCGCACCGCATCACCCATGGCTTCAGCGGCCTGGCGGCCGGCTTCCCGCTGGCCGTGTACCTGTTCATCGGCTGGGAGAACTCGGCCGCGCTGGCCGAGGAAACCGGTAACCCCCGGCGCAACGTGCCCCGGGCCGTGTTCCTGTCTATCGCGATCATGGCCATCACCTACCTCCTGATCGCCTACGCCACGGTCACCGCTTTCCACTACAACGTGACGGCGCTCACGGCCCCGCTCATCCCGTTCATCACGGCTGCTCACGGCGTGGTGGCCTGGCTGGCCCTCATCGCCTACTTCGCGGGCCTGACCTCCACCCTCGGCGTGCTCATCGCCGCGGTGAACTCGCAGTGTCGGCTGATCTTCAACGCCGGCCGCGAGGGCCTACTGCCGCGCTTCATCGGCTATGTGCATCCGGTCCGCCGGACGCCGGTCTGGGCCATTATCGTCTTCGTCGCCGTGGCCTCGGCGATCGTCCTGGGCTGGGCGATCGGCCACTGGGCAGGCGGGCACGGCAACAGCCTGATCGCGCTGAACTTCTTCGACGAGTCCGGCACTATGGGCACCCTGCTGATCCTGGTCGTGTACTTCCTGGCCAACCTGGCCCTGCCGTTCTACTACCGGAAGTACCGGCCGGCCGACTTCAACATCGTCAAGCACCTCGTGCTGCCGGTCCTCGGCATGATCGCCATCGGCGTCCCGGTCTACTACCTGTGCAAGCCGCCGCAGCCCAACCCCTACGACTGGTTCCCGTTCGCCGCGCTCGGCGTCATCGTGGTCTCGGTCGGCTACTCCATCTGGCTGGTCAAGCGCGACCCGGGCCTGGGCGACCGGGTCGGCTCTATCATTGCCGACGAATAACCTGCCGCCCGGTGGCGGATGCCTGCACCCAGCACTCGTCACCGGGCACCTGCCTTCGTGATCATGCGCCGGCCTCGGCCCGGGCACCGCAGCTCGCAGGCTGATCCGGAATGGTCCGCTCAGCTACCTGGGAGATCTGCCACAATGACCGACACCGCCGTCCGTTCGGACGAGACGTCCCGCGCGCACCCTGCTCATCCACTGGACCCGGCCACCACGGCCGAGTACCTGGCCGGCCGGGAGATCATAGCGGCCGCCGGGCTGCTAGCCGAGCCGGTCAGGTTCGCCTATTACGGCCTGGAGGAACCGCCCAAGGGCGACGTGCTGGGCGACGCGGACCCCAAGACCGCCGATCGGAGGCTGCGCGCGTTCCTGATCAACACCGGCACCGGTGAGTCAATCGACACGGTGGTCTCGCTGACCGACCAGAAGGTGGTCAGCGCCCGCAGGCTGGACCCGCGCACCGACGGCCAGCTGCCGATCATCGACAGCGACTTCGTGGCCGTGGACGAGATCGTCAAGGCGGACCCGGGCTGGCGCGCCGCCATGGCCCGACGTGGCCTCACGGACATGAGCAAGCTCCGCGCCTGCCCGCTCACCGCGGGCGTGTTCGGGCCGGCCGACGATGACCGCCGGCGGATGGTCCGGGTACTCGCGTTCGTCCAGGCCAGCGAGCACGACCTGGCCTGGGCGCATCCGGTCGACGGAATCGCCGCCTACGTCGACCTGATCGAGAAGAAGGTCTTCAAGATCGTCGACGAGTTCGAGTTGCCGGTCCCGGCCGAGTCGGGGGACTACGACGACGAGGCCGTGCGCGGCCCGCACCGCACAACGCTGCGCCCCATCGAGATCACCCAGCCGGAGGGGCCGAGCTTCACGCTCGACGGTCACTTGCTGCGCTGGCAGGACTGGTCGATGCGGATCGGCTTCGATGCCCGCGAGGGGCTGACCCTGCACCAGATCAGCCAACACGCCGACGGCCGCGAGCGCCCGGTGATCTACCGCGCGTCGATCGCAGAGATGGTCGTCCCTTACGGCGACCCGCGCTTCCGCTACTGGCAGTCCTACTTCGACACGGGGGAGTACCTGTGCGGGAAGTGGGCGAACTCGCTCGAGCTGGGCTGCGACTGCCTGGGCGAGATCGCCTACCTGGACGCGACAGTGACCGACGACACCGGGCAGCCGCGCACCATCCCGAACGCGATCTGCGTCCACGAGGAGGATTTCGGCATCCTGTGGAAGCACACGGATATCTTCAACGGCTCGGCCCAGTCGCGCCGTCAGCGCAGGCTCGTGGTGTCGTACTTCACCACCGTCGGCAACTACGACTACGGCTTTTACTGGTACTTCTACCTGGACGGTACGATCGAGTGCGAGATCAAGATGACCGGGGTGCTGTTCGTTCAGGCTCATCCCGGCGGCGAGCACGCCTACTCCACCGAGGTCGCGCCGGGCCTGGCCGCGGCCGTGCACCAGCACCTGTTCAGCGCCCGGCTGGACGTGACCGTGGACGGGCTGGCCAACGCGGTCGAGGAGGTTGACGTCAGCGGTCACCCCATCGGCCCGGACAACCCTTACGGTAACGCCATCGTGCAGACGGTGACCCGGCTGACCCGCGAGTCGCAGGCGGGTCGCCGCGCGGACGGCGCCCGCGGCCGGACCTGGCGGATCATCAGCACCGAGCACGAGAACAGGTTCGGCCGCCCGGTCAGCTACACGCTCTACCCGGAGTCCGCGCCGGTGCTGCTTGCCGATCCGGCCGCTCCGGTGTCCGCGCGGGCCGCGTTCGCGACCAACCATCTCTGGGTCACCAGGTACGATCCGGCCCACCGTTATTCGGCCGGCGACTTCGTGAACCAGAACCCGGGAGGGGCCGGGATTCCGGCATTCATCGCGGGGGACAAGGATATCGACGGCACCGACATCGTCGTCTGGCATACCTTCGGCCCCACGCACTTCCCGCGCCCGGAGGACTGGCCGGTCATGCCGGTAGCGCACTGCGGCTTCACGCTCAAGCCGACGGGCTTCTTCGACCGCAACCCCACCCTGGACGTGCCGCCGCCAGGCCGGCATTGTTCCGCCGGTTAAGCGGAACCTGGCGGCGGCACATCTGGCCGTGACCGATCTGCGACGGTCGACCGGCTAGCGCATTGATTCAGAACGGCCCGGGGCGCCCCGCCTGGGGACCGTTGTACGTCGCCGTGAAGTTCTGGCCATTGTTGGTGAGTCCGGATACCGATACGGACGCGGACCCGTCCTGCATTTCGATCTGCACCGGGCTGGTGGAGCCCAGGCTGGCGGAGTTCACCTCCGCGTTGGTAAAGCTGGCCGTGCCGAAGTTCGTCAGCGGCAGGATGCCGCCGCGATTGGTGCAGCAGGGAGCTTCGGCGATGACCTCGGCAGAGGACCGGGCCGCTCCACGCAGCTGCGGGGAGGTCGAGTAGGTCCAGCCCCGGGTGATGTCATGCAGGTAGAGGTCGTACTGGTAGTTCCCGATATATGTGACCGAGGCGGCGAACTGGTCGCCCGCCCTGACCGTCTCGTTGATCACCTTTGAGGCACCCGGGTACAGCTCCGTCCACGCGTAATACTCCGCGGTGCGCCCAACGCAGTCGACTTCGGTGCCGGTCTGCTCGACGGTAGCACTGGAGTAGCCGTCCAGCCCGACCCAGAACGCGGCGTACTGGTCACCTGTGCTGCAGTTGCCTGCCGGCTGCACCCAGTCGGCCGAGACGCTGGTGAACGGGCCGCCGGTCGCCGCGTAGCCCGCCCAGTTGGAACTGGTCACGGTTTGGTGCGAGACCTGCGATACCCCTCCCGCGGGCCGGGTCCCGGTCGGCAGCTCCATCAGGCCGCCGGGCTGAACCATCCCGCCGCCCGCCTGGTCGGTAGTAGCCGCAGCCGGGTAAGCAGCCGCGAGCGTCCCGCCAAGGACGAGGCCGATGCTTGCCGCCAAAAGGGGAAGCCGATGTCGCATATGCACTCCTTGCCTGAATCACGCCCGATATGTAAAGGGCAAATCTTGAACAGCTGGGCAACAATATAAATGGCGTATTCATGTAAGTCCATGACTGTTTTTGTTTCGCTAGGGTCATGTCCTGTGCCAGGACTCCGCAAATAGGCAAATCAGCAGCGCCGGGATGACCTGCGGATATGCACATTAATATTCCTATGTTAATGTTTCTGTAGATATCTACTCACCGTCGGCCCGCCGGCCGCAGCCCGACCGCCCCCGGTCGCCGTGTGTTAGGCCGACACGCCATCCGTCGCAACCTGGCAGCCGACCACCATGCCCAGTCGAGGAAACCGGATATGGCCAC
>Ga0070764_10001119_pt1 | contig 11470 bp, 9 predicted proteins | sample HubBroMetageWRM4_FD_67287 | JGI IMG/M metagenome (GOLD analysis project Ga0070764, IMG submission 67287) | Warmed soil microbial communities from the Hubbard Brook experimental Forest, New Hampshire - Hubbard Brook CCASE Soil Metagenome WRM 4 | ecosystem: Environmental > Terrestrial > Soil >... | reverse complement strand
ACGCGATCAAGGAGTCCTACGCGATCAAGCAGCCGCGGCGCGGGCCCTGAGGACCTCGAGGGCGCGGTCGGCGTGCGCGTCCATGCTGACCTCGCTGTGGATCACGTCGAGGACCCGGCGGTCGGTGTCGATGACGAACGTCATCCGCCTGGTGACGAGCGGCCCGAGCGCGACCGAGCGGCGCACGCCGAACTGGCGTGCGACCCGGCCGTCGGGGTCGGACAGCAGCGGGTAGCCGAACCCGTGCTTGTCAGCGAAGCGGGACTGCTTGCTCACGCTGTCCCGGCTGATGCCGACCCGCACGGCGCCGACGTCGGCGAACTCCTTGGCCAGGTCCCGGAAGTGGCAGCTCTCCATCGTGCAGCCCTTGGTCATGGCCGCCGGGTAGAAGAACAACACCACCGGACCTTCGGCCAGCAGGTCGCTCAGCTTGCGCATCGCGCCGGTCTCATCGGGGAGCTCGAAATCCTCGACCAGGTCGCCCTTGGCGATGTGGTTTTCGGCCACGGTCGGTCCCTTCGGTTGCGGGCGGGCTGCGGAAATCAGCCGGCCGGGGGAGTGACGGGGGAGTACTCGGCAACGAAGAAACCCCGCACCGGCCAGCCCACGCTCAGGTTGTGCCGGAACGCGGTCGCCCGGCCGGGTGAGGAGACGTCGAACCTGATACCCACATTGTCGTCCCGGCCGGCGTTCGGGTCATACACCCGGACCGTGACCTCGTTCCCGGCGAGCGTGTACGCGTAAGCGAGCACCTGGTGGTTGTGGCGGAGCTTTGCCGGGTTCGCCGAGGCCACGGTGACCACGCCAAGCGCCGCAGGAACGCCGGCGTCGAGGCTGGCCCGCGCGCGCGGCCAGTGCCCGGCTACCGTGCGGCGGGACACCCCGCGCTGGGTGAATAGGTGCCGCGCGCCCGCCGTGACCCTGGTGTCGCCATCCGGCAGGTTCATCCACTGGTAATACCTGGCCACACCCGCCGGAAGGTTCCAGGACGCGATCAGCCGGCGCACCACGTAGTTGTGCAGCGCCGAGCCCGGGGCCGGCCTGGCGGCGGGCGGCGGCACACCCGCGTGCCAGTAGTCCAGCGCCGCGAAGACCATGCCGCCGCACAGCCCGGCCGCATCGTCGCCGATGCCGATGCCGCCGAACGGGGTACGCACCGTGACCGCCGGGGCCGACGGCCACGAGTTTGTGAACCCGAACCCGTCCCGTGACGGCAGGAAACCGGAGTGGCCGGGCACGATCAGCCTGCCCGTGCCGTCAGCGGGCCAGGCCGTCGATCCGCGCGACCTCCTCGGGGCCGAGCGCGAAGCCGAACAGATCCAGGTTCGTCGCGATCCGCTTTGGGTCGGCGGACTTCGGGATGACGGCGATGCCGTGTTCCAGGTGCCACCGCAGCACAACCTGCGCAGGCGTGACGCTGTGCGCCCAGGCGATCTCGGTCAGCACCGGGTCGTTCAGGTTGGTGTCCTTGAGCGGGCTGTACCCCTCGACGACCACACCGCGCTCCTGAAGCCCGTCCAGCAGGCCCGCGTCGTAGAGCCGCGGGTTCCATTGGATCTGGTTGACCGCCGGGGCCTCGCCGGTGGCCTCGACAAGCTCGTCGATCTGCGCCAGCGAGTAGTTGCTCACCCCGACCGCGCGGGCCAGGCCCTCGTCGCGGAGGTCCAGCAGCGCCCGCCAGGCGGACACGCTGGTTTTCCCGCGCGGCGGCCAGTGGATCAGCCACAGGTCGAGGTAGTCGGTGCCGAGCGCGCGCAGCGAGCGCGTGAGCTCGGCCCGCTCCCGCCCGGCGTCGCTGGCCCGCAGCTTCGAGGTCAGGAAGACGTCCTGCCGCGCCAGGCCGCTGTCGTGCACCGCGCGGCCCACTTCCTCCTCGTTGGCATACATGGTCGCGGTGTCGAGATGGCGGTACCCGGCCTCCAGTGCCGCTGCCACGGCCACGCAAGCCTTGCTCCCCCGCATCGGCCAGGTGCCGAAGCCCACCATGGGCATGATCACGTTGCCGGGCAGCGCGATCGTGGGTATCTCGCGTGTATCTGTCATGTTGCCCATTCTGCGCCTTCGGCTTCGCGGCGACAGGGCGATGGGGTGGGTGCCGGGCGGCGGGACGTCAGGTGACCGGGGTGCCGGTTCGCGCGGTGAGATCGGCCAGCAGCTTGCTCAGCTGGTCGGTGACCGGCCCGGGCGTGCCGCCTCCGATCTTCCGCCCGTCGAGCGCGACCACTGGCGCGATCCCGCCCATGGTCCCGGTCACGAAGATCTCGTCGGCGGTGTGGAACTGCGTCAGCGAGTAGTCGCCGACCACGCACTCGATGCCAGCCTCGGCGGCGAGCTCGAGCACCGCGCCCCTGGTGATCCCCTCGGGGCACGCGGCCGCCGAGGGGGTTCCCAGCACGCCCCCGGCCACCAGGAAGGCGTTGGTGGCGTTGGTCTCGGCGACGAAACCCCGGTTATCGAGCATCAGGGCGTCGTCGGCGCCGGCGATGTTGGCCTCGATCTTGGCCAGGATCGAGGTCAGCAGGTTGTTGTGGTGGATCTTCGGGTCGAGGCTGTCCGGCGCTGCGCGGCGCACGCTCGAGGTGATCAGCGTGATCCCGGACGTGTCGTAAACCGGCGCCTTGTGCTCGGCCAGCACGATCAGCGTCGGCCCGGACTGGTTCAGCCGCGGGTCCATCCCACTGGTGATCTTGACTCCCCTGGTCAGCGTGAGCCGGATGTGCACCCCGTCGGTCATGCCGTTGGCCTGCAGCGTGCGCCGGATCTCGTGGGTGATCTCCTCGTCCGAGGGCACCGACTCGAACGCCAGCGCCTTGGCCGACCGCCGCAACCGTGCGAGGTGCTCGTCCAGCCGGAAGATCCGGCCGTTGTGGACCCGCAGGCCCTCCCACACCGCGTCGCCGCCCTGCACGGCGGAGTCGAACGGGCTGACCGCCGCCTCGTCCCGGTGCGTCAGGCGCCCGGCGACGTTGACGATCAGGTCCCGGTTCCGCTCGTTGAACTGCTGCAGCATCGATACTCCCTCTCCCAGGTCGGATTTCCATGATCTGGGAGGAAAAGCACCGTATTTGCTCGTAATCCGCCCAGATCGTGGAATCGCCGAGCTACGGCGCCAGTCGGCGATCGTACATTTCATCGTAAAACGGACGGCACTGGCGGGCCAGTGGCTCCAGCGCGGCAGGGAGGTCGTCGACGGGCTCGCGGTACGGCCCGAAACCGGTGGACTTCCACACCCCGTCGTACCAGTGCGGGGCCCAGACGCCGTCCGTGGGCCGCGGCCCGGCCGGCCAGGACAGCATCGAAGCGTCGAACGGCACGCCGAGCGCGTCGCACAGCGCCTCCAGCATCACCGCCGGCCGGCGCAGGATGTCGGCGGCGTCCACGACCGGCCCGCCGACCAGCCGGAAGATCTCCAGCTGCTGCTCCAGGCCCAGGTCGGCGAGGACCGGCTCCGAGCGCACCCGTGCGTACGAGGCGAGCAGCTGGCGCGGATCCCGGATCAGGAACGCGTGCCGCAACGGGCGCAGTGCGTCCCGGTCCACCTCGGGCAGCAAGTGGTGCGTCATGTGCTTCTGGTAGTACACGGTCTTGCCGTCCGGCAGCAGGGCGTGGCTGAGCTCGTCGAGCACCTCCTGCCAGCCGGACGGCATCGACGCCACGATCTCGTCCTGTCCCGGGTGCACGACCCCGCTGCGGGTCAAGTAGAACGAGTACAGCGGCTCATCGACGACCACCGTGTCGGCCCGGTTCTCGAAGGAGCGCATCAGCGCCGTGGAGATGGTCCGCGGCCCGGACCACATCGCGATCCGCGCCACGGCAGGGCGCGCGGCCCCCGCGCCGCCGTCACCGGTCGCAGCGGGACCGGTGGCAACAGGACCGGTCACAGCACGACCACGGAGCGCAGCACCTCCCCGCGCTGCATCTTCGCGAACGCGGCCTCGACCTGGTCGAGCGCGATCGTCTCGGACACAAACTTCTCCAGCGGCAGCCGCCCCTGCAGGTGCAGGTCGACCAGCATTGGGAAGTCGCGCGACGGGAGGCAGTCCCCGTACCAGGACGACTTGAGCGACCCGCCGCGGCCGAACACGTCGAGCAGCGGCAGCTCGAGCTGCATGTCCGGGGTCGGCACGCCGACGAGAACCACGGTGCCGGCCAGGTCGCGGCCGTAGAACGCCTGCCGGTAGGTTTCCGGCCGGCCGACCGCCTCGATCACCACGTCGGCGCCGTTGCCCTCGGTCAGCGCCTGGATCCCCTCGACCGCGTCGGTTTCCCGTGAGTTGATCACGTCGGTGGCGCCGAACTGGCGGGCCCATTCCAGCTTCCGGTCGTCGACGTCCACGGCGATGATCTTGCGGGCACCCGCGAGCCGCGCGCCGAGCACGGCGCCGTTGCCCACGCCCCCGCAGCCGATCACCGCGACCGAGTCACCGCGGCCGACCTGCCCGGTGTTCAGCGCGGCGCCCAGGCCGGCCATCACGCCGCAGCCGAGCAGCCCGGCCACCTCGGGCTTGATCTCGGGATTCACCTTGGTGCACTGCCCGGCGGCGACCAGGGTCTTCTCGACGAACGCCCCGATGCCGAGCGCGGGCGACAGCACCGTGCCGTCGGCCAGGGTCATCTTCTGCTTGGCGTTGTGGGTCGCGAAGCAGTACCAGGGGCGGCCGCGCGCGCAGGCACGGCACTGCCCGCACACCGCGCGCCAGTTCAGGATCACGAAGTCGCCGGGCTCCAGGCCGGTCACGTCCGGGCCGACCGCCTCGACCACACCGGCCGCCTCGTGCCCGAGCAGGTAGGGGAAGTCGTCGCCGATCCCGCCCTCGCGGTAGTGCAGGTCGGTGTGGCAGACGCCGCACGCCTGCACCTGTACCAGGGCCTCGCCCGGACCGGGATCGGGCACCAGCACAGTCGTCGTCTCGACCTCGGCGCCCTTGCCGCGAGCGATCACGCCCGTCACCTCATGTGTCATCGAGCCCGCGTCCTCTCGTGTTCTTGCCCTGAACGGGTAGTCCACCGCTTCACCTGGTCAGGCGTTGGTGTCCTGGTGGGCCGATGATACGGCGGCGGCCCGCCCGGCCAACCCGGAGGCGTCTCGTTACGGCCCGATGTAAGGATGGAGCCGTGCCCATTGCAGAGATCACCCGGACCGAAACCGCTGAGCGAAGCCGGCTTTTGCAGGTAGATGAGTACGACGTCGCGCTCGACCTGACCCGCGGGGGCGAGCTGTTCGGCTCGGTGTCCGTGATCAGGTTCCGCTGCGCCGAGCCCGGCGCGTCGAGCTATGTCGACCTGATCGCCAAGGACGTGCACGAGATCGTGCTCAACGGCGTGCCGGTCGACCCGGCCGGGGCTTGCTCCGAGGGGCGGATCGCGCTCGACGGGCTGGCCGCGGACAACGAGCTGCGGGTCGTCGCGGACTGCGCTTACCAGAGCGACGGGTCGGGCATGCAGCGGTGGGTCGACTCGGCCGATGAACGGGTGTACATGTACACGAGCTTCGAGCCCGCCGACGCCCGAAAGGTGTTCGCGAACTTCGAGCAGCCCGACCTCAAGGCCGCGTTCACGTTCCACGTCACCGCGCTGGCGCACTGGACTGTGCTGTCGAACCAGCCGGCGCCGGAGCCTGAGTCTGAGTCGGAGGGCGTCTCGGTGTGGCATTTCCCGCCCACGCCGCGCATCTCCACCTACCTCACCGCGGTCGTGGCGGGTGAGTACCGCCTGCTGACCGACGAGCACACCACCCCGAAGGGCCAGGTGATCCCGCTGGGGCTGGCCTGCCGGACCTCGCTCGCCGAGCACCTCGACGCGGGCAACGTATTCACGATCACCAAGCAGGGCTTCGACTTCTACGAGGAGCTGTTCGGTGCCGGTTACCCGTTCGCCAAGTACGACCAGGTGTTCGTGCCGGAATACGGCGGCGCGATGGAGAACGTGGCCTGCGTGACCATCTCCGAGCAGTTCCTGTTCCGCTCCAAGGTCACCGACCTGATGTACGAGACCCGGGCCATGGTGATCCTGCACGAGATGGCGCACATGTGGTTCGGCGACCTGGTGACGATGAGGTGGTGGGACGACCTGTGGCTGAACGAGTCGTTCGCGGAGTTCTGCGCGTACCTCTCCAGCGTTGAGGCAACGCGGTTCACCGACGCGTGGACGACGTTTGCCAACCTCCGCAAGCAGGTCGGCTACATGCAGGACAAGATGCCGTCCACGCACCCGATCGCCGCGGACGTGCCGACGCTGACCGAGGCGATCGCGAACTTCGACGGGATCAGCTACGCCAAGGGCGCCTCGGTGCTCAAGCAGCTGGTCGCACACGTCGGCCGGGCGAGATTCTTCGACGGGATCCAGCACTACCTGGCCGACCACGGCTGGGCGAACGCGACCCTCGATGACCTGCTGCGCGCGCTGACCGCGAGCTCGGGCAAGTCCCTGGCCGACTGGTCGCGCGCGTGGCTGGAGACCGCTGGCCCGAACACGCTGCGGCCCGAGTTCGAGGTCGGCGCCGACGGCGATTTCACGTCGTTCGCGGTGCTGCAGGAGGCGCCCGCCGAGCACCCGACGCTGCGGCCGCATCACATCGCGATCGGGCTGTACAACCGGGCCGACGGCGCGCTCACCCGCACCCGGCGGGTCGAGGTCGACGTCGACGGGGCGCGCACGCCCGTGCCGGAGCTGATCGGCGCGCCGCAGCCCGACCTGGTCCTGCTCAACGACGACGACCTCGGCTACGCGCTGGTCCGGTTCGACCCGCGGTCGCTGGCCACGCTCACCGACGGGATCGGCGAGTTCACCGACTCGCTGGCCCGCGCCGTGTGCTGGAGCGCGGCGGTCGACATGGTCGGCGAGGCCGAGCTCTCGCTGCCCGCGTTCGTCCGGCTGCTGGCGTCCGGGATGGGCAGCGAGCCCTCGGTATCGGTGCTGCAGAGCCTGCACATGCTGACCGCGCGCCTGCTGCGGTCCATGGCCGATCCGGCATGGGTGGGCGAAGGCAAGCAGCAGCTCGCCACGGCGGCCGTCGGCTTGCTCCGGTCGGCCGAGCCTGGTTCCGGCCACCAGCTCGCCTGGGCTCAGCTTCTCGCCTGGACTGCGACCGCCCCGGACCAGCTGGACCTGCTCGCCGGCCTGCTCGACGGCAGCGCCGAGGTGCCGGGCCTGGCCGTAGACACCGAGCTGCGCTGGGCCCTGCTCGAGCGGCTGGTCACGACCGGCCGGGCCGGCGACGAACAGATCGACGCTGAGCTGGAACGGGACGCCACGGACGCGGGCAGGCGGCACGCCGCGGCCGCGCGCGCCGCGGTGCCGGACGCCGAGCACAAGGAAACGGCGTGGGTGCTCCTGGCTGAAAGCGACGACCTCGGCATCGAGGGCGTGATCGAGGTGTCGCGCGGCTTCAACCAGCCCGAGCACGCGGAGCTGCTGGCCCCGTACGCCGATCGCTATCTGGAAACCCTGCCGGCGATCTGGTCGTCGCGCGGCGAGTTCTTCCGCCCCGTGCTCGGCCAGCTGATGTTCCCGTACCCGGCGGTGTCGCCGGAACTGGTCGAGCGGCTCGACGCGTTCCTCGCCGAGGACCGCGACCCGGGCCTGGCCCGGATCGTCATCGAGGCCCGCGACCGGGTCCAGCGCGCGCTTCGCTCCCGGGCCCTGCCGGCCTGACGTTCAGGCGGCTGTGGTGAGCCGCGAACGGCGCAGGCGGCGCAGCCGCGCCAGCGCGCGGGCGCGCAAGCGTGGCCGCACGACGATCGCCACGTTCGGCGGCGCCAATGGCGCCAGCGCGAACTGCAGCTGCTCGGGCCTGACGTCGTACAGCGGAACCCGGTACCTGACCGGGCCCGAGCTCGGCCGCAGCAGGCCGGGTGAGCGGAACACGCACGCGGGAGGAAGCAGCACGGTCACGACGGCGGCGACGATCCGCCAGACAGCACGGCCGTTGCCGGTGGCCGAGCCGGCGGCCATGAAGATGTCGAGCCGCGCACCGTACGGGCGGTAGGCAATCTTGAGCTGGCTGACCTCGTACCAGGCCAGGTGCTTCTGCCGGCGCCTGCGCCCGATCCGCCGCTGCGCCGCTCCGCGCAGGCCGAGCAGGATGCCGCTCTCGTCGGCGACAAACGCGTTGTTCCGCAGCGTGGCCAGGACCGCGAGCACTATGAGCACCGCGAGCAACGCGGGCCCGATGCAGTACACCTCATACCAGGACGGCAACCGGCCGGTGTCGTATGCGAACGCCAAGAGGACCAGGGCCCAGAGCGGGACCAGCCACAGGTACCCCCGCGGAAAAACAGCGGAAGGTCCCCTAACCAGTGCCGGGTAGCGGTTCTCCACGACAGCCTCCACTGACACGCGCTACCCAGATCCTCCGTCCATTCGGGCACCTCCCGCAAGACCGCCTCGGTCACAGCAAAGTGAACACGCAAAACGGCCAACCAGGCCAATGCTGTGGCGGACAGTGCTGATCTTGCCGCATGATGTATTGGATCTCGCTAGGCCAGCATCGCCGCAGAAGAGTCAGGGGTAACCCATTTCATGAGCTCTCGATGGCCGCAGGGACAGCAGGACCAGCGGTCTCCGTATGGCACATACGACGGCGACTGGTCGCAGGACGACGCCTCCGAGCAGCCATGGCAGGACAACGGCTGGCAGTCTGAGGACCAGAAAGGCTATGGCGATCAGTGGCCGCCGGCGCAGGGCTCAGGCCGCCCAGCGGGGCGCGCGGCGCAGGCCGTTGCGGAACCACGGGCGCCGGAACGCCGGCAGTCCCGTGGCCGGAAAGCCGACGACTTCCAGAGTGAGTGGGACCAGAGCGGCGGCGGCTTCGGCGACGACAACGATCTCGAGTGGATCTCGTACCTGACGGGCGGGCGCCCGGTACAGCCCAAGCCCTATGAGGAGGACGAGCCGCAGCAACGGTCCTCCGGCCGCCAGGAACGCACGCGTTCCCGGCGCGGCAGGGGCAGGCCGGCTCAGCCGGATCCCGGACCGGCGGCCAGTCCCGGTCGCAGGGGGCAGGGGCCGCCGCCGATCAGCGCCCCGTTCCCGGTGCAGCCTCCATCACGCAGCGTCCCGGAGGACCGGGCGGCGACGACCGACCCCGGGCGCGGCCGCGCCGCGGCACCGGATTCCGGGTATGGGCCAGCCGCCACCCAGACCGACCGGCCCACGGCGCGGAAATCCCGGCGCGGGCGGGACACGGACGCTGGCCGCGACCCCGCGACCGACCCTGGCTACGGCCGGCCCGCGGCCGAGCCGCGGCATGGCCAGTCGGCGGCTGCCGGGTGGCCCGCCGTGGCCGACTCCGGCTACCAGTTGCCCACATTCGCCGACACGCAGTACGGCCAGGCACCCGCGGCGGCGGATCCGCAGTACGGCCACGCGCCCGCGGCGCCCGATCAGCAGTACGGCCACGCGCCCGCGGCAACCGATCCGCAGTTTGGCCACGCGCCCGCGGCGCCCGATCAGCAGTACGGGCAGGCGCCCGCGGTAGCTGATCAGTACGGGCAGGCGCAAGCGGCCTCGTGGTCTCCCGCGTCTGGCCCTGGTTATGACCAGGCTGCGCTGGCTGGGTGGCCGGCGGTGGCGGAGCCGCGGCGTGATGAGGTGGCCGAGGCGGAGCCGACCGGGTGGCCGGAGCCTGCGGATTCGCGGTTTGACCAGGGTTCGGTTGCCGGGTGGCCCGGTGCGGATTCTGGGGTTGGCCAGGGTTCGGTTGCTGGCTGGCCATCGGTGGACCCGGGTTATGACCAGGCTGCGCCGGATGAGTGGCCGGCTGCGGACACCGGGTACGGCCAGGTCGCCACGGCGGCGTGGCCCGAGGCCGAGTCAGCGTTCGCCGGGCAGGCGGAAGACGACTCCGGGTATGGGCAGCCCGTGACGGCCGCATGGCCCCCGGCCGTTGAGGAGCAGAGTCCCGCAGCGGCGGCGGCTGCGCCCGCTCCCACCCGGCAGCGCACCGCGCGGAAACCGGCCCCGGCAAAGAAGGCTCCGGCCAAGACGGCTCCCGCCAAGAAGCGGAGCAGCGCGAAGGCCGCTTCCAGGCCGCAGGCACCGCGCCTGCTCGCCGATCCAGAACCTGGCCAGCCGCCGGTCCGCCAGCTGCGCCCGAAGCGCAGTGGCCGGCTGCCGGTGAAGGTGTTCGCGATCGTGGGCGCGGCGGCCGTCGTCGCGGCAGGCGCCGGTGCCGTGGTCGTGTTCTCGAAGTCCAGCAGTGGCGGCGGCCCCGACCACAATGTGACCACCCCGGCAACCCTGGGCTCGTACACCCAGCAGCCGCGGCTCGCGGTGCAGATGCGCGCTGCGGCGTTGCGTGATCAGATCATCAAGGAGAGCGCGGGCGAGGCGCACAACGTGGTCTACCAGGTGTACCAGAACGGCACCGGGGGCTCCGGATCGTCCGAACCCCAGATCATCCTGTTCATCGGCGGGAACCTGTCGGGGACATCGGCCGGCTCGTTCATCTCGACGTTCACCGCCAAGCTGCCGGGTGCCGTCACGACGAGTCCCGGATCACTCGGCGGCGCAGCCGCGTGCGTACCCAGCGTCGACGGCCGCGTAGCCGAATGCGTCTGGGCCGACAACGACACGTTCGGCGTGGTCGCCTCGCAGACGCTCAGCCCAACCGGCCTGGCCACCGAGATGCGGCAGATGCGGCCGCTCGTCGAGCACGTGAGCAGCGCCGACTAGCGCCGAGCACGTGAGCAGCGCCGACTAGCGCCGCCAGCAACTACTTCTGCTGGCCGTCGCCACCACCGTCATTGGGCCGCTGCGTGCGCAGGGACAACCGCGCGACGGCAATCGCGATCGCGCTCGCAAGCACGGCCAGGCCAGCGAGCTGCCCGCCAATAAGCCGCGAATCGAGTGGCAACGTAGACGAGACCGTCGTGGCGTCAACGTTCGGATCCTTCTTGCCCTTATGAGAGGTGCTGGCGCTGGCGGACGGGGTGACGGTCGGGAACAGCCCTGATGGATCGCCGTTACCGCTGGTGGTGGTGAGCCCGCCGTCATTGAGATTGGGGACGTACGTGCCGGGGATCCCGTCGCCGACCCCGCTGTCCGTTGATGTCGAACCCGATCCGGCTGTGGAACTCGGGGCGGTCACGTCGATCGTCGCATTGGCATCGACTGACGTGGCCTTCGTCGCCTTGACCGTCGCGGTAAGCGTGATCTTCTCGCCCGTCGGTGCCGCGTCGCCCACGCGCACGGCCGCGACGATCTCGTCACTCTGGCTCGTCGGCAGGTCACCGACCGAGCAAACGGCGTTCTTGGCGTCCGAGCAGACCTTGAAAAACGGCGACTGTACGTGCGCGGCGCTTCCCGTGCTGACGGAGACGGTCGCCCCTTCGGCCTCCGCGACCGTGCTCCAGACGAAGATCTCATAGCTGGCGGTTCCGCCCGGCTTGACGCTGCTGCTCGAATACGGCTGGACGGACGCGCAGAGCTTAGGAGTCTTCGTCGGCGTCTTCGTCGGCGTCGGCGTCGG
>Ga0070764_10001117_pt1 | contig 11490 bp, 11 predicted proteins | sample HubBroMetageWRM4_FD_67287 | JGI IMG/M metagenome (GOLD analysis project Ga0070764, IMG submission 67287) | Warmed soil microbial communities from the Hubbard Brook experimental Forest, New Hampshire - Hubbard Brook CCASE Soil Metagenome WRM 4 | ecosystem: Environmental > Terrestrial > Soil >... | reverse complement strand
GTCAAGGTCCCCCGGAGCTGTCTTATAGGCAGACACAAGTATCCTTTCGTCGGCCCAGCCCGGTTTGCACCTCCCGACTAGAGCCGCTTCTCGAAGTTGAATTCAGGCCCTACTCAGTCTTATGGACTTTATTCCGAATTTGCTCGATATACTCTATTGAGTCTTTTGGACTCAAAGCGGAATCTCGCAGATTATCTATATTTTCACGGTACCGCGAAACATCGGCTTTACGTTCGTGATAACTATTTCCGGTGAGACCTTCTACGAAGACCGTCGAGGAGCCGTCGTCGAATTCGAAAAGGATAAAGTTGCTATCCTGAGCGGCAAGGGCGCCCATGCTGAACGGAATTACCTGAATAGTTGCCTTGTCGCGTGCGCTTTTCAGGACCTTATCCAGCTGAGCAGCCATGACATCCGATCCGCCGACCTGGCGATGTAGCACGGCTTCATCCAGCAGCACGCGATAGCGTGGCGCAGCCGCCTTCTCAAGCACCTGCTGGCGAAGCATCCGGACTTCCACGCGCTGCTGAAATATCTCTGGATCCATCTTCGGCGCAACAGTCTTTATTATCGTCCTGGCATAATCCTCAGTTTGCAGCAGCGCAGGGAATACATATGTTGTATAGCTTGTGATGGCGACCGCATCTTGCTCGAATCCAAGGTAAGGATCCAGCTTCAGGTCGTTGTATTGGGTCCACCAGGTCTGCTCGCGCGCCCCTCGGGCCAGATTCATGAGTTCGGCCGAGGTTGCCGTGTCGACCTCGTACAGGTTGCACAGGTCCCGGACATCGCGCAGGCTCGGGGGGCGTGCGCCGGTCTCGAGTCGACTGATCTTGGTCGCGGAGCAGAGCAGCCTCTCCCCTACATCCTCGACCGTGAGATTGTGCTGAACACGCAGGTCGCGAAGCCGCCGTCCGAGCTCCCGCTGGCGCATCGTAGGGCTCGTAGCTGCCACGACACTCGCTCCTCTTTAGGGCTCGGCCACGCAGAGTCCCTGACAAAGGGTTCCTACTGCTGCCCCGCCGTACGTTCCGCCAGCTGGCCAGAGGTCCTGGCCATTGGCATGTGCCAAGTCATACCAACAGAGTCCCTCACGGTCAAGCTGTCAACGGGCGACACGCCGCGAGACCTGACGAAGCTGTCATACAGCACACGACGTTCAACGTGTACTGACGCCCACCCCTGAGCCCTCCGTGCGCGTGCTGCTCAGACACACGAACCATGCTGCTGGCCTGTGTTAGACGGCCCAGCCGGCCTACACGTTTACCTCATCGAACTCGCGTGCCGGCCGTGACACGACTCAACGGATAGGCGTCCTGGGGCGAGCCGTGCTCCCAGATCCATCGAAACCTGGCATATGTCTTAGGCGAAGTCCTATGGCATCAAGCTATGGCAAATGCCAAAATATGTGCGACACTTAATGTGTTCCAACAGTGACATTCAGTCATCAAAGGAGGCAGGGATGCTCTTCCCCGCATATGACCCCGCGGTCTTGATCCGCGACGTCAACGACTCCAACGAGACGGTCGAGAATCAGTGCCTGCGGGCCCGGCATGCCGCTGACGTTGCCGATCGCAGCGCTCGCGCGGCAGAAGAGTCGGCCATCACCGCGCAGAAGGCGGCGGTGGCCCACTCTGCCATCCAGGCCGAACATCCGCGGCGGCGAGCGCCGTTGCCGCGTCAAGCGAGCTTCGCGCTCACAACGGTGGCCATGGACGGCGTGGCGTGCTACTTCGCCGCCCAAACCCTCGACGGTAGCCAAGACGCCACGTTCGTGTGGACGGTGCTGTTTTTGGCTGTGCTGGCCGGCGGGGAGGTCGCCATGGACTTCTACCGCGACCATAGCCAGCGCGCCTGGCGCGCGCTGATCGGCCTCACCGGGACCTTCGTCACCCTGCTCGGTGTCCTTCGGTTCTGGTACCTAGTGACCATCGGGACGGCCGGCGTCGTGCCGGCGATCGTGGGTGCCGGTCTGTTTACGGTTGCCACGGGCGGCTTTCTCGCCGTCGGCTACCGCGCACTGCGGGCCGCTGAGACGGCGCAGGCATGGCGGGCTCGCAGGGAGGCCCGCTATGCACGCCGCGCCGCGCGAATTGCCCATGCGATAGCGGACCATGACGCGAGGGAACGCGACCGCCTTATCGACGCCTACCTCGCCCAGGTCAGGCGTGTCGTCCTGAAGACATGCCCGGTCGAACAGCAACGGGTGATCGAGTCCGCCGTACGGGAGCACCTGTCAGGGGGACGGACTTAGATGAAGACACGCCACTTCCTAGTACTCGTCCGGCTAGTGACCGTACTCGGCCTCTCGCTGATGCTCATCTCGGGTTGCCGAGTTATGTTCAGCCACCCTTCGGCGATGCGTAGGCTTCCACTGCCAGCCGTCGGACCTTCGGTACTTGTCATCGTGACGGACCCCGATTCCTCTCCCGCGATGGTGGCTACGGAAGCGCTGGCGCTAGGGTCGGCCCGGCCGGGCGAAAGACTTCTCATTCTCAGCTCTCGAGGCGGAGCCGTCCTGGCCGCGGCGCAGGCGCCGCCTGCCCCCAGCATGCAGGTCGCTTTGCCGCCGACAGCGCTCCCGGCCCACGCGACAAGCTTCCAGAAAGCTCGCCGCGCGCAGGCGGTCCAACGGTACCGACAGACCGTGCTTCGCGACATGGCATCGTTGCGCACGCAGGAGCAAGAGGAACTCGCAGCGTGGGCGAAGTCCGTCCTAGCCACGGCTGACGCCAAGGCGATCCCGCAACGGGAGGGGAGCGGCAGCATCGGCGCCGACCTGGGCTTTGCCGCCTCGGACATCTTCAGTCTGCGGCAAGCGGACTTGGGTTACGGGACCGGGACAGTGATCGTGATCATAGGCATCGGCAATACGGCTATGGGTTCCGCGCCAGCCCTGCCAGCCGGCCTGCGGGGTAGCTCAGTCGTGGTGGACGATTTTCCTGACAACATCACCGAACAAGCCGCCTGGCAGTCGAGCCTGGACCAGGGTGGCGCGGCCAGGGTCGTGCTGCTCACGCCCGTAACAGAAGGCCAGCTCGTGCCTGTCGTCAAGCAAGGCCTTGATGGCGCTATCACCGACACGCTGACCAGCGTGTTGTTTGCCCTTGGCCAGTACAAGCTGCAGGCGGCCGCCTTGCCGCAAATGCGCCGTTTGCTCTATCTCCTCACTGTCAGATACCCGAGCGCCACGGTCACCATCAACGGCTACACCGACAATCTCCCAGCCCCCGGCGGGAATCTCCGGCTGTCTGAGCTGCGCGCGCAGGAAGTTGCGGATTGGCTGATCGCGCACGGCGTCGCTGCGGCTCGGCTGCAGGCCTTCGGTTACGGCGACACCGACGCGGTAGCACCCAACGCTTCGCACGGTCAGCTACTCAACCGGCGCGTCGTGGCGGTCATCGACCCGGCAACGGCCGCGGGGGCCGGCTGAACTAGCGCGGCCCCCGCTTCTTTGGGGTGGTTAGAGCTGGGTGGTGACGGCCTTGACTTCGGTGTAGGCCTCGAGGGCCTCGTGGCCCATCTCGCGGCCCCAGCCGGACTGCTTGTAGCCGCCGAACGGCAGGGACGCGTCGAAGACGTTGTAGCAGTTGATCCAGACGGTGCCGGCCCGGAGCTTCTTGGCCAGGGCGTGGGCCTTGGAGATGTCCTTGGTCCAGATCCCGGCACCGAGGCCGTAGACGGTGTTGTTCGCCTCGGCCGCGATCTCGTCCAGGGTGCGGAACGGGGCTGCCACCACGACCGGGCCGAAGATCTCCTCGCGGACGATGGCCATGTCGGGCCTGGTGTTGGTGATGACGGTGGGTTCGACGAAGTATCCCTGGTCACCAAAGCGGCCGCCGCCGGTGATGGTGGTGGCACCCTCGTTCACGCCGGACTCGAGGAAGCCGGTGACCCGGCGCAGCTGCTCGTCGGAGACCAGCGGGCCCATCTGGGTGCTGGCGTCCATGCCGGCACCGAGCTTGATGCCCTTGGCGATCTCGGCCACGCCGTTGACGACCTCGTCGAAGCGGTCCTCCTGGACGAACAGGCGAGAGCCCGCCACGCAGCACTGGCCGTGGTTGAAGAAGATCGCGTTGGCCGCGCCCTCGACCGCGCCGGTGTCGGCGTCGTCGAACACGATGTTGGGGCTCTTGCCGCCGAGCTCCAGCGAGACCTTCTTGAGGTTCCCCGCCGCCGCCTGCACGATCAGCTTGCCGACCTCGGTGGAGCCGGTGAAGGCCACCTTGTCAACGTCGTCATGGGCGGCCAGGGCCGCGCCGGCGGTCTCGCCGAAGCCGGTGACCACGTTCACCACGCCGTCGGGTATGCCTGCCTCGGCGATGAGCTGGGCCAGCAGCAGCGCGCTCAGCGGCGTCTGCTCGGCCGGCTTGAGGATCACCGTGTTGCCCGTGGTCAGCGCCGGACCGAGCTTCCACGCAGCCATCAGCAGCGGGAAGTTCCACGGGATGATCTGGCCGCAGACGCCGACGGGCTCGCGCAGCGTGTAGGAGTGGAAGTTCGCGCCCGGCATGTACGGGACCGAGATGTTGATTGTGTTGCCCTCGATCTTGGTGGCCCAGCCGGCCATGTAGTGGAACAGGTCCGCGGCCAGCGGCACGTCCGCGGCCAGCGCCACGCCGACCGGCTTGCCGTTGTCGAGCGACTCGAGCTGGGCGAGCTCCTCGGCGTGCTCCAGGATCAGGTCACCGACCTTCCAGAGCAGCCGGCCGCGGTCCGAAGGGGTCATCCGGCTCCACGGGCCGTCATCGAAGGCCTTGCGGGCCGCCCTTACGGCCCTGTTGATGTCTTCCGCGTCTCCCTCGGCGACATTGGCCAGGGTCTCGCCGGTGGCCGGGTTGGGGGTCTCGAACGTCTTCCCCGAAGCTGCGTCGGTCCACTGCCCGTCGATGAACAGCTTCCGCGGGGTCGCGGTGAACTCCTCGACCCTTCTGTCAACGGTGACAGTCATGGGGGTGCCATCTCCTTCGATCCGTGGTAGTCACAATGAGACATCCGTTGGGTAGTAACAATAAGACAACAATGCCCTGAGCGGCACAAGGGCCGGATCCGGATCAATCGCGGACCGGGCGCCCGGACCAGTTTCGGAAGGTTCAGGGGGATGACGGCGCGGTCAGCGGGGTGATGTCGTCGATGAAGGCGAGCGCGGCCACCGCGGTCGCCCGGCGCCAGGCCAGCAAGATGGCATCGAAGCCGTCCAGGTCGGCCTGCTTGGCCTCGATGGCCTGGGCTATCGGACCAAGGGCGGCTCGCTGGCGGTTGAGCAGGTCGGCGGGATCGCAGCCGGCCCGGTGCAGCAGGGCGAGCTTGAGCAGCAGGTGGGACCGGATGTCCCGGACGTGTTCCACCGGAGTGCTGAGCCACTGCTGTGCCGCCCGGCGCCCCTCAGGGGTGACCGTATAGATGGTCCGCTGCGGGCCCAGGCCCGGCTCGACCGATACGGGCGTCACCAGCACGGCATCGAGGAGCCGCCCGATCGCCCGGTAGACCAGGGGCCGCGGAATCCGCCAGATCCGGCCGAGTTCCCCGCCGGGCTCGGTGAGCTGCGCGATGGCGAAGCCGTGCGCCGGTTGCTGGCTGAGCAGCACGAGCACCGTCCACTCGGCGAGCGACAGCGGCGCGTCCATGAGCCCGAGGGTAGCCGGTCCGCTGCAGTTCGGTTATCCGCCGGGCATCAGCCGGCGCCGCGTGTACGGTCGGGAAGTCAGGCGCGAGCGAGACGGAGGCAGCGGCATGGACGCTCGGAGCGGCCCGGAGACGACCCGGCTGGCCGCGACCGCGCCGAGCCTGGCCGCGGACCCGCTGGAAGATGGCAGCGCCTTCCTGCGCGCCGCCGGCCTCGTGTTCGACGAGGTCACCGGCTCCCGGGTTACCGGGCACCTGCTGCTGGGCCCGCAGCATCACACCCCGTGGGGCATCGTGCACGGCGGCGTCTACACCACCGCGATCGAGAGCGTGGCCAGCGTGGGGGCCAGCACCGCGGTGCGCGATCAGGGCCAGGTCGCGGTCGGACTGACCAACACCACCCACTTCCTGCGGTCGGTCGCGGAAGGACGGGTGAACGTCGAGGCAACCGCCCTCAGCCAGGGCCGGACCCAGCAGCTCTGGCAGGTGAACGTCACTGACGAATCGGGCAGGCTCATCGCCCACGGCGAGGTGCGCCTGCAGAACGTGGCCGGCCAGTCGTAGCGTCAACTACGCCCTCACCGGGTAGCGGCAACTGCGCCTTACCGACCCGTCAGCGCGTGGCGGCGCAGATCGCGGCGGATCGCCTGGCCGAGCCTGCGGGTCTCGCGCCCGTTGAGCACGGCGCCCACGGCGGCGCCGGTGAGCAGCGGGCCCAGCGAGAACGCGCTTCGGCCCGCCCGGGCGGCCAGGCGACGCCGCAGCAGCCGCGCCAGCGGTGATCCGGCCGCGATGACCACGCCGCCGGGGATCATGAACACTCCCCTGCGGTGTGCCCACGCGGCGACGTAGGCGGACATCCGCTCGGCCAGGTTCCCCTGGGCCGGCGTGCCGTACACCTCATGGAGCTCGGCGATGAGCTTGATCTCGATGCCGACCACCAGCAGGGTCTCCGCCACCACCTCCGCGGGAACGGCGGGCAGCACCGGCAGCACGGCCCAGACCCCGGCCGCCCCGCCCGCCGCGGCCGACGCACGGGCCGCGCCCTCGATCAGGGCGTCGGCGATTTCCTCGTCCAGCTTGCCGGGGAACTGCGCGCGCAGAGCCTGGATGTCGCGCACCCGCAGCCGCGGCGCCATCGCGATGACCTGGGCGGCCAGCCAGCCCCCACCGGAGCCCGCGCCGCGCCTGGCGGCCCGTACGCCCCGGCCCGCTGCGCGCGCTCCCGAGGCCGCCGCCCCGGTAAACGCGGCGACGAGCCTGCGCCGGTCCTGCGGGTCCTTGGCCTCGGTGACGTCGGCCGCCACCACGGCGGCGCTGGTCGCGATGTCGTCGGGTTCAGTCATGGCGTAGACCTACCCAAGCCGGTCGCGTTCAGTTCGGGTTATACGGTGCATATCTCAGGTCCGGCGCCGGCCGTGACGTTGTGGTGCGTAGCATGCCGGTCTCCCGCGCGAGCAGCGCGCGCTCCGCGTTCAGCCGCCGCACCGTGTCGTGCTCGGCCAGCAGCGCCTGTCGTTCCGGCAGGTCGATGACCATCGCCGCGGCGACGATAAACGACAGCAGCGTCGGCTCCTCGGGCAGGTCCTCGACTGCCACCGTGGCGCCGCCCCACTCGATCAGGGCGTCCAGGTAGGTCCGGAAGGCGGCCTGCGCGGCACGCACCACAGCTGCGCCCGCGGCCGGGTCGACCACATCCTCGGTGAGCGGCTCGATCTCGCCCTGGTAATACGATCGCGTGTCGTCCAGCCGGATGAGCCGGAACCGCTGGGTACCGACGGTGACCAGGTCGAAACGGCCGTCCTCGCGCCTGCCGACCCGGCGCAGCGTCGCGGTGCAGCCGATCTCGTACAGCGAATGCACCCCGTCGATACCGGTCTCGCGGCCCTTGCGGATCGCGATCACGCCGAACTGCCGCGGCTCGGGCCTGTCGAGCAGATCCTGGACGAGCTGCCGGTACCGCTCCTCGAAGATATGCAGCGGCAGCAGCATGCCGGGATAGAGCACGGCGCCGAGCGGGAACAGCGGCAGCATCTCGCTCATGCCATGACACTACGCGCACGAGCCGGACGCGGGCAGTACGGGCACCTCGGCGGCCATGGTCTCCGGATAGATCAGCCCGGTGCCCGTGTTGAGCACGACCACCTCGTCCGTCTCGGCCAGCCAGCCGGACTCGCGCAGCTGCCGCACGGCGGTGAAGCAGGCGGCACCTTCGGGGCAGACGAAGCTGCCTTCCAGCCGCGCGACCTGTCGCTGATCGGCGAGCAGCGCCTCGTCAGTGACGGCCACGGCGGTCCCGCCGGTGGCATAGATCGCCTCGAGGATGAGGAAGTCGCCGAGCGCCTTCGGCACCGTGATGCCGAAGGCCACCGTGCGCGCGTCTGGCCACGGCTCGCTTTCCGCGGCGCCGGCGTCGAAGGCCGCCACGATCGGCGCGCAGCCCGCCGCCTGGACCGCAACCAGCCGGGGCAGCTCACCGCGGACCCAGCCGAGCTTGATCAGCTCGCGGAGGGCCTTGTAGATGCCGATGATCCCGACTCCCCCGCCGGTCGGGTACACGATCACGTCGGGCATCCGCCAGCCGAGCTGCTCGGCGATTTCCAGGCCCATCGTCTTCTTGCCCTCGATCCGGTACGGCTCCCTGAGCGTGGCGACGTTCAGGTAGCCGGTACGGCGTGCCACGGCGTCGGCGACCAGCCGGCCGGCGTCGCCGATCAGGCCGTCCACCAGGTACAGCTCCGCCCCGGCGGCGACGCACTGGGCCCGGGTGATCGCCGGGGCGGCGGCCGGCATGACCACCAGGCTGCGCATGCCCGCCCGGGCAGCGTAGACCGACCAGGCGGCCCCGGCGTTGCCGTTGGTCGGCATGGCGATCGCGGCCACCCCCAGCTCGGCCGCCCTGGACACGCCCACCGCGGCACCGCGTGCCTTGAAGGTACCGGTCGGGATCAGGCCCTCGTCCTTCATCAGCAGGCTCGGCACGCCGAGCGCCTTGCCGAGCCGCGGCATAGCCAGCAGCGGCGTCATCCCCTCGCCCAGGCTCACCACGTGACCGGCCTCGCGGACCGGCAGCAGCTCGTGGTAGCGCCACAGGTCCGCGGGACGGCCCGCGATGTCCTGCGGAGACGTCAGGCCGGCCACCTGCCGCAGGTCGTAACGGGCAAGCAGCGGCGACCCGCAGGTACAGGTGCCCTGCACCAGGTCGGCGTCGTGACGGGCGCCGCAGCGCGGGCAGTCGAGGTGAGACAGCGCGGAATAGGTCACGCCAGGGACCTTATGGCACGAGGACGATCTTGCCCCGGATGTGGCCCTGCGCAAGCCGCCTGTAGGCGTCCTGCACCTGGGCGAGCGGGTAGACACCGGCCACCGGCAGCTCCAGCTGGCCGGACGCGATCAGCCCGGCGAGCTCGGCGAGCACCGCGGCGCTCGCTCCTGCCGCGTTGCCGTCGCCCTTGACCCCGTACCGCTTCACGGCCTCGAAGTTGGCGATGGTGTCGATGCGCGAGGGCTCGACGCCGAGCTCGAGCGCCAGCTGGACATAGTCCGCGCCGTGCGTGTCGATGAACGCGTCGAGCTTCGCCGCCGCCTGCTGGATCCGCTCGGTCACCCCGTCGCCGTAGGCCACCGGTATCACCCCGTGACCTGCGAGCCAGTCGTGGTTGGCCGTGCCCGCGATGCCGATCACCGTGGCCCCGGCGCGCCTGGCCAGCTGGACGGCGAGCGAGCCGACCCCTCCGGCGGCGCCGGAGACAGCCACCGTGTCGCCGTCGGTCAGCGTGACCGCTCGCACGGCTGCATATGCAGTTGCTCCCGCGACGTACAGCGATCCGGCGACTACCCACGGCAGGCCGGCCGGCTTAGCTGTCAGGTTCCGCTTCTCGACCACGACGTACTCGGCCTGGCTGGCCCGGTTGTCGGTGAAGCCGATGACCTCGTCGCCGAACGAGACTCCGGTGCTGCCTGGACCTGTCTCGGCGACGATCCCGGCCAGGTCACTGCCCTGCCCGGAAGGGAACGTGGCCGGCCAGAGCGCGTCTAGCAAGCCCGCGCGGATCTTGCCCTCGCCCGGGTTGATCGCGGCCGCCTTGACCTGGACGAGCACCTGGCCCGGTCCGGGGACCGGCCGCGGCACGTCCACGACCTTCAGCACGTCGATCCCGCCGTAGGCGTCGAATCGCACTGCCTTCACTGTCGTGCCTCCTTCTGCCTGGTCTGCTTCTCCGGATAGCAGTCAACCGTCGCGTGCGGACCTTTATGCCGGCGCTCAGCGTAGTGTGCCCCTGTGGCGGAGCAACGGGAGGCGAGGGTCGCGTCCGGCCTGGCCGAGCTGGACCGCTGGTTGTGCGATCAGGTCCGCCAGGGCCTGGCGGACAGCCAGAAGTCCGGCTACAGGCACTGGGACGACATCGCCGCCCGCATGGTCGACGCGCAGGCACCGGGCCTGGCCGAGCGACTTCGCGCCCTCGCCGCGGTCCCGCATTCCGGCCCCGGCTGGGAGGGCAGGCTGCTCGAGGAGTACGCGCTGCTCCGCCTGCTCGCGATCGCCTACCGCGGCCAGGCCGGCCTGCCGCCGCCGCTGCAGGCCACGATCCGGTCGCGGATCGGGTTCACCGTGCGCAAGGCCGACGTGCTCGCGAGCGGCCCGCCGGTCCGGGACCGGTGGGCCGTGCTGGCCCGCCGGGATCTGGACCGCGACCGGCTCCGTGCCCGCCGGGTATGGCTGCGCGGACTCCGGAGCGGCAGGTACGCCCTCGTGCTCAGCTTCGCCCCGGCAGGCCAGCCGCTCGACGACTCGCTGACCGTCGGCACCGAGGCCGACGCGGACCTCGCCTTCTACCCCGGCGCCGTACCGCTGCGCGCGGTGGTCGCGGCCAGCCACGAGGCGGCTCCCGGCGGCCCGCCGCCCGGCGGAACGGCCGCGGGCCTGCTGGCCTCGTGGGCGGCGGCGCTCGGCGCGGACCCCTGGCTGGACAGCTGGCCCGCCGTGCTCGCGGCGACTCCGGCCCGTGCCCCGGTGCCCTGCCTGACCGACGCCGCCGGCGACGCCCTGCCGCTGCATCCGGCCGCGGGTGCCTGCTGGCCGCTGTTCGCGCTCTCCGGGGGGCGCCCGCTGACGGTGGCCGGCGAGTGGACCCCTCGCGGCCTGTGGCCGCTGACCGCCTGGGATCAGGGCGGGGCGGCAGTAGCGCTATGAGTAAGTGGAAGGACCTGGTCACTGCGAGTCTTATTGGTACCGAACGGGCAGTGGTTCCCCGCGTCGAGATCCCCGGCTTGGCCACGGTGGATACCGCATCGGCGATGGCTCCCCTGGTACGGCTTCCCGGCTCGCCGGGAAGCCGCGACGCGGTGCGGGAGCCCGCAGCGGGCCCGGTCGGCCCCGCAGAAGGCCCGGTCAGCTCGGCAGAAGGCCCGGTCAGCTCGGCAGAAGGCCCGGTCAGCTCGGCAGAAGGCCCGGTCAGCTCGGCGGAGGGCCCGGTCGGCCTCGCCGAGGGCCCGGTCGACCCCGCGGGCATGCTGCTCGACCAGGCAGCGCTGATGACCGCCGCGCGCCGGGCTGGCCAGCGGCCCGGTCCGGCGGAGCCGCTGCCGGGGTGCGAGCCTGACCCGGGGCCCGCCGTGAGCCCGGCCGCCGCCCGCCGCCTGGCGAGGATAATGGGCGGGGAGCACTCCGACCTGCTGGCCGAGTGGCTCGGCGCAGCCGCGGCCAGGGGCCTGCGGCCTCCCCCGCAGCTGCTGCCGGCCCTGCTCGAGACGGCCCGGGCCAACCCGGAGTCGTCCGGATGGCGGCGCCTGGTCACCGAGGCGGGCGGTTCCCGGGCCCGGTGGCTGGCCGGGCTCAACCCTGACTGGGAGTTCGCGGCGCAG